>Ga0209121_10000774_pt1 | contig 34109 bp, 40 predicted proteins | sample Cruoilmetagenom3_FD_187292 | JGI IMG/M metagenome (GOLD analysis project Ga0209121, IMG submission 187292) | Oil polluted marine microbial communities from Coal Oil Point, Santa Barbara, California, USA - Sample 3 (SPAdes) (version 2) | ecosystem: Environmental > Aquatic > Marine > Oil seeps ... | reverse complement strand
TTGTGACGAGCACGCGCACCAAAGCGCGACAAAACCTCAACTAAAGTGGCCCCTTTTTACGCCGCGATTTGGACCCTTTTTACTCTGCGATTGACACACGTCAACCCTATACGAGTGGACCTCGAAAAGGTGACTATTCGCCCATACTCAATAAAAACACCTGAGAAATAGTCAGTAAGAAAACCAATCTGAATGGCCCATATTGCCTTCGTAGTCACCATATTCAACCATGATATCGCGTGCGTAAAAATTTCCATAGCTTCCCCCAACCGGCAACAATATGGTCTGGCCACTCTCAGAGACAAATGAACTGGGCCAGCGGGTATGCGATCCATAATCCCGCGCGATGTATCGGCAAGTTCTGTTCTCACGGTCGCAAGATCGAATGCTCCAATCCCACTGTCTTGGATCATCGCGCGGTGTGTAAGACCTACCCGTAAACCAAATCACATGGGTTCGGTTGAGCCATTCATACTCGGGCAGCGCGGTATCAACTTCACCCTCTCCACCCGGGCCGCCCAACTCAACTGGAACTGCGGCAAAGGTGCAAATGCCAAAAGGTGGCCTGCTGGGCCACGGCGTAATGCGCCGGATCATGGTTCTATAGGCACGCGCACAAACGACACTTGGTGGAAAGCCACCTGCCATGCAGAGCATGATTGCACAGTCGATATCGTAAGCCTGTGCTTTCTGTGGCGGTCCAAACGAGGCCAAAAGCCCAAGAATTATTGCTGATATATACTGTCGCATTGCGCTCTCCTGAGTTGGAATGATCCCATGTTTCAGCATTTTGTCATTTTCTGCAATATATCATATTGACTCAATGTGTCTTTCCGCTTGTACTGTGTCAGACTAGAAGGGCTCTCACTGGGGGAGTTCAAATGCCGATAGCGCGCAATCAAATCTTGATCACACTTGATGGGGTCAAAGACCTTCGAAAGAAGGGCGTTGCGTTCCGCTGCCGGTATGAACTCGTGGGGTTCACTGACGATGGCAAGCCGCGCTATCAGTGCATCTATCTGCGCAAGGGTGAACCTGAGGCGATTCTTGTGTCTACGCGGATCACACCGCTTGGACCTGAAGCGCGATATTTCAACATCTGGCCAGGGCTTTTCAGGCATCACCTCGAGTTTGGCGACGGGCGCGATCTGCGCTTTGGTGCTGACTACAGCATTACCCTCGAGCACAACGGCTGACGTTCTCAGGTTTCGCGCGGATGGCTCTGCGCAAGCTTCAGTTGGTTGGACATTTCATGGCACGCGCCCGAACTGGGTAACCAGCGAAGTCGCCCCAGAAATTGAGCATGCTAGTGTGGCTTCACGCATCACAAGCGCCCCCGGTGCCACCGATCAGGTATTAGTACTCATTACCCAAACGGCGACACGCCATCAGGAAAACCGTGCTCTCGCACGGGCAGGACTGACAACGCGTGACTGGCATATCCTGTTTCAGGCCATGATTGAGGCCGAAAGCAGCTACAATCCCACCGCAATCAGTCCAAAAGGTGCATTTGGCTTAGGCCAATTGATGCCCGCAACGGCGCGGGACCTCGGTGTTGATCCGCGCAACGTCTCCCAAAACCTCGATGGCGCTGCGCGTTACTTGTTGGCCCAGCTTGCAGAGTTTCGCGGCGTTGATCTCGCCTTAGCGGCCTACAACGCGGGCCCTCACCGCGTTGAACAATATGCTGGCGTTCCGCCTTTCGCGGAGACCTGGACTTACATCGCGCGGATCCAAGCGATCCGAACGCGACTCTCAGGTGGGGCTGCGCCTACAACCCAAATCCGCGTCGCGAGCTTTGTTGATGCACGCGCACCCGTCATTATCGACCTGAACTGATTAAGGACCTTTCTATGCCAGGACATCACTCACGATACTTACCCCTTTTGGCCGCAACCTTAGCGATGGTGGCATCACCGGCTTTCGCGCAGGACTTGTCACCCATTCAAACAATGCTGGAAACGGTCGAAGCCGCCCTCACGGGACCCATCGGCATTGCTGTCTCAACTCTCGCCGTCATCGGTACCGGCTTCATGTGCATGATGGGGCGGTTGAATTGGGGATGGTTCGCCTCGGTCATTATCGGGATCGTGTTGATCTTTTCGGCGGGCAGCCGCCCTTGCAGAAGAGAACCTCGAAGTCGCTTTGCAAACCCTGGTTCAAACCCGCCTGAACGTATTGATCAGCGGCGGCACCTCAACAGGCAAAACCACATTCGCAAGGCATCTTCTGACCCATGTCGGAGATGGGGAACGGCTGATCACTATTGAAGACGCCTTTGAGCTATTTCCCGAGCAATCCAACACAGTAGCGCTACTGGCTGATCGTAGCACCGGTTCTCAACGCAGCGCGAATGCCCTTCTACAGGCATCTCTTCGTATGCGGCCAGACCGGATCATTGTCGGCGAGCTCCGTGGAGCCGAAGCCCTGACCTACCTTGAAGCGATCAATACAGGGCATGGCGGCTCAGTTTCCACGATCCATGCAGAAACAGCCGAGCTTGCAATTGACCGTCTCGCGATCATGGTATTGCAGGCTGGGACGCCACTCACGTTCGCCGAAGTGCGGGAATACATCCGCAAATCGATCGATGTCATCGTGCAGTTAGGCCGGGCTGACGGCAAGCGAGGGATTACGGAGTTTTATTTGCCGGGGAACTGATCTTTTCGACGCTAAGAGTGGTTTGCGAACCTTTCGGTCATTCGCTGCGGATGCTTCGATTCTGTTCGCAGTAGTTGCAAACCCTGCAATGAGGGCAGAAAGTGGCAGGCGGCGGACGAGGCGGCGTAGTCCCTGCATATTTTGAAAACCGCCGTTCGACCATCTATTTTGTTCATCCGTTGAGAGGGTATTCTTGATCTAGGAAATCCCGATCGAGCAGCAGCCAGAGGTCATAGTCAACTGACTCAGTGTCGCGCTATATAGACGGAAAACGAGTCGCAGGTCATTTGCAGGTATTCATATGTATCGCCATCTTCAGGTTGCCGCTCTTGCGACCCTCCTAGCAACTGTATCCCTCTATCTTTGGCGCATTTCTTTTATATCCAGTGATTGGGCTGCCCTTGCCCTGATCCCACTGGCAGTAATTATCAGCACTAGTTTCTGGCATTTAACACTTGATCCTTGGAAAGCCTGCTTGGACATCGCGCTGCGCAGGGATTCAACTTGGAAAAAATGGCTAACTGGCAGGATCAGAACAGCCCTTCTCTCGACTGCCTTTACGTTGGGCTCTGTTACGCTGCTCGCATGGCAGGCACTTCGTGCGTCCGCCATCGAAGCATCATTGATGCTTGTTGTCTTTTTCGTTTCAGCCATGGCCTTTTCATTCACGCAAAGGCTCCTCTTACAACATTTTCGTCAGCCTTTTGCCCGCGCGTACGCAACATCTCTTGTGACGTGGTGCATGGCAGTTCCAGCCGCCATCGCCATCGCCCTAGTCGTCTGGAATTTTACAGCCATGCCGGGCAGAATATTGAGCACTGATTTTCAGGGAGCGCTGGCAATTGGGCTAGCGCAATTGCCGCAAAGAGACGGATGGCTAAACACACTCCTTTCGGTTCCCTTTAGCTATGAAGCGGCGAAACTCTGGGTGGTCGTACAACTACGTTACTATCCAGTCCTTGGGTGGCTTTTTAGCGTTGATGCCGCCCTTTTCAGCTTCATTCTCTGTCGGACCAGCATCATTGTTGCACAATTCGTTGAAGTATATGTCCTGCCTAAGCCTAAGACTTCAGCACGTCGAGAAGATGCCTAAGTAGACACTATGCTCTTGAAATTATTGCTTTCTACGATCAAATTGAACAGAGTTTCGTTAGCAACCTCGAGGTACAGATGGCAAAATTCCAGCAGGACAAGCTAGTTCCCATCGTAGCGGCCCTGCCGTGATGAGGCAGAAACAATCCCAGAGAATGGATGGGCACCAGCGCGCCAAACAAAGTGATGGTGGCATTTCAAGGAAAGGTAAGCAGAGGGCAAAGCCCAATCTCGCCCATTGGTTCTGGGGGAGCATCATAGTAATGGCAGTGCTGAGCATTCTGCTGAGCGTGATGGCCATGTTGAGCCAAAGTGCAGAAACGGTTGTTTTAGGCCAGAACAGCTATGCTCCAGAAGAGGGCAGCGTCACCGAGGCCAGCGCCTCTGAGCTTAACGCTCAGCTCAACGTGGCTAACCGATTAGCAGCAGAGGCTGCCGTGCTTCAAATCGGCCCAATGCTCAATGCAGCATATCAACCAGTCTATGAAGCGATTCCGACGTATGCTGACTACCATTATTCGGTTTGGGGCGAGTATGCTGAACTTGGCACTGCGGTGATCGGAGACGTGGGGGCCAAGTTGGATGAAATGCTCTTTGGTACGCTTGAAAAGCGTCTCGAAAATATCGGGGTCGAACTGGATAGTATTTTTTCTTTACAATTTCAGACCGCATTGAAGAATGAAGATTCTAGTATGGAAGTCGCCGGAAGCGGTCTTGGGCCGTTGACTGAAAACGCCATCGCTGATGCGCAGCGCCGAATGTTGATTACAGTTCCTATTGGTACGGCAGCTATTGCTAGCACGAAAGCCATCGCGGCGATTATTGCAAAAAAAATTGCAGCTAAACTTGCGGCGAAGGCTGCTTTAAAGGCGAGTGGGAAATGGGCAGCAATAGGAACAGGGGCCGGCGGCGGTGCCGCGCTTTGCTCGTGGTCTGGACCGGGAGCGGGTCTCTGTGCCGCCGCTGGCGGTGTTGGCGCTTGGCTCATTGCTGACTATGGCATCGTCAAGCTTGATGAATATTGGAATCGCGAAGACTTTGAGAACGAACTTCGTGAAATGATCGACGAACAAAAGCTTGCACACCAAGTTGCGCTCGAAAACGCGGTTATGGCTCGCGCATTCGCTGTTCAAGAAATGTCCGGCGATGTTGTGGAGCAGCATGATTTCACGCTGAGGGAGTTTTCCGGCGTAGGAAATGCCGAAATATGTCGTATTGCAGAGGGGCTTGTCGAGCGTTATGATCTGTTTCGCGATAGCCTTGGCGAAAGGAACCCAGCAGCTCTTAGAGAGCTGCGCGCTGCAGCCGCCGAACAGTCGGGAAATCTATCAATCGGACGTCTAGCGCAAGAAATGACGGAAAATTTAAGCGAAGCCGAGCAGGTCACAGTGACTTCGGTACAGATCGAAGGCAATCTTCCAATAGAACAACGCGCGGATCGCGACGTTTCAGGACGACTTTTGCTCAACGGCACTACGACTGAAATTCCTCAGACACATGCGACCGAAGATGATGGTTTCTTAATAGAATTCGTTCCTGAAGCTATTCTCACGGTCGGACAGCCTTTGAATTATGCTATAGCTTTGGAACAGCACTTACGGATCTGGGGCCATCCATATTTTGGAGGGCAAGGCGAGAAAGAAATTCTCGCCAGTATTGGTGCAGCAGGCGGCCTTGAACATCGGATCAATATTGCTCTGCAAATCTCGTACGATGGCAATGCCGCCTCAATTCAGGAGGTAAGCACCACCTCAATCACCGGAGAGCCCCTTTCTCTAATCTTGGAACTGCGTGCAAAATCTCTTCCAGCGCTACAGAAATCACCTAATTGCGACTGATTTCAGCTGAAAAGGGGCGACAGTATAAAATATTAGGCGGGAAGGTAGCTGCTCCATCCCGCCAGATCATCTTGAGCCGATCTACCCGTTTGACGCGGAACACATAGACCGCGCCGTCAAAGGGCTTCTTTTTGAGGTGGCTCTGCACTAGCGCCGCAAGACCGTCATGCCCATTGCGGAAGTCCACTGGCTTGGTCGCCACAAAAATCTGCACACCGTGAGACGGGTGGATCACAGCGCAGCCGCGATCTCGGCGATCCGCACGGCGGACGTGTCTGCCGCCAACCGGATCGTCACGTTGCCCTTCAGCACATCGATCACGCTCATCTCGGTCTCAGGCACGTCCGGCAAAGTGGCAGTGGGCTCCGCAACCGGAACCGGAACAAAGCAAACACCATCCAGGTTCGGCAGGACCAGCTTGCCCTCCCGCGTCATCAACCAGCGTCTCGGCTACGATCCGCGCCTTTCACATCCTGCGGCCAGCGAGAGCACCTCAGACCACCACTGCTCGCATCCGGGAGAAACTCAACCGGTACCATCCATGGAGAAACTCCTTCAAATCTATGGACCACGCAGTCGCAGAATACAGGCGTCATCGGAAGGTGAGGTCTAAACAACGGTTACAAAGCACTCCCGCAAACTCAATCGATCAGGATAAGATTTTTCGAATCCAGCCGATATTCACCCGCCCATTTGTAGGCGCAGGTGACGCGGGGATAGTCGAGGCAAACCGCATTTGGTGCATCTATCGCCGGAGAGCCAAGCCTTTTGTAGTGGCCGAAGAACACGGGCTTCGCCTCGGCATCATAGGCGCGAAACGAGACCTCGCCTTCGATTGGCGTTCCAGGAAGCGCTGCGGGGTCAGGCACGGACAGCGCTGCATCGCGCCAGGTCATCGCGCCTGATTGCCACCATTTGAGGCGCAGCCCCGTGCGCTTGTGCCCCTTGATATCGTGGAAGAAGTAAGGCGTCGGCAGTTCTGCTTCTGGTCCTTTCAGAGTGGTCAGGACTGCCTCAGCAAAACAACTTGCGTCGTCTTCCAGCGCAACCTCTTGGAGATCGTCCTGTGCCAGAAGGCCGCTCGGACGTCGGGCGAGGATCGTTTCGATCCGCACATCATCCCAACAGGCATGCACCAAGCGCAACCCGCCCAGATCGAGAAACAGGGGCAGCGTCAGAAACCACTCCAACATTTCAGCAGTGTCCGCATGCCCCACAGGGAACTCATCCAGAAACGTCTGATGCTGGGCACGATTCTTGTCGGAATGCGCGCGCATGTAGCCATCATCGGTGCCATCTGCGTTCAAACCAGGCTGATGATACAAGAGCGCATTCAGCTCGTGGTTGCCCATGATTGCGACCGCATTGCCCTGATCACGCATGGTGCGGACGAGGGTCAGGACAGCCCTATTCGCCCGGCCCATATCTATGAAATCTCCTAGAAACGCAGCAATACGCCCCTCTGGATGCCCCCAAACCTCCCGGTCCGACACATAGCCGAGGGTCGACAACGTTTGCGTCAGGCGGTCGATGTCCGCATGGATATCAGGAATGATGTCGTAGTGCGTCGTCATGCGAAGTGCCCCCAAAAACCTGTTTTGCGTCCATGGTCGCGCTTCAGGCGCGCAATGTAGGTAGCGTGAGGCTCAAACGTTCCGTAATCCTCAATCCTTTCGGACAGCGCCGCGCAATCGACTAGATGCTGGCTGGCATAACCGTAACGCTTTGATCTGGCCTTCGACAGCGTGAAGTCGATCATAGCTCTCAAGGCAAGTGTAGCAGCCAGCGGAAATCGTTCAGACAAGGCTTCAGCAGCCGGCACGAGAAACTCATAATGGTCGCCGTTAATTTCGTCCTGGCGATCGATTAGCAGCCGGGCAGCGCGATTTAGCGATGGCCACTCTAGGAAGAAGCCGAGCGCGGGCAGCAGGCTTGGCTGTGCTGCCGCGTGATCCATGGCCCGGTCCTCGGCATCGATATCCTCAAAATCCGGAAGCCGTTTCAGAAAATCGCGCAAGTATTCAGACACGAGCGTATTCTCGAAGCAGCTCCAGCGAAAGGTCTGCGCCTCGTCCTTGCGATCAAGCGCTTCAAGCACCTCAAGACGAGTATCCTGCCACTCCCGAGGCACCCAGCTGTCTTTGGTATCAGCGCGTTCGATGAAGCCGAGCGCATCCCCTGTCCTGCCAGCGGCCAGCAGGCGCGTCGCGATTTCGGCAGCGATCTGCGGCACCTTGCGCGTTTTTAGATCGTATTGGGCGATGAAAGCATCAACGTCGCCCATTGCATCGGCGATGTCCTTCAGCGCCATCTCCACCATGCTTTGCCGGGAGCGTTCTTCCATTTGGTGCGCATAGGTCGCACCGCCGCTGCCATACCCCACGGCCTCCCATTCTCCTTTCGGCGGGACGGGAACAGGCGTCGCGGCAAGCGCTTCGATCCGCTGCTTGAGATGCGCCAGCCCCTCTTCCCCAAGCGCGGGTGTCAGGATGGCGATCAAACCGTCATACTGGCCATAGCCATTGTCGCGCAGGGCCTCAATCGCCGCATCAGCCAGCGACTCAGACGGCGTCCCGGCGGCGAGAGCAAGCTCGCCCAGAAACGCGCAGGCGTCGTGAAACACGCCGATGACGATTCCGCTGCTGTCATCGCAGCGCTCGAAAAGCGGTGTTGCCACCTGCATGAAGCGCCAGGCCAGTGCGAGTGCTTCAGCCGGATCGGTCGGGGCGATCTGCTCCTTGATCGCGCGGAGCTGGCTTTGCAGATCGGTGACAAGCGGCTTGCGGTTTTGCCAATTCACAAAGCTGCGAGCCCGCGCAATGCTGGTCAGCCGCTTGGCCACCGCCCGCCCCGCTTCCTTTGGGCTCTGCGCTCCTGCAAGTTCCAACCTTAGCCGCCGTTTGGCCACGGCCGAGCCGGTGCTGATCTCAATCAGCAAATCGGCCAGACGGGCAGCGCCGAGCGTCTCAAGGTTTTTTGCGTTTAGTGTCGTCTTCGATGCCATTGGAAACCCATTTTGTCTCGGCAGGCTTTAGCAGCGTTTAGACATAAGCGGAATGCCGACACTACTTTGGTGCCAATGCCCGTCTGATGTCAAAAATAAATACCCGGACTTGGGTTGCTGTCGCTGCTACGCAGCGTTCACCTGCATTGCTCAATTGGAATCTGTTCGCGATGTTAGCGTCGCGCAGCCGCATTTACCGTCACGCCATCAACCAGCGTCTCGGCTACGATCCGCGCCTTTACATCCTGCGGCCAGCGAGGGCAAATGAGACCAGAAGCCTACAAACCGTGAAGCTCAAGAAAAAGACCGTATTTTGTGCAGATTATTTTTACGATGGGTGGCCGTCTGGGCAGGGAGCAGCCTTCACCAGTAAAATTCGCTTCTTGCGGCCCGTTCTGGTAACCAAGACGATTTCTTCCGATCCATCTTTGTTGACCACATACTTCAACCGGCGGACTGAAAACATCTGACCATCTACGGAGACCTCTTTATGGTCGTTAGACAGAGAGACATTACGCAACTCCGTATCCAGTCGGGCGAGGATCGTATCTAGGGACTCGGCTTCGAGAAGCCGCACTTCCCTTACGATTTGAGCCAAAGTGATCGGCTCAAGGCCTCCTTTCTCCCGCTCTTCATTAAGGCGACGCATCGTCTTGCGTTTGAAGAAGTAACCGAGTGTGGCAGCAAGGGTCGCCGCCGTTCCGGCGACAGCCCATCCGAACGGTGTGAGGCCTAAGAACGTTGCTACTGGCGCAATACCGAGCGCGCTAGCAACACCACCGAGACCAACAGCCGTGAGCGCTGAACCCACTCCGAGAGCCGCACTGGAAGAAAATGCGGCTAAGCCGCCGGTGGCACCGAATATTCCAGCTGCTGACACTAAACCAAGACTACCGAGTAGGGTGCTGTTTCCAAGAACAAATGCGCCAATCCATGTGCTGGACATGGTGCCCGCAATATAACCCGCTGCCCCTGTAGACGCGATCCAGGCGCCTGAAGAGTGAATAACTGGAATGGCAATGGCGAGAAAAGGGAATGGCATGAGCGGTCTCCAACTTCGGCAATGGTTCAGAGGTAAGTATTCGAAGAATTACGTTCAAGTGTTTGTGAACTCGTTGCTCGAACGACAGGCAATGAGCAAGAACCAAGCAAAAAATCACACCCATTAATCAGAAATTCAGAGCGTAGGTAATGGGCTCAAAGTGTGAATTCGCTGCAGACCGCACGAACGCCCGGTTTTGGTGACGGCAGCTAGGTGTAGACCGCCTTGTCGTTGATATAGGCAAGCTGGGTGCCAAGACTGCCTTGCGTCTTGCACCCCCCTGCCCTGATCCGCTTGAATATCGCGGCCCGGCTCTGACCTGTTGCGGCCTTGGCAACGTTGCGCGCCGACATAGAACCGACACGCCCGAAGCTGCGTCCCTGCCTGCGTCCGGCAAGCCGTGCATCGATCCGAGCCGCGGCCTGACCACGGATCCGCTCATCTTCCCAGAGCTTCCCCATAACTGATGCGTAGAGGGCGAGCGGATCAGCCATTTCCAGTACTCCGGCTTTTCGCAGAAATGCCCAGTGTTTCTGCTCGCGCCTCAGACTTGCCGAGTGGCAGCAAAGGCTGATCCCCCTCAAAGCCGGTCCTGCCCTGTACCAATCTCAGACCTGTCGTTTCGCGTACAGGGGCCACTGGAATCGCCAGATCCGCCGCCGCCCCTTCTTCCTTTTGTGGCCAATCCTGCCCGCGCTGTGCCTGCGCTGTATCCTTCATCTGACCGAGTTTGCGGCTCATGGTTTTCGCCAGATCGACCAACTCAATCAGCACCAAACGATCGTCCGACGACACGGTAGTTTTACCGCGATGTACCGCCTTGGCCAAGGCAAGGCCTGCGTCACTTACATTTTTGGATTGCCGCCATGCGGCACAAAAATCCGCCACCAAATCACGCGGCACATCAAGGAACCCACACCGCCCACGCAGCACTGCATTCAGGGCCTGTGATCGGTTGGCAAAACCGCGCTCACGCCACTCAGCATCGAAGGCCTCAAGCTCGGATTGGGAAGCGCGAAAACTGACGCTCTCGGATGGGTCGCGGACTGCGAGACCTTCGCCCTGCTCTTCCTTTGCGAGCCGCGTCACATGCCTGCGCGACACGCCGTAGGCTTCCGCCAAGACCTTTGGGGTTTCACCTGCGTGGTAGCGCCGCGTCAGTTCAATGCGCTGCTCCAGCTTTAGGCGCTTTGGTCTTCCAGTCTTCATCTCTAGACCCCTCGGACAAATGTCGCAGACAAGTGGCATATCCTGCCAACGTCCTTTTCTTCTCCTTCATCTATACATCAATAATACATATTGCGCAATTTATCTTATTGCATTGATGGCATTTCGATGTCCCCTACGCCGCCTGCCAAAAGCCACACCAAGCATCAGACCTATTCTGGCTGACTCTATTGGCTGCTCGCACAAAGCGAGCGCGGGCCTTCACCTACAAAACAACACTCAAGGATTTGCGCCCCCAAGGCGCATCAAGTGATCAACATGAAAACACCAAGAAAGCTGACGCCCGACCGCGTCGGCATCAGCTTCACCAGTTGCCTGTCAGGGCCCCCAACAGGAGGTCCCTTACCCCTGCGGGTCACTCAATCCGCAGGGGTATCTGGCTCAATGAGCCAGATCCTGATAGCGCAAATCTGCGCAGCGATCTTGGGCAATCAGAGCCTCGGTTGCGAGGCTGTCGATGACTTCAGGATGGTCGCCCTCTTCAAAGGCTGAGAGGTAGGTTTCAAATGCCATATCAGCTTGCAGTTCTGCGAGGTCGAGGGATTGTTCGTAAGTCATGTTGTGATCCTTTCCATTGATCGTCGTTGGACGGATCGTGGAAAAGACCGGAGGCATCAGAGCGGGCTGCACCCCACTTGGGGCGCAATGAAATGAAGCACGTGAAGGGCGATGTTTGTTGTGCGCGATGCACGCAGCGCGCAAGGCGTCAGCCGTCCAGAAACATTGCCCAAGCGTTGCAGGCCGCTCGCCTCCGGGCTAGCGATCTGATGGGCCAACAGGTCAATGGGAAGGGGCACAACGCGGTGATGAATTGAACCATCTCTCATCAGTTCTCCTGCAGGCGACAGAGGACTGTATCACACGCTCAAATGCGAAGGTGCTGCAAGCCACACACAAGCCAAACTGCCGCGCAACATTTGATCACAGCCTCAAATTCACAGGATCATGGTTGGTTCAGTTGTTCCTCGAGAACCCCAATCGATGCCAGAATTGTATCAAAGGATGGAGCCTCACCGAAGATCATAGCTTCAGTATTTTTGTAGTCGCCAACCAACCGAGCGGCCATGTCTTCAGGTGGTACGAGCGAAAACGTTCCGGACTCTGCCGTGGCGAGATTGAAGTCAGGACGGTTAAAAAATGTCTTCGCGTGGGCCACACAATCCCGACCAAGCTCAACGTCAGCCACAGCGCGTTTGCCCGTTTCAGTTTCCAACATGCAATGCAGATCGTAGTAGTGGCGCGAAATGCGCTGCCCATCCTGCTTCAACTCGCCCCGCGTATCAAACCAATTCCGCAGCCCGTGCAAGATGACAACCTTGTCCCAAAACGTGCGCTCTGCATCAATCGTCCGAACGTCCGGGACATCCAAATCGATGCCCTCCAAATCGTCCGATATGTAGGGGCGGATCAGCTGCGGGCTGTTGGGGTCGAGAGCTGATTTCGCACCGGACTCGATTTTGACAGCCGCTTGAACATATCCCGTGTCGGAGCCGTCGACACGTGGGTACCAAACAAGCAGCGTCTGTCCCGCGCCGTCATTAGGATCGATTTCGATCCGACCTTCACCACCGGTGTCCTCGGCAATAAGCTGAGACAGCTCCGCAAGAAGGGATCCAGTGATGTAGGCTTGGCAATCAGTTTGGATCGCCTCAATGGCAGCTTTGCGTTTCTTCCCAGAGAGCGCGGCCAGCTCCTCGGGCGATGCCCCATGGCCAAGATCATCGCGAAAGACGGTCACATCGATGTCTTCGGAAAATCTATCAATCAAACCGTAGGCCTTTGAGAGGGATGTCCCCCCTTTGAACAAAAGCCGGGGACCACCCGCGGGAAGCCGATGATAGAGCGCATTGAGTGTCCAGCAGACCCAGAAGTCCTTCTCGATATTAATCAGCGGCGCACCAAGCCTGTTCGCGGTGGTCAGAAACAGATCAGTACGATCTGCAGCGCTGGCCGAAATGATCTTCTGGAAACCTTGCGTACTCATCGCTGATCTCCCTCGACCGGCTCAAATAGAGGCCCACGCAAAATACCCTGCATCCAGATCGGCATGGCCGACAGGCCTGCCTTCAGATCATCCAAAAGAGCCGGACCTTTGTCCTTATCGGCAAGCATGCGACGCACCGTTTTGCGAACAGTCGCCCCTTCTACATCATTCGACATGACGTCATGAAGCCAGTGCAAAGCCTGAACCAGATACATGCCAGGTCGTCCGGCCCAATACAGGCGACTTGGGGCCGCATGTTTGAAGACGATCTTTTGATTGCCCAATGTGACCGGCTTGAGCCGTGCATCGACCAGCACCTCGATTTTAGCTGGCACAGCGTTGGTAAGACCAAGTGTGTTTGCTGCGGTCATGCCATCGATCAACCAGCGGACTTGATCACGGCGCGCGATTGCATCGATGACAGCGCGGTAGTCTGGTACAGTTGATTTTCCTGTCAGTGCATTCTGGGCTGGCTTGTCGTAGAGCCCGCGCTCAATGCGACGCAGCTGACCGGACGTAACCATGCGTTGCAGAGCCTTGTCGACGGTAGCGCGAGCGCCAATGTCAGCAAAATCGGCCGGCGTCCACACTTGGCGCGGCGCGTCATCTATGCGCGCGCGGAGGCGATCTGGCAGTGTTTTTGGTTGTACGTCATCTATCATGTCCGAAATATGCCACAAGTTTCGGACAAACGCGAGTCCGAAGAATACTGCATGTTTCGGACATACATATTTCACGCAAGGTCGAAATCTCGCCTCTGCACGCATTAAACCAGACCGCAGAAGCGGTCTGGCTTGTTTGTTAAGCGGCCTCTTTGGGACCCCAGGGGATGATGGCCTGCAGGGACATGTCATCTTGGCTCGCGGCTTTGCCAAGGTTGGCGTTGAAGGCGTGATCGCGGACCGTCAGGGTGAAGTAGTCAGAACCGGTGTCCTTGTTCTGCTTCTTCCAGATGCCACCGCATTCGACCAGTTTGCCGCGAGGGGAGCGGCCAAGGACGCGGTGCGTCGGTGCCATGGGGTTGCTGCTGGCGATGGGTTCGACTGTGATGTCGAGGTCGAAGTTTAGGGTTGAAATGGACCCTACGCCTTTTGCTGTTTCGATATCGTCACTTGTGAATTTGATGCAGTTCGTGGTCATTGCTTTTCTCCTTGTTTGCGTTGCAATGATGGTCACTTTGCAGCTGGCTAAGGCCCTTACACACCGAAGGCGAAGCGCAGCGGAGAGGGGCAGGCGCCGCTCTTTTTGTCCCGCGAGGAATGGACCGCAGGGACAGGGGAAAAAGATCGGGGACAACCTTTGTGGACGGGGCGACAGCTGCGACCAGCATTATCGAGCAACTCAACACATCAGGAGAAAGCAGGTGACTACGTCGCTGCAATGGCTCAAGCGATATTAACACCGCAATGAGGTTGGCGAAGTCACGCACCCCAAGTCGATAAAAGCGACGCATCCGAGCCATGCTACGGTACAACCCAAGCACCGCGATCAATTTCCCAATGTCGGCCTCGTTGCAACTGCGCTGGCGGTTCGACCTGCTAAAGGACAAGGGCCCCCGCAGCAATAGGCAGGACCTCACGGTCCACCTACCGATGGCTATGACAGGCTTTTGAAGCCTTGCAGGTTACGAAGATCGACAGCAGCTTCAACAAATGACGAATACAAAAAGATCTGAAACATGCCCTTGAATTGCAGCGCTGGCAAAAACAGATAAAAAACAATTCAATACTACCAGTGCGATCACATTCGCGCCTGACAATCAATTTACCTAAAGAAAATCGAAACCAATTATGCAGAACGATATCGACCTCCATGCCTTCGAAAAAGAAGCCTCATGTACCTATCGTGGCGAGGAATACTGCGTGCGAGACAATGGTGCCGTTCTGCGTCGCGCTCGGGCGGCCAAACGCAAGCGTCCCCTAGATGAAACCTGGACGTTCGGCACGCCGAGCCCAAGCGATGGCTATATGGCCGTCTCTGCGCACAAGGTCCACCGTATCGTCGCAACGGCATTCAATGGTGAGCCACCAAGCAAGGGCCATGTTGTCGACCACATCGACACGAACCGGTGCAACAACCGCCCCAGTAATCTCCGATGGGTCACTCGGCTCGAGAACATTCTTCTCAATCCGATCTCGGCAAAGCGTGTCGAATTTCTTTACGGCAGTATCGAAGAGTTCCTTGCAGATCCTCGCAATCCAAAGAATGGCACACTGACCAAAGATTTCGAATGGATGCGGGCTGTCTCACCCTCCGAAGCGGCGACCAGCCGCAAGCGTATGCTAGACTGGGCGCAATCTGACCGCCCGTCAGGCGGCGGCACGCTCGGCGACTGGATATTTGGGCGTGACGCCACTCCAGTAGAAGAACCCACTGAGCAACTTGTCGACTCAAAGACCCCTGGAGCCGTCCAGCGCAACTGGCGAGTGCCCGCAGAGTTTCCGCTATGTCCTGACACGACGGAGGAAATGCCGCTGGAAACCTATCATCGCCGCTTGAAGGAAGGGTCGGTCGCTGTCGTTACCCCCTTCGATCAGACCAAAGTTGGCAAAGCGTCCAAATCGGCAGATGGCACCGCGGTATTCATTTTTGGCGATCATGGCGAGGGCGCGATTAAGCCTTGGTCACTTGCGCAAGTGACATTTGAGGACAACAAGTTCGTTCATGAGAGCCTTGGCACTTTTTTTACACAGGAAGGCGCTGAGAAGGAATTCACCCTCGCGCAGGGCTTGCCTTGGGAAGGGGGAGAGACGTTTGATGACTTCTGTTGAACTTCTTGCCCAGTCATTTAGGGAGGCACGCGCGTTGCGCGAAAAGTGTCGCTAGTTCAAAGGGAAGTCTGCTTTGTAGTTAAGATTTTCCAATCGGATCAGTGGGCATCTCGCCATTCACACTTTAGAGGTGGCTCAATACCTACTAACGTACGTCTTTGCATCAAAATCGACACCCTCCAGAGCGTACGCAGCGCCGACTTGGACAATCGGGGCGCTCTTAACGTAGCCCGACTCTTCGCGCTGGTAGAACCGACCTTCAGGATCAAGCATAAGGTATGAACGATGCATGTGTGCGTTGTCCTCTGGTACGATCCGGCAGTCAACGTCATGATGGCGCGCCAAGAAAGCGTCAAACTGTGCGTCTGAAATTTCTAGATCTTCTGCGCCATGAATTGGGATCACTCGCAAGATCTTCCACCGATCTGGCCGCAGTTCAACAAGTGGCTGATTAAAATCGTCATTAGCATTCTCCCGACAAACGACTGTGTTTATCTTGAGTAAGGTTTGAGGGGAGGCCTTCCTAAACTGCGCAAAAACTTCAGAAAACCTTTCAAAATCAATTTGACGACCTTTGTTATCACGACGACCGATCTTCTGGTTTGTATCCGTGTTGAAGCTATCAATGCTAAAACCCGCTACAGAAATCATTGCGCCATAGTGTTCGATAAAGCTATCGGTCAAAAGGGATCCATTGCTGATGAATGAAGGCCGCAGCCCAAGTTCAGAGGCCAGGGAAACGGCAGAACCCAGCTCCTTCTCCAGGAAAGGCTCACCACCTGCAAAGTTAATCCGAATGTTCTGCACCGAAATTGGTCCAGACGGAAAATTAATCACTTTACCACTGAGGTTACTTAAGTCGCGCAAGATTTCTGAATAGTCGCGAGAGAAATTGGACTTTTTCCCGTACTTTGCATAGCAAAAATAGCAGTCATAGTTACATGCCTCCAAGACATGCCAATTTACTGTCAACTCGGAAATATGTAGCATGAATTATTTTTCAAGTTCAAATATTAACGGAGATATCGAAGTCGTTTGCCATAAGTTTTCCGTCCGCTATCAAAAACCGCAGCACTCGCCCGGATTTTACCGCATCAAAGTCATGGTATTCTGCATATCGATCATTGCTTAAAATGAAGGTGCTTTTGATATTTCCTGCTAATTTCAGAAGATATTCGTCGGCACCCGTTTTTGTTGGTGCAATGTGAGTCGTGATAGATGGTCCAAGACGGCGTTTGATATCTTGTGTGCTGGCTTTCAGCAAAGAACGAATAGAAGCGTCAAATACAACCGTAATTTTAAATTGATCTACCAACGCCGCCAGTAACGCAATGAGTGCGCGCAGCTCGATGAAAGTCTGCCCCTCGTAACAGACGTTGTTGCCGTCGATCAAAAGATGTTCAATGTTTCTATCAGATTTTTCGAGTTCCTCACGGATCCTTCGCTCCAACTTGGGAATGTTATTTTCAAGGCGACGCACTTTACCTCTACGGTCGTTGATAACATCGGCCGGGCGTCCAGTGCCAAATCTACTTTCACATTGTTCATGTATCTTTTTTCGCTCGTAACCGTTAGGCGCAGCATCGAGGTTTCGATTAAAAACTTCTGCCCCAGCTATATCCGAGTTCAGCGTTGAGACTTCAGACTGTAGCCGTTCATGTTCCTGCACATGAGGCCGGATTCGAGTTTCTATGATTGTCAATTCCGCACTAGCTGCTGCGCGGTCAGCTTTTGTACGATCGATGCTCTTAGGAATACCTGACAGAAGTCGAACTGTGTTTTCGAGATCGAATTTATCGTGTTCTGCAAGGCGCTTTTTGGTCAGCTCAGCTTGGGAGTTTGTCTCAGATAATGTCGCCTTATCGTTCTCAAGGCGCTGAACGACCGCGTTAGCCTTTCTCTTTAAGCGGGCAGCTTCTGCCCGCAACTGCTTCTGCTCCTCTTTAAAAAATTTCCAGAACAGCACCGGGCTAGCTTTCTTTGAACGAACGTCTTTCAGCTGCATGACCAGCACAGCCTTGTTTCTTTCTAAATTAGCAATCTCTAACGACAGTTCAGATGCCTTTGCATCCAGTCGAACCAGTTTTTCTCGTTCAACGTCAGGCTGATACGCTTTGAAGTTTTTGACGGCCCGCTCGAGTTCCTGATGCTTGTCTTGCAGGTTTCGCAACTGGGATCCAAGCTCTGACAATCGATCGCGGCGCTTTTGAACGGGCCAAAGAAATTCGTTTGATGCCATTTTCAGGTCTCCGGTCATATTCAGCCCGCCATAAGAATCAGGCAATGTGTAGGGCATTGCCGGATGTCGATACTGGGCCAGCTTGTAAAGCGTTGTTCAGTTTAGGGATTTCCTAAATGTCACCGATACGCCCTACGATTTCAAGACGCTTTCAGACGAGAGTTGACAGTTTTTGTAACCCGGTTGAGAGTGACAAAAACTGTCACTGATATTGGCTACTCTCATGTCTTACACCAAAGCAGCTGACTTATTGCGTTTCGCCGAAATGGCATCTTCAAGCTATGAGGGTGTTTCGTTGCGCGACCTTTCTGAGGCTTTCAATTGCGATCATCGCACTTCGCAGCGGATGACGCGTGCTTTTGAGAGCGTATTCCCTCAGGCGGAAGTTTCCGATGATTCTGAACGTCGAAGACGTTGGCGTTTACCACGCATTGACCCACGCTGGCTTCAAGCACAGGGCCTTTCCGATAGTGACTTGGCGGCGCTAGATATGGCCACAAAGCGTGCCGAACGCGACGGGGCCACAGACGAGGCTGAGCGCATTCGTGTCGTCCGAGACCGCATGCTTTCGGCCATGCCATCTTTGACAGCTCGAAGAACGGAAACCGATGCTGAAGCCCTATTGGAAGCGCAAGGTTTTGCGTCACGTCCAGGACCACAAGTTGCAACTGACAAGCTATTACTTGGAACGTTAACCGAAGCCTTTCGAGCACCTTGGGAAATAGACATCTCATATCGTGGCGCGCAGGACGTCAGGCCGAAGAACAGAACGGTGCAACCATACGGCCTTTTGCTCGGAATACGTCGGTATCTAGTCGCAAGGCCAACGGGCGGAGATGGGCAGATGCGCCGGTTTCGTCTAGATCGCATAGAAAATGCCACTTTAACTTCCAAAAGCTTTCACCGAGATCAAGATTTTGATTTGAGCGCATTTGCAGCTCAGTCTTTCGGTTCATTCAATAGCGAAGCCGAATTTGGGCACGTCGTCTGGCGTTTTCATCCTGAAGCAGCGGAAACTGCACGGCAGTTTATTTTTCACCCAACCCAGAAAGTAACCACGGAAACTGATGGGTCACTTACGGTTCAATTCCAAGCGTCGGGTCATTTAGAAATGGCATGGCATCTTTATCAATGGGGCGATCAAGTAGATGTACTTAAACCAAAAGCATTGCGTGAAATGGTTGCACAACATCAGAGGAATGACTTTGCGGCCCTACCCTGAGATTAGTAAAAAATCTCAACTACGACATAAGATCTTACTAAATTTAGCATGACATATTTTGTCACCCTGCAACTGTAAGAATAGTCAAAACCGATTCCCTAAAAGCTGAGACCCATTATGCGTATTGATCCATTGCTTACCGCCTCTCCAGTTACAAATGCTGTCCGCCACTTAACAGATGATCTTCTAGAGGAGGTATATCTTGCACCATTGGGTAAGCCCTTTGCACTGCAAGATCTTCTTACGGGGAACCATGCCCCGTGGTCAGAAAGCTTCAGTGCTGCCCCGGCGGAAACGATAGCTGCGATCGAGGCCGGGCTTCTCGCCGTCATGCGAGCTACACGCACACTGGATTCAAGCGAGATTAATTTAAGTACCCTGCCCGAGGGTCGCGCCCGCACCCACCTAGCTGCGCTAATTGATCTTTGGCGTAAGCTTGATGGCCTTCCTGCACCTCTTTCCACCTGGGCCCATGTGTTGCGCAGCAACGCCAATGATGCGCTCGAAGCTCTCCCGATACTTGATTATGTGCAATGTCCCTTTGCAGATCCTGCCGAAACTGCACTCGCGGACGCTTTGCTGGCGCATCACGGCACCGCACACTTTGACGCCCCATTGGCGTGGCGTAAATCGGCAACCACCCAAGGCACTCTTGCGAATGGAGCCTTAGGAGCCATTCAAGCAGGGCTTGGCAAGACCGCGCCCCAGGTTAGCCCCGACGAGACAATTGGTATTTTCGGCTTACGCGATCCTCGCGAGGAGGCAGAATTTGCTGCTGCTAGAGTTCAAAGCCTTCTGGATGCGGGAATTGTGGAGTCACCCGCTCAGGTAGGTCTGCTCGTTCCTGATGATGCCAGCTATCAGCGCGCTTTAGAAGAGGCGTTCGACCGTGTCGGATTGCCTCTTTCGGGGAAGCCTATAGAGCCCGCGTTGCGCGACACCGTCGGCGAGCTGATGATACTTCTACTCGCATTACTTGAGCGTCCGGCCCCTCGCACAGCGATTGCCTCCCTATACATCTCCCCCACTATGCCTTGGGCAAAAGAAACCGGGTTGCGCATGGCGCGTGAGCAGATGGATTACGGTTGGTCGAGAACCGCAGCGGGGCTCGATGGGCCTGCGCGCGAATTGCTCGACGCCTTGCGTCCCTGCTCGACGCCCGAACAGCTTTTTGGCCGCCTCACGGCTATCGCTAAAGCCGCACCAGAAGCCGGTCTTTGGCCAAAGCTGCAAGCAATAAGAACCGCAGTAGTGGATCAGATCGATTGGCCACTCTTGCGCAGTATCGCATTACCTAGACCTAGCGAGCCTTCGGGTCACAATCGGTTCGTCGAAGGCGTTTCGCTGTTTGCCGAGACTGCCTTGCCTTGGCGACCTGTCCGACAGTTAATCGTTCTTGGACTTGCAGGCAGGACATGGCCACGTCCACCAGCCAGTAACCCATTCTTTACTGAGAGCGAAATTGTCTTGATCCGAGAGAAAACGGGACTGCACCTTGCCGGACGCCAGCAAAAACTGGCGCGGGGTGTTGAGCTTTTCAGGCGTCAACTTTGCGCAGCTTCAGAAGCCGCAACTTTTCTCGTGCCTGCCTGCACCCTCGGCGGCGAAAAGCTGGCACCTTCCACTGGGTTGTCTCTTATCACGCATATGATGGGCTTTGAGTCTTCTGAAAAGGCCATCCGGGACATTCACGCTGAAGATCAAAGTCTGTGGCCCGTCGCAGCGGAGGCTCCTTTGCCTGTTGCGTCTGGTGGAAAGCCAAGCGTACCTGCGATCGGGCTATTGCATCTTGGCTCGGATCTGTTGCGCTTACGTGAGGACGACGAAACAGGCCATGCCCCACAATCACCATCGCGGCTTGAGACGCTCATCGTAAGCCCATTGGCATGGCTGCTGGACGAACTTGGCGCAAAGGATCGCACTTGGCTGTGGGCAAAATCCTAGTGCACATAGGCGTCGTTCCACAGCCAGAAAACAGCGATTATCGAGGAATGGTCGACAGGCTAATTTCAGACCGGAACGGCCGTTTCCACTTCGGGTCGCTTGTACGGTGCACTGTCGAACGCTTCGACGAGAAAACTCGCAACTGGAAAGGATCAGGAGGTGGAATGCTTGACAAATTCATGGGGACGCAATTCGGAAATGAGGTCGCGACGAACTGTGCATCGCAGTTCCTTGGTGCGCTACCGACGAAGACGAGGCTCGTCATCATGTTTGGGCTGGGGAGCAAGCTCAATTATATCAGTGCTGCGCGAAAGCTGGTTGAAGCGGCACGCCCAGGAAATTGGCGGATGCTGAACGAGGTCTCCTATTCAGATGGAAATCTGACATTTGTTCACGTCGAACATTTTGCATCACAGGGTGCTCTGATTCCAAATTGGCTTGGAATAAATGACCATCCACGCTCAGAGTATGGTCGAAAGTCTCGAGAGGCTGTGCAGGCAGCACTCGCCGACTGAGCTTCTTTGTGTTCGTGGACCGTTTTTCGGAGACTTGGGCCCAGCCTCACATATTGAGATTCGCTCCGCGTTCGATATTATATTATTGTGTCATGCGTTAGGTTCCGTAGAAGGGCAAAATTATATCAGTTTTTTGAAAGTTCTAGTGATCGAATGGTACAAGAACAGCGCAAAACTGGAGAGTGGTCTGGCCCATCCCGCCAGCTACAGTGCTCAGACACAATTTGGCATCAAGAGTACTTGTTTCAATCACTGTTAACGCCCAGCCCCGCATCGAACAACTGTTCTCTATCCGGCAAGTCCCGCAAACTCCGCAAATCAAATGCGGTGAGAAACTTCTCGGTCGTTACAAACGTATAAGGCGCACCACGCTGGGGACTACGCGGGCCGGTGGAGATCAGGCCAATTGCATGTAACCGCCCAATCAATTCGCGGCTGATTTCCTTGCCGAAGATGTCCTTCAACCCATCACGCGTAATCGGCTGATGATAGGCCACTCCTGCCAGCACCGCGACATCGAACTCGCGCAAATCCAAATCCTGCCCACCGACGTCCGAAGCGGCGCGGATCACCGCCCCAAAGGACGCGCGTGTGCGCAACATCCAACCACCCGCCACAGCCACAACCTCATAGGGGCGTTCGATCAGATCGGCGGATAGATCCTCAATCAACAGATCAACTGACGCCCCCTGCCCCACGACGCGCGCCAAGTCTTTGCGCGACACTGGCGAAGCTGAGGCAAACAGTACAGCCTCAATCCGGCGCATCCACTCGCGCCATCGCAACTCGGCAGGCAAGTCCTCAAGGTCGTGGTCAAAGTCAGGCTCGGGGCGCTTTGCCATCGTCAGACCCCATACAGACGAAACGTATCGCGCCCGGTCAATTCGCGCACCACACCCAATTCCACCAACCGATCACAGAGCCGCCGCGCTGCGCGATCACTCATCAGATCGGCCAGAGCAACGGAAGGCGACAGGGCATCTTTGGTGAGGAACAGCGCTACCGCATCCCCTGCCCTCTTCGCCCGCAGTTTTGGGACGACAGCCTGTAGGTGAGCTGCGCGACGGGTCAGGTCAATCGCGACCGGAAGCGCCGTGCCTATCGAGGATACCAGCGCGTTATTACAGGCCAGCTGCAGCTCCTCGCCTCGTGTGCGCAGATCGCGCGATTTCAGGCCGGTCGCCAGAAGTGGCAGAACGTGCGTCCATCCCAAAGACTGCGCCAAAACGGCATCGGCAAGGATCAAGGCCATGACCTCCTCATGCGGATACTCTTCCAGGACCGTTTCTAAGACGGTCGCTGTACGAGCAACCGGGCCGCCCTGTGCGGTATCCAGCCAAGAAGCAATCTGTTCAGCGGATACGTAATGCAAAGCGCGCTGCAGCGCCTTCACCGAGACCGGTCGCGCCACCGCCCGCCGCCACTGCAGATAGACCGCGCCCGCCGGTCCAGGTTGGTCGCCCGGTCTGAGTAGATGCACTGCGTCCCGGAGCTCCCCAGCCCCTTCGGGCCTGCCCAACAGACGCATCCAGGCCTCTGACGCGGTCAGGCTCAACCTGTCGCGCAACAAGGCATGGGGGACGTCATCACGCCCCACCACAAGATGCAGCGTGGCCAGCGCCGCCCCTGACAAAAACGCCACATCTTCAAGGGTTTCCGCACGCGCAGTGGTGACCCACGGCGGCATCCGGGGTAGTGTGTCGGGAGCGTCGGCAAGGTTTGATTGGGCAAATGACATGCCGCAAGCCTATCTTATCACGGCGCTTATCTCCACAAAATAGCGCTCAAACCGCCCCACCTTACAGCTCCTAGTTATGTCCAATAAGTTTGCATTATCGGACATAACTTAATACGCTCAGCGCCATGTCAGATAACACCGAGAAATCGTCTTTAAAGTCAATAGTTTCACCTTCCCTCAACGAAGGCAGCGAAAGCGATACTTCATATACCGAGGGCATAAGTGTCTCCGACCATGTCGCCGTGCCCGCGGAACTCGCTGGATCGGGCTCTCTCGACCGTCTTGTAGATACAGCCCGTAACTACGCGCGTCAGGCGACGGCTGAGAACACCTCCAAAGCTTATGCCAAAGACTGGGCCCACTTTACGAGTTGGTGTCGCAGGCGGGGGGCAAACGCGTTGCCTCCGAGCCCGGAACTGATCGGGCTCTACATTGCGAACTGCGCAGAGCCCGATACCAAGGCCCCTGCCCTCTCGGTATCGACCATCGAACGCCGCCTGTCTGGCCTTGCCTGGCACTACCAGCAGGGCGGTTTTACTCTTGATCGCAAAGACCGGCACATCGCGACTGTTCTTGCTGGTATCCGGCGTAAGCACGCGCGACCACCCGTTCAGAAGGAAGCGGTACTGGCGGAGGATATCCGTGCGATGATCGCCACCCTGCCCTTCGATCTGCGCGGATTGCGTGACCGGGCGATCCTGCTGATCGGCTATGCTGGCGGGCTTCGGCGGTCCGAGATTGTCAGCCTCGACCACGGCAAGGACGATACCCCTGACAGCGGCGGTTGGGTGCAGATAGAGGACGATGGCGCGGTGCTGTTCCTGCGCGGCAAAACCGGTTGGCGCGAGGTTGAGATTGGGCGCGGATCGGCGGAGCAGACCTGCCCTGTTCATGCGTTGGAGCAATGGCTGCACTTTGCCAAGATCGACTTTGGCCCACTCTTCCGCCGCACCACCCGTGACAACAAGCGCGTCCTCGATGCTCGCCTCTCTGACAAACACGTGGCGCGCTTGATCAAACAGACGGTGTTGGACGCGGGTATTCGCGGTAATCTGCCCGTGAAAGAGCGCCTTGCCCTGTTCTCCGGGCATAGCTTGCGGGCTGGCCTGGCTTCGAGTGCTGACGTCGACGAACGCTACATCCAGAAGCAACTTGGTCATGCATCGGCAGAGATGACGCGGCGCTATCAACGTCGGCGGGATCGGTTCCGCGTTAACCTGACGAAGGCTGCCGGACTGTGATCTCGGTGACTTTCTCTGAGCTAGTTTTGTCATGGAAGCCCGTTCAACGGCCTCGCTGGAAGAAAGTTGTCCGCGGACAATTGTTGGTTCAAGCTGCATAGTTTTGAGCTGTAGCAAGTCGCCTTATTAGTTTCTCTGGACTAAAGCCTTCACTCTTTGAGCCAGTAGTGATTGAACGAAAGTATGCACCAACGGCTTTGATTTTGTCATGAAACTGCATAATCGCCCATACTGTCGCTGCAGCTCTTAGAGCACCAAGCCGTTCGTGTGCTGCTTCATAGTTTTGGATAGTGATTCCTATCATCGGTGCAAGCGTTCGTGCATGGGCTACGACATCATGAACTGTCTCAATCTTTCTCAGTGAAAATTCGGCTGCTTCTGGACACGCTGATAGCAATTCTGGGATTGTGATCGGAGCATCAGAACCTGTTAGAGGTGGTTCTTTTTTTAGAGCAATCCTTTCTTTATCAATATGTTCTTTATTTGACCTATGATGGTGCCGGACAAAATGACCGTCACTGGCGGTCATAGTTATCGTCAAATTAGAATTTTGGTCATCGGTTGCTTCGGCTTCAACGTCAGTGACGGGCAGGTCTGTGAGGATTTGTTCGCAGTCTTGGAGCGACAATTTACGGCGAAGGACACGGAAGATGTTGAGGGCCGTGGTGTCGTTTGGGTTGTTTGTGAGGCTCGCATTGGCAGCTGCGCGGATTTTGGCGCGCAGGTAATCAATTTGCTCTTGTTCCCTCAGGACCTCTGCAGCCATCGCCGCAATTTCATGTAAACGGGCGAAGAGTGGTGAAAGATCGAAACCAAACCGAAGAGCCTTGCCCTCGTGGGTGTTGTGCTTTGTGAAGCGCTTCCGATTTGGGCTATCACGGCGCACGAGTAAACCAATCTCTTGCAACGTTGCTGCGTGACGTCTGATCGTTCTGTCAGAGATGCCGTTGCGTCGAAACGTGAGCGTTGCGTTCGATGCAAACACTGTGTGGTGGTTGCGCTTTGGCGCGAGGCACGAAAGCATCGCATCTAATGTCGAAATCACCGATGCGCTGAGACCGAGGCGCGGGGCCGCGTTGCGAAGCGTAGCAACGACGATGTGGCGCTCTGGAATGGAATTGTCCGCGGACAATATTTCACTGGTCCGCAGCCCAGTGGGTGCAGTTGCTGGTGTAAATGCCATATTTTTTCACGACAACCTGATGTGAAAGGCACCAATATCTCTGAAAATCAGAAAAAAGGCCGCAAATCTACTGCAACCGAATCGGTTGTTGTTGACTGGCGCGGAGAAGCTGGTAAATCTGAAAGTGCAAAGAACAGATTGGGCTCTCCTAGGAATACCTTGGGGGGCTCTTTCTTTTTTGGCTGCTGGTCGTGCTCCTTTTTTAAGTGTTACTGCTCGGTCATATCAGTCAGATTTTTGCTCTGACTGCCACGCCTCATAGAGACGTGTAAGCTCAGCTTCTGCGTTGTTACGCATCCACTGAGCAAATTCTGGGGCCTCAGATTTTGACAGTTTAAATGTCAAAGCGCGGGCCGTTTCTTTCACCTCAGCCAAAGCCGTCCCATTACTAAGTTTGATGGAGAGGGTAGGGGGTGCCGCTGGTTTGTCAGAGGCCTTAGATTTAAGCGCCTGAGTGATGGCGTCACTGACCATGCCAAAGCGGAAGTCGGAGCTCTTGGCGACATCAAGCTGAAGCGTCGCGGTGATCTGTTCAAGATCGACGCTATCATTGCGCGACTGGTCCGCGAGATCTTCCCAACGTCTCCGTCCAATGCCATGAGCGGAACCGATTTGCTCAATGACCGACTTTGGAATGGACCGTGCGACTTTGGTCATGCGGGATAGCATTGGTTTGTCCACAGCAAGGGCATCCAGAATGATTGCCTGCTCGTAGCCACTTGTGGCCAGCTCGGTAGCGAAAAGCGCTTTTTCAATGAAGCTGGGGTCCAAACGCTGGGTGTTCTCTTGCCCCTGGGCGAGAATAGCCTCTTCGTCAGAAAGGGATCTGACAAGTGCCTTCGCGGGGATGCCGAGCGATCGCAAGGCCCGCAATCTGCGGCGACCATAAACGATTTTGTAGTGTCCGGGTTTGTTCGCGATTGGGCGCACCATAATCGGTACTTGTTGGCCGTGGGCCTTGATGCTCTCAGCTAGCGTTACAACATCGGCATCGGTGAAAGAGAGACGGTCCTTAGGGCCGTTCTCTTCAATGACATCAACGGAGATTTCCCTCACCGCATTGCTCGCGACATCTTTCAAAGTTGATTTCACGCCGCTCATTGCGCCGGTATTTGGGAAACGCGCCTTTTGCTCTCCGGCTGGGGCCGCCGAGCTGTCAGCATCTGGTGGGGGAGGGGGCTGGAACAGGTTTCTACGGGCCATTAGTCAGTTTCCCTTCCCCAAGCTTGCTGGATTGTCTTCTCAAATTCATCGGCGACGCCGTTCACACTCTCAAGGATGCGAACCAGTGTCTTCTTTACGACCTGCGAGGGATCCAGCTCATAGATGGTTTGCTGCGTCATCCCAGCGTCTGAGATCGCTGTAGATTTGAGCATAGGTGTGGTCAAAACCTGATCGAGGAGAATGGACCGCAAGAAACCCGCCATTTGTGACTGGGGTACGTCCGTTGGCTCATATCGAGCGATCAAGAACTTAAGGAAGTTCCAGTCGATGGGACCCGCCGCCTCTTCAAGAGTTTGAACAGTTTCTCCAGCCATTTCAAGGAATTGCGCCATTGAGGCGACATCCAACATGCTGGGAACGACCGTGATCAGAAGGCCAGTAGACGCTAACAAAGCTGTCATCGTAGTGAAGCCAAGTTGAGGCGGGCAATCGATGATGACGAGATCGTAGTTTGCTTCGATCTCGTCGAGAGCGATCGCAAGGCGCTGTGTGAATGGCGGGTCGATCTTGTGCTGAAGCGCATAGGCCGTTTCTGTCTCATACTCCGATAACAACAGGCCCGCAGGAGCGAGATCGAGGTTGTGAAAATAGGTCTTTCGGATGACTTGGCTCAACGGAACCGGGTCTTCGTATTTCAGTGCGTCATAGATTGTGCCGCTCTCAGCAAATTCGATCTCGGGACGGTATCCGAACATTGTGGTCAAGCTGGCTTGGGGGTCCATGTCAATTGCAAGAACCCTATAGCCACGCAAGGCGTAGCGTTGCGCTAAGTGGATCGCACTGGTCGTTTTGCTTGAGCCGCCCTTGAAGTTGACGATGGAAATAACCTGAAGGGCGTCGTTCTCGCGACGTCCAGGAAGATATGTTTCACCATTCCGACCAGTTTTCGCCATCACGCGGCGGATTTGGTCAATCTCTTGCGCGGTGTAGAGCCTGCGACCTCGGGAATCCGTCTCTACATAAGGGAAATCGCCTTCCTGATGACGTGTCCTGAGGTTGGACATGCTGATGCCGGTAAGCTCTGATACTTCAGCAGGGTGAAACTTGCGCAGCGCTTTTCGACTATCGGGCTGGAAGCTATTGCGCATATGGTTGTTTAGCGCTTCCGACAGGCGGGCAGCGTTTGACGCAATGGATGCTGCGATGGAACTGGTTGCTACAGTTTTCATGTTCGAATTCATTCTGCCCTCACGACCTCTTAGTGGGCCATCTGTGTTTCGTCGCTAAACAGCGTGATTTGCGTCAGCTTGCGACAACTGAACTCATGACACGCAACTTATCCCCAGGCAACATTTTTTTGCCTGTAAGTTGCTTCTCGAGCGGTTCGAGTATTGAGGCAGTGGGTCCGATTCTGTCGATAACAGTCTGATAATGTAAGAAATTTTGCATTTCACGCGGTGTTTCGCAAGATGTTGTGGAGTTTGTGCCGCTAAGCCCAAGTAATAGTCGTTGCCCCTATAATTCGAATCGGTCCGCTTTCCTGCGGTCTCGCCATACCAATTTCAAAGTCATCATATGACTGGATGGAAATGAGCGCCTGGGGCAAAGTCGGCCGCTCATTGAGTTATGCAGCGTCTTTAGGACCCCAAGGTATGATGGCCTGTAAGGACATGTCATCTTGGCTCGCAGACCATCAGGGTGAAATATTCAGGCCGGGCATTTTTGTTCTGCTTCTTCCAGATTCAACCCGGATTGCGACGCTCTCCTGTCCTCGCCGGAAGGCATCTGAAGAAAGCTGAAAGCGCTAGCCACAAAATAACTATTGCAAAAGCCAATATTTGGCTTATTAGTAAATGTAGAAATTTGGCTAAGGAGATATGGCATGCGTACAAAACACATGGAAGACCGTATGCGCCAGAGGTGCATCTCGGATGAGATGGTTGGAGCGATTTTGGAATTGGGAGAGTGGAACGCCCGAGGTGATCGCCTTGAGCTTCCTGGAAAAGCGATTGTGCCGTTGCTGCAACAGAAGCGCGACGAGTTGAAGTTGTTAGAGCGGCTTGCAAGACGAGGAGGCGCGTCACTCGTCTTAGACGGCGACACTTTGATTACGGTTTATTCAAACACAAAGAGGATGCAGTCATGAGCGATCAGAATGTCAGAACCTTTTCTGTTCGACGGGGTTCGGTGCTGGACGGAGAGTTTACCATCCGGATCAAACCGGGAGTATTTTCGGAAGATTTAGATCAAATTCCCTCCAAGAAGAATAAGAACGATCGAAAGTTCAACATCCGCATTAAACAGCATGACATTTGCTTGCTTGATGCGCTTGCTGATCATGAGGGGGTGGCCAGATCAGTGTTGATCAACAAACTCCTGCACGAGTTTCTTCGGGGTGAATTGATGAGCATTCAGGAAGACGATGCGCGTGCGCTTTTGGCCGTAGAGGCCGATGAACATGCCACCTATGACGATTTATCGCAGCCGTGGATTATTGATGCGATCGGCTCAGATTGTCGCCTTCTTTTGCACAATATTTTAGAGTTTAATGATCGGAATGAGCAGCAACCTAGCGATCACCCCGGCGCTCCCGAAAACCAGTTTAACAGCGAGACGTTCATCGGCCTCAGAGACAAGCTGAAAGGAATAAAAAAATGAGCCGTGGCATAATTTCAAAGTTAATCGAGGACATTGGGGAAGCGCAGGCCGAGGTTCGAGCCGAAGAATATACAATGGTCAATGTGCGGCCGGGCGAGAAAGTGACGGCAATGTTGGACCTCGTGGCAGCTCTTTCTGGGAAAACTGCATCGGCGGTTGTGGCCGGAGAGCTGTCATCACGTTTGGCGGCATATGCGGTGTCTTCCAGCGATCATGCTGAAGCGATCATGGATGCTGCTCAAGAGGTGCTGAAGCAGGACCAGATGTTCCAGCCTGGATGTGCGTTGGAGATATTGAAGAACGAGAATGTGATCGAGGTGGAAAGTGGTTTCCAGAAGAAGCTTCGCAGCGAGCTGTTCCAGGATAAAAATTGAATTTAAGGCGTTCCATTCAGATGACTAAAGAAAGAGTAATTTATCCGCCATTGGTGGAGCACACAAAATTAAGGCAACAGCTTACAGCAGGCGAAAAACAGGTTTTACTATTGTTCAACCAGCATCTACCAATTGACTGGGAAATTTACATACAGCCTCATTTGAATGGCTTACGTCCGGATTTTGTACTGCTGAACCCCAAGGGTGGCATCGCGGTGTTTGAGGTCAAGGACTGGAACCTCAATGCCATGAGATACTTCACAAAAAAGGACCATTGGGGGCATCAGTCGCTCTGGGCCAAAAAGGACGGAAAAGAGTTTTGTATCCAGAAGGATAATCCAGTCACTAAAGTGAACCTCTACAAGAAAGAGATTTTCGATCTTTATTGCCCACGGTTGCAGGAAAAGAAGGGGTGGGCTGCGATCACAGCAGGTGTAATCTTCCCCTTCGCTCAGTCGAGCCAAGTCAAAGAGCTTCTGTCGCCATTTCTCAAAGCTCAGGACGGCGACAAATACGCTATTTATCAACCAATCAGCGGCGCTGACGAAATTTCGGCTGGCAATCTAGAAGCAGTATTTCCCGAGTTTGGCCGTACCAACTCTTATCTGATGACAGAGAACCTAGCCAATGATCTGCGTGGGTGGCTTACCGAGCCAGATTTTTCATCAACGCAAAGAACACCTTTGCCCCTTGATACTAACCAACGATCTCTGGCCGAGACGCGTACTGATACCGGCTATCGCAGGATAAAAGGACCAGCCGGTTCGGGTAAATCTCTTGTGCTAGCAGCGCGGGCCGCCCGACTTGCAAACGAAGGAAAATCTGTGCTCGTCGCGACTTTCAACATCACGCTCTGGCATTATCTGCGCGATCTTATCGTCCGAAACCTCGATGGGCCGGAGCGGTTAAAGAATATTCAGTTCACCCACTTCCATCTGTGGTGCAAGCACGCCTGCTTTGAGGTTGGTTGGGAGCGCAGATATGAAGATTTATGGGGGTCCTTTGGTGCTGAGGAGAATAATAATAATGTCTTGAACGTCGAATTGCCCCGCTTGGCGGAGGAGGCTGTGATGCATCCAGGTGCAGCGCAATACGACGCTATTTTGGTCGATGAAGGGCAGGATTATCAGCCTCTATGGTGGAATGTGCTGCGCAAGGCGTGCAAGCCCGAAGGCGAAATGCTCTTGGTCGCGGATGCAACGCAGGACATTTACGGTACTGCTAAAGCTTGGACTGATGACGTGATGAAGGGCGCAGGCTTTCCTGGCGGGCGGTGGGCACAGCTCAGCGTCAGTTATCGACTGCCACCTGATGCGATGAACCTTGCCCGAAAGTTTGCGGAAGACGTTATCCGGAAAGATACCATTGACCTGCCAGAGCCTGAGCAAGGATCGTTGGATTTGTATCCCTGTCATCTTCGATGGGTGCAATGTGACGCGGAGGACGCTGAAAAGGCATGTTCCGACGAAGTTCTTTCCTTGATGCGCCAGACGGGAAAAAGAGGTTTGGCCAATGCTGATATCACTGTGTTGGCGGGTGATGTAAAGTCTGGCGCTGGCGTGGTGGAACGTCTTTCAGAGTACAACATTCGCGCGGTAGATACGTTCGGATCGGACCATCGCCGCCGAAAGATGGGTTTCTATATGGGTGATGCTAGGATCAAGGCGACTACCTTGCATAGCTTCAAGGGGTGGGAGGCTCGTTTGCTTGTGGTTTATGTGACGGAAGCTGCACATGCCGAGAGTCTGGCATTGATTTATGTCGGGCTGACTCGGTTGAAGCGGAGCCAAGAAGGGAGTTGGTTAACGGTTGTATGCTCAGCGCCTCAACTCCAAAGCTATGGTGAAACCTTCCCAGATCATACGAACTTGGCAGGGGCTTTTCTGTTGGCCGAACAAACGAGATAAAGGATTGCTCTTTAGTAACAATCATAATTAGGAGAGCGGCTAAATCGAGGCATTACGCCCCGATCCTCTTAACCCGAATGCCAAGCTTGCGCGCTTTATCCACGATATTCTCAGTGATCCCCGAGCCTGGTGTTGCGATCAGCCCTTGAGGCAGGATCTCCAACATCTTGTCGTTGCGCCTGAAGGGTGCCGCTTTGCCGTGGCTTTTCCAGTCGGGCTTGAAGACCACCTGCGTCACGCCGCGGGTATCTGCCCAACGTGCCGCGATCATTTCAGCACCTTTCGGTGTGCCACCGTGCAACAGAACCATATCTGGGTACTTTTGATGTGTGGCATCAAGGACAGACCAAATCAGATCGTAAGCTTGATAGTCCCCGCCTGAGAAGGCGATGCGCGTACCTTCAGGGCAATGTACTTCGATCTCTTTGCGGCGTTTAGCTGACAAAAAGGCCCTACTGTCCACCACGGCAGATGTCAGACCTCTGTGCGAAACCTTTGATCCGGTACGGGGCATCCAAGGCGATCCGGTAGCGGCTGAGAAATGGTCGCAAGCCAGATCGCGCATCTGCTCGAAGGCATCGCGGTGGTCCCAGAGTTTCAGCCCGATCATTTGCAGGCGCTCCAGCTCGACCGAGGCGACTTCAGAGCCGTCTTGCACGGCCATGCTCTCACGGACCTCGAATTCATTGTCATCAAGACGCCTTTGCAGATGTGTGAGGCGGCGATGGAAGAGGGAGGTCAGGGACCAGAGCATTTCTTCGAGGTTGTCTTCCAATTGGCTGTCGTCGAGCAGGCTGACGGTGGTGTCAAAGAGCGTCGCCATGGCAAGCTCGACCTGATCTGGTTGGGGCAGGGGGCGGTGATCGGTTTCACCTGGGCCCGGTTTTGCGCCATGAAGGGCGAGGTGGTCGAGGATTGCGGACGTGAGGCCGCTGTCTTCGGGGTTGGTTTTGTCTTGAAGGGGCATGGTCTTGTTCCTCTGTTTGATCTGACCCGATTTGGATGGGGCGATAACAGGGCCGACGGCGACCGGACCGCATCCTTTTGGGATCGCAGCGCAGCGGAGAATGTGACAACAGCAGAAAATTGACCCGCGAGGAATGCCCCGCCTTCTTTCTTGGCGGGGCAGGGGAATTTCCTGATGGGGGCGCATTGCGGTTTGGTTGAGGAGCACTCAGCTCCGACCCGTTGGTCCATCGCTCCCCTCGTCCAAACGGGATAAGATCGAACCACTTGGAACGTCTGCCACTGGAAGCGACCGAACCCGATGTTCAGGTTTTCTGCCCAATACGATCAGCCTTCCTTTTTCATGGCCAAAAGCAAAGCACTGCGAAGAGCATCCTTGCCAAAAGCCAACAGATCTTCGTTGAAATCGCCAAGTTTTGGTACAAGGCACCGACACTCAACGCCGAATGTGCCCAGTTTGGCCGATAGAATGTGCGCGGCGCGTTCCCCTGCCGCATCATTGTCGCGCGCAACCCAGATGCGCTTGATACCTGACGGTGGAATGAAGAGGCCAAGATGCGTGGCTGTCAGACAGGACGCCAGGTTGTACTCTAGAAGGGCTGTGCCAACTGACAGTGTGTTCTCCAGACCTTCGCCGACGATCAGATCAACGGGATCTGACGCGGACCAAAACCGAACGGCGTTGCCATGGAGCTGGCCCAGTATCCGTTTGGGGCCGCTCAGGTCAGCAATGCGACCAGTGTTCGGGTCGAGATATGTTCGAGCGCATCCCGTGATGTTGCCCTGATTGTCCGTGATTTTTGCTAGAAGGGCAGGGCAGTACCTTGGCTGATCTGGGCCAGTGTCCGCGCCACGAAAGTAGACCCGAGGATGATAGCGCAAGGCCGGCCCGAAGCGTGCGATGCCGCGCTGGTGCAGATAAGCGGCGGTCAAGGTGCCCAAGACAGGTCCGCCAGCGGCAAAGAGCTTGCGTGCAGACACCATTCGCGACGTGTTGGATGCTGCAGGGCTTTTCAAGGTCCGCCTTGGCGCGGGGTCGGCAGAGATGGGTGCAATGCCCAAAAAATGTTGGGCCTCGGTGATGGTTTCTTTGAGAGAGGTTGATCCGAGTTTGGCATGCAGCAGATCAATGAGATCACCAAATTCACCTGTGGCATAATCTATCCAGCCACCTGCTTTGCGTCCGTCTTGAGCCTGCAAGCGGATGACGAGGCTGCGGCCCGCTGCACCAGACGTGTCGCCAATCCATCCTCTACGACAACACCAAGATCGCTGTGGCCCGCATTCTGGGAGACAGAACGCGCGTGCGCACCCAGCGGTTTACAGAACTGCAATCGCA
>Ga0209121_10000773_pt1 | contig 34127 bp, 29 predicted proteins | sample Cruoilmetagenom3_FD_187292 | JGI IMG/M metagenome (GOLD analysis project Ga0209121, IMG submission 187292) | Oil polluted marine microbial communities from Coal Oil Point, Santa Barbara, California, USA - Sample 3 (SPAdes) (version 2) | ecosystem: Environmental > Aquatic > Marine > Oil seeps ... | reverse complement strand
TCTGTGAAGAACTGTGTCCGGTCTTATGGTTGGCACTTCCAGGTCGGAAGGTTGGTCATAGATGGGACACAGATTTTCACGGATCGTCACTGATTGTTTCTGTCTCTGTGAAGAACTGTGTCCGATCTTATGGTTAGCACTTCCAGGTCGGAAGGTTGGTCATAATGGGACACGGATTTTCACGGATCGTCACTGATTGTTTTTGTCTCTGTGAAGAACTGTGTCCGGTCTTATGGTTAGCACTTCCAGGTCGGAAGGTCGGTCATAAATGGGACACAGATTTTCACGGATCGTCACTGATTGTTTTTGTCTCTGTGAAGAGCTGTGTCCGATCTTGACGTTAGGGTTTCCAGGCAGGAAGCCCTTTTTTCTCGTTATCGTAGATCCTGCGCTTGAACTCAGGCTTGGGGCCGAAGTTCAGCAGCAAGCCGACTTCGTAGGGCGTCGCCTTGAGATAGTTCAGCAACTGGGCCTCGTGCTGCTCAACCAGCTTCTGTACTGCTTTGATCTCGACAATGACTGTGTCAGCAACCAACAAATCAGCATAGTACTCGCCTATGACTTGCCCTGCGTAGTAGATGGTGATCGGTGCTTGCTGAACTGCGTCCAGGTCCATCTTTCGCAGTTCAATCACCAGCGCGTTTTCATACGCTTTTTCCAGGAATCCATGGCCCAGCGCATTGTAGATGGTATAGAACGCCCTGATGATCTGCCTCGTGATGTCCTCATGTCTCAGCGTCATGTCTCACTCCGGCGTCTCAGGATGAACACCAGAGACCCGTAGAACAGGTCAGTGGAAATCCGTGCGAATCCGTGTCCTATCTTACTGCACCAGGACGGCATCGAATTTGCACGTATCCAGACAGACACCGCATTTGATGCAGAGACTCTGGTCTATGGTATGGGCTGCTTTCTTCTCTCCCCTAATCGCTTCCTGTGGACACTGGCGAGCACAGGCGGTGCAGCCAGTGCACTTCTCGGGGTCAATGCTGTAGGTGATCAGCGCTTTGCACACGCCCGCCGGACACCTGTGATCGCGGATGTGGGCCTCGTATTCGTCGCTGAAGTAGCGAATGGTGGAAAGCACAGGATTGGCCGCGGTTCTGCCCAAGGCACAGAGCGAGAACCCCTTCAGCAGTTCGCCCAACTCTTCCAACAGGGTTATGTCATCAGGCCGGCCCTCGCCATTGCAGATACGGTCGAGGACCTCCAGGCTGCGTGCGATTCCCTCGCGGCAGGGAGTGCACTTGCCGCACGATTCCTCGCGCAGGAAGCTGAGAAAGTAGCGGGCCATGTCCACCATGCAGGTGCGTTCGTCCATGACGATCATGCCGCCGGAGCCCATCATCGAACCGACCTTGGTCAGTTCATCGAAATCCACCGGCAAGTCCAGCAAGCTCTCGGGGATGCAACCGCCCGATGGCCCGCCGGTCTGCACGGCCTTGAACTTCTTGCCGTCCGGAATGCCACCCCCGATGTCGAAGATGATCTCCCGCAGGGTGATGCCCATGGGCACTTCCACCAGCCCCGTGTTGTTGACCTTGCCCACCAGGGAGAATATCTTGGTACCCTTGCTGCCCTCGGTGCCGATGCTCGTATACCACTCCAAACCCTTGTTGATGATGTGAGGCACATTGGCCCAGGTTTCTACGTTATTGAGAGTGCTCGGCTTGTCCCACAAACCCCGATCCACCGAGCGCACGTACTTGGCCCTGGGCTCCCCCACGCCCCCTTCTAACGAGCGCATGAGAGCACTGGACTCCCCACACACGAAAGCACCACCACCACGGGCGATACGAATGTCGAAACTGAAGCCCGAACCCAGGATATTCTCGCCCAGTAGACCGTGTGCTCGCATGGCCTCCATCGCTAGCGCAATGTTCTCCAGCGCCAGCGGGTATTCGTGACGTATGTAGATGTACCCCTCATGACTGCCAATGGCGTAGGCCCCGATAACCATCCCTTCTAACACGAGGTGGGGGTTTCCCTCCAATGTGCTCCGGTTCATGTACGCGCCAGGGTCACCCTCGTCGGCGTTGCAGATGACGTACTTCGGCTCGCCCTCTGCCTTGCGGCAGCTTTCCCACTTGCGGCCAGTGGGGAAACCCGCGCCCCCGCGGCCTCGCAGCCCCGATTTCTTGACGGTATCAATGATCTCTTCCGGCTGCATGGTGTGAAGCGCCCTGGCCAGTGCGCCATACCCGCCCCGAGCGATGTAGTCCTCTATGCTGGTGGGGTCAATCAAACCGTTATCGCCCAGGATGAGGCGCCGCTGAAGCTTGTAGAAGGGCACGTCGTGCTCGTAGACGATCTTCTCTCCCGTCTGGGGATCCTCGTACAATAGGCGGTCAATGACACGGCCTTTGACGATGGTCTCCGATATCACCTCGGGCACGTCCTGGGCACTCAGACGCTGGTAGAAGATGCCTCGAGGATGGATGACCACCAGTGGCCCTCGTTCGCAGAAGCCATGGCAGCCCGTGGTGCGGATGTCTACCTCATCCGCCAATCCCTGCCGCTCAATCTCTTCACGGAAGGCATTCACCACTTGCTTGCAGCCGCCAGCCAGACAACCGGTGCCCGTACAGATAGCGATACACGTCTTGTCGGGATCTCGGGCGGCAGCCAGCGTCGCTCGCAGACGCTCCAAGTGCTCGCTGCCCCGCAACCTCTCCACCTGGGCCATAGGCTACTCTTGCTCCGATCGTCGCAACTTCTTGATGAGCCGCGTGGCTTTGGCTCCGGTCATTTGCCCGTGATATTCGCCGTCCACCACCACCACGGGCCCCAGGGCGCAGGCCCCCAGGCAATTGACGGTCTCCAATGTGAATTCCATCTGCTCGTCGGTCTCGCCAGCGGCGATGCCCATCTCTCGTTCCAACGTGTCCAGCACCTTGACCGCCCCGCGTACATGACAGGCAGTGCCCAGGCAGACGTGGATCAGGTGCCTACCCCGCGGCTCCAGGCTGAAAGCCCGATAGAACGTAGCTAGGCTATACACCTTGGATACGGGGATGTCCAACCGTTCGGCCACGTAGCGCAGCGTGCCCTCCGGCAGGTAGTTCACCTCTTCCTGCAGGTCCTGCAGGATGGCGATGACAGCCGACGGATCCCGTCCATGCCGGTCCACGACGCTCTCGACGGTCGCCACTTCGATTCCTAGTTCTTCCAGTTCCAATGATGGCTCACTTTGACCCATATTCCAAGTCCTTCGCATTTGGCAAATTGGCAGTGGAGACCAACTACCAGTTTCCCAGTTTACCGGTTCTCTTCGATGTACGGTGCGTTGCGCACAATGCAGTGTTCGGTGCAGACCCCACAGCCGGTACACTTGTCCTCGTCCACGCTGCGGGCTTTCTTGCGCACCCGCACCTGGAATCGCCCGTTTTCTCGCTTCACCCACTCCACTTCAGAATAGGTCAGCATCTCAATGTTCGGATGGCGGCCTACCTCAACCATGCGCGGGGTGAGGATGCAGGAGGAGCAGTCTAGCGTGGGGAAGGTCTTATCGAGCTGGGCCATGCGGCCGCCGATGCTGGGTTCCCGCTCCACCAGGTAGACCTTGAAGCCGGCGTCGGCGATGTCCAGCGCAGCCTGTATGCCTGCGATTCCTGCGCCAATGATCAGCGCTGCTGGTGTGTTGCCGTTGTTCATGTCGGAAAACCTTCTCGATTCCCCTGATCGAAATCGGACGCGGACAAACGCGTCGGGCAATTGGTAGATTGGGAAACTGGTAGGTTGGTGAGCCTGGAAGGCGATACCCCAATCTACCAATCTACCAGTCTACCAGTTTACCAGTTTACCAATGAGTTCCTCCGCGTTCGTCCGCGTCCAATTCAGTCAAGCTCATGGTAGTGCCACTTCAGCCAGTTCCTCCTCGCGGAAGGTCGTCACCGGCAGAGTATCCTCGACGCTGCGTCCGGGCACGTACTCGAAGATCGCTTGTGTCTTCTGGCCCACAGCACGGAAGACCCGTCCCACCGGGATGTCTGCGGGGCAGGCGTCAGTGCACATGCCGCAGCCGACGCAGGAGGTGCTCATATGGTTCAATCGGGTCAGGTGGAAAAGCAGCGTGTCGGACGGCAACCGGGCAGCCCCCTTGCGCACGGCCCAGGTCATGTACTGTGCGGGTTCGTGGTCGAAGGTCGGCGTGCGGAAGAGGCAGGTCTTGCAGTAGCAGATGGGGCAGTTGACCATGCAGTTGTGACAGCGAATGCAGGTGGAGAACAGTTCCGTCAAACCTTCTGGGCTGGATAGCCGCTGACGGATCTCGGCGAAAGCCGCGTCCCGCGCCGTCGTGCGGGCCGCGATCAGCTTCTTGGCCCGTGCAGGCTGGAAAGCCTGCGCCACGGGCGTCAGCCCCAGCCGCTCGCCCAGATCGTCGGCGAGTTTGATAGGGATGTTTGCGTCGAGATCGGCGCCCAGGAGCTGGATGACGATTCCGGCGTTCTCCGGCAGCGGCTGCTCGCACATCTGGCAGGCATCACGGAGCGGGCGGTCGGCCAGCGGGTCGGCATAGAGCTCGCGCCACGACTCAACATCGGGCACATCCTGCACCATCTGCACGTAGTCGGTCAGTTTGTAGGTGCCGGCGCAGTCGAGTCCGATGATCAGCAAATCGTCCAGGCTGGCCTGCCGCAGCTTAACCAACTCGATGAGCGCCCGGATCTCGCACGAGCGCAGCACGACGCCAATGCGGCCCCGTGGCTCGCGGATGGACAGAGCCGAGACCAGCCGCGCCCCGTTGATAGAGAGCACAGGCGCCAGCGGATCGGCGTCGTCCAGGAGCGTTGGCTGCGAGACCAGCGCGGGCATCACCGCGCCGTTCCGTTCGCGCAAGGGCACCATCAGCGCCTCTACCACGCCCCGCTCTAGCAGACACTTCAGGAAGCCGCGGATCGCTGCCAGGGTGTCTCCGTTTGCTACAGCTATCGTTGTCTGCATACTCTGTCTCCTGCCTCGGTGGGTAGGCCCGTAGATTGGTAGATTGGCAAACTGGTAGATTGGTGAACTGCCAGGAGTGTCAAACTACACCACCAGTCTACGGGTCTACCAATGTACCAATGTACCAACCAATCTACCATCCTACACCGTCCATTCTCGCTTCATCGGATTCGGCCCCATCTTCCTGATCGCCGCTGTCATCTCGGTGACAGTGTCGGCGAAGAGCTGACCCTCGCTGGCGCTGATCCAGCGCAGCCAGAGGCGGTCCTCCTCCAGCCCCATCTGTTTGAGGGTCTCCTTGAGGATGGCCACTCGCCGTCGTGCCTTGTAGTTGCCTGTCTGGTAGTGGCAGTCGCCGGGCCCGCAGCCGCCGATGAGCACGCCGTCGGCTCCGTCGAGCAGCGCCTTGAGCACGTAGACCGGGTCCACGGCGCCGCTGCACATCAACCGGATGATGCGCACGTTGGGCGGATACTGGATGCGGGATGTGCCGGCCAGGTCTGCGCCGGTGTAGGTGCACCAGTTGCACAGGAAGGCGACGATTATGGGCTCGAAATCGTTTGACATAAAGCACCTCAACGGAGTTCTCAGTGATCGGTGATCAGGGAAGGTTCAATATCCAATATCCAATATCCAATACCCAATACCGGATACCCGATCCCCACCCGCTCGCTCACGCTGTGACCAACGCCGCGTCCACCATGCCGAACAGTTGCCCGAACTCGAAGCCCTTCTGCTGGCTGGCCTTGTTGGGGCAGGCGACGATGCAGGCCCCGCAGCCCTGGCAGAGCACCTCGATGACCTCGGCGTAGGGCGCGCCCGGCTCCAATATCCGTGCGTCGTAAGGACAGACCTCGACGCAGATCCCGCAAGCGGAGCAGAGCCGCGGGTTCACGGTGGCGATGATGGGCGTGGCTTCCAGTTCGGTCTTGGAGAGCAGAGTCACCGCCCGTATGGCCGCTGCCTGCGCCTGGGCGATGGTCTCCTCCAGGAAGCGGGGCGAGTGCGCCAGCCCGGCCAGATAGACGCCGTCGGCGGCGAAATCCACGGGGCGCAGCTTGACGTGCGCCTCCAAGAAGAAGCCGTCTTCGTTTAGCGGCAGCTTGATCAGCTTGGCCAGGGATTCGTTGCCGGGATGGGGCTCGATGCCGGCGCTGAGCACCACCAGATCGGCGGGCAGCGCCATCAACTCGTTCTCCGGCTGCACGGCTACCTCCACCCGCAGATCACCCAATCGACCTCTCTGCCAATCCTCTCCATCATCTGCCGACTTGCTGATTTGCTGATTTGCTGATTTGCCGACTACCTGGGGTGGATTGTCCCTGTCATATTCGAGGAACATGACCCCTTGCTCCCGCGCCCGTTGGTAGAGCGTTTCCTTGAAGCCGTAGGTGCGGATGTCCCGGTACAGGATGGTGACCTCGGTCTCTGGGCTGAGATGCTTGATCTCCAGAGCGTTCTTGATAGCCTCAGTGCAGCAGATGCGGGAACAGTAGGGGTGGGCGTCCTCGCGGGAGCCTACGCACTGGATCATGACTACGCTTCGCGGAGCGGTTTCCCAATCTACCAATTTCCCAATTTCCCAATCTACCAGTTTCCCAGTTTCCCAATCTACCAATAGCTGCTCCAGCTCGCGCTGGGTGATGACACCGGGCAACTCGCCGTAGCCGTACTCGGTGGGCGTGATCTGTTGTGCGCCGGTGGCGACGACGATGGCCCCGTGGTTCAGTTCCCGCAGCTTGCCATCATGCAGTCGCACCAGCGTCCGGTATTTGCCCATGTAGCCGCTGACTTCCTCCAGCTCCGCGCCCGTAAACACCGTGATGAGCGGGGTATCAGATACACGTTGGATAGTGTCACGCAGCAGCTTCTGGGGATCGTTATCCGATACTAGATATTGGGTATTGGAATACCTAGTATCCAATACCTGATCTCTAATGCCTACGTGAATATGCCTCAGGTTCCCGCCTAGTTCCTGCTCCCGCTCCACCAGATAGACTGCGTATCCTTGCTCAGCGATGGAGAGCGCCGCGTTCATGCCTGCTAGCCCGCCGCCGATCACCAGAGCATGATGATCAATGTCGAAGGTGCCCTGCTCTATGGGACGCAACTTACGGGCTTTGGCGACGGCCATTCTCACCAGATCTCTGGCTTTCTGAGTGGCAATCTCCGGCGTGGCCCGGTGCACCCAGGAATCCTGCTCGCGGATGTTGGCCATCTGAAAGAGGTGGGGGTTCAGGCCCGCCTGGCGCAGCGTGTCTTGGAACAACGGTTCGTGAGTGCGCGGCGTGCAAGAGGCGACGATGACCCGATTCAGCTTGTGTTCCTTGATCTGTTCGCAGATGCGCTCCTGGGTATCCTGCGAACAGGTGTAGAGATTGCGTTCGGCATAGACCACGTCTGGCAGCGTGCGGGCGTACTCGACCACACTGGGCACGTCCACCACCGCGCCGATGTTGATGCCGCAATGGCAGATGAAGGCTCCAATGCGGGGCGCTTCGTCGCTCACGTCCCGTTCTACCGGGTACTCCGGTGTGCGGGTCAGCGTGTGCCGAGCCGGAGCGAGCAGCGCCGAAGCCTGCGCCGCCGCGCATGAGGCCTCGATGACCGTCTCAGGGATGTCCTTGGGCTCGGCGAACGCGCCGGCCACGAAGATGCCAGGCCGCGAGGTCTGCCCGGGGGTGAAGAGGGCCGGTTCGGCGAAGCCGAAGCGGTTGAGTTCGACGCCCAGCCGCTGGGCCATCTGCATTGCCTCGGCCGAGGGCCGTAGCCCCACCGCCAGCACTACCATGTCAAACTCTTCTTCGTGCGGCACGGGGCGTTTCGTCCTTGGTCCTTCGTCCTCCGTCCCTGATCCCTTCGCATTCTCAAACGTGACGTAGGTGAGGCGGAGATTGTGGGTTCTGGGAGCCTCTTTCACGACCGAGACCATACTGCGCACGTAGCGCACGCCGTACTCTTCTTCCGCTCGCTCGATGTAGCGCTCGAACCCCTTGCCGAAGGAGCGGATGTCCATATAGAAGATGGTGGGCTCGATGTTGGCGTCGTGCTCGCGGGCGATGATGGCTTCCTTGGCCGCGTACATACAGCAGACTGAGGAGCAGTACCCCTGGTCACAGGTGATGTCGCGGGAGCCAACACACTGGATCCAGGCCACTTTGCGCGGGTGTTGCCCGTCGGATGGGCGCTTCACCTCGCCGGTGAAGGGGCCGGAAGCGCTCAGCATGCGCTCGAACTCCAGGCTGGTGACCACGTTGGGGTAGCGGCCGTGGCCGAATTCGGGTCGGATGTCGCCCGGAAACGGTTCCGCTCCGGGCACCAGCAGCAGCGCGCCGACGTCAATCTCGATTTCTTGCTCCACCTGGTTGTGGTCAATGGCATCGGCCTGGCAGGCGAAGACGCACTGCAGGCACTCGGAACAGATGCCACAGGTCAGGCAGCGAGCCGCCTCGGCGAGGGCTTCCTCTTCTGTCAGCCCGCCGTAGACCTCGCGGAAGTCTCGCATCCGCTCAACGGCCGGCAGCTTATGCGTCTCATGCCGGCCCACGGCCGAAGCCTCCCCCCGAGTGACCTTGGCGATGGCCTCGGCTTCACTCAACTCGACAACCTTACCAATTTCCCAATCTACCAATCTACCAGTTTCCCAATCTCCCAATCTACCTTGGAGGTACAGATCAATCGCCCACGCTGCCCGATGCCCTGCAGCTATCGCGTCCACAATGAACGCCGTGCCGGTCACGACGTCGCCGCCGGCGAACAGGCCAGGCACATTGGTGGCCATTGTCTCCTTGTCTATCACCGGGAAACGGCCGCGTATCTTCTCCACCTCGTCGTTCAAGCAGGAGACGTCGGGGCGCTGGCCGATGGCGAAGATGACCACATCGGCCGGCAGCACGTGCTCTGTTTCGGGGAACATCTCGAAATCGGGGCGGCCATCCACGAAGCCACGGAAGTCCACTTCCACGCAGCGCATGCCGGCCACGCGGCCCTCCTCGCTGGTGACCTCCTTGAACGTTCGCGAGGGGAAGAGTTCGACCCCTTCCTCTTGGGCGTCGGCTATCTCCCATTCGTGGGCGGGCATCGTTTCGCGGGATTCCAGGCAGGCCATGCCCACCCAGGAAGCGCCCAGTCGCACAGCGGTCATGGCCGAGTCTATGGCTACGTTGCCGCCGCCCAGGACCAAAACACGGTGATTGGGTATCAGTGATTGAGTATTGGGGACTGCCTGATCACCAATATCTGATACCTGATACTTGTGCATGGCTACCTGGCGCAGGAAGTCCGTCGCCACAAGCACGCCGGGCAGGTCGGCGCCAGGAATGGGCAGTTTGGCGCCGGTGTGAGCGCCCACAGCCACGAAGGCGGCATCGTACTCTTCCAGCAGCGCCACGGCATCCTCGACGCGGTGGTTGAGCTTCAGTTCAACCCCCTCGGCGACGATGGCTTCAACCTCCCGCTGCACCACGTCCGGCGGTAGCCGGTAGTCAGGGACACCGACCCGCATCATGCCGCCGGGCACCGGCAGTGCCTCAAATACCGTAGTGCTGTAACCCAATCGTACCAAATCGAGCGCCGCCGTCAGCCCTGCCGGCCCCGCGCCAATCACCGCCACGCGTTGAGCAGACCCCGCTACCTCCCCCTCTTTTCCCTCTTTTCCTTCTCCCTGCTTTCCCTTATCTTCTCTTTTTTCCACCAGTTCTTCTGGGTGTTGAAACGCCCAATCGGCCACAAACCGCTTCAGAGCCATGATGTTGACGGGATCGTCCACCTTGCCGCGGCTGCAGGCATCCTCACAGCGATGGTTGCAGACCCGCCCGCAGATGGAGGGGAAGGGGTTATCCTGCAGGATGGTGCGGTAGGCGTCGGCGTAGCGGCTCTGGGCAACGAGGGCCACGTAGCCTTGCGCTCGCTGGTGAATGGGGCAACCGTCGCGGCAGGGCGAAGTGCCCAGTTTCTCGATGGCGTAAGCGTTGGGGATGGCCTGGGGGTAGAGCTTGTAAACAGCCTTGCGTTCGGAGAGGCCAGTGTTGAATTCGTCCAGTCGGACGATGGGGCAGGCGGTCGCGCAATCGCCGCAGCCGGTGCACTTCTCCAGGTCCACGTAACGAGGATGCTGCTTCACGGTGACGGTGAAGTTGCCTGGCTCCCCTTCGATGCGCTCCACGTCGGCGTAGGTGAGCAGTTCGATGTTCAAATGCCGCCCCACCTCCACCAGCTTGGGAGACATGATGCACATGGCGCAGTCGTTGGTGGGGAAGGTCTTGTCGAGTTGAGCCATGACCCCGCCGATGGCTGGGGCCTTGTCCAGCAGGTAGACCTTGAGGCCCGCCTCGGCCAGATCGAGCGAGGCTTGCATGCCGCCGATCCCCGCGCCGACCACCAGCACCGCGCCAATGTGTTCTTTTCCGTTATCTGAAGAGGTTGTCATCCTGCGTTCCTCGCATGTCCTGAGACAAGGAGAGGGGGAGATGGGGTGACGGGGAGAGGGGGAGACAAGGTGCTTTCTGTCTCCTTGTCTCCCCGTCACCTTGTCACCCTCTCCCCGGTCATCGTCGTCGCTTGATGATCCATTGCTCAGGGTGTCGGATCATGTTCACCAGTTTCCCCAGAATGTTGTCGTACGTTGTGTACAGTTCACGAGCCACTGTTGCATCGAGATACTGGCACTTGACCGAGAATTCCAACCAGACTTGGGTCTCTGCTGCCTCGGCTTCCGAGTCGTTCAACTTGCTCACAAAAGCTGCTTCATAGCGACGTTTCCGCCATGCTTCAGCGATATTGGAGCACACGGAGCGAGACGAGCGCCGAATCTGATCGGTCAATGAGTAGGTCTCTTCCCTGGGGAAACCTTTCGTCAGTTCAAAGATCTGCATCGCTGCCTCAAATGCCATCTGGTAGACATCGAGATCACGATGCGTCCTTATCCTCTCTCCCATTCACCCTGTCTCCCCGTCTCCTTGTCTCCTTGTCTGCATGGCTTGCCACACCAGCTCCACCACGTCCATGGAGCGCATCCGCAGGCGACGGGCCTCCTGATGGCGGCGCACAGCGTTGGCTAGCGTGCGCTCGCATTGCTGGCAGGCGGAGGCGATGATTTGCGCTTCGATCTCGCAGGCCTGATCCAGGCGGCGCAGCGACACTTCGGAGACGACGTCAGGATCGAAGCTCTCCAGGTTGCCGCCGCCACCGCAGCAATCCGATTCGCCCCCGTGGCCGCTCATCTCCACCAGCGTCAGGCCAGGAATACTCTGGAGCACGCGGCGCGGCGCATCGTACACCCCGCTCTTGCGCCCCAGATCGCACGGGTCGTGGAAGGTCACCCGTTTCTGGATATCGCCCAGCGTGATGGCCCGCTGCTCGATGAGCTCCTCCAGCAACTCGGTGGCGTGCAGTATCTCGATGCCCATCTCCTCGCCCGTCACCTCGGGGTAAACGAACTTCCACACGTGGTAGCAGGACGGACAGGTGAACACCATGCGCGAAGCGCCCAATTCCTTCACCTGGGCGATGTTGTGGCGCATCAACTCCTCGGCCTCGGCCTGTCGCCCCATAGACAGCAGAGGGAAGCCACAGCACCACTCCTGGCCGCCCAGGGTGGTGAAATCGACTTCGGCAGCGTGCAGGATGCCAGCCAGCGCCTGGGGCACGCGGTAGCTTCTGGGGAAAAAGGAACCGACGCAGCCGACGAAGTAGATGGTCTCCGCTCCGCGTTTGCCTTCCAATCCGTCCGGCACACGCTCCAGGTTCTGGCTCCAGATCAGCCGCTCGCGGTTGTCGTCGCCACTGATGTTGTGTGCTTCGGTGATGGTCTGGCCGAGCTGGTTCAACCGGCCCAGGCCCACGCACAAACGCTCGTCAATGACCGATTCCGGTCTCTGAGCCAGGTAGTCGGCCAGGATCTCCCGCAGTTCCTGGCAGTCTCCTCGCCGGTAGCCACGCTCGCCCGCCACCTGTCGCAGAGCGATCATCACCCGGCCGGCGTCAATGTCGTTGGGGCAATGCTCGGCGCAGTTTTCGCACCCCAGGCAAAGCCAGATGTCGCGGCTGGTGAGCAGCCGTTCAGTCTGGCCGAACTGGATCATCCGCAAGGCGCGATCTGGCCCATAGTGCATAGCAGAGACGACTGGGCAACCAGCCGTGCACTTGTGGCAGTGGTAGCAGAGCTGGACGGTTTGGCCGCTGAGTGTGTTGACCTGGTCAAGAAAGCTTGTCATCGAAGGTTACTCCGTTTTGTCCGGAGGTGTGCTACTGGCGGGTCCGAGGGGATGCGTGACGGTGCTGTGAGGGTCTAGAGAGCGCATTCCCGAACCGTTCATGACTCCATCGTCCTGGGGGACAGTTCTTCGATGCTGAACTGAAAATGGGCTTGCGCAGCGCTAGCGCGCAGGCGAGGGGAAGGCAATGAAGTTGAGTACGATGTCCCGCACACCGTCCGGCGCTCTCGCTGCGCATGCCCAAACACACCGCTATGATAGCACAAATCCGGACATCTGTCAAAACCACTGACCGCCAGTCAGTAACTGTCCGGTGGTCAGCAGACGGTGCGATCAACCGCTCTTTGCAAATGGGGCAAGTTGTGCTATGATAGCAGTGAGCACGCTTCGACAAAGGAATGATAGGATGAACAGTTCTGAGTTGCACGAAAAGTACGCGCCCATCATGCACTTCTCCGGCGAGGAACGGTTCTTCCCCATGGCGGTGGAGGACTTTCTCGCCTATGCTGCGCTCTACCGCCAGGGCGAAGATGCCCCGCTCGTCTCCCGGGGACGAGTCCAACCCATCCACCTCCGTCGCTCCCATGCGCAGGACACATTTCTGTGCTCGTTGGGCGGAGGGCCGATGAGTGGCGTGGACGTCGCCAGGCATTGGGGCACGGACACCATCAAGCTTCTTTACAGGTGGTCACGGTCGCCGATCTATACCTGGTCAGAAACGGCAGCGCGCCGGGCCTACGACTGGTTCAGCGAGAAGACAAAGCTGGCCACCAAGTACTTCTGGTGGAACAAGCTGCTGCTGCGAGACGATCAGGCGGCCTCCCCGCACGGCCAGCGATCAGAATTGCCCCGCTTCCGCTTGCCGCACGACGTCCGAGACGCCGCTCTGGAGAACTATGACCACAGCCAGGGCCGCCGGCGGAACACCGCCTACTACTACCGCACCGTGCAGCAAGGTGACTACCTCAATCTGCAGTACTGGTTCTTCTACGGTTACAACGACTGGGCCAACAGCTTCAATGGCTTCAATGACCACGAAGGCGATTGGGAGGGCGTTCAGCTTTTCTTCAAACTGGATGCGAGCCGCCGTCCCATTGAACCGCCGGCCTACATCTGCTATCTGGGGCATCATTCACGCATCACTAAGCCCTGGCATCATCCTGACATACAGAAAACCGGAACCCACCCGCACGTCTACGTGGCGGCGGGCTCTCATGCCAGCTACCCCGAGTCCAAACCCTACATCATCATGTCGCTCTACAATCTGATTGACTACGCCACGGGGGACGCGCTCACCGTCGACCACGCCGAATGGCGCAGGCGCATCAATCTGGACGAAGCCTCTTGGGTGCACAGCTATGCGGGATCGTGGGGGACGCGTTACTGGCTGCCGCTGGCCTGGTTGCAGAAGAGCGTGGGAATGGTCGTGGCGGCCATTCCGGGCGAGATACAGTTGCCGGGCGTGAGTGCGCCGCGCAGCCCGCGCTTTGACGATGAGGGCCAGGAGCGGGAGACCTGGGCCAACGCGGCGGCATTCGCTGGCCTTGTGGAGTCCTGAGTTCGCTGGGAGTGACATTTTCCTTTTTTTCCGTCTTAAGCATGAAGGCTCTGTGTGTGTCAGAGTCTACACAACTACATACAGGGAGGGCTCAATCATCATGCTAGAAGATCTACTCAAGGGGATTTTGGAAGGCGCTGCGGCACAGCCGCAGCCGAGGCGCAGCAAGTCAACCGGCGACCCGCTGGCTGACTTGCTGGGAGGCATTCTGGGCGGTGGTAGTGGCGGTTCGCAAGGTGCTGGCGGCATGGGCGATCTGCTGGAAGGGATTCTCGGTGGTGGCGGTTCGCAAGGCGCTGGCGGCCTGGGCGGCTTGCTGGAAGCCATCCTGGGAGGTGGCGGCGGCCTGGGCAGCAACTCGTTCCTGGCCCCCATCATCGAAGGGTTGGCCGAGAAACTGGGCCTGCCTCCGGCCATAGCCCAGATGGTGGTCAGCTTTGTGCTCGACAAGCTGCTGTCCGGTGGTCTGGGTGGCTTGGCCCCTTCGCCGAGCGCGCCTTCGGGCGGTCGCGGGCTCCAGCCAGCGCAGCCGCAAGGCTATGACCTGGATCACCTCCTGGACGCTATGGGGACAGGTCAGCAGGTCGACTCTGCCTATCTGCGCTCCTCTGGCATGGCCGACGAGCTGGCGCAGCAGACTGGCCTCGACCCGCGCACGGCTGAGCGCAGTTTGCAGGAAGTGTTCGACATGCTGGGTGGACAGGTCGCGACTCAGCGTGGCCACGTCCGCCAACCCAAGCCGGGCAGTCTCGATAATCTGCTCGACACCTGGTAGCCGTTGCGTTTGATTAGGAGGTACATCACACATGTGTGCAAAGCGTGCAAGCAGGGCTGACCTGCCCGACCGCAAGGTTATTCAAAACACGATGCATGCCGTGGTGCAGGTCGTGGCGCTGCGCCAGGGCTTCCTGGGCAATCTGTCTCCGGCCTGGACTGGGTCTGGCACCATCGTGGATCCCAGCGGGATCGTCCTAACCAACTGCCATGTGGCCAACCCGCGGGCTATGGGCATGCCCGCGCCGCCAGCGGATCGGCTGGCCATCGCCATCACCCAGCGTTCCGATGAGCCACCGGCGGTCACTTACTTCGCCGACATCGTTGTCCAGTCCCCGGAGCTCGATCTGGCGGTGCTGCGCATCGTCGCCGGTCTGGATGGCAAGCCGGTGCGAGGATTGGATCTGCCCTTCATTCCAGTGGGCGACTCGGACACCTTGGAACTGGGCGACGTGCTGGCCATTTTCGGTTACCCTGGCATCGGTGGCGAGACGGTGACCTTTACCAGCGGCAGCGTGTCGGGTTTCTCCAAGCAGCCGGGGGTCAAAGTTCGACGTGGCTGGATCAAGACCGATGCCACCATCGCTGGCGGCAACAGCGGCGGCACGGCTGTGAACCACGACGGTCGGTTGGTTGGTATCCCCACCCAGGCCGCAGCAGGCGCCGGCATCACGCCGGTGGATGCGCGTCGGGTGGTGGACACCACCGGCGATGGCCGTGTGGATCATCGTGACACCCCGATGGCCGTCGGCGGTTTTATCAACGGGCTGCGACCAGTCAATCTGGCCAAGCCTCTGTTGAAGAAGGCTGGCGTGAGCGTCACAGGCGCAGGCTCTCGCACGAAGGTGCCCATGAAGCCAGCCGAATCACAATACCTGCCTGAGTTGGGTCTTCCTGGGGCAGCGCCTAAGGTTAAGAAGGGCCCGACCTTCAGCCCCTTGGTGTTCAGCAGCCGCGTCACCAAGGATGGTCGGCCCATCAATCCGGCGGCAGTGTTGCCCCGTGGTGGCAAGGAGATTTTCGCCAGTTTCGAGTACGAGGGGATGCGCAATGGCCGTATCTGGACCCAGGTATGGGCCTTGGACGGCAAGACCATCGTCTCGGACGAGGGCAAATGGGAAGACGGCCCCAGGGGGCGCAAGACGCTGCGGTTAGCCAACCCCAAGGGGCTGCCTGACGGCGAGTATCATCTGGCGATTGCCCTGGGCAAGCGGATCGTCGCTGAGGGTAAGGTCGTCGTAGGCAGGCGTGCCGAAGATACCGACACTCAGGTTTCGGGCCAGATTGTGGACGAAGCGACCGGCCGCGGCATTTCAGATGCGCTGGTGATCGCCCTGAAGCCTGGGGTTAGCGTGCAGGACTTCCTACGGCAGCAGAGCAAGGATATGGCCTACACTTCCACGCGTACTGACCGCCGTGGCAAGTTTGCTTTCCCCGAGCAGTTGCTCAAGGGCCACGCCTACGGGCTGGTTGTAGTAGCGCGAGGCTACCGCGACCTAGTCGTCGAGGGTGCCTTGCGCATCGGGGCCAATGCGCCGGAGCATGCCATGATGAACCCGATTCCTCTGAAGCGGGGCTGAGTGGCTTTCTGAATCGTTGATGGGTGAATGAATGAGGGTAGGGGCGCATGGTTATGCGCCCCTTGCTTCGACTGAGGGATGAATCATGCCCCACAACTCTGTGTGTGTGCGCGGCCGCCGACTGGCGGCCATTGCCTGGCTTGCATTGATCGTCGTGACCCTCATGGCCTGCCAGCCGCCGGTGCCACAGCCGGTGAAGGCGCCGTCCGAAGGTCCTCGGCAAGGCGGCCGGCTGATCTACGGTCTGACGCTGGTGGTGTCGGGCATTGACCCGCACGTGGATGCCTCATCAGAGCTGGGCATCCCCCTCACCAGCGTGTACGACACGCTGGTCTACCAGGACTCGGATGGCAGCTTCGTCCCTGGCCTAGCGGAGCGTTGGGAAGTCTCGGACGACGGCTTGGTCTACACCTTCTACCTGCGCAAGGATGTCAGCTTCCACGACGGCACGCCGTTCGACGCTGAGGCGGTGAAGTTCAACTTTGACCGCATCGCCGACCCGGAGACCAAATCCCGTAAGGCGGTTTCGTTGCTGGGGCCGTACGAACGTACGGAGGTCGTGGACGACTTCACCGTGCGCGTGCGCTTCCGCCAGCCGCACGCTGCTTTCCTTGATGCGGCCAGCCAGGTCTACCTGGCCATGGTCAGCCCAGCGGCTGTGCAGGAGTGGGGGGCGGAGTACCAGGAACACCAGGTTGGTACGGGTCCCTTCATGTTCAAGGAGTACGTGCCCAGAGATCACCTGATCCTGGAGTGCAATCCTGACTACGATTGGGCTCCCGAGGTGTACCGGCATCAGGGACCAGCGTACCTGGACAGCATTGAGTTCCGCTTCTTCGCCGATCCTGCCTCGCGGGTGCTGGCGCTGGAGTCGGGGCAGGCTCACGTGATGGGGGAGATGCCGCCGCAGGATGTGGCGCGGCTGCTGGAATCGCCGGAGTTCGACATCCTGCGCGTGCCCGTCCCCGGTCAGCCACTGCAGTTCTTCGTAAACTCGGACAAACCGCCCACCGATGATCTGCGCGTGCGGCAAGCGCTCCTCTACGCCGCCGACCGCGAAGCGATCACCCAGGCCATCTTCCAGACGACCTCGCCGGCTGCCCATGGCCCGCTGGGCGCTGTCACCCTGGGATATGACGAGAGCGTGGTGGATATGTACCCTCACGATCTGACCAAGGCGGCTGCGCTGCTGGAGGAAGCTGGCTGGGTGGATAGCGACGACGATGGCGTGCGTGACAAAGAGGGGCGGCCGCTGAGCCTGGAGATGCTCCTTATGGGCTGGGGATACGTGCCGGAGGTGGGACAGATGTTGCAGTCCCAGTTCCGACAGGTGGGTGTAGATCTGCAGATGCAGGAGATGGCCTTCCCTGCCGCGCTGGCAGCGGCCCGCGAAGGCGAGCATCACCTGGCTCCGATGGTCTTCTCTTCCAGCGACCCCGGCATTCTCTCCAGTACTTTCCATTCGGCCAATGCCGATGCGGGCTTCAACTGGGCCAAAGTGCGGGACGAGGAGCTGGATCGGTTGCTCGATTCGGGCGCGCAGGCCCTGGACAAGGCTGAACGGCTGGCTCTCTACGCTCAGGCGCAGCAGCGCATCATGGACCTGGCGCTGATCCTCCCCGTGCGGGACTACGTGAACCTGAACGGCGTCAGCGTCAAGGTCAAGGGGCTGCGCTACGACCGCCGCGGCTGGTTCCCCTGGCTCTACGACGTCTATCTGACAGAGTGATTTGCCATTCCCCTTCGTCTTGAGGCGGGGGGGCTAACCGGATTTGAGGGGTGTTGAGCCAGGGGGGGGTCTTGAGATCTGACAAGGGACGTCCTGCGATGGCCTTTGGGTTCCCTCGACGCTTCCGACTGGGACTTGCTGCATGTTGCGCTACATTGGACGGCGATTGGCCGTCGCGGTGCCCACGCTGTGGGCAGTGACCACTCTCGTCTTTTTCCTCATGCGCGTTCTGCCTGGCGATCCGGCGGAGCTGCTGCTGGCCGAATCGGGCGCTTCGGGGGAAGCTATCGCCAGGCTGCGAGCGCAGCTAGGGCTCGATGAACCGCTGCTGGTGCAATACGGGCGGTTCCTCTTCCAGGTGTTGCGCGGCGACCTGGGCCGCAGCCTGGTGACCAATCGCCCGGTAATGCGCATGATCGGTGAGCAGTTGCCGGCAACGCTCGAACTGGCGGTGGCGGCCATGGCTATCGCCATCGTGCTGGGCTTGGCCCTGGGCCTTTTCGCTGCGCTGCGGCGCGATACCTGGGTGGACAGCCTGTGTATGACCGTGGCTGTCACTGGCTCCTCGCTGCCTGTGTTCTGGTCAGGCTTGCTCTTCATTCTGCTGTTCAGCATCGGTCTGCGTTGGCTGCCGGCCACCGGCCAGGGCGGATGGCGCTACCTGGTCATGCCAGCGACCGTATTGGGCATCGCCTCCTCTGGCTCCATCGCACGCCAGATGCGCTCCAGCGTGCTGGAGGCGCTGGGCCAGGAGTATGTCGCTGCCGCGCGGGCCAAGGGGCTGCGAGAGTGGATGGTCATCAGTCGCCATGTGCTCCGCAACGCCCTGATCCCCGTGGCCACGGTCATCGGCTTGCGCTTCGGCTTCCTGCTGGGCGGCACCGTGGTCACCGAGACGCTCTTCTCGCGCCGTGGGCTGGGGCGACTGATCGTGGACGCCATCCTCTGGAAGGACTTCCCCGTGGTGCAGGGCGTGGTGCTGCTGGTGGCCGCCATCTACGTGCTGGTGAACCTGCTCGCGGACGTGTCATATGCCCTTCTCGACCCCCGAGTGCGGTACGACTGAGGTCAGCTCAGCGATCCTCGCATGTGTGGGCCCAGCGGCAATACGGTCTAGTTGGGAGGGAGTTGAACTCCCGACTTCGGCAGTGCAAGGCCGCGGGCTTTCGACCTGATGAGCAACTGGTGACGAATGACGAAGGACGAACGACCAATGTTCGCCCTTCATCCGTGGTCGTTCGTCAGAGTGTCCTGCCCCCCTGATTTCAGAATCGGACTTCATCGCACGTTTGTCCAATCTTGTCCTTTGCAGCCTGCTGTGGTATGATTGAACCGTCTAAGGAACTGGAAGACTCGAAGAGACTGAAGGAGGGCGCAATGGACAAGGTAATCGTGGCCTGCGTGCAGCAGGGGCTGCGGCTGCACGAGGATCTGGACGCCAGTCGCAAGGACCTGGCGCGTTTTCTACGTATGGCCCAGGCCAAGAAGGCGAAACTCATCGTCTTCCCTGAGCTGATCGGAACGATGGCCGTACCGCCGCTGTTGCCAGGGCTGCGGGCAGGTCTCTTGAAGCGGGCGGACCGTGCGCGTCGCCCCAAGGCTTCGCTGTGGACGCGGGCCAAGGGCAAGGTCGCCGAATCCACAGCCGGTGTGCTGAGGGCCGACCTGCGGCAAAACCTGAGCAAGCTGCTGGTGGAGGATCCTGGACTGCTGTGGGATGCTTGCCGTGACCTCTTCGCTGGCGCGGCCCAGGAGTACGGCCTGACGGTTGTGGCGGGCAGCGGCTATATCCTGGACGAGGGCAGTGGCGGCATCGTCAATCAGGCCGTCGTCTTTGGCCCCCATGGGGACATCGTGGGCCGACAGGCCAAGGTGAGCCTGGGTGTTGACGATGAGGGGCTGGCAGCGCCGGGCGTGGAGTGGTCGGCGATCGATACTGAGGTAGGCCGCATCGGTCTTCTGCTAGGGAACGATGGCCTCTATCCGGAGGCAGGACGCATTCTGGCCTATCAGGGGGCGCAGATGCTGATCGGGCTCGGGGCGTGCTCAGGGACTGGGCTGCACCGGAAGGTGCGGGCGGGCCTGCTGGCTCGCGTGCAGGAGAATCAGCTCTACGGCATGGTCAGCTTCCTCGTCGGACACAACGCGCTGGGGTTGGGGGCGCGACAGGACTATGCCGGTCAATCGGCGATCTTCGCGCCTGCCGAATTCACGCAGCGGTACAGCGGTGTCATGGTGCAACTGGGCACAGCCAGCAGCGAGGGGGTGATCACCGCCGAGTGGGACTTCGAAGCGCTGAGAGAACTATGGGCCGAGGGCGACACCCCCCTGCGGCAGGCGATGCCCGTGACCGCTTTCCACTCGCTGAGTGACCGCTATCAGGAAGGGCGCACGCTGAGCGAAGCGTGGGAGACCCCGCTGGCCGAGCGTGTGGTGCCGCCAGCGCTTCCCGAGGTCATTCCTGTGGACGCGTTGCCGGAGGTGGGCGTGGCCCCGTTTGAGCCAGTGGTCGAGGAGCTTCCTGCGCTGCAAGAGCCGTGGGCAGAGGCAGAGAAGGAAGAGGAAGAAAATGTGGCGGACGCCATCGTGGAGGAGTTGCTGGCCGAAGAGGCTCCGATCGCAGCAGAGACAAAGGAGCCTATCGACACTGGGGATGTGTAGCCGAGTTCGGCAGGTGGTCGTCCAGTCGCTTGGTCAAAGCGCATTGAGGCAGAACTGACTTACATCTGCTTTCCGTAGGCAGGTTTCCATACCTGCCGCTCTGCTGACCACGCGACCAACAAGGCTGACAGGACATGCCGCCCACGTCAGGCGAGGCGTACCATGTCAGCCATATGGCGGCCAGCTTGGAGGATGGACGTCCCCAGCCTGAACCACTCTCCGGTACTGGCTTGTAGGCGGCGACGGACGGGGCCTGGAATCTCTTCTCCGTTGGTTTCTTCTCTGGACAGCACGGCCCATGCCAGCACCGCGCCCAGCACCGCGCCGGACACGGCGCCGATGAGTAAGCCTCGGGTTCTCTTGCTCACGTTGCGTCCCTTTCTGTAATACGGGCGGAGTAACGACCCTGGTTCCTGTGCGGCCTCGCGGACGCCGCAGTGCGTATCAGAGCCCGCGTCGTGCCTTTGGCTTGCGCTCGCAGGACGCCGAGGGCGATGAAGGGCCGAACGATCCGTTCGCTAGCGGTCCGAGTGGTCTGGGCCACGCGACGCAGACGGCCTTGCACCATCGGGAACAGCGGATCGAGCCTGAGGCGCAGCGCTCGCATCCCGCGGATGCCGAAGTAGAAGGCGGCCAGAGGCACCAGCGCCAGCACGAACGCTTCAATAATCAGGGTGACCAGGGCGATGTCGCGCCCCGTGGCGAGATCCACAGTAGCTTATCCTCGTACGATCTCGGTTTCGAGTGCTATTGTAGCAGAGAACGCGGAGAAGCGCAACATTTGGCCTGTCCAAACAGGCAGGAGATATGAGAGGCGAGGATGTCGAGAAACGGACTGATGAGAATCCTTACGGTGGCAATGAGCTTGTTGGTGCTGCTTTGCGGCTGTGCCACGCCAACGGTGCTGCCGACACCTACTGCGGTGCCTGCCACGCCCACACCGGTGCTGCCGACACCCACTGCGGTGCCTGCGACGCCCACACCGGTGCCGCCGACCCCTACACCCGAGCCACCCACGCCTACGCCAGCGCCGCTTGCCCTCTCACTGTTGCACACCAGCGACACCTGGGGCCACGTCCTGCCCTGCGGTTGAAACCCTACCGCCGGCGGTGTGGCCCGTCGGGCCACCGTGGTGAAGCAAGAGCGAGCGGCAGCGGCTCACGTGCTGCTGCTGGACGCGGGCGATACCCTCAGTAGTGACCGCCCACTGGCGAGGCAGAGCCAGGGGAAGATTGTCATCGAGGCCATGAACCTTATGGGCTACGACGCCATGGTCCTGGGCGAGCGCGATCTGCAACTCGGTCCGCAGGTTCTGCGCCAACGCATAGCCGAGGCATCATTTCCCTTCCTGGCCGCTAATCTTGAACTGGAAGGGGAGTTGTTCGTGGAGCCCTACGCGATCAAGGAAGCGGGCGGGCATCGGGTAGCCATCGTTGGTCTCACTGGCATGATACCCAATCCCTTGCACGGCTTTGAGGTTCGCGATCCCCTGGGGACGGCGCAGACACTTGTAGCCGAACTCCGCCCGCAGGCGGACATCATCGTTCTCCTGGTGCACGTGGGGCAGGAGATGGAGCAGCGGCTGAAGCAGGAGATTCAGGGTATTGACATCATCGTCGGCGGGAGCGGCCAACCCCGTACCTCCAGTGCGCTCTGGGACCAGGCGGCCGGCGTGCTGATCCTCCCCTCCGAACAGCCCAGCCCAGGGCACGCAGGGCGGCTCATGGGCTTCGCCAGGGTGCTCTTTGATGGCTCAGGCCGGTTGACGAGCCACGAGTCGCAGATGATCTCTCTCAGCCCGGACATTGCTGACGATCCGGATGTGACCCTCCTGGTGGAGCGCTACCGACAGAACCAATGACAGGGAAAGTGTGCCGGGCGATAGGCGACATAACGTGATGAGGTGGGAGCAACTGCTGCGGCGAAGGGGGCGGTGCTGGGCCAAGCACCTGGCTCTCTTCGCCGTGCTCTTTGGTCTGTTGATCGCACCCTACCGTCCGATGGTGCTCGTCGGCCCGCCACAGATGGTGCAGACCGGCAATCCCGGCATTGGTGTCCACACCCGCCTCACGGACGAAGTGGAGGAGCGGAAGATCAAGCGCACGCTGGAGATGGTGCGCGAGATGGGGGCGAGCTGGATCGTGGAGTACTTCCCGTGGGGCTACAGCGAGCGCAAACCTGGACGCTTCAACTGGGATCACGCCGACATGGTCGTGGATCATGCGCGGGCGCAGGGACTGACTGTCATCGCCCGGTTGGGCTTTGTGCCCCAATGGGCCCGACCCAAGGAAACCTTTGATACCTTCCTGCCCGCGGAGAACTTCGAGCGCTTTGGCGACTACGTCTACGCTTTCGTGGAGCATTTCCGCGGGCGGGTGGCGCACATCATCATCTGGAACGAGCCCAACCTGAGCCTGGAATGGGGCTATCGTCCCGTGGACCCCGAAGGCTACGTGGAACTGCTCAAGATAGCCTACGACCAGGCCAAGGCTGCCAATCCCGACGTACGGGTGCTGGGCGGCGCTCTGGCTCCCACGCTGGCTCCACCCGGCAGCGAATGGGGCATGGACGACCTCGTTTTCCTACAGAGGATGTACGATGCTGGCGCTGCGCCCTACTTCGACGTCCTGGCTGTCCATGCCTACGGCTGGAAGTTCCCGCCCGACGCACCCGCCGAGAGCGACGCCGTCAACTTCGCCCGCACGGAGCTTCTGCGGGAGGTGATGGTGCGCAACGGAGATGGCCACAAGCCCATCATCATCACCGAAGGCGGTTGGAACGACCATCCCCGCTGGACCAAGGCGGTGCGCCCCGGTCAGCGCATGACCTACACCCTTCGTGCCTACGAGAAGGCCCAGCAAGAATGGGACTGGTGTCAGGCGGTCTGTTTGTGGGCTTTTCGTTTCCCCTGGCCGGCACAGACCTACCAGGACTACTTCACCTTTGTCTCCGCGGACTTCGTGCCCAAGCCCATCTACCTGGAAGTGCAGCGGTATGCGCGGGGGGAGTGAAGGGAGGGGACAAAGGGGATGGGACTGAGGGAAAGGATGGAAACGGAGGAAAGCAGGGGGCCGAAGGAACTGAGGGGGTTGATGGGGCGCTTCAGCCGCTTCTGGCCCATCAGACCCTTCCGATGGTCGAGAAAGAGGGCTCTAGCGACCACGGCGCTGGCGTTGCTGCTCGTGGTAGTGGGTGTCTTGCTCTGGCGGTCGGCCCATCGGAGTGAGGATCGAGTGTGGGAGCGCATCCAACGCAGCGGCGTGTGGCGGGTGGGGATGGATCCTAGCTTCCCACCCTTCGAAAGCCTGGACGAGAACGGACAGCCTGTTGGCTACGACGTGGATCTGGCACAGGCCATCGCGACCTGCTGGGGTGTAGAGGTCTCCTTCGAGGGAATCGGCTTCGACGGCCTGCTGGCGGCGCTGTGGGCGGACAAGGCCGATAGCGTGATCTCCGGACTGCCAGTGGACCCGCGGTTGGCTCGCGACGTGGCCTATTCCATCCCTTACTTCGAGGCGGGACTTCTGCTCGTCGTCGCCGAGGGGACCTCCGACATCTCCGCTCCTGACGACCTGGCAGGGCGGCGGCTGGCCGTAGAGTGGGGCTCAGAGGGCGATGTGCAGGGGCGGGAGTTGCGTCGCCGATTGCCCGACGTCACCTTGCTGCCCTTTCCCTATCCCCAGGATGCTCTGACTGCTGTGGTTGCCGCGGAAGCGGACGGTGCGCTGGTCGACGCCATTAGCCTGCGCCAGTTTCGGCAACAGCATGGTGGTGTGCACGCTGTAGGAGCCCCGCTGGTATCCGTGCCCTATGTGGTTGCCGTGCCGCGCCAGGCCCCTCGGCTGCTGGAAGCGGTCAACGATGCCCTGGTGGACTTGCGGGAGGAGGGCACGCTGAAGCGGCTGGAAGTGACGTGGTTTGGGCGATAGGAGGTGCAACGCACTTCTGAACACGAAGACGACATGATCGGTCTTGAGGGCTGATTGGCAAGCGGCAGGTTCCTGGCCTGGAAGTGCGTTGCACCTGGATCATGCCACGCGGATTTGACAACTCCCGCCTTTTGTGCGATAATCACGATAGGCTCCGATGGGAGCGTTCCTTCGCCATTCCAATATGGAGGAGGTGATGCCTATGAAACGTAGCTGTACTAGCCGCGCCGTAGCATCGCCTCGGATCCTCCGATAAGTGCTACGGCGCAAACGCAAGGGCCTCTTCCTCGCTGAGGGAGAGGCCCTTCACTGTCTTGGATGGTTTCTGGGGGCTAGAAGACGTACTTGTTCCAGACCTCATGCTGGCGAGCGTCAGCCAGCACGGTCAAGGCAATGTAGCGCGGTCTGCGTGGGGGAGCCCGCAGCGGCATGCCTGCCTCCTCGGGGGTGTGGTGCCCTTTGCGCTGATTGCAGCGCGTGCAGGCTGTCACGACGTTTTCCCACGAACTCCTGCCACCGCGAGAGCGGGGCACCACGTGATCCAGAGTCAACTCCGACTTGTCTGGCCGTGCTCCGCAGTACTGGCAGGCATAGCCATCCCGCGCCAGCACTGTGCGGCGACCCAGGGGCAGGGAAAGGCAGTGGGGGATACGTACGTAGTAGACGAGGCGGATCACCAAGGGCTGCGGAATGGCCCAGTTTTGGGCTCTCACCCAGGCCTCGGTTGCTTCCACGATCTGCGCTTTCTCCTTCAGAAGGAGCACGACGGCTCGCTTCACGGAGACGACGTTGAGTGGTTCGTAGGTGGCGTTGAGCACCAGGACGTTGCCGACCATGGGTAACCCTCGGCGGACAGGAGCCTATCCGAGAAGCCTGTAGAGGCGGTTCCCAGCCTCCGACAGGCCGTTCGACAGGGCTCACGACGGAGTGTCGGCCCTACCGGTTTCCCGAATAGGCACCAGAAAATGGGGTGACCAGCGGGGCTCGAACCCGCAACCTCCTGGGCCACAACCAGGTGCTCTGCCGATTGAGCTATGGCCACCGCGGTGACTATCAACACACGCTTCAGCAAGCAAGCTTCATTCTACTCAGAAATCCTCTCTTGTCAAATGCGGCGTACCAGGCTTTCACTGAGAGAGAGGCTCGTAGTGCGCCACGGAGCGGAGTGGAGTGGCGCGAAACCGCACTCCGCTGCGCTGCGTGCGTGACTACGAACCTGGGGAGATTGCCCCTCTAGGAAATACAAGAGCGAGGCGTCAGGCATCTGACGCCTCGCTCCGTTGATTTCGCTAGCGGTGGATTCTACCAGCGGTCGCGACGATTGAAGTCCCGTTGCTCTCGGCGCGGCCGCGCCTCCGCCACTTTGATCTCTCGACCGTCCAGCATGGTGGCATTGTGCGCAGCGATGGCCTTCTCGGCATCTTGGACCGTTTCCATCTCCACGAAGCCGAACCCTTTCGAGCGGCCCGTGTAGCGGTCGCGGATGACCTCCGCCGACAGTACCGTGCCCTGGGCGCTGAACAGCTCGCGCAGTCCATCGTCCGTTGTGTCGTAGGACAGGCCGCCGACGTACAGTTTCTTGTTCATTCTCTTCCTCTCTTGATGTTGCTTATCCTTCTGGGTCACAGCCCTGGTCACCGCGACCGGGCACTGCTGTTTAGATCTACAGCCTGACCACGTTGGCAGCCTGGGCACCCTTGGGGCCCATCTGCACTTCGAATTCTACCTGCTCGTTCTCATCCAGATTGCGAAACCCTTCTCCCTGGATAGCTGAGTAGTGGACGAAGACATCTTCGCCACCCTCGCGGGCGATGAAACCATAGCCCTTGGAGCCATTGAACCACTTGACCGTGCCGATAATGCGCTCACTCATGTGCGTTCCTCCTTTCCCTCATAATCCGTCGGCGAGGGTGGACCTGCCACGGTCACTAACAAAACGCCGCCGGGCTTAGCAAAGCCTGGCGGCGACGAATGACGTCCGGACAGACACTTCCCTTCAACCTTCGTGCTCAATATAGCACAGAGAGGAAACCTTGTCAAATCCGTCACTCCAGATGTGCAGAAGCAGACAGCAGCCAGGCTCAGCACAACCGTTGGGCCGGTGCCCACTGAAAGCGTTCTGTTCCCCTTGGCCGACCTGCCCTGGTGCTCGAATCGATCCCAGCCGGAGATCGTGAGCGCTTCCACTATCGAAACCCGCCTGTCGAGGAGGTATTGCTCAGTACTCGTAGCAACTGCCGCCGATGAACTCCCGCAGCAGTGACTGAGGCGGGATGGGCGTGTCGTCCTCCACCGGGGTGATGGTTCTCAGAAGCTCATGCACACGCGTGGAGCGGATGCAGGCATCCACCCGCTGCGGGTCGTCTGCGTACTTCTCGGCCCACTGTTTGAAGCCGTGCGTCAGCCGGGCTTTCATGATGGGCAACTCGTATGGCAAACCGCTATTGATGATGTAGTCCGCCGTGTTGACGTGGGGGATGATGTTGCGCAGCTCGCTGCTGCGAACGTAGTGCCAATGCAACAACGTCCCTTCGGGATCGTAGGCCCGGAACTGGGAATCTCTGACCATGCGGCGCATCAGCCGCAGGTCGGTCCAGCGAATGAACTTCCCCTTGTCATCCTTCATCTGCAGCAGGGTCTCAATGTACAGCCTGAACTTCCGCTTGTCGGCGATGTCCCGGGTCATGTCGGCGTAGAGGCCATGCAGGCTGTCAATCAGGATGATGTCCTTCGGCCCCACCCGCATCGGCGTAACATTGAGCGTGCGCTTGCCTGAGTGAAAGTCGTAGAAGGGAGTCCTGACTTCCTCGCCGGCGAGCAGCCGCACAAGGTGCTCGTTGACGAGAGCCAAGTCGAGGGCCTGCGGCGTCTCGAAGTCGTAGTCGCCGAACTCATCCTTGGGATGCAACTCCAGATTGAAGAAGTAGTTGTCCACGTTGAGCGCCACGAGGCTCAGTCCTATCGCCTTCAGTCGTTCGCTGAGCTTGGTCGTGGTGGTCGTCTTGCCCGAGGAAGAAGGCCCAGCGACAATGACGATCTTCACCTCATCCTGCCGTTCCCTGATGATCTCCGCCGTGGTTGCCACGTCCCGTTCGTAGACCTGGTCGGACTCGTGCACGATGTCAGGGAACTCTCCGCGAGCAAGCCGTTCGTTCAGATGGCCAACCGTATGGAGGTTGTGGTCTACTGCCCAGTTGAGAACCTCGTAGATCTTGCGGTAGGGAATACTGCCGTCGCCACGCTGCGAGCGGACGCTTTTCTCTCCTCGCCGGCGGGCTCGCTCGGCCCGATACAGGATATAGGCCTTGGCGGTTCTTGCGTGTCCAGCCTCTATCAGCACCTTCTCGACGATGTCCTGGATCTCCTCGACGTGGGGAATGTGACCCGGGGGCGTGTTCTCCTCAAGAATAGCCACCACCTGCTTCGTCAGGCCTTCGGCGATGGAGCGATCGCGGCCGCCCACCGCCACCGCCGCCCGGTAGATGGCGTTAGTAATGCGTTTGGGGTTGAATGAAACGACATCACCTGTTCGCTTGACTACCTGTTTGATCTTCGTCATCTTGTTGCCACCTCCTATCCCTGTTGGCTGTAAGGACATCGCCAGCCGGGCTTGTGCCCGACTGGCGACTGTTGGCCGGTCGCGTCTCAGATTATAGCTGAAATCGGCCAATCCGTCAACGAAGCAGCCGTCCAACTGCCCGCTCCTGCATGGGCTGTCTCTCCAGCGGTGGCTGATCTGCTGCGCCCGCCGATGCGGAGAAGGTCACACCAAAAGCATAGTACGACGAACCGTAGCTATCCGGCCCATGGAACACGTACACGTTCCATCCGTATTCCTTCCCATGTACTGCGCCTTGTGGGACTCCATTCACCGTGAAGCTGCCCACGTCTCCCAGATCGTTGCTCCACCAGGCGTCAGTCCCGGTGGGATCGAACAGCCCCCAGCGACAGGTATCGCCCGCAAGTTCCCGCCGTCTCCAGGTGAAGGTCTCCGGCAAGGTCACCGTAGCACCGGGATCAGGCGAGAGCAGTTCCACATCGGCGATGTCGAAATCACCACCGGCCATTTGCATCCCCATTGTGTATGAGGTGATGTCCGGGCCGTACCAATTGCGTAGGTGTCGATCGTCAGTGGCGTTGGGACCGTAGCGGACATAATACATCTGGCCTGTGCCCAGGCTCGACGCTCCAGTGAAGCAGTAGCGTCCATCGCCGTTAGTGCTGGTGGTGGCCGCTGTGGACCAGGCTGCGCCGTCATCGAAGCGCAGACGCAGTTCGATGCCTGGCGCGGCCGCGGTGTTGTAGGTGACGACGCCGTAGATGCCGTTGGAGCAGATCAGAGCCTCAGTGGGCGTCGCCGTCGGTGTGGGCGTATGGGTCAGCGTGGGTGTGGATGTCCACGTGAAAGTAGAGGTCGGGGTGGGCGTGGACGTCGCCCCTGGTGGCGATGTTGCGGTTGGTGTCTCCGTCGGCAGCACAGGTGTTGCCATCGAGGTCAGTGTACTGGTTGCAGGGAGCATCACCGCATTGCGCATCAGCATAGGAAGGTAGACGAAATGCGGCTCTGGAGTAGCGGTCAGTGTGGGAGTAGGGGTCGGCGTTGGCGTGGGTGGTGTCTCACGGAAACAGGCGTATTTGAGATCGTTTCTTCCGTAGGAAATGTGGGGATATCCGTCCGCATCCAGTACCAGGGAGTGAGAGTTGGGCCAACCTTCGCGCACGTCTCCATCCACGGTCTCAACGTGCCAGCCCTCAGTATCCCGGTGGGCATACCTCAGGTCCCTACTAGGACGGGCGTAGTAGCTGATGTGCGGGTGTTCGCTTCCGCCCAGGTCCAGCGAGACGTGCGATCCTTCCCACGTCGTTCCCACACCGGTGTCGACCGTATGGCTGTGCCAACCTGCAGCATCTTGGTAGGTGTACACGATCTCCTTGGAACTGTGATTGTAGTACGCAAGGTGGGGGTTTCCTTCCCCATCCAGCGCCAGCGAGTTGTGTCCACCCTCGTCTCCCAGCCCCGAGACCACGGTGCGAGAGTGCCATCCGTCAGCAGGATCGTAGTAGACATACTTCAGGACGCCACCATCACCGTAGCTGATATGGGGATGTCCGGTGGCATCGAGGGCCAGAGAGATGCTGCCGACGTGATATGGCCCGGCAACCCTTTGGATGTGCCAGCCAGCCCCGTCCTTGTAGGCGTACTTCAGGTCGCCGTCGCCCCAAATGAAGTAGCTGACATGCGGGAAGCTGGCGCTGTCGACGACCAGAGCGGTCGCCATCACGAACTTGCCGCCGCCATCTACCATCTCGGTGTGCCAGCCAGAGGCATCCTGATAGGCATACTTCAGCCCACCGTCGGTGCCATGATTACGCCAGTAGGCGACATGCGAGTATCCATCGGCGTCCAGCCCCAAGGAGCTGTAGAGGCCAACCGCGCCCTCGTTGTCTACAACCTGCGTGTGCCAGCCCTGGGCATCTTGATAGCTGTATCGTAGATCATCGTTGCCATGGTCGGAATAGCTGATGTGCGGGTATCCGGCGGCGTCCAGGGACATCGAGGAGCGCATCCCCACATAGGTGCCATCCACACTCTCGGGGTGCCACCCTCCGGCGTCTTTGCGTGAGTATATCAGGCCATGGCTACTGATGTCATAGTAGCTGACGTGAGGGCTGCCGGCGTTGTCCAGGGCCAGGGAAGTGTACTTGCCGACGTTGCCTGTGATAGCGATCGCTTGGGTGTGCCAGCCTGCAGAGTCCTGGTAGCTATACCTCAGATTGCCATTGTTGGAGTCGTAGTGGCTGATGAACGGATATCCGTCATCGGCCAAAGCCAGAGAGGTGAATTGTCCTCCGTAGACGCCTTCCTCCACGTGCTCGGTGTGCCACCCACTGGCATCCTGGTAGGCATGCTTGAGGGTTCCATAGGAACCGGCAACATCACCCTGGTAGCTAATGTGAGGGAAAGCACTGCTGTCCAAGGCCAAAGAGGTGAACAACCCCACAGCCCCGCCGCTGTCGACAGTTCGGACATGCCAACCAGTTCCATCCTTGTAGGCGTACCTGAGGTCATCATTGGTGTCGTCGTAGTAGCTGATGTGTGGTTATCCACCGTTGAGAGCCAGGGAAGTGTAGGACCCCGTGTCTCCACTGCTATCAACAGTCTGGATGTGCCAGCCGCTTCCGTCTTTGTAGGCGTACTTCAGGTCAGTATTGGTAGCATCGTAGTAGCTGATGTGAGGATGCTCGCTAACGTCGATGGCCACGGAGGCAAACAAGCCCACGTCACCGGTGCTGTCAACAGTCTGAACCGACCAACCCGCTCCGTTCCTGTGGGCATACTTCAGATCACCGTTCGTTTCATCATAGTAGCCAATGTGCGGATTCCCGCCGCTATCCAGGGCCAACGACGCCTGCTTCCCGACATCGTTGGACCCGGCATCGTCTGCCACTTCCAGATGCCAGCGCGCGCCATCGTGCCAGGCATAGTACAGATGCTTGCCGCCGTAGGCGATGTGCGGACGCCCGGCTCCATCCAGTCGCAGGCTACGGTCGGTCATCCAGTCGAATCCCCGACAATCCACACACTCAAGCACCCATTCGTCGGCCGCTCCTGCAGCCGCGGACGAGTCATCTGCCAAGGCAACTCCCTCCGGACGTGCTCGTGGGCGATCAGCAGAACCAAGACTGACTCCTGCCCCTGGCCAGATCAGTGTCAGTGAAGCGACTAATGCAGTCGTCACAGTAGCAAGGACTTGCCTTTTCATGCTGCACTGTCTCCTTCGATCTCAAGTTTGGTGAAGCGAAGAATCTCTGGCCTGCAACGAAGCCAGGGGCTTGCAGGGTGGCTGCATGGTCCGCAGCAGGCAGCCTACTCGCAGATTTCCTCGCCCACCAGGTAGCGATGGATGTCGGCTGCGGCCCGCTTGCCCGCGCCCATGGCGCTGATCACCGTTGCGGCGCCGGTGACTATGTCGCCTCCGGCCCAGACCCCCTGCTTGGTTGTGCGACCTGTCTCCTCGTCGGCCACCACCGTCCCCCAACGGGTGCGCTCCAGCCCGCCAGCGTCGGTGAAGACCAGCGGATTGGGACTGGTGCCGATGGCCACGACCACCACGTCCACCTCTATGTCGAACTCGGAGCCCTCGATGGGAATCGGACGCCGCCGGCCGCTGTCGTCCGGCTCGCCCAGCTCCATGCGGATGCAGCGCATGCCCCGCACCCAGCCCTGCTCGTTGCCATAGATCTCCACAGGGTTGGTGAGCAATCTGAACTCCACGCCCTCTTCCTCGGCGTTCTCCACCTCTTCCAAACGAGCGGGCAACTCCACGCGGGAGCGGCGGTAGACGATGGTCACTTCGGCCGGTTCGCTTCCCTTGGCCAGGGCACGCTGCCAGCCCAGCCGCAGCGCACAACGGGCGCTGTCCATGGCCACGTTGCCGCCCCCGATCACCGCCACCCGCTTGCCTACCTTCACCGGTGTGTCGTACTCCGGGAAGAGGTAGGCCTTCATCAAGTTGACGCGAGTCAGGAACTCGTTGGCCGAATAGACGCCGTTGTAGTTCTCGCCGGGGATGCGCATGAAGCGGGGCAGCCCCGCCCCCGTACCCAGGAACAGGGCATCATATCCCCGTTCGCCCAGCAGTTCATTTAGCGTGTACAGCTTGCCCACCACAGCGTTCAGTTGAAGGTCCACTCCCAGACTCTTGACGTAGTCCACCTCAGCGTGCACAGTGCGCTTGGGTAAACGAAACTCAGGGATGCCGTACATGAGCACGCCGCCGGGGGCGTGCAGCGACTCGAAGAGTGTCACCTGATGGCCGCAGCGAGCAAGATCTGCCGCGCAGGTGAGTCCCGCCGGCCCGGCCCCGATGACAGCCACCCGCTTGCCGGTGGGTGGCAACGGCTCCGGCGTCTCCACCCCCTGCCCCAGTTCCCAGTCGGCGACGAACCGCTCCAGGCGGCCGATGGCCACGGGCTTGAACTTCTTGCCCAGCACGCACAGCTCCTCGCACTGCGTCTCCTGCGGACAGACCCGCCCGCAAATGGCCGGCAGGTTGTTCTTGTCCTTGAGCAACCGCACGGCCTCGGGCATGTTGCCTTCGCTCAGAGCGAGGATGAATTCGGGGATGCGCACCTCGACAGGGCAGCCAGCAATGCAGAGCGGCTTCTTGCATTGCAGGCAGCGCTGCGCCTCCCGCTGCGCCATCTCCATGGTCAGGCCCAGGGCCACCTCGTTGAAATTGGCGCGCCGTACCTCTGGTGCCTGTCGCGGCATCTCCTGACGGGGAATGGCCCCTGGCTTGGGTCGTTTCGGTTTGGTTTTCGTCGTTTCAGGCATTACACTGCACTCCCTGAGCTCTCATGTTTGCTGCAGCACTCATGCTCAAACTTCTCCCGCGCCAGCTTCTCCTCTCCGAGATAGATGCGCTGGCGGGCCAGCAGTTGGTTCCAGTCCACCTCCCGGCCGTCGAATTCGGGCCCATCCACGCAGACGAAGCGGGTGCGGCCGCCCACCTCCACGCGGCACGCGCCACACATGCCGGTCCCATCCACCATGATGGAGTTCAGGCTGACGATGATGGGCACGTCGAACGGCTGGGCCGTCAGGCAGCAGAACTTCATCATGATCGCCGGCCCGATAGCCCAGATGCGACTCACGTCGTCACGTTGCTCCAAGATCTCCTTCATAGGCACGGTCACCAGCGCCTTGCGCCCGTAGGAGCCGTCGTCGGTGCAAACGATCAACTCGTCGCTGACGCTCCGCATCATCTCTTCCCAGAAGAGCAGGTCCTTGCGGCGAGCGCCAATGATGGAGATGACATGGTTGCCCGCTTCGTGCAGTGATCGAGTGATGGGGTAGACACAGGCAATGCCCGTTCCGCCCCCTACGCAGAGTACTGTGCCATGATGTTCGATCTCGCTAGGTTCGCCCAGCGGTCCGGTGAAGCTGGCCAGGCCATCTCCAGGCTGCAGCGTGCCCAAATGCATGGTGGACTTGCCCACCTCTTGGAAGACGATGGTGATGGTGCCCGCCCCGCGGTCGAAGTCAGCGACGGTCAGGGGGATGCGCTCGCCCTCTTCGTCAATGCGGACGATGACGAACTGGCCTGGCTGGGCCTTGCGCGCCACCTCGGGCGCTTCGACGACCATCAACTTGGTGATCGGGGCCAAGTCCTCTCGGGCCAGAATCTTGTACACTATATCGCCTCCTTACAATTCGTGCTATTCGTGATGAGGATTCAGGTGTCCGAGATACAGTGTCCGGTACAGAAGCTCACTCCGTCAGTGGATGAACACACAAACCCTTCCAATGATAGCGAATTCTCCCGTCGCATGCAATGACACAAGTCATAGCTACTCGGTCCCCGCCCATTCTAGCATGGCTTCAGCGAAAGCAGAAACCCAGAGCCTGTCTTTCGTCTTGACCAGCGGCTGTCTTTCTGCTATAGTTCGGGTCAGCCAATGAAGCCGATGAAGCCGATGAAGCCGATGAAGCCGATGGAGTCGATGAAGCTGATGAAGCTGGATGAAGCCGATGAAGCCGATGAAGCTGATGAAGCTGGATGAAGCCGATGAAGCCGATGGAGCCGATGAAGCCGATGAAGCTGGATGAAGCCGATGAAGCCGATGAAGCTGATGAAGCTGGATGAAGCCGATGGAGCCGATGAAGCTGATGAAGCTGGATGAAGCCGATGGAGCCGATGAAGCCGATGAAGCTGATGGAGCCGATGAAGCTGG
>Ga0209121_10000770_pt1 | contig 34199 bp, 33 predicted proteins | sample Cruoilmetagenom3_FD_187292 | JGI IMG/M metagenome (GOLD analysis project Ga0209121, IMG submission 187292) | Oil polluted marine microbial communities from Coal Oil Point, Santa Barbara, California, USA - Sample 3 (SPAdes) (version 2) | ecosystem: Environmental > Aquatic > Marine > Oil seeps ... | reverse complement strand
CTACTGGACTTTTTTCAAATAATCGGCTTTTTTACACTTCTCACTTGTATCATCATTATCTACCTGTGCGGATTCCAATTGAAAGGACTGGTTCCTATAATAATTTGCCTGGGCTCCAATATAGATGCCAAAGAGAATATCCGAAATGCTCAAGAGCAAATGGCAAAAGCATTTAGAGTTCAAGCCTCGTCCTCAATTTACAAATCAGATCCAGTAAAAGATGGGGAAAAGGGAACCCATTATCTCAACCAGGTCCTTGAGGTGAGAACAGAGGAGGCTTTTCCAACCCTATTAGAAAAATTGAAGGTCATTGAACACCTGCTGCATCGCCAACCCAAAGAGAGAAAACGAGTGACACTGGATTTAGACATCATCACCTACGGCAGTGATGTCTTTTCTTACCAAGGACATCAAATTCCTGATCCGGATCTGATAAAATTTAAATATATCGCAGAACCTTTAGCAGAGATGAACCCTGACTTCAGCCATCCTGCAAATGGGCAGTCTATAGCCCAAATACTTGAAAATTTAACAGACGACACACAGGTCACGAAACTGGTTGAGGTGGAAAATGGATCTGAAGAATAAAACAGCATTAGTAACGGGGAGTGGCATCCGCCTTGGGCGAGCCTTTGCGATTGCACTGGCAAAAGAAGGGGTGAATGTTATCATCCATTACAACAACTCGACCGAACCAGCAGAGGAAACTGCCCAAATTGCGAAAAGTTTTAATGTTAATACCATGATCCTGTCCGCGAATTTTAACATTATCGAGGAAATTGATACGGTTTTTCCTCGGATTTTGAAGCACTTTCCAAGTGTGGATATTCTTATCAATAACGCAGCTATCTACTTGAAAGGCTCAGGATTGGATACAACACGTGAAATTTGGGAAAAGCAATTCCGTATTAATTTACAGGCACCTTTCATCCTCACTCAGGCATTTGCCGCGCAACTTCCCCAGGAGCATCGTGGAAGTATTCTCAATATCACTGATGCCCAAATTATCCAACAAAAATCGGACCACTTTGCATACAGGCTGACCAAACAAGCCCTGGTGGAGATGACCAGGATGTTTGCCTTAGAGCTGGCACCGTGGATAACGGTCAATGCCTTGGGGCTTGGAATTATGCTGCCGCTGGCCGGAAAAGAGGGGGATGACCTGACAGATTATGCCCAGAAAAATATCCCGCTAAACAAAACTGGCAGCCCAGAAATCGCGGTTGAAAACGCCCTGCACATGATAAAAAGTGATTTCACCACTGGAGCTTATCTCCGAGTTGATGGTGGGCAATATCTCTAATTATCAGTTCATGTACTGCCGTAAACAGGGATAGCTGCCCCTGTGATTTCTTCAGCAGCAGAAGAGCAGAGGAACAGGATGACTTCTGCGATTTTCCCAGGAGAAACCCATTTCGAAAAATCAGCCTGCGGCATTGCATCACGGTTCTGTGGCGTATCAATTGTTGATGGTAAAACACAATTTACCTGGATATTGTGTGATTTTAATTCCTCAGCCATGCTTTCTGTTAGTCTCAGCAGCGCTGCTTTTGAGGCGGCATAAGCACCGGATTTCGCGCCACCCTTAAGAGATGATTTTGCCCCAATCGTAATGACCTTCCCCTTATTCTTTTCGAGCATATCCGGAATGAAAATTTTCGAACAATTGATGAAGGATATGACGTTCAGATTCAGCATTTTTCGCCAGGTTGATGCTGATAGTTCATGCACTGGCTCGCCTGAAGAAAATCCGCCAACTGTGTTGACCAGGACATCCACATTACCATTATAATCATGAATATTTCCACTGATCGCTTTGAGAGAATCAAGATCAGTCACATCTACTTCTTCAAACAATTTCAGGTTGGGGTCTTGAATGTCTGTAAACACTTCAGTCAGGCGTCCCATTTGATAATCCAGTGCACACACTGACCCACCCTGATCGAGAAAGGCCCGCACGACAGCCTGGCCCAAATTCCCTGCTGCACCAGTAACGACGATAATTTTTCCATTGAAATCAAACATACGAATCCCTTTCTTGTTGTTATATCATCGGGACGATCCAGGTCTTCTCAATCCAGGTGCGCCAGAGCGCCACTGAAATACCTGCCTCGATCGCCTTATTTTGAGTAATACTCTTATTTTCTCGCATCAGCTCAGCCAAAGGTCCGGCTGATTCAAATTCAGCCTGATAATCATGATAGATCATATCATCCTTCAAATAACACCAGGGAGCAAGTTGATAATCCTGATGCTGTGTTGTCTGCGGCGGATGAAATTGGATTGGTTCTCGCTTGCGGCAGTTAAGGATAATATCTGCATACGATTCAACCTGTCTGTTGAAATCCAAATGGTTATGCAGAAAATGCGTGATCTTTTCCCACGGTGTAGAGCGTCCTTCCACAATTCTTGCAACCTTTTCCACTGCCTGGTTAATATCCCCATAATCGACCTTATCCAGCAAGTTATCCGGCATCAATGTGCGGTGCACACCAACATTGACAACCACGCTGGGCGTCAGGCAAGCCAGCGATTCGTAGGCGACATTTCCGAAAGTTTCCACAAACTTTCCAAGACACAGGGTTACATCCCCCAGGCTGTACAGTTCCGGCATTCGATCCATTGGCATCCATGGAAAGAACACAAAATGACTCCGCACCTTCAGCTCTGTCATTAAATCCATCATGGATTGATAGAAATCATGTTCACCAGGTGAAACCATCTCCCCGATCCATTCCGGGATAAGAACTTTGATATTTTTGTAATGGTAATCATGCACTAGGCTTGCTACAACTTGAATCGTCTCCGGCAAACCTTTTCCTGGCTCTGGTCGATGTGGATGGAGAATTATGATCTCATCCTTCGGGCTGACACCGAGCTCATTTGCCAATGCCGAAGAATCTTTTGGTGAAAATACATCAAAATCAATCCCATTCCTGACCAGGTGGATTCTTTGGTTTAATTCAGGGTAGAACCTCCCAGCAGTTTTCTTGATGACTGACTCGGAAAACGGTGAAATGCAGATAATATCATCTGCCTTACCGATAAAGGTGCCCAACACCGATTCAGGATAGATATTATCCCGGTAAGAGATCACTGTTGGTATTGACTGATAGACATCCGGAAGAAGCCACTCTCCGTCATGGATATAAAAACGATCAGCTGTTTGGATCGCATCAGAGAGACGGGAGGTAATAAGGGCTAAATCTGCACCGCTGATGGCATAGGGTTGGGGAAAGGGCAGATGAAAAGGAAGAGACGGTATCACCCGTACATGATCACTCCACAGAAAAGGATCTGCACCGCTGACAGATTTTGCACACAAAATCTCCACGTAATGCCCTGAGCTACCCAGATGCTGGGCAACATGATATAAATGCTTTGAAGCGCCGCCTGTGACATAATTGCGATACAGTGGGTTAATTGAAAACATCACTATTTTCATGACGCCTCAACACCTCTCCTTACAGGTACAATATACTGGATTAGAAAGTGAGTGATTATGGACAGAATCTTTATTGACAATTTAAAGGTATTTGGCATTCTAGGAATTCATCCGCACGAGCAGGCACAACCCCAATTGATCCGCATCAGTGTCAGCGCATCAACCAACATCCAACGAGCAGCAAAAGCTGATGATATCCATCAAACTTTAAATTATTCAACTCTCTCAAAACAAATCATCACGTTTGTTGAAGATCACCACTTTCTGACCATAGAAGCTTTAATTGAATCTCTGGCGCAAATGATCCTTAATATGGATCACATCTGTGAAGTTCATTTGCGCATTGAAAAACCTAATGCCGTCCCACGTGCTGATTGTGTCGGCGTGGAGATCACACGTACAAAGGCAGATTAGAACCTCAAAGAATCTGCACCGCGTGCGATGTTTTCCAGAAATTCTGTTCGTGTGGAACTCTCGTTACGAAACACACCAAGCATCGCCGAAGTAATCATGCGTGCGTTTTGCTTCTTAACACCCCGCAGCATCATACACATGTGCAATCCCTCGACCACAACTGCCACACCTTGAGGGTTGAGAACCACATCAATAAATTCCGCTATCTGGGTGGTCATCCTTTCCTGTACCTGCAAACGCCGTGAAAATAAATTCACAATTCTTGGGATCTTGGAAAGCCCAATCACCTTATCCGTTGGGATATAGGCGACATGCGCGCGGCCTATAAAAGGCAACATGTGGTGCTCACACATACTGTAAAATTCAATATCACGAACGATGACCATTTCATCATAAGCCACATCGAAGACAGCTTCATTTAGAAGGGCGCGTGGGTCCATCCGATAGCCGCTTAAAAGTTCCTGGTAGCTCCTGGCAACGCGGCGCGGTGTTTTAAGCAGCCCCTCTCGTCCTACATCCTCGCCAACTGCTGTGAGGATTTCTTCAACAGCACCTTCTATTGTATCCAAGTCCATTTCTTCTTCACAAAATAAATCCGCAGCCAAAGTAAGGGGATCATTGCAATCCTCAACCATTTAGAACCTCCAATGCATATTTATAAAGTCACTCATTCACAATAAAACATTAATTATTAGTATCTTGGTTTCAAACTTTTAGTGCAACAACATTATTGAAGACCTCGTTAGGTTTATAGAACTTCAGAGCTTTCCGAGGTCGATCATTTAATTTCCTTTGAACTTTTTTGATCTCATCTTCCGTTACTTGTGTAAAATCTGTTCCTTTCGCGAAGCATGCCTTTGGCAGGGAAATACTGCCGGATTAAGCCATTGGTATTTTCATTCGTTCCTCTCTCCCACGGCGAACCAGGATGAGCAAAGTACACCTTTATGCCTGTATCGATGGTGAATTGTTGATGCTGACTCATTTCTTTACCCTGATCATAGGTCAGTGTTTTCCTCAGTTCATCGGGAACGGTTTTGAATGCTTCTGCATAGGCTTCCCTCACGCTGCAAGCATCTTTCTGATCCCCTAAGGGGACTAAGATCGTATAGCGGGTGGTACGCTCCACCAGGGTTCCCAGCGCACTTCGTTTGTATTTGCCCAAAATCAGGTCTCCTTCCCAATGCCCAGGGACCGCACGATCGGCAACTTCTGCTGGCCGTTCTTCAATGGACAACATATCTCTTATTTTCCCCCGATTTTCTTCTGTTTTCCCTGTGTTTTTCATCCTGCGATACTTGTGTTCTTGCCGTAGGGCTTTGATCAGCGTTTGTTTTAGCTCTCCTCTGGGAAGCACATAGATATATTGATCGCGAAGCATGCCTGCGGCTAGATCGCTTCATGTGATATTTGCATGGTCATATCCCAAGCGTACTCCATTTTGAGCCTTTCGGATATTTCTTGAGGTGACCATTCTGCTTCTAACTTCTCCAAGACATATCGCCCTAATGCTTCCTGTTTCCCTATCTTGCTTTTTCCTTTTCTCCTCGATGCGGCAGCTGTTCTTGCACGACGACTCGCAGAAAATGCTCGATAACCTGTCTTACCACTATTCCGCTTGACTTCTCGGGCTACGGTACTTGGTGATCGACCAATCCCTCTGGCAATTTCTCGTATGGATATCTTTTGTGCTATTCCTCTGCTTATACTTTCTCGTTCTTCGTTTCCTAGTCTTTTATACTTGTTCTTTTGCATACGAATGATTTTATCACCTCACCCGTTGCACTAAATTCTTGAATCCACACTCCTAAATAAGAAGCGTGATTTTATCCTAATAAACAAATAACACAACATCCTCGAGCTCGGGGTTCGATTCGGGTGACTTTACTATTCTTATCATGATCGAATTTCTAGACTGAATAAATACAGAAGCGTATCCCGCATGATCCATCAAATTTTAAGGGTATGGACGTGAAACGAGATTGATCTGCAACTATTATGCTTATGGCTTCCATACTTTTGTCCATAACTCTTTCACCTGACAATCATGCATCAGTGGTCTGTAAAACTCATTCTCAGCTTCATCCATCGCCGTCACAAACAACCATCTGCATCCCAGGCGTTCTAGCCGGTGCATTCCCTCAAACACCATAGCCTCTCCCAAGCCTTTCCTCCGGTGCTCTTCTGCTGTCCCATCCAGTACGATCACCGCACTGCTTGTCGTGTCATCATAAGATATTGTACAGAATCCAACGATTTCCCCATCTCCGGCTATTGCGACGATATCCAGGTCACGCTGATACAAGGGCGCCGATTGGAGGTTTTGGATCCAGGTCGGATCATCATCGAAATTCTCATCAGGCTCGTCCGCATGGAAAGCACGCCACGAAGCCCAATTACGCAACGGGTACTCATCTATTCCCCCCATTGACCGAAGCTTATATCCTGAAGGGACCACAACTTCCGGGATCAGCTCTTCCAGATCCCGACGCCAATACATTTCCACACGCCTAAATTGATAACCTCTCCTAGCCAATATTCCTTTCCGCAGTGAGTCTCCGCTAAACACCGGTACATATAAGATTCGCTGATCCCCACGATATATATCCGAATGCCTTGGTTCAGCATAAGCGATCATCTCTCCTTCTAACTCAGCGGTTCGATATTGAGGGTGGACATGCATCCGGATCTCATCATGGCAGATAGGATGCAGCACTGCTGCGATCTTTCCTTCCTCTGTTTCCCATATCGTTGTATTATGCTCGGGAAGATCGGTTTCATGACAGGTCAGGATATAATGCTATCGCCAGTGATCGAAGTCCGCTACATGATCGCAGTATGCTGATCGTCCATTAAGCAAAATTATCTCGCGTAAGAAGTCCCGGATTCGCCAAAAATCTTCTTCATTTTGATACACTCGCCTGGTTAATGTCATCATAGGCTCCAACAAATCCTATTATGATCTCGGAAGAGATTCTTTTGGTTCTATTCTGTTAGAAAAATAGGTCCCTAAAAGAACACCCAAAATATTGCATAACTGATCTATATCAGTAATAAGATCACAGCGTCAATAGATCCCTGGAATCAACTTATATTTCACCCGCTTTTGATAATCGGCGTACCCCTCCATCCCCTCAAGCAGCATCTTTTCCTCGAATTTAATCCGCAGCACCAGCACTAGTGCCCCTAATAATGCTGGAATAAAACCCCACAAAAATCCTAAAGCAATCGGGATGAAAAGCCCCATGAGGATTGCGCCGGCATATAAGGGGTGCCGGACATGGGCATATAGCCCAGTATCCACCAGCACCTGCCCCTGGTTGATGTCTAGGATTTTTGAGGCGTAAGAATTCTGCAAAGTGGCGATATTCATAATAACAACCCCCACATTGAAAATGATCAAACCGATCATAACAACTGGAAAAGGTAGAGTATACCATCTAAATCGATGTCCCAGATCAGAAACGATCATCGCCCCAAAAAAGCCAATTGCCATGAGAGGATAAATAAACCTATCAGAAGACGCTGCCTGCCGGGTGCTTTTAGTCAATCCAGTCTTCTTAAGCTTGCTGTGATTGCGCAACACGCGTGGATTTTTCTTGTTGATGATCATGTAGCTGATGGTGATATTAATGGCAAGAGAAATCAAGAATAACCAGCCATAGAACCAGCCCCAGTCACCAGCGACTGGAAACACCAGTAAAGACAGCACACCGACCACATAAATCGGGATCAACAGCATGAACCACAAGGGGAAGGGCTTGTCCAGCTTACTTACACTCGTTGTTTTTTCTTCCATCATCAACTTCTGGAAACCAACTGCACTATAATCACACAGCTCAATTGATCATTAAAGGTTATCAAGCTGAGTAGACCAGCTTTCCACCAATATAGGTCATATCCACCGTATAGGTTAGTGCCAGGTCCCGAGTAGATAATGCTGCTGGATCCTGGGGCCAAACGACAAAATCAGCAAACTTTCCCGGTTCAAGCGAACCCATGACCCCTTCCTGGTGTCCAGCATAAGCGGCTTCGATCGTATGGGCCCTTAAGGCTTCTACAAAATTCAACCCCTGATCAGGTGCAATCGGCGTCTGGTTGAATGTATGGCGGGTCATCGCGCCAGCCAAAGATGCCTGTGGGTGATAGAACGGTGTAGAGGGAGCATCGGACCCGATCGCCAGGTGCACGCCAGAGTCCAACCATTCCCTGGTAACCATAATGCGATCCATTCGTTCCTCGCCAAATAGACCTTGCCAACCGTCCCCAAACAGGTAAATGAATGCCGGCTGTGTGCTGATCACCACACCCAGGTCTTTCATCCTTTGCGTTGCCTGTGGGGTAGATAAGACCATGTGCTCGATCCTGTGTCTCGGGTCTGAACGTGGGTTGGCGTTCATCGCACCCTCATATGCATCCAGCACAAGGTCACTGGCTGCGTCACCGATGCAATGTACACAGATCTGCAAGCCAGTATTGTGCAAACTTTTAACAGTATCCTTGAACATCTGCTGGTCCCAGGTCGTCATCTGCCACTCATTACCCGCATGGGGTTCATGAGTATAAGCAGTGGGCCCTTGACCATCGATCAAGAATTTATACCCCATGAAACGCGTTACATCATTGCGGATAACATCCACCTGATCAATCTTATTCAGGTCTGAAGGCCATTCAAGTGTGAGATAAAGGTTATTTCTAAGAAATAAGTCTCCTTGATTAGAAAGTTCTTGATAGGCACGGATCGAATCCACATCGCGGATGTTGTTATCATGAAAACAAGTCAATCCACAAGAAGCCATCAGTGTTTGGGTGTCGATAATTGATTGGCGCACAAGCTGATCCGTGATGGGCGGTGCGGCTTTACGTAAAACATCCATGGCGCGGTGATTGAAGAAAACCCCTGTCAATTCGCCATCTACTTTTTCAATGATGCCTCCTTCTGGACTGGGTGTATTGGGCGTGACATCAGAAATTTCCATAGCTGCGCTGTTTGCTGTTCCCCAATGTCCACCAATGTGCATCATAAATACCGGATTGTCAGGCGAGACTGGATCCAGGTCTTCCTTGGTTGGGATAGGTTTATCCCTGAATCCCATGTAATAACCGTTAACCCACTCACCCGGCTGCATGCCGCGGATATCTTCACGAAGTTTTTGCTGCATGCTGGGGATATCCACCACATCTGGTGGATTGTACGGCTTGTAGTAGGATGTCATTAAACCATAACCGCGGAAATGAATGTGTGGGTCAATAAATCCTGGCGTGACGGTGCGTCCCGCCAGGTCAATCACCTGGGCATCCGGCGCAGCTGCAGCTAATATCGCGTCATTTGTCCCGACCAGCAAGATATGCTCCCCCGAAACCGCCATAGCCTGTGTAAGGCTATTTTGAGCGTCTACGGTGCGTATATTCCCGTTAGTTAAAACCAGATTCGCGCGTGATCCTTCCGGGAAATATGCAGGGGATTGCGTATCAATTGCCATGGGTGCTAAGGTTTCAGTCAACCTGACTGCGGTGCCTTCCCGCTCACTGCTCCGGCAGGCTAAAATCAAGCCGCCCATGCTGGCTGCCGCTAATCGTAAAAATTCACTGCGGGTAAGCTTTTTATTCTTATCTATTGCATCCTCCCAAGTTGTTTCCTTATCCAGCTTTTTCTTATTATGCCATATTTCTCCAACACATTTCAATAAAAGTGCGACATTAATCATCTAAAAGATAAATATTGTATGGCTGCTGAAATACTCCCTTATGCTGCTGACATATGATCAATACATATATCATCGCTGGATAACTGACGGCTAGGGTATTAATGAAATCCATTTATCCGGCAGCTTAATCATAAACATATCAACCTGATCGGTTCTTGTTCTCCCCCAATTGCTTGTGAAAACAATTTTTGAAAAGTCGTGATTGACACTGCCGTGCGGTTCAGCCCAATAATCATGTTCGATGTTCTCATTATATATAGAATGCATATGTGCCAGACGAAAGACACGTCCGTTACCGACAAGTTCAATCGCGAAGATTTGATCATCCATCCAGGTAGAGGGTGGAACAGTGCCATTTGATGTGAAAACCAATGCCCAACCAGGCAGCTCAAACGCCCGCCCAGAAAAGTGAAATCCAATCGCGGAATGGCTGAAATCTATCGATTGAAGAGGCGTGATTACGCCGCTAGAAAGTTCCACCATCGAAATATGATCTGTATCGATATCCTGTCAAGGAATTCTCATTCCGAGCCGAAAGTTACTTTTGTTATTTTCCCAATCCAACCATATTTCACAAAAGCTTCCGTTTTTCGATAGCGAATCATTTCGTCTTCTTATGCGTATCACATCATCACCACATCACTTAGAGAAAATGCTCTCTTGAAGATTTCCTGAAATTAGAGGTTCTGCTTCTATTCTTTATCACCCAAACACCGTTGACCACATATAATTGACCTAAACACTACATTTCAAATAAAGGATAAATTTGGAGGTTTTGATGGAACGCTTTGGCTACCATGGGAAAATCCTGCATATCAATCTAACAGATCAAACCAGCCAGATTGAACAGCCTGATGAAAATTTTTGGCGCATCTATGGCGGCGGTGGTTTGCTTGCCACCTATTATCTCTATCATTTGACTCCACCTGGCATCGATGCCTTTAACCCGCAGAATCTCCTGATTTTCACCACCAGCGTGATGGCCGGCTTACCCTATGCCGGATTGGCGCGTTTTACCACGGCTGCCAAGAGTCCCCTCACGGGCGGCATTGGGGAAACGCGCACCGAAGGCCCTTTTGGAATGGCTATCAAAAGCGCTGGCGTGGATGCTATCATTATACAGGGCGCAGCAAAATCCCCAATGCTGATCAAAATTGAAGCGGCGAAAGTTGAATTCATCCCCGGCGATGCGTATTGGGGACTCCAGACCACAACCACCTATCATCAACTCCAGCAGCGCTGGGGTGAAGAAACTCATTGTGCAGTGATCGGTCCGGCGGGTGAGAATAAAGTCCGTTATGCCAGCATTGTCACCGACGGCTGTTTCCAGGCTTCACGCATGGGCATGGGCGCGGTCATGGGATCGAAGAACCTCAAAGCGATCATTCTGCAAGGCAATGACCTGCCAACTGTTTTTGACAGGGATGGATGCGAACAACTCACTGCAGACTATAAGGAACAAATGGAAGACAATCCCCTCACCAAATGGCAGTTTGACCCGCCTGGGTTCTCATGTTGGGTTCACACCCACGGCATTGACACTGCCCTATGTACCAACAACTACAGCGAGAGCGTTTTCCCAATGGCAGATCGCTATGCACCAGATCATTTCATGCAGTATTATGACGGTGAAGCACCCTGTCCGGGATGTCCCAACAACTGCATTAAACGGTTTTGCCCTCCCAATGCCGCCCCTGAAGCATATTTAGCAGCAGGCATCCATCAGGAGATCAGCGGAACAATCGGGCCGAATTGTGGTATTTCAGATATTTCCAAGATTTTCGCAGCCAATCTCCTCTGCAATTAGTATGGGTTGGACCCCACCTCGCTTGGTTTCACACTCTCGATGGCCATGGAATGGGAGGAAAAGGGGATCAAAGATATTCCAACGGATCATGGTATCTTGAAATTCGGGAACGGAGAAGCAGTACTGGATATGGTCCGCATGATCGCGCACCGGGAAAAGGATGGAGACATTCTCGCAGAAGGCAGCCTGAGAGCAGCACAACAAATCGGGGGGGATGCTCTTCACTTCGCCATGCAAGTCAAGGGACTGGAGTTGGTGTGCTTTGAACCACGCAGCCAGACCAACCTTGCTTTGGGTTACGCCACTGCCCCCATCGGTCCGCGCTATGATATCTGCGAACATGATTGGGATTATGATACAGACGCTGGATGGCCCCACACCATGGAGAAATCTCGCACCCTTGGCATCCTGAACCGCATCCCAATGGATTATTTGGGCGAGGAAAAGGTGAAGAATTTCAAAGCCCTTTCAACGATATGGTCTGCTGCAGACGTGCTGGACCTGTGCATCTTCGCTATTGCCCCGACCAGGGTTATCTCACTGCATGACATGGCAACATATTTACACTTTGTCACAGGATGGGAAACCAGTGCGTATGAAATTATGCGCTTAGGCGAGCGCCGGCTGCATTTAATGCGTGCCTTTAATCAACGCGAAGGGATCACCAGTGAAGTGGATACCTTGCCGGATCGTTTTTTCAAGGAACCGCTAACCTGCAGCGGCCCGTTAGAAGGTATCACGCTGGATAAAGCCCGTTTTGATGACATGATCCGACTGTATTACCAGATGATGGGATGGGACCAGGAAGGCATACCATCCAGAGCTGTTCTGGTAGATCATCAACTGGAATGGGTAGAATCGTCATAAGGGTGAGACTTTCACCAGGATTCTTTTCCAATTAGTCATTAATCTACCTGCCACTATTCAGGGGGGTGCACTTCGATTTGTTTATTCCATGCCTGTATCGACTAGAGTCGCAAAAGTGAACGAAATTTCCAGGGCAATTCATCGGTGAAAATTCTCAAATTCAGATAAAAATTTTTCGATTCATCAATAGAAATCGGTTTAAGTAAAGTCAACGAATCAATATGTTCATAATTCCTATAAAAATAAGGAGTAATTTACGTATCTGCAACCTTAAAAAGCCGAAAAGTTCTTGACATGCTTCATGATGGTATGATAATATATATGAAAACGTTTCCAGTCTATATTTCAGAATTCGATAAACACAGGTTTCAGGATCAATAATGGTAAAGAAGAAGCAAACCACAATCACTGAACTGGCAAAGGCGGCAGGTGTTTCAATTTCCACAGTTTCACGGGTGCTGAACAATAAGCAGTATGTCAGTGATAAAACCCGCAAAAAAGTGGAAGCTGCCATTGCAGGTCTAAATTTCCAGCCAGATCAAAATGCCCGCGGCTTAAGGGGTGTTCCTTCAAATCTGGTTGCCCTCGTCATCCCGGATATTTTAAATGTGTATTACACCACCCTCGCCAAGGAGATCGAGGGTCAACTGCAGGAAAAAGGCTACACCATGCTCCTGGGGATTACCCATGATCAATCCGATTTGCTGCAAGAATACCTGGAAAAATTCTCCAAGATCAATCTTGATGGACTGATTTATGTCCCACCACCGGACAAAGCTACCTCACCCTATATCCGCGGCCTTGCCCGCATGGGAATGCCCATCCTGGAAATCAATCGGCGCCGTGAAAGAGACCTATTTTTTGGCGTCGAACCGGACAACTTCGGTGCAGTCGTCCAGGCGTTGGAGCACCTGCATGCTCTCGGCCACCACAAGATTGGCTTCATCGTTGGATCACAGGAGACGACGACCGGCTCGCAGCGTTTGGAGGGATATCGTTTCTTCATGAACAAATACGGCATTAAATCCATGCCTGAATTGGTAAAAATTGGGAATTTCTCACGTGAATATGGTGAACAAGCGACCAGAGAAATCTTAAATTTGACGGGGGATGAGTATCCTAGCGCAGTATTTGCGACCTCGAACCGCTTGTTGATGGGGACAATAAGTGTACTCAAAGAAAAGGACATCAAAGTGCCCGATGACCTTTCGGTGATCGCCATGGATGACGCTGAATGGCTTGAGGAATTCAGTCCATCCATAACTACTGTTGACGTGGCAATTGATCAAATGGCTGCCCTGACGGTCGATCTATTGATGTCACGGATCCATGCTGATGATAAGTTTGAAAGCCCCAGGACATATACACTGAGCACCTCCCTCAAGGAGCGCAATTCATGCAAAGATATCGGGAAATTAAGTGAGGGCTATCATGTAAGTGAAAGGAGCGTTTATTGGATCAAAGAAAAATGAAGACTTCCCATAAACCCAAACAAGTTTTATAAGGAGAGTAGCGTGTTTAAAAAATATATGACGATCTTGGCGATTTTTGCTTTAGCGCTGGGTCTGCTGGTTGCCTGTGCCCCAGAAGCAGAGCCTGAAGTTGAAGAGACTGTCGTCGAAGAAGAAGTGGTAGAAGAGCCAGAGGCTGAAGAATTAACCTTCGTGCTGATCCCCAAATCCGTTGGCCACCCATTCTGGGGAGACCTCGAAAAAGGCATGGCAGCGCGCGCCGAAGAACTAGGCGTCACGGCCATCTTTGATGGACCCGAAGAGGCGCTTGCTGAAGGGCAAATTGAAATCTTCGAGAACTATCTTGCCCTGGGTGTCGACGCGATTGGTATGGCACCCAATGATCCGGCTACCGTGCCCGCGCTGGTTGAATCAGCAGAAGCAGCAGGTGCGCTGTTCCTGACTTTTGACACGGATGCACCAGATTCTGGCCGCCCCCTGTATATCGGCACAGATAATATTGAAGGTGGCAAGCAGGGTGCTGAGGCGATGCTGGAGCTGATGGATTATGAAGGGAAAGTGGCTCTAATTACGGGTGGACTGACCGCCCTGAACCTGAACCAGCGTCTGGATGGTTTCAAGGAAGCCGCAGCAGCTTATCCGGATGTTGAAATTGTAGACACGGTTGCCCATGGCGATGCCCTGGAGACCGGCGTACCCCTGGTGGAAGACCTGCTGACAGCCCATCCGGACCTGAAGGCGATTTATGCAGTTAGCGGCCCGAACATCGTCGCTGAAGCCTTGGAGACCCAGGGATATGAACCGGGCGAGATCATCGTCTTCGGTTTTGATATTTTTGAACCGATCCCCACCTTGATGAGGGAAGGATGGATCCAGGGTACAGTTGCTCAGCGTCCGTATATGGAAGGCCAGCTGGTTGTACAGTGGATGTATGACCTGGTCAATGGTGACGCTGATTTTCCCGAGTCCCAGTTCGTTGATACAGGCACGAATGTTGTGCTGCTTGAAAACCTGGATGAATATCTGAGCGTTCCCCACTAGTCAATCTCCCCCATTAGGGGTCGTGGAGTTGGAAGACTGCATTTTCGCAGTCTTCCAACAACCTGAATAATTATACTTGAGACCAACAATGAATGACCAATTTGCCTTGCAACTTAAAGGGATTTGTAAAAGCTTTCCGGGCGTTGTCGCCCTGGACAATGTGGATCTTTTTGTGAAAAAAGGAGAAATTCATGCCGTTGTTGGTGAAAATGGTGCAGGAAAGTCAACTTTGATGAAGATTCTCTGCGGTGCCTACCAGAAAGATGCCGGAGAGATTTGGGTAGACAGCAAGAAAGAAGATATCAAAACACCGCTTGATGCACAAAAGCTGGGGATTGCAATTATTTACCAGGAATTTAACCTGGCGCCGCATTTATCCGCCGCGGCAAACATTTTCATCGGTCGCGAGCCTACCAATCAATTTGGATTTATCAACAATTTAAAAATCAATCAAGAAGCAGAAACGCTGTTTAAACAATTGGGGGTTGATGTCGATGTGATAAGTGAAGTGGGACGACTCACCGTTTGTAATCAGCAATTTACTGAAATTGCCAAAGCCTTATCGATGGATCCAAAGATTCTCATCATGGATGAGCCCACTTCTGCCCTGCCAGAAAAAGAAATTGAACAATTATTCAAAGTGATGCGCCGCATCAAGAAAGAAGGCGTGACGATTCTTTATATTTCCCACTGTCTGGATGAAGTATTTGAAATTGCGGATACAATCACGGTTTTACGTGATGGAAGGCATATCATCACCGAGACCAAAGCAGCCTTAACCAACGAGGCAGTCATCTCCCATATCGTGGGTGAAGAATTGCGAAACAAGATCCGTCAAAGGGAAAGCGAGAAAGCCGCCAATATCGTTATGCACGTTGAACACCTTTCCATGGAAAATACGCTGAAAGACATCACATTTGATCTTTACCAGGGTGAAATTTTGGGGATCGCAGGTTTATTGGGCGCAGGTCGTACAGAATTATTACACTGCCTTTTTGGTGTCAATAAAGTCACAAACGGAACGATTTCTATCCATAACAGGGTTTGCGAAATTGACAACCCGATGGATGCGGTAACCCATGGGATGGGTTATGTCCCTGAGGATAGGAAATTACAGGGCCTCTTCCTGGAATTGACAACCCGAGCTAATATATCTGCTGCGAATCTCAATCAACTCCGCAGATACGGCATCGTGAACAATGGGCTTGAAAGAGCCCTGGCTGATGGATATATTGACGCCCTGTCCATTAAAGTCAGCTCCCAGGAACAAAAAGTGGTTAACCTCAGCGGAGGTAATCAGCAAAAGGCATTATTAGCAAGATGGTTAGCCATTCACCCAAAAATCCTCTTTCTGGATGATCCCACCAGAGGCATTGATGTCGGCGCCAGGGCGCAGATCCACGAGCTGATATACCAGTTAGCTGAGGACGGTCTCAGCGTGATTTTTGTTTCTTCTGAACTGCCGGAAGTGATGGAGGTGTCAGATCGGATCATTGTTCTGGCAAGAGGGCAAATCACCGGGGAATTTTCCCATGAAGAGGTTACCAAAGAAAAAATCCTGACCTGCGCCACCTTATCCAGCAAAGGTTATCAAAGAAATGGATCGGCGCTACCATCTAGGAATAACTTATATGACCACAACAAAAACTAAGAACGGAAAAGAAAGTTTTTTCTCTAAAATATTTCATTCCCGTGAAATCGGTATCTTTATTGTACTGGTCGTTATCTGTACATTGCTGGCTATTGCGGCGCCGCGATTCTTGCTGCTGTCAAATATCACCAATGTGCTCAGGCAAATGGCAGTGATCGCGATTATCTCTGTCGGTATGACCTATGTCATTGTGACCGGCGGCATTGATCTGTCCGTAGGGTCCACGGTTGCCTTCACAGGATGTATTACAGCACTCATGCTGGTAGAGGGGTATCCCATCGTCTTGTGCATCATCGTTGGCTTGCTGCTGGGAACCCTGGTTGGCTTCGTGAATGGGCTGCTGATCGTTCATGTGAATCTTGCCCCCTTTATCGCCACGCTGGGCACCATGGGAATAGCCAGAGGCCTGGTGCTGGCATTAACCAGAGGGTATCCGATTCAACCCTTCCCAAAATCATTTGAACTAATTGGACGGGGATACCTTTGGATTATCCCCATTCCAGTTTTAATCATGATTGTAATTATTGTCGTTGGTCATTTATTTCTTTCTAAAACCAGAATTGGTCGTTACATCTACTATATTGGCAGCAACGAGAAAGCAGCCAGATTATCTGGCTTGAGTGTGAACGCGACTTTGATATTCGTTTATACCATTGCCGGATTCTTTTCTGGATTAGCCTCCATCGTACTCATTTCACGGCTCACATCTGCGCAAAGCAATATGGGATCCGGATTTGAACTGGACGCGATTGCAGCTGTGGTTATCGGGGGCACCACCCTCTCTGGTGGAGAAGGGTCCGTGTTAGGCAGCCTGATTGGGGCTGCATTGATGGGCATCATTAAAAATGCCCTCATCCTGCTGGGGGTAAATGTTTACTGGCAGTCTGTCGTGATTGGTTTAGTGATCGTTTTGGCGGTTTCCATTGATGCGTTTAGGAAAAATCAAAAAAGATTCAATTTAAAGATAATCGGTCAAACAACCAGAAGGTTCTGGCAAAGCATATTCACAGAAAAGAAGGTTCGAATTCGATTGATTGCCATCCTGTCCGTCATCATCATTATTGTGATCGCTGGTCTGACATTCTTCAATCAGACTCCAGGAAATCAAAATAGTCAAATGGAAGACGGTGTGATAGCGCCAACGACGATGCCGGTTGAGATTGATCCTGAACGACGTTATGAAATTGGGCAAGATATAATCGTCTGTGATAACCTCCTGGTAGTAAACTCTGTGACAGTAGAGGAAGGGGAGAAATCGGACCTGATCATTGTTAATCTGGAAATCACCAATAATTCGGATAAGCAAGTTCCCATTAATTCATTCGATTTTACTGCCGTAGACATCAATGGGAAAACTCACACGGATACGGCGATTGGGAGGACAGAGTCGCCTTTGGGTAATGAAAGATTGGACCCGGGATTAGAGGCAAGCGGGGAGGTGGCATTTTCGGTAAAAGAAGAAGAACAACCCTTGATATTGATATGGCAGCCGGGATGGTGTACTGGCGTGGCATACGTTGATCTGTAAAATAAATTCATGAAAGGAGTAAATAAGATGACAAAAGAAATATTTGGTGAAGCATTAAGTATTTCCGTAACCGCACTGGTTGATAACATGACCGATATGCTCTTAAAATCAACAAAGGGGGTGAAGCGGTACACCCAGGAAAGCGGTAAACCACTCTTAGCAGAGCACGGATTATCATTCCTGGTGCAGGTGGGTGATCATAAAACGAAAATTCTCATGGATGCCGGGATCACCAAAATTACCTTAATGGAAAATATTAAAAGAATCGGGATTGATCCAAAAACAATTGGACAGATTGTGCTTTCTCATGGGCACCCGGATCACATCATGGCAATGACAAATATCATCAAAGAAATTGCCGGCACGCCAAAACCTCAGAATTGGGATGCTCAGACCACCAATGAAGATATTGCCCACTGGATGGAGCAGCAAAAAGTGCCGGTAATCAGCCACAGCGCTGCCTATCGAGAACGGTGGAAGGACTTTCCTGACGGCTCTAAATATGGACCAATGATCACACCGGCTGATGAATGGGAGGCAGCAGGGGCAAGAATAGTCGTTTCTGATGAACCCTACCAGCTGGCAGAGGGATGTTGGACGACAGGCGGTGTTCCCAGGGAGAGCTTTGAAACAGCTGGTACGCCAAAGATTTTCGCATACAGGGATGCTGAAGGCTTCCATCGGGATTTCGTGGATGATGACCAGGCGATCATTGCCAATGTGAAAGGCAAAGGTTTGGTGATTATTTCAGGTTGTGCCCATTCAGGTATCATCAACACCATCAACCATGCAAAAGCGATCTCTGGAGTCGAGAAAGTTTATGCGATCATCGGTGGTTTCCATTTGATTTCTTCAACACCAGAAGAGATCCAAAAAACAGTCGATGTAATCAAGGCGCTGGAACCTCACATCATCGTCCCAACCCACTGCACTGGTTTCCCGGCGATCGTTCAATTCGCAACGCAAATGCCGGATGAATTTGTACTTGGCGTTGTTGGGACAACCTATTTATTCGAATAAACCGGAGGGAAAATGAAACTTGAAAATAAAGTAGCCATTGTCACAGGGGCTGCTGATGGCATCGGAAAAGCCATTGCAAAAGAGTTCGCCAATGAAGGCGCCAAGGTCGTCATTGCGGATATCAATTTCAAAAAAGCTCAGGAAACTGCGGCTGCAATCGGTACTGCGACATTTCCGATAAAGGTTGACGTAACGAAATCAAAACAGGTGCAGGAAATGGTTTCAGGGGCGATCGATCATTTTGGGAAACTCGACATCCTGGTCAACAATGCCGGTGTCGTCCGGAAAGGCTGGGTGAAGGACCTGCCTGAAGAAACCTGGGATGAGGTTCTGACCATCAACCTCAAAGGAACATTCCTATGTTCCAAAGCGGTGCTCCCTGAACTGATCAAGAATAATTACGGCCGCATCATTACGATCTCCTCCATCGCCGGCAAACAAGGGGAAGCCGCAGGCAGCGCCTATTGTGCATCGAAATTTGGGCAAATTGGTTTCACACAAGCCTTGGCCCTAGAAGTCGCCAAGAACAACATCACCGTGAATGCCATATGTCCAGGGCCTATTCCCACCAAGCTGGGAGAATACGGCATTCGAGAAGATGCTAAATTACGTGGACAGGACCCGGATGAATTTCGTGATTGGTTCATCTCGCGAACCCCCTTCGGGGTCCAGGGAACGCCCGAACAGGTGGCAAAGATGGCGGTCTTTATTGCTTCGGATGACTGTGATTTTTGCACAGGTTCTGCGTTCAACTGCAACGACGGGATCATCATGCACTAGTTAAGGCAAATACCGCCTTGGAAAGGGAATGGAAAACAGACATGAATCACACAAATGAGAAAGTTTCCAGGGTTGAGATCTCTGAATTGGAGAAAATCGCCTACCAGCTTAGAATCGATTCGTTGGAGATGATCTACCGCCGTGGCGCAGGTCACCCGGGAGGATCACTTTCTGCGGCGGAAATTGTGGCAGTCTTGTTCTTCCACATCATGAACGTCAATCCACAAAATCCCATCTGGATAGATAGGGACCGTTTTATTCTCAGCAAAGGTCATGCCTCGGCGTTGTTATACGCAGCTCTTGCTAGGAGAGGATATTTCCCCATAGATGATCTCAAAAGATGGGGAGACCTCGATTGCCATTTACAGGGACACCCCGATATTCTCAAGACACCCGGTGTGGATATGACCTCTGGTATTCTGGGGCACGGGATTGCTATAAGTGCTGGTTTGTGTCTCGCTGCAAGGGCTAAAGACAAGCCCTACCGGGTTTATACCTTGCTTGGGGATGGCGAATGCCAGGGTGGAATCATATGGGAAGGCGCCATGCTCGCTTCAAAGTACCATTTGGGTAACCTGACGGCGATCCTGGACTATAACGATGTACAGCTGGACGGATTCGTCCACGATATCATGCCAATGGAACCCCTGGCCCAAAAATGGAAAGACTTTAAATGGAATGTCCTTGAAATCGATGGACATAACGTCAAAGAGATCATTGGAGCCCTTGAAGCAGTAAAAGATGTCAAAGATCAGCCCACGATGATCATCGCTCACACCGTCAAAGGCAAAGGAGTGTCCTTTATGGAGAATAAATCCACATGGCACGGGAAAGCTCCGACCAGGCAGCAGTTTGAACAGGCCAGGCAAGAGTTGGAAAGGATGGTCTGATCATGGGAATCATGGCACAAAGAGAAGCCTTTGGAACAGCCTTACTGGAATACGGCTCTCATGCCCCAAATGTGGTCGTACTGGATGCGGATACTTCCTCTTCTACCTTATCTAAATATTTTGCTGAAGCCTTTCCGGAGCGTTTTTATAATGTTGGTATCGCTGAGCCTTGCCTGGTCGATGTGGCGGTTGGTTTGGCATTGGGCGGATTCACCCCATTTATCAATGCCTTTTCAGCTTTACTATCCTTGAGAGCCTTGGAGCAAATCCGAACCTGTGTGTCCTATGCCAATGTTAACGTGAAAATTGCCGCAGGGTATGCCGGCCTTTCGGACTATAAGGACGGACCCACCCACCACTCACTGATCGATATCGGCATCATGCGTATGCTGCCTGGGATGACTGTGATCGTACCAGCGGATGAACATGAAATCAAAGCCTGGGTGCCGGTCATCGCGGAACATCAGGGACCGGTGTTTCTCCGGCTGAGTCGTTCGGGGAGTGAGAGCGTGCATCCCACAATACCAGAAGTTGAAATCGGAAAGGGTTTTCAACTTAGACATGGATCAGATGTCAGCATCATTACCGCAGGATTAATGGTAGCACGCAGTCTCAGGGCAGCAGAAGCTTTGTTGAAAGAGGGCATCCAGGCAGGCGTGATTGAAATGTCGTCCATCAAACCTATCGATGAATCCCTGATACTGCAGGCTGCTCATCAAACTGGTGCACTGGTCACCGCTGAAGAGCATTCCATAATCGGCGGACTGGGAAGCGCTGTGGCAGAAGTGGTAACAGCGCATCACCCTGTGCCCGTTGAAAGGGTTGGCATCCATGATATCTTTGCTCGTACCGGGCCGGACCTGGATACCTTGATGGACGCCTTCGGGTTGAGTGTGGAAGATATTTGTAAGGCATGTCGAAAAGTTATTCACAGGAAAGGAAATGCAGGAGGGTAAAACCATGAAAATTGCAGTGATCAATGAAACGTCTGCAGCAGATCGTAACAGCGATATCCTGGCAGCTTTAGAAAATCAAGACCATGAGATCTTAAATGTTGGGATGAAGAAGAATTTTGACCAGCCGGAATTGCAATATATTCACACAGGCTTGCTGTCTGCATTATTATTACATCTAAAAAGAGTGGACTTTGTGGTTGGCGGCTGTGGAACCGGGCAAGGTTTCATGAATTCAGTCCTTCAATATCCGGGGGTGATCTGCGGACTGATTGCCACCGCGTTGGATGCCTGGCTTTTTACACAGATCAACGGTGGAAACTGCATCTCCTTGCGCCTGAACCAGGGATATGGCTGGGCGTCCAATGAAAACCTGAAGTTCATTTTTGACCGCCTGTTTTCTGTGGAGAGCGGTTGCGGTTATCCACCCCATCGCCAGTCAGCCCAGCAAGAGTCCTTGCGCATACTGAAGCATGTTTCCCAAACGACTCACAAAACCTTTGGTGAGATCCTTTCGCAATTACCTGAATCGATTGTCAAACCAGCCGTAGTATACCCAGGTGTGCTGGAACTGCTCGAGCTGGACACCATCAAAGATCAAGAAATCACTGAAGCGCTGAAAAAGTATATTTAAAATAAAATCAAATATTGATAACACTCACACAATTGATCTGTTGATCCAAGAGGCACGTAATAACAATGAACAGGTTCAATTTAGTTGCAGGAAGAAGCGGACGACATAGCCACCACCGCAGGATGGGAAACTCTTGATTATGAACATCATTGCCTATCCAGAGGAAGCAATCCCCGTTAGCCGACATAGATATCCCAGATGGAATAATCTGTTTGGTGATGCGGGGAAAGAAATTCGATGTAGCGAATCCATTCTGCATAAATAACCTGCCCCTCTGCCGGCGATCTAACGGGCACCCACCTTTGACAAAACCTATAATATTGTACGGTGTCACCTGGAAATCAACGACACCGGTCGCTCCTGCGGTATTCACACCAGCGATGTAGCCAATATCCGTCGATTGGTAGAACAGCCGGAACCAACCGGATTTTGGTGATCCAGCCGTACAGCTGAGGTAACATCAAGAATTATGGCAACGGCTTGCCCTTTGTATTGACCCAAGTTTGCGAAACCTGAGCGGACAATAAAAAATTCGGATAACATACCTTGGAAGCAGTAAACGAATATGACCCGGGTTTCCAAGCCGATCGAACTGGCTGACCCCGCCCAGCAGAATTTATTTCGTGCATATTGGGAAAAATTTGGTAAATCGAAGCGCATTTTGATAAAATATAGGTGGTTTCATCGATCAAGGAGCATATGACGATAAGTAACTCTACCCATCCCCCCCTAGATTTCTCCGGGGTTGAAGAAACCACCCTGCTCACGTTGTATGCCAAGGCCATCGAAAGCCAGAGCAAGGATCCCATCTTGAAGGATGAGAAAGCAGAAGCCCTGGCTGCCTACCTGGATCCGCTCTTGCGACAGCGCACTACCAAAATGGCTCAGCAGCTGGTCAGGCGGTCTATCGACCCCCGCATGGTGGTTCATCTTGCATTGCGCACCAGGAAATACGATTCCTATACGAAAATTTTTATTAATAAGCATCCCACTGCAGGGGTTGTTAATGCAGGCTGCGGCCTGGACACGCGCTTCTTTCGGGTGGACAACGGCAAGGTACAGTTCTTTGATCTGGATTTGCCTGACATGATCGCATTCAAACGACAAATCTTGCAGCAAGCCGAACGCTATCACATGATTGGACAATCCATCATGGATTTCAGCTGGATGGACCAGGTTGAAAGCATTCAAAGGCCGATCATCTTCTTATTTGAGGGGCTGCTGATGTACTTGACGGAGGAAGAGGTTAAGAATCTGGTTCTGACTTGCCAGGAGCGCTTTCCAGGATCGGAAATGGTGTGTGAGCTGACCAACAAAACCTGGGTAGAGGGGTTTTGGGGGAAATTGGCAGCCATGAAAATGAAGCAAAGGGCAAAAATGGGCTCAGATGCCAACTTTCAGTTCGGCGTCTCAAAACCGGAGGAATTGGAAACCTGGCATGAGGGAATCGAATTCCTGGAGCAATGGTTCTACATGGACGATAATCATCCCAAAATCGGATTAATGCGTATCTTCAGAAACTGGAAGATATTCAGAACCGCCCAATACACCGCTCGCTATCGTCTGCTTGGCTCATAACACTCCCATCGATTTTCAACAGAACCCGGGTAATTATCTCCACTTGTCTTTAAGGAATTTCAGGACGGCATCCAAATAGGATTGAGGGCAATCGCGGAACAACTCAGCATGATCGCAGCCTTCAAATAGGACCAGTTCTGCCTGGGGAGCGGCTTCTGCCAACCGCTTCGCATGGCTGACAGGGATCACCTCATCAGTTGTGCTGTGCAAGATCAAGACTGGACGCGGCGCAACCCTGGCAATCTCTTCGACGGGTTTGATGTCCTTTGGATTGAACCCAAACAAAATCTGCCACATCATATATACTCCGGGCAGGAAGAACATCGGCAAGCCGCTTTCCTTGGTCCAGTTAGGAGTCACCAGGTCAATCAGATCGGCAAAGGTGCTTTCCACAACCAATGCTCCAACCGCACGCTCTCTTGCGGCTGCACCAATCACAGCTGCCCCGCCCAACGAGATCCCTAGAAGGGCAATCTTCCCGGGCGTGAAACCTTTCTTCAACAGGTAATCCACTGCTCCCAACACATCCCGCCGCTCGTATACACCAAATGTATAACGATTCCCCTCACTTTCGCCGTGGCCCCGCAGGTCCAGCATCAGGACGTTCGACCCCGCCTTATGCAGCGCTGCTGCCAGCGCCGGCAGCCTGCCAGAAATTGCGTTTTGCTTGCTGGCATTCCTGCCGTGAACCAGGATGATCGCACGATCTGCACCTCGATGGGGTACAAACCATGCTGCCAGTTTCAGCCCGTCCTCTCGCGAGGGAAAGGCAACCGTGTCGAAGTCCAGTCCAAAACTGCTGGGGGTTTGATCATACTGGGGATGCTCCCCCACCCTGGTCATTGTCACAGCGATAAACGCCCCAATACCAAAATAAGCGAGCAAGAGCACAATAAAAACAAGGAAAAACCAGATCAAGAAATTCATCTCAATCACCTAAGCCAAACGCTTCTAACATTTCAGGATGCCGTCTCGATTCTGTCCGGTTTCGAAGCTTGTTTTTTCATCATCAGTTCTTCCTTTTCATCCTCCGAAAGAAATGCAATCTCCACTGCGTTTTTCTGTACCTTACGTGTATCCTCTGGTGTCAATCCAGCTGCTTTCGCCGCGACGTTGAATTCGTGCCTCAGGGTCATCGAGCTTATCCCTGGATTATCGGTATTGATCGTTGCCAGCAATCCCAAATCCAATTGTCGTTTAAGCGGGTGTGCTGAGTAGCTGGGAACTGTGCTGGAATGCACATTGCTTGTCAAACAGGATTCAATCCCAATACGCTTCTCAAGTATGAGGTTGATCAATCCTGGATCATCCATGATATGGGCGCCATGTCCGATCCGGCTGGCATTAAGATCCAGGATGGCTTGCCAAACACTCTCTGGCCCATCTGCTTCTCCTGCATGCACAGTTATTCCCCAACCAGCTGCTCTTGCTTTCTTAAAATGATCTTTAAATAAAGAGGCTGGGAAATTAACTTCATCCCCTGCCAGGTCAAATCCAGCAATATCATCTTTATAAGCTAACAACGCATTCAATTCCTTGTATCCAACATCAACCCCATAAGTACGACTGATGATACCCAACAAGTTCACCCAGATATCCGAAAAGTCAGTCCGACTTTGCCGAATGCCATCAATGACAGCTTCTACAACACCTTCAGGTTCCAATCCATGTGGCTTAGCCATAAACACCGGGCTGAAACGCAGCTCAATGTAATCAATGCCCTCTGCTTTTGCATCCACGACATTCTCATATGCCACCCGGCGACATGTATCATAGTTCACCAATATGGATGTGATAATGTCAAATTTCTTAAAATATACCAGGATATCTGTCAACGTCTCAGTTACTTGAACATGCGGCTTCAAATCTTCCAATGTATCGGCCGGCAACGGAATGCCATACTTTTGTCCTAGCTCGAGTATTGTGGACAGACGTACATTCCCTTCTAAATGTCTGTGCAGATCAATCAGAGGCAAGTCAGGATGAATCATCATTTTCATTACTCCTTGCTGGATAGGGTGTCAGAATTATATCAGTTGTTGCAGAGTCCAACGTGTCAGTATTGATCAGGGATTATAATTGGTTCAGCTACTATTCAAATCAAAGGAGCGCAAATATGTCCGCGATTCATCGCTTCACAGGCGATCAAACCGGGGGAAGCTATCAATGGGAGGGTGTCCAGGAAGTGAAAATTAACACTGAAGACGTGCAGGATGTCTTGAAACATGTCCTGGTTGGTCCCAATGATGACGCTCCAAATTTCGTTATGCGCTATTTCCAGGTCCCAGTTGGCGGAAAGACATTCTTTCATACACATGCCCACGAACATGGCATGCTGATCCTCCACGGTCAGGCGAAACTGCGGATCAATGAAGAGTTTTACAATTTGGCTCCTCTTGATGCTATCTTTGTCTCGGGGGAGGACCTTCACCAATTGACCAACATTGGGGTGCAGCCGTTGGGCTTCCTGTGCATTATTCCGAGGATGAACACATGATCAAGAAAACCACTGCCGAAATTTTATTCTCAGTTCACAACGACCTGGGGGAAGGTCCGCTGTGGCATCCCACAGAGAAGTGCCTGTACTGGGTGGATATCACCGCTGGTGAGTTGCTTCAGTCCAAGCCTGATTTAACAGCATTCCAAACCTACCATTTTGATTTAATGATCGGCGCATTTGGTTTTCGCGAGACAGGTGGAGTAATCCTGGCTACCAGCCATGGGTTTTCCCTCTGGGAAATCGGGCAAACTCAACCCAAAATCCTCTGGAATCCCCTGCCAGAGAGGAAGGACGTGCGCATGAACGACGGCAAGGTGGATCCTGCCGGTCGGTTTTGGGCTGGCAGCATGGACGCCAACCAGCGCCAGGGGGAGTTATACCGCCTGGACCCCGATGGATCGCAGCACATCCTGCTGGATCACATTGGCATTTCCAACGGTATTGGCTGGAGTCCGGATCGAAAAACGATGTACTATACTGACTCGATACAGTCCACCATCTTTGCCTTTGACTACGATCTCGCAACAGGAAGGATTTCCAACCAGCGTCCCTTCATCCAGCTTCCGGAAGATGAGCGGGGCATTGTTCCTGATGGTTTATGCGTGGACCTTGAAGGCTGTATCTGGAGTGCCCACTGGAACGGCTGGGAAGTTGTCCGCTATGATCCACTTGGACATCCGATCCTTATCATCGAAGTACCGGCTCAACAGGTGACATCTTGCTGTTTCGGAGGTAAGAAAATGGACCAACTCTTTATCACCACAGCAAGGATTGACCTGCCAGATGAAAATTTAACTCAGCAACCCCAGGCTGGTGACCTGTTTGTGTATCAAACCCAAACCCGGGGACAGGCAGCAAATTTTTTCGGATGTGAGTCTACGTAAAGGAGATACGATGCAAATTGGTGTGTTGACAGTTCTATTTAAACATCTCAACTTCACAGAGATGCTGGATAAAGTGAACGCGATGGGTGTCACAGCCATTGAATTGGGGACAGGTGCCTATGCCCCCCACCCGCATCTCGATCTGGATCGACTGCTTGAAGTCAAATTCGAGCGCGAAGCTTACTTGAAAGAAGTTAAGGATCGGGGGATGATCATCAGCGCCCTGAGCTGTCACGGCAACCCGCTGCACCCCAATCCGGACATCGCCAGTTCTGCTGATCTGCTGTTCCGTAAAACGGTGCGGCTGGCCATGCTGATGGGGATCCCGGTCGTGAACACCTTTTCCGGTTTACCAGCCGGCTGCGCAGAGGATAAGACCCCAAACTGGGTCACCTGTCCCTGGCCGCCTCATTTCCTGGAGATATTAAAATATCAGTGGGATGATGTGGCCATTCCCTACTGGCAACAGGCTGCTGCCTTTGCAAATGACCACGGTGTGAAAATCGGAATTGAAATCCACCCGGGAATGCTGATTTACAATGTTGAAACCATGCTGCGTATGCGGGAGGCAGCAGGCTCCGTGATGGGCGCCAATCTGGATCCCAGCCACTTGATGTGGAACGGCGTGGATATCGTTGCTGCTGTCCGAGCCCTGGGAGAAGCCATTCATCATGTGCATGCCAAGGATTGTTATGTTGACAGCCATAATATTGCTGTCAATGGCTGTAACGATCACAAGCCTTATGATCAAATCTCAAAACGGTCCTGGACCTTTAGAACCATTGGTTATGGGCACGACCTCAAGCTGTGGAAAGACTTTGTCAGCGCATTGCGCACGGTGGGTTATGACTATGTCATCTCCATCGAGCATGAGGATGCCCTGATGTCCAATGAGGAAGGTTTCGCAAAAGCCCTGTCCTTGCTCAAAGAAGCTGTGATCCTGGAACCGCCTGGTGAGATGTATTGGGCGTGAAGTGATGAGGCCTCCTGAAGCCATTTTGTGTATCGATATTGACGGGACTTTAATCGATAGCAAGGAAAGAGTCCACGCAAGAGATATCCATACATTCAACAACCTGCCCGAAGTTTTCCAACCCATCCTCACCACGGGAAGAATCCTGCACTCAGCCAAAGGTGTCCTGAAGCAAAATGGACTATTAATAGACAGCACCCTGGATTTGCCCGGTGTCTTTATGAACGGCGGTGTGGCTTACTTGCCATTTGAGGAATTACACACGCAGCATGCATTTGTTCCTGCTACACTTAAGAATCTCATGGATCTAGCCACCGCATATCCAACATCAGCCTTCACATTTTTTGGAATAGATGCCGTTTACCTGGTGAATGCCACTGACTTTGGCAAGTATATTGCCCAGATTCATTATCTTGACGCACAAGAAACTGAAGCAAAAGCTGTCCCCTCCACAATCGTCAAGGTCATGATCCTCGAACAAGATATTCCAACCCTCAAAAATATCGAGTTGGATGCGCAGATTCTTAATGCTGAAATGGCTTACAGCCTGCCTTATGCGTTTGAGATCAATCCCCCCGGGATCACCAAAGCGAGAACATTGTCACGCTTACTCCATGCCATGCGCCTGGATTCCCTCCCCATTCACGTGGTTGGGGACGGTGAAAATGATCTCTCGCTGTTCGAAATTGCCCGGATAAACTTTGCACCGGATACTTCCCATCCGAAAGTGCTTGATCAAGCTGATTATATTTTCTCGCGAGAACCCCGTGGGCTGCTTGCCCCGATCCTTGAGATTATCCAGAACAAGTAAGGTCCTGATATAGAATTATCCAAAACGACCGGAAATGTAATCTTCGGTTAATTTCTTTTCAGGAAATGTAAAAACTTTCGCAGTTTCCCCAAATTCGACCAGATAACCTGCCCTATCCTGGTCCATGTTAAAGAAGGCTGTATAATCCGAAGCACGTGCTGCCTGCTGCATATTGTGCGTTACGATGATCACGGTATATTCTTGTTTGAGCTGCTGGATCAATTCTTCAATTTTCAATGTGGAAATGGGGTCCAATGCTGATGCCGGCTCATCCATTAATAGAACGTCCGGTTCCACAGCCAGTGCCCGTGCAATGCACAAACGCTGTTGCTGACCGCCAGAAAGAGCCAGTGCAGACTTATCCAGGGTGTCCTTAACCTCTTCCCACAACACTGCCCTGCGTAAGCTTCTCTCAACAATTTGCGACAGCTCAACCATGGATTTCAAGCCATGCGCCCGGGGTCCGTAGGCAATGTTATCAAAAATTGATTTCGGGAAAGGATTCGGGCGCTGAAAGATCATACCCACCGATTTTCGCAGGTCAACAATATCAATTTTCTTGATATCATTTCCATCCTTGGAAATCGTTCCACTGGTTGTCACATTCGGGATCAGGTCATTCATCCTGTTAAAGGTCCTAAGAAAAGTGGATTTTCCACAACCAGAAGGACCGATGATCGAGGTCACTGCGTTTTCCTTGATCACCATGTCAATGCCTTTCAATGCTCGGAAATCATCATAGTTGACTTCCAGATTTTCAACTATAAACTTGTTATGGTTATCAGCCATTTGATTATTTATTCCCGGTTAACCGACTGGTCAGCCGCCTTGAGAGGATGTTGATGCTCAGGTTTAATAAGATGATCGTGAGGATCAGAATTGCGGCGGTACCCATGGCTTTATCAAATGCACGAGTCTCGGATGCCAGCATATAGACATGCAGTGCCATGGACCGTCCCGAATTCATGATCGACTTTGGCAGGTGGTAGCTGCCGCCCAAGGTTACCCAGAAGATAGCGGTCTCCGCGATTATACGCCCAACACTCAGCACAACACCTGTGACAATGCCCGGCATCGCCGTGGGCAGGACAATGTTGAAGATCGTGTGCCACTTTGTCGCCCCCAGGGAAAGGCTACCCATGCGATAAGCGCGCGGGACAGTCAGCAAAGCTTCTTCGCTGGTGCGGATGATGGTCGGCAAGACCAAAGCCGCACCGCTGAGGGATGCTGATAGCAGTGAAAAGCCTAATTTCAGGTATAAGACAAATAAAGCAAAACCAAACAGACCAAAAATGATGGATGGGACTCCTGCCAAGATCTCCACACCAGTTCTAGCGGCTTTGACCAAAAAGGCAATGAGTTTGCTTTCGCGTGAGGCATGTCCGGCATATTCAACAAGATAAATCGCTGCGCCGACGCCCAGAGGTGTGGCGATCACAATCGTCAGGATCACCAGGTACAGCGTGGTCACAATTGTAGTCGACATACCGCCTTCACCAGATACACCACCAGCTGGTCTTGTTGTCAGAAATTTAAGGTTGATCACCTGGAGACCCTGGGACAGAACGTACCCGATGATCCAAAAAACCATCGCCAGAGCGGCTAAGCCGCACAGCCAGACCAAACCATAGCCCAGGAGCTGAAATATGTTTTGCCGTGTTAAATTTCTTTTGCTTTTCGCTTTTGCAACAATCGAATCAACATCTAATGTCACAGGTTACTCCTGTTTGGATCGCATGAAAAGCCGCGCTGTGCTGTTAACCAGCATGATCATGATGAACAGCAACACGCCTGTGAAGAAAAGGGCGGATCGGTGTGCCCCGGCAGCATAATTAATTTCAACCGCGATATTGCCCGTCAGGGTTCGCGCTGTATTCAGGAATAATGTCAGGGGATTATCCGCTAAAGGGGTCGGCATGGCGATCGAATTGCCAATGACCATGATCATCGCCATTGTTTCTCCCAAGGCGCGTCCAACACCTAAAATAACAGCCGCAATGATTCCCGAACGAGCCGCAGGCAGGATAACTTTGACAATTGTTTGCCAATGCGTTCCGCCCAATGCAAGAGAGCCTTCCTTGTACTCCTTGGGAACTGCACGGATGGCATCCTCAGCAATATTGGTGATAGTGGGGATGATCATCACAGCCAGGATAATTGAAGCATTCAGCAAGCCAAATCCTGTATTGCGTAAGACATCAATTTTCCTGATGAGGGGTGCCAGGACTACCATCCCAAACAAGCCATACACCACCGAAGGAATCCCTGCTAATAACTCAACCGCTGGACGAAAGATTTCCCGCACAAAGCGTGGTGCCACTTCTGCCAGTAAAATCGCAGTCCCAAGAGAAAGGGGCACGCCGATTACAATTGCGCCAAATGTGCTCAGGATTGAACCCAAGATCATCGGGAGCAATCCGAACTGTGCTTCATCCGTACCGATGATGGAACCCGGCCGCCAGATGGTGCCCAAGAGCATCGTATCCAAACCTATTTCCTCAACAGCAGGCCAGGCTTCTTCCAAGGTAAAGACAAAGATCAACAGCACAATCACAACGGAACTTAATGCTGTTCCCAGCAGCACGTAGCGGACCATGTTGTCGATAAACTCACGTTGTCGGGGACTCTCTTCGTAATACTGGTCGATTTTCAGAAGGGCAAAGATCAAGCCAACTGGTACGGCAGCATAACCAAGAAAATAAAGTAAACCCTGTCCGATCACCTTTAGGATAGAGAGAATGGGCACGACGGTTTCACCAGCAAATATACTGGAAAAAATCGCGAAAACAATAATGACAAAGTCATAAATAATGAAAATAATCAGTCCGGTTAATAATATCGTGCGCGCCCAGTTCTTAAACAGCCAGATTCCCCTGGCGACCAGACCCAATACCCCCCCGCCAAGTATCGCACCAATCCCGTAATGGATGTGGGTCAGTTTCAGCAGGCTGTCCGCATTTACATCCACGAAATCTGGATTGAGAAATAAATAAATTGAAAACCCAATGGCAGCAAGCCCAGCCAGGGCCAGGATAATAGCAAGAGATTTGGATATGATATTGACATAAAGGGGTTTTTTAGATGTTTCTTCAGGAAAGTTTGTCATTTAGACCAATTATCGATTATAACCATACGCCTTCAACAATGCTAGGAAGTCAACTGATCAGCAAACCTGGATCAAATTAACGCCTTTACTCATTTACAGTGATGTAATCTTCAGCCACAATGGCTTGTCCGTCAGTACTCAGGATGAAATCCAGGAAAGCTTGGGCCAGATCATCGGGAGCGCCATTGGTCAGCATGTTCAATGGGCGGAAGATGGGATAAGAACCGTTCTTGACGTTCGCCACAGTGGGGTCAATGCTGTCAATCACCACAGTGTTAATGCTTTCATCCAGGAAACCAAAGGAAAGATACCCAATAATATCGGGGGTTTCAGCAACGGTGGTGCGAACCTGGCCGTTGGACTGCTGTAAGAGGGCATCTTCGGTGATGACTGCTTCTTTATCGCCAGATTCCATAACCAGTTCCTCAAAGGCAGCTCTTGTTCCGGAGCCTTCTTCACGAGAAACAACAACGATCTCCACATCTGGGCCGCCAACTTCAGAATAGTTGGTGACTTCGCCTGCGAAGATCGCTTTAACCTGGTCAATTGAGAGTGAAGGGAGTTCCAGGTCAGGATTGGTCACGATCGCAATGCCGTCATAGGCAATCGTGTGAACCTGCAGCTCCGGGAATTCCTCAAACTCTGGGTCCTTGACGTTGCGAGAAGCATTACCAATTTCAACTGTTCCTTCACCTGCTGCGGTGACGCCAACGCTGGAACCCCCGCCTTGAACCTCGATGGTCACATCAGGATTTTTAGCTATGAATGCTTCTGCCAATACCTCTGCCAAAGGCTGGACTGTCGTGGAGCCAGCAAGTTGAATCTGACCGGATAGGCCTTCCACTACCTCATCCACAGCTTCAGGCTCAACAGGTGCTTTGATTGCCACGCTCAAATCTGGTTGACAGGCTGTGAACAGCATGACGGAAATCAGACTGAGAGTGGCGATGACAATAGTTTTTCGACGCATCTTTTCTCCAGGGAGTATGAAGAAGCATTGTCTCACAATCAAATCATATCAGAATGGATTTAACAATGAGACTCTGGATGATTAACAACAAGTCAAACATTAGTTAAATATTTCCAAATCTTCTAGTGAATCACGAAAATCAAGAAGCATCTCAAATAAGTTTTTTGCATATACTCATTAATTGGAGCAAAATTATCATATTAAGAAGAATAAACATAAACTAATTGAAGGAATAATCATGAAAAAAATATGATGCAGTCATCATTGGTGCAGGACCGGCTGGACACAGCTGCGCCGTTAGAATTGCCCAACTCGGTGGGAAAGTCGCCATCGTCGAAAGGGACTATACATTGGCGGGATTTGTACCAATTGGATATGTACACCCAGTAAAGCGATGATTGAATCGGCAAAAGTTGCCCGGGAAGTTGAGAACAGCGGACATTATGGCGTCAGGGTGGATCATTTTCAAATTGATTTCCCCGCAATTGCCAAAAGGCGGCGTTCAGTTGTCCGGCACACCCGAGAATCGATCACCGACCTTTTAACCCACCACAATGTGGATATCTATCAAGGTGAAGCCCTGGTCAACACACCGCACGAGGTTCAGGTCAGGTATGGCAAATTTAATTATGATACGTACCAGATGGATTACACGGGAGAAGAAGATGTCCTGCAAACAGAAAATATCGTCCTTGCCACCGGTTCCAAGCCCTTGATACCTGGTTTTATTGATGAAAATGATCCCACGATCGTCAGCAGCCACCAGTTAATCACGATTGAATCCTTACCTGAAACCCTGACAATCGTCGGCGGAGGTGTGATTGGCCTGGAATTCGCCACAATTTTCTCCAACCTTGGGAGTCAGGTGACCATTGTTGAGCTGCTGCCGCGCGTCATAGCAATGTTTGATCCTGATATATCCGATGAGATCGCGCGCATCATGCACAAGAATGGTGTGAGGATCCTGACCAATCACAAGGTAACGGGTCTTAAGGATGGGGTGCTGACTGCCATCAACCAGGAGACAAATCAAGAGATCGATGTCCGATCCGAGATAAATTTGATCGCGATCGGTCGTACAGCTGTTCTTCAGGAAAAACTCTATCAGAAATTAGGGTTATCTTATTCCCGGAAGGGCATTGATGTGGACGATATGCTGCAAACCTC
>Ga0209121_10000769_pt1 | contig 34205 bp, 36 predicted proteins | sample Cruoilmetagenom3_FD_187292 | JGI IMG/M metagenome (GOLD analysis project Ga0209121, IMG submission 187292) | Oil polluted marine microbial communities from Coal Oil Point, Santa Barbara, California, USA - Sample 3 (SPAdes) (version 2) | ecosystem: Environmental > Aquatic > Marine > Oil seeps ... | reverse complement strand
CGAACTTAACACAAAATCTAATGGAGGCAATCATGCAAGCTCTCGCTCTCAAAACCATCTCGTTCCCGGCAATCTCACTAAAAACGATTGTCCATTGGGTAAGCCGCGCACGCACGCGCGCCGCTCTGGCCAAGCTGGATAACGCAGCTCTTGAAGACATCGGCGTCAGCTTCCGTGACGCTCGCAAAGAGGCCAGCAAGCCTTTCTGGATGTAATCTCCAGCCAAACGGCGAATGCTTAGGGGCGCATTATTGCGCCCCATTACTTATTCCAAAGCCGCCAGCACAGCGGGTCCGATATCAGCGACAATCAGTTTTACCCCCTTGGCATTCGGGTGCATCCCGTCTGGCTGCATCAGTGAAAACAACTCAGCCACACCGTTGGCCTCTCCCAGCCCCATCAAGAAAAACGGATACAGATCCGCGCCGTATTTTTCAGCCAATTCCGGATAAATAGCATCAAATTCGGCTCGGTACTCCGCGCCATAATTCGGCGGGGCCAGCATCCCGGCCACGAGCACGTCAATCCCGCGCCCGCTGATTTCTGACAATATCGCATCAAGGTTCCGTCGCGCCTCGGCGGGCGTTACCCCGCGCAGCATATCATTGGCCCCAAGCTCCAGCACCACTAGGTCAGTTCCCTCGGAAAGCACCCAGCCCACGCGCGAAAGTCCGCCCGCTGTGGTGTCGCCCGAAACGCCTGCGTTGATAACATCAACATCGGCCCCTTGTGCCTGCAACCACGCCTCAAGCTGGGGCACAAAACCCTCGGCCTCATCCAGCCCGAACCCTGCTGTCAGAGAATCTCCAAACGCAACCACGCGCTTTTCGGCGGCCTGCACAGCCCCCGCGAGCACAATCGCAAGAACCGTCGCCTTGCAGACCGCGCCAAGCGGCTTATATATCTGGCCTACCAACACCGTTAACACAGGGTAAAATCGCATGGGCTCTTCCGTTCTTTCTCTCGAAAATGTCCAGCTTACCTTGCAAGGCAATGCCGGGCCTGTGCCTATACTTAAGGGCATTTCGCTGAATGTCGAGAAGGGAGAGACCCTCGGGCTCACTGGCCCGTCCGGTTCAGGCAAATCTTCGCTGCTTATGCTGATGGGCGGGCTGGAGAGCAGTACCGGAGGTAACATTTCCGTGCTCGGGCAAGATTTTGGCAACCTCAACGAGGACGCTCTGGCCCGGTTTCGCCGCAACCACATGGGGATTGTGTTCCAATCCTTCCACCTAATCCCGACCATGACCGCGCTCGAAAATGTTGCCACCCCGCTGGAGCTGGCCGGAGACGCAGAAGCCTTCGCCAAAGCCGCAGCCGAGCTGGAAGCTGTGGGGCTACGAGACCGCACAGACCACTATCCAAGCCAGCTTTCCGGTGGCGAACAACAACGCGTAGCGCTGGCCCGCGCTGCCGCCCCCCGGCCAGATATTTTGTTGGCCGACGAGCCGACAGGCAATCTCGACAGCAAAACCGGCGAAAGCATCATGGACCTTCTGTTTAACCTGCGCGACCGCCACGGCGCCACGCTGGTGCTGGTCACCCACGCCCCCGAACTGGCCGCGCGTTGTGACCGCATTATTGAATTGCATGACGGGGTGCTGGCGTGAACCTTCGCCAAGCGGCCATCATCGCCCGGCGCGAGCTGCGCGGCGGACTGGCCGGTTTTCGAATCTTTCTGCTTTGTTTGCTGCTTGGTGTGGCGGCCATTGCCGGTATCGGCTCGGTGCGCTCCGCAATTGATGCAGGTCTCAGCAGCGAAGCCGCCTCCCTGCTTGGCGGAGATGTCGAGCTCAACTTCACCCATCGCACCGCAACCGAAGAAGAAAGGGACTGGATCGAAGCCAACAGCACCGCCAGTTCCGAAGTCATCACCTTCCGCTCCATGCTCAAAGCTCGCGCAGATAGCGACGAAGCCGATCTCGGCATTTCTCAGGTCAAGGCGGTGGACACAATCTACCCGCTTTATGGCGTGGTCGAACTTGCACCCGCCATGCCAATGGCCGAAGCGTTTGAAACCCGAAATGGCCTCCCCGGCCTTATCGCCCATACCGCTTTGATCGACCGGCTCGGTGTGGGAGTCGGAGACATAGTCCGTCTTGGCACTCAGGATTTCGAACTTCGGGCCGCCATCACCGGCGAACCCGACGGAACTCTCACCGATATCGGCCTTGGTCCGCGCACCATGGTGCTAACCGAATCTCTGACTGAAAGCGGCCTGCTGGGTGCCGGCTCGCTGTTTGAAAGCAAATACCGCATGGAACTGCCCGCAGGGGCAAACCTGCCAGCGCTAAAAAAGGAAGCGGAAAGTCTTTTTGGTGACCACGGAATGCGCTGGAAAGACAATCGCAACGGTGCGCCCGGGATTTCCACATTTGTAGACCGTATGAGCGCTTTTCTGGTACTTGTCGGCCTTGCAGGCATGGCCGTGGGAGGCGTAGGTGTTTCGGCGGCAGTGCGCGCCTATCTTGCACGCAAAACCGATACGATCGCCATGCTCAAATCTCTGGGTGCCACCCGCGCCACGGTTTTTGCAACCTATCTGATGCAGATCGGGGTTCTGGCGCTGCTGGGTGTCGGCCTCGGCCTGCTGGTCGGTGGCGGCATTCCGGCCCTTGCCATCCCGCTGATGGCCGATCTTTTACCGGTGCCGGTCGAAACAGGATTTTATATTGCGCCGCTGTTGGAGGCTGCGATTTATGGGCTGCTCACCGCGCTGATATTCAGTATTTGGCCGCTCGCGCGCGCTGTTGACATAAGCCCGGCGGGATTGTTTCGCGAGGTTTCAGGCCATGCCAACCGCTGGCCACGCTGGCCCTACCTGCTGCTGATACTATTCCTTGCGTCAGCGCTGGTGACCCTCGCGGCGTTGTTTTCCGGCGTGCCAACCCTCACGCTCTGGGCTACGTTTGGCGTGGTCACAGCGCTCATTGCGCTGGCCCTTGCCGCAATGTTCACCAAAGCACTGGCTAGGCGGGCCAGCCGTAGCCGCTCTATGCAAGGCCGCCCGGCGCTCCGCCTCGCGCTCGGGTCAATCGGCGGCCCTAGCTTCGAGCCAGCCTCGGTCGTGCTTTCTCTTGGTCTAGGCCTCACTGTTTTGGCCAGCATCGGCCAGATCGACAGCAATATGCAAAGCACCATCACCCAAGAGCTACCGGAGCGCGCCCCGGCATTTTTTGTGCTCGACATCCAGAAAGACCAGATGGACCCTTTCCGCGAAGCCATGCTCGCAGATGAAGGCACAGAAGATGTCGAATCCGCGCCGATGTTGCGCGGGATTATCAGCAAAATAAACGGGATGCCTGCGCAGGAGGTGGTCGGGGACCACTGGGTTGTGCGCGGCGACCGTGGCATAACTTATGCCTCTACCCTACCGGCCAACAGCAGCTTGGTCGAAGGAGAATGGTGGCCAGAAGACTATAACGGCCCGCCGATCATGAGCTTCTCGGCCGATGAAGCCGCCGAAATCGGGCTCGGTATTGGCGACGAAATCACTGTCAACATCCTTGGCCGTGACATGACCGCCAAAATCGCCAACCTGCGCGAGCTCGAGTTTTCCACCATGCGTATCAATTTTGTGATGGTCTGGAGCGAAAACGCCCTGACCGGTGCGCCGCATACCTTCCTGTCTACGGTTTATGCCGCGCCGGAGGCGGAAGGCCGGTTGTTGCGTGTCATGGCCACCGAGTTTCCAAACATCACCGCGATTCCGGTGCGGGACGCGATCTCTCAAGTTTCGGCTACGCTCGATAGCTTGGGCAGTGCGATCCGCTGGGGCGCAGGCACCACTTTGCTAACCGGCTTTGTGGTGTTGATCGGTGCGGCGGCTGCAGGGGCAGAAGCGCGGGTGTTTGAGGCCGCTGTGTTGAAAACACTTGGCGCAACCCGGCGGCGTATCCTTTATAGCTTTGCCCTGCGCAGCCTGATCCTTGGTGCAACAGCGGGGCTGGTAGCTTTGGCCGCCGGGTCCATTGCCGCTTGGGCCGTCATGTATTTTGTCATGGAAACGGGCTTTGAGCTGCATTGGGGCTCGGCAATTGCGATTGTAGCAGGCGGCGCGCTTGCCAACCTGCTGGCCGGATTGGGCTTTGCATGGCGGCCCCTTGCCACCAAACCGGCACAAATCCTGAGAAATCGCACCTGAGCGGGTATCAAAACCCTTGAAATGAGAGCGGTAAACCCCGATATTGTCAGAGAAGGCCCCGCCTGCGCGCGGGGGAGGTACATTTTTATTGGAGGGTCCAAATGGCCAACAATCAAACAGTCCGTCGCTCCGGCGCGGCAACACTCGGAGCCGAGATCGACGCTGGGCTGCGGGCACATATGAACAAAGTCTATGGGCTGATGTCCGTTGCGATGATTGTAACGGGTCTGGTGGCATTTGCCGTTGGCAGTTCGGATGCGCTGCTGTCCATCTTCCGTGATCCCTATACGCTTAAGCCCAATATCCTTGGCTGGGTTGTGATGTTTGCGCCACTTGGCATGATTTTCTTGATGGGCTCGGCGGTTAACCGAATGTCCCAAGCTGGCGCGCAGCTGTTTTTCTATGCGTTTGCCGCCGTTATGGGCCTGTCAATCAGTTGGATTTTCGCGATGTATACGGATGTATCAATCGCAACAACCTTTCTGGTGACCTCAATCGCCTTCGCATCGCTTAGCCTCTATGGCTACACCACTAAAAAGGATATCTCCGCATGGGGTAGCTTCCTGATTATGGGTGTTGTCGGGCTGATCGTCGCTATGGTTATCAATATCTTCCTGCAATCCGCAGCCCTTGATTTCGCAGTGTCAGCCCTTGGCGTTCTAATCTTTGCGGGCCTTACAGCCTATGATACGCAAAAGATTAAGACCATGTATATCCAAGCTGTGCAACAAGGTGGTGACGCCGCCGCAATGACCGGTAAAATGGCCATCTTTGGTGCTTTAAACCTCTATATGGACTTCATCAATCTGTTCATGTTCCTGCTGAGCTTTCTTGGCAACCGCGAGTAACGCGAACAACAGATCACAATTTGAAGGGCGGGGCTTTCCCCGCCCTTTTTTATGTTGCAACCTGCCGCCCACTCCGGTCCTGCCACAGCAGGACCCGCGCCAACGAGGTGGCTTGAACAAAGGGGCGTAGCCCCGACTTCAAGGTCGCCGAGGCGGTGCGTGCAGCAGCGCTGCAGCCAAAATTCCGAAACATTGTAACCAACACTTCCGTGGCATTTTTGAAGCGACTTCAAAAATGGAGCTGCGGCGCTATGGCCTCGCTTCGCTCGGCAGGCACATGCCTAAACGGCAATAAAAAAGCCGATGCGTTGGCACCGGCTCCTCAACAAATCAATAGCGCTTGGCCTATTTGATTTTGCCTTCTTTGTATTCAACATGCTTACGCGCAACCGGATCATACTTCTTTTTAACCATTTTCTCGGTCATGGTGCGTGCGTTTTTCTTGGTCACGTAAAAGTGGCCGGTATCCGCAGTCGAATTCAGGCGGATTTTAATTGTGGTTGGCTTCGCCATAATATTGCTCCTAGCGGATGGCCCCGCGCCCTATGCGCCAAAGCCGATTATATCTCGAAGCTGCGTTCTACACCGGTGGGGGCCAGAGTCAAGCCCTTCCCTACCTTTGCGCGTCACAAAAGCGCAAAATGCGATCTACCGTCTTTGTGATAGAAAAACGGGGCTTTGTGTTCGGCATCCGGTGCATTCACCAACGCCTCGATCTCCGAGAGCACGACTTCTGTTATAAACGGCAACTCAAGCGATTTTGCCTCGGCCAGAGCGATCCAGTGCAAATGTGAGAGCTCGTCACAAGCATTGGAAAAATTGTCGAGATCATTCTCAACATCTTGCGAAAGCGCAATAAAAAACCGGGCATCAAAGCGGCGTGGCCGGCCCGGCGGGGTGATCGCCCGAAAAACGAATCTTAGGGTGTCAAACCGCATCGGCAAACGAAGTCCGGTTTCTTCCAGCAATTCACGCACCGCTGCGACATAGAGCCCTGTTGCGGCCTCACCCAAACGTGTATCCGCAGCGCCTTCGAGCGAGCCACCGTGATCCTCTTCGTCAACCGCGCCCCCGGGGAACACATATTTGTTGGGCATAAAGGCCGCCTTGGCCCCGCGCTGCCCCATAAGCACATGCGGAATGCCAGCGATATCCCGTAACAGTATGACGGTGGAGGCATCGCGGATAATTTTACTTTTATCGATAGAATTGTTCATGGCCACACCATGCGCGTAAAACAGCGGGCTGTCCAGCTACTCGGCAGCTTGTGGTTCTTTTTCTTCGCCAAATCCATGCATTCGCCGGGACCATTGAAAAGCCACAAACATCCCCTTGATCCGCGGGAGCAAAAATAGCGCCAAAGTGAGGAAAACAACCGTGAACCCAAGCGCCATCACCCAGCCTTCCGGGCGAAATGCGGTAAATACCGCCAGCATAAGCGGGGCCATAATGTGACCGGCTATTAGAATTGTGGCCCAAGCAGGGCCGTCATCGGCGCGCTGGTGCAAAAGCTCTTCGCCGCAAACCGGACATTCATCACGCACCTTCAGATAGTCTTTTAACATTGGCCCGTTACCGCAATTCGGGCACCGCCGCTTCCATCCGCGTAACAACGCAGGTTTTAGCGGCCGTAATTTTTCATTCATTTTATTCCCTCAAAGGACCTTTTGTCTTTATTCAGCTAATATATCGGTTCCTGAAAACAATTGCAGTGGGGCAAGCTGCCCTGCGGCGGGATGTCCCGATATATTTTCTTTCCGAGCGACGGAATAGCCGCGCTGGCCCGTATTACCCTGTGAAGATCGCAAAAAACTGCGGTTTTTCTAACTATACAGGAGTAAGTCATGAAAAAGATTCTATTGGGCAGCACGCTGGCACTCACGCTCATCGGCCTCGGTGCCGGAGCCGTAATGGCGCAGGGTGGGCATCGTGGTGGACCCCAGCTTCCAAGCTTTGAGCAGCTCGACGCCGATGGTGACGGAATGCTCACACAGGCCGAAATGCAAAACAGCGCACAAGCCAAGTTCAACGAGAATGACACAAACGGCGACGGCATGCTTTCGGTCGAAGAGCTCACAGCAGCCGCGGATCGCGAGCGCGATCTCAGGGTCGAACGTCTGTTGGAACGCAAAGACACTAACGGCGACGGCATGCTCTCGCTTGAGGAGATGGCGCCACAAAATGGCGACCGGCTCTTTGAACGGGCAGATACGGATGGTGACGGCGCCATCAGCCTTGAAGAATGGGAAGCCGCCAAAGAAAAAATGCGCGGGAAGCGTGGCCAACGCGGTGAGCGCGGCAATGCCGGCTCCGGGAACTAATCCAATCGAGGGGTGGCCATCAACATGGCCGCCCCTTAAACTCTTGTCATGGACGCGGTTTTGGACACAGGTTTTGATGATAGTGACGCAGCGCTCATGGCGCTCTACGCATCCGGCGATCAAAGCGCTGCACGGGCTTTAACAGCGCGGCATTTGCCACGGGTTTTTGCCCATGCCAGCCGCCTTTTACAAGACCATGGCGAAGCCGAAGATGTGGCGCAGGAAGCCATGCTGAAGCTCTGGAAAATCGCGCCCACGTGGCGTGCGGATGAAGCCAAGCTTTCAACCTGGCTATATCGCGTTACCGCCAATGCCTGCACCGACCGGCTTCGCAAGCGCCGCACAGTGGCATTGGAAGCCGCGCCAGAGCAAGTAGACGATAGCCTCGGTGCCGAGGCCAGCCTGATTGAGCGGGACGAGCAGCACGCATTGCACGAGGCCATTTCCGGCCTGCCTGACCGACAGCGCGATGCCCTGCATCTGCGCCATTTCGAGGAGCTCTCCAATCCGGAGATCGCCTCGGTCCTTGAAACCAGCGTTGAAGCCGTTGAAAGCTTGCTGGGGCGGGCACGGCGGGGCCTCGCAGCCAAACTGGCCCATATGCCGGGCCGGGGCCGCAATAAAAAAGTTAATAAAGGAGCAAGGTTATGACACATGAACCCCATCTCGATGTGCTTCTGAACGAGACGAAGAACAACCCGCCCCCCTTGCCCTCAAATGACCTAGTCGCGCGGGTATTGGCGGATGCGGCCGCGCAATCTCGCGCGCAGATCACCGCCATCACCCCGAAAAAACCGGGGCTGCTGGCGCGCATACTCGCACCTATCGGCGGCTTTGGCGGCGCGGCAGCCTTGGGCGCTTGCACCGCGATCGGCCTGCTGGTCGGCACCAGCTATGCGGATACCACGCTATCCATCCCGGTGTTTGACGATATTGTCGCTGTCTTTTCAAACAGCATCGACACAACCACACCTTTTGAAACCTTGTCCCTGTTAATGGCGGAAAGCTAGATCATGTCTGAAACGCAAAAAAATGGCTCAAGCGGTTTTGTAAAACTGTTGCTTGTTGTCTCGCTCGGGATCAACCTTGCCATCGGTGGATTGGTGATGGGCATATGGCTGACCGAAAAGCCCGCACGGCCACCAAGCCCCGATGCCGTTGCTTTTTTGTCCTTTGCCCTGCCTGCCGAGCACCGCAATGCGCTTCGTGAGCAAATGGTAGTCCGGCGTGAAGAACTGCGGGCCAACCGCACAGCTATAGCCAATATGCGGAAGGAAATGATCGTGGCGCTACAGGCCGAACCGTTTGAAGCTGCCGCCGTTGAGGAGATTTTGCAGCGCCAGCGGGATAGATTCCTTGACCTTGGCGAACTCGCCCACAGCGCACTTCTGGAACGCATCAATCTGCTCACACCGGAAGAACGCGCCATTTACGTGGAGTCCCTCCAAAAACGCGAGCGCCGCCCGCGGCCTTAAAGCCACAGCTTACTCCCGATGGTAAGGCGCATTTGAGAGGATACTGGCCGCGCGGTAGAGCTGTTCGCTCAGCATCACCCGTGCCAGCATGTGCGGCCAAACCATTTTGCCAAAGCTAAGCGAGAAATCGGCCTCTGCCACCAGTTCAGGTGCCAGCCCGTCTGCCCCGCCGATCATAAACACAAGGTCACGTTGTCCTTGGTCGCGCCATCCCGCCAGCTTTTGCGCAAATTCGGGAGATTTTAACAACCTTCCACGCTCATCCATAACAACCAGCACAGCACCCTCGGGCAGCGCCTTTTTCAGCAAGGTGGCTTCGCCCGCCTTGCCTCCACCCTTTTTATCCTCAACTTCAACAACCGATACCGGCCCCAGCCCCATGCTGCGCCCGATTCGTTCAAATCTTGTCAGATAATCTTCGATCATCGCCGATTCCGGCCCCTTGCGGAGCCGCCCGACCACGATCAGAGAGAGCTTCACGCCGAGCGGTCGCGCGGGTTCACCGACCAGAGCTTCTCGATATCGTAAAACTCGCGTACCTCCGGGCGGAAGATGTGTACGATCACATCGCCACAGTCGACCAACACCCAGTCACCCATTTCTTTGCCTTCAGAGCGGCACAACATGCCCGAAGCCGTTTTGATCCGGTCGGTCATTTTCTCGGCCAATGCCCCGACGTGGCGGCTAGAGCGGCCAGAGGCTACAACCATATGGTCGGCCATTTCGGATTTTCCGGCCAGCGGGATATCAACCACATCTTCAGCAGCATCTTCGCTTAGGGAAGCCAATATCAGCGCCAACAGCGCGTCGGACGTAAGTTTTTCAACTGGGCGGACGCTTGCTTCAGCAGCTTCCGCGGCGTTTTCCGCCAATTCAGATTTCGGTGACACGAAAATCTCCAAACACACGCGCCTAACCCCGGCGCCGGGTGCGCGCAGCCTAGCATAGCCAAACCTGCGCCTCAAGAAGACTGGCAGATAGACCTTAGCATGGCAAAGTTCAAGTCCGCATATCAACTTGTGTCAGTTGTTGCACAATCCGGCTTTTAACGGGGGGTAAAATATTGCCCAGACGCAATGCGGCCCGGCGCAACATTTTTGCTGGCAATCGCGTATCTGTGTAGAGCTTCACCAGAGCGTTTGTGCCAAGGTAAAGCGGCCGCGCGACCTTCCGGTGCGCCCGCTCGTAGCGGCGCAATACCGTTGCGGAAGCAAAATCCTCGCCGCGCGCAAGGGCCTCCTTGATTTCATTTGCCAGAATGGCCCCACCGGTCAACCCCAGGTTATAGCCATGTGCTGTCACCGGATGCATGCCCACCGCCGCATCTCCGACCAGCGCAAAACGCTCGGTCACAAAACGGTTGGCAAAAACGCCAACCAACGGGTAAGCCACCCGCTTGCTAACCAGCTCCATCTTTCCCAACTCATTCCCGAACCGCTGCTGGATATCGGCCGCAAAGGCCAGCTCCGTCATCTCCATAGCCGCATCTGCTTTGTCACTCGGCAAGGTCACCACCACGGAGGACAGGTCCCCGTGCATCGGTAGGATCGCCAGAGTCTGGTCATAATGAAAACACTCTGTTGCAATGTCATTGTGCGGCAACTCGTGCGCCATTTCGCACACAATCACCACGCGGCCAAAATCGGTCATTGAAGCCGATATCCCCATTTTGCGTCGGTTTTCCGAAAACCGGCTATCCGCCGCCACCACGAGCGAGGCCGAAAGTTCCCGCCCGTCCGCCAGCTTGACCTGCCCGGTGCGAACCTCAACCACGGGTGCTTCGGTGATCAGCGTCACATTCGATAGGTCTTTTACCTGCAGATACGATGCCTTGCGGATTAGATGATTGGGCACAATCCGGCCTAAATAATCCTTCCCGCTTCGTCGGGACTCAAAATGCAGCGCATAATCCGAATGCCCGTTAACCACTTTCGCATCGCGGATCACGCCTACCTGATCCTCCGGAATATGCGCCCACATACCCAGATCATCCATGATCTCCTCTGAAGTATGGGTCAGCGCTATGTCGCGCCCATCTTCTGGTGGATTGGCCAACTCGCTTTCCGGCAGTCTTTCCAACACAGCGATCTTAAGTGGGGTGTCCGCCAGATTTCGGGCCATTCCGAGCCCTGCGGGGCCTGCGCCAATAATTATAATGTCAAAGGTTTCCATGACCGCTCCTGTCGTCGAAGAAACCGGAAGTCTAGAAGACTATCAAAACGGAACAATGACGCTGATCAAGAAAACCCAACGGAAATCAGTACGACTTCGGCAAATTCTAATCCGAATAACGCGCCAAACGCTCAAACAACAACTCGAAAAATGCGTTGTCATCAATGCCCCGCATATATAGCGCATTGGCTTTCCTGCCTGTCACCCGCCACCAATCAACAACCGTCATGCCCAAGCAAAGGTCTGACTCGGTCTCGATCTCGATATTGACTTCGCGGCCCCTGTAAATCTCGGGCTTCAACAAATAGGCGATCACATTCGGGTCATGCAATGGCGCACCTTCGGAGCCGTATTTCTCTTTGTCGAACCGCTCGAAAAAATCGAGCATCTCGGCAGTGAAGGTTCCGACTTTGTTGCCGAGTCCGGCAAACCTTGCCACCCGCTCGCGGGTTGTCAGGGCTTTGTGGGTCAGGTCCAGCGGCATAACCACGAGCGGAACACCGGATTGGAAAACCACTTTAGCGGCGTGCGGGTCAACATAGATGTTGAACTCGGCTGCGGGGGTTGTGTTCCCGCCCTCGAAACAACCACCTCCCATAAGCACAATCTCGCGGATATGCGCGGCGATATCGGGCGCTTTTATCAATGCCAGCGCGATATTTGTGAGCGGACCCAGCACGCAGAGCGTAACCGCGCCGTCACGGTTCAAGCGTAGGGTTTTTATAATAAAATCCACCGCATGTTCTTTGCGCAGCGGCATCGTGGGATCCCACAATTCAGGGCCGTTCAAACCTGTTTTCCCGTGCACATATTCTGCCGTTACCAGCGGGCGCACCATCGGGTGGGTAGCCCCGGCAAAAACCGGCATATCGCTGCGCCCGGCAAGCTCACAAACAATCCGAGCGTTGCGTTGTGTCAGCGCCAACGGAACATTCCCGGCAACGGTTGTTATCCCCAACACATCCAATTCAGGCGAGGCCAGCGCCAGCAATAGGGCTACGGCATCATCTTGCCCTGGGTCGGTATCTATTACTATTTTACGCACGGTCACCTCTTACTCACCCCCAGCAATTTTCTTCTCGCATACGCTGATCGCTTGCCCATGTGGCAGAAAAAACCGGTATCCTTCTGCGGTCAGGGCATTCATTTCATCTTCGCTTGCCTCGGCGCCACCGGCGATTTCTGCAAGGCGGTCTTCTATTTCGCCAAACCTTGCATAAGGGTCATCGCCGAGCCGGGCATGTAACACCAGAGATGCACATATGCACACTTCCGCGCCTTTGTCTTTGGCGAAACAACTGCGCAAAACGCCGTCTTCGGGATCGGCCTGTGCGGCCGCGCTTGTCGCTAACGCGAATGCCAGAAAAAGCGGTGCCAAAATCCCATGTTTTAAATATGCGTGAATTGGCATTGCGCGCTCCCTCAAAGTTAATTGATTAAGCGAGCGCCGACCCGTTGGCAACCCGTCAAAAAGAGATGCCGTATCCAACCGATACCCGTTGGCTGGAGGCCAAAACATCATGGTCATCGGCCCCGCCAAATTGAAATACCCCGTCCGAATAATCGGTCGCCTGATATTCCACCCGAACAAACCGCGTGTTGCTCCGGTTCACCTGCAGATCGACGCCAATGCCGTAACTAATACCCGAAGCGGTAAAATTTGCGATATTCGCCCCGTTGCCATCATGGTCAGCTTCAAAGCGTGAAGCGACGTATCCAACCGAAAAATAGGGCATAGCCTTCCCGGCATCAACGCCGACCCGCCCTCGGAACGAAAGCTGTGAATTAGCCCGGAACGGGTCCATATTCGCGCCATCCCGGCCCGAAATATTGGCGCCTTCAAATCCGGCTTCCGCGCCGAGCACAAGGCCGCTAATTTGGTGATTCATCCCCGTGAATCCGCCGGAGGAGAACCCGCCCGGCTCAAACGCGCCCATGTCAAAGCTGAGATCTTCCACCGTCATATTGGAGCTGGTAGCTGAAACCCCAAAATAGTACCCGCTCCAAGATCCAACTTGAGCCTGTGCGCTACTCCCGAAAACCATTGAAAAAACGATCGCCAGAATTTTGTATTTCACGCCGGATACTCCTTCTCGATGCAGACCGACAATCTTGAGCACGACTCAAGCGCAGGTTTTATCTACCGAGAAGGATATTTCCGTATGGAGATTTAATTTAGGTTAAGGTCAGCTCTATTCCCGCACCAGCGCCTCATAGGCTTCCGAGATTTCACGGGCCAGTGTGCCGACTTCGAAAGTATAGTCACCGATCTGACCCACGGGAGTTATCTCGGCCGCCGTTCCGGTAAGCCAGCATTGCTCAAAACCGGTTAGCTCATGGGCTTGAATATGGCGTTCAATCACCTCGATCCCCCGCTCTTTCAGCATCCCGATTACGGTTTGCCGCGTGATTCCGTTCAAAAAAGCATCGGGCAAAGGCGTGTGAACCACGCCATCTTTTACAAAAAAGATATTGGCCCCCGTCGCTTCGGCCACATAGCCGCGGTAATCATACATCATCGCATCCGAGCAGCCCTTGGCCTCGGCGGCATGTTTGGACATGGTGCATATCATATATAGACCTGAAGCCTTGGCGAAGCACGGGATCGTCGCCGGATCCGGCCGCCGCCATTTGGAAATATCGAGCTTCGCACCCTGATATTTCGCATCCCCGTAATAGTTGCCCCATTCCCACACAGCCACCGCCATGCGCACAGGGTTTGCCGCTGCCGCGACCCCCATATCCGTGCCCGCACCACGCCACGCCAACACACGAACATAACCGTCCTTCAGCCCATTGGCCTCCAGCGTTGCATATTTGGCCTCTTCGATCTGCTCAACCGTCCACGGAATCGGCATGTCGATATACTCACCCGATTGCAGCAGCCGCTCCGAGTGCTCAACCGATTTGAAAATCTTGCCATTGTAGCAGCGCTCGCCCTCAAAAACCGAGGAAGCATAGTGCAGGGCGTGAGTCAGCAAATGCACATTGGCCTCCCGCCACGGCACCATTTCGCCGTCCATCCAGATTACGCCATCGCGATCATCGTATCCGTTTGCCATGATTCTTCCTCATATTTTTGCATATATTGCGCAATGTGCACGGTTATCGTAAGTTTATTGCGTAATTCCTATCATTCCCCCCTTGGAATGTCAACATAGCTGACATAAACTGTGATCAAACAAAAAAGGCGGACCGATGCAGAACCCAAATCGAAGCGACCAGCTCCTGTTTCTGACGGATGAGCAGCTCCGGCAAGGCATCGAAATGATGTTTTTTGCCTATCGCGGCTTCACCGCCTATCCGGATCGAATCCTTACCGAGTATGGATATGGCCGCGCCCACCACCGCGCGATTCACTTCATTGCCCGCAGGCCCGGGCTAACCGTGAGCGAGTTACTCGACATTCTTGGTGTAACCAAACAATCACTTAACCGCGTGCTACGTGAGCTGGTCAATAACGGGCTTGTCGAAAGCCGGATCGGCAAAAAAGACCGTCGGCAGCGGAACCTGCATTTGACAGCCGAGGGGACCGCGTTGGAAAAAGAGCTTTCCAATGCCCAGCGACAGAAAATGCGTAAAGCCTATTCCGCAGCAGGCCCCGAGGCCGTGCAGGGCTTTCGCACCGTGCTCAACGCCATGTTCGAGCCGGAAGCCGCAGCCCAGATCAAGGTCCTGCTGAACGGAGGCGAAAATGGCGGCTGACCCAAATGGCGCGCATCTTTTGATCGTGGATGACGACCGTCGCATCTGCACCCTGCTCGCCAAATTTCTCAGCAAAAACGGCTACCTGACAACCACCGCGCGCGATGCGGCCCATGCCCGCCGCCTGCTTGCAGGGCTTGAGTTCGACATGCTGATCATTGACGTAATGATGCCCGGCGAAAACGGATTTGACCTTACCCGTGACCTGCGCCTGACGCTGCAAACCCCGATCATGCTCCTCACCGCCCGTGGCGAACCCGCCGACCGGATCACCGGCCTGGAAGCCGGTGCCGATGACTACCTGCCAAAACCATTCGAGCCGCAGGAACTGCTGCTCAGGGTTAACGCCATTCTGCGGCGCTCGCCGGTTGATCCTGCCAAGCCAAGCCCACCGAAAAACCTGCATCTTGGAGCTTTCCGCTACGATATTTCGCGCGCCGAGCTCTGGCAGGGTGACCAACTCATCCGCCTGACCAGCACGGAAAGCGCTCTGATGAAATTATTTGCAAGTCAGCCCGGTGAAACCATGTCGCGCGTGCAGTTGGTAGAAGCCCTTGGTCAGGGCAATAGCAACGCTAACGAGCGCGCGATTGATGTACAGATCACCCGATTGCGCCGAAAAATCGAGGCCGACCCGAAATCGCCGCGCTATCTGCAAACCGTGCGCGGGGCCGGATATATGATCGCGCCAGATTAACCTTAACCGGGCCTAGCCTGATCAAAAACCAGATTTCAGCTAATCTATGGGTCGTCGCGCAGGTCATGCGCCCTAGTTTGCATAGCTAAACCAAGCGCCGCCATTTCAACCATAATTCGATTTATAATCATCTCCTGCCGGGCATGCGGGCATCATACTCAAAAATGCCGCAGCCCCCAAGCTTGAAAATTATAGTGGCGGCTTTACTTAGTCAAAAGAACCAACAACAGGAGCAGACCATGTCTGACACATTCAGCATAGACGTCGCCGTGAGCGGCACCCACGATGAGGTCGTCGAGAAAGTGACGAAGGCATTGGCGGCCGAAGGCTTCGGCGTTCTCACCACGATTGACGTAAAAGCCACTTTGAAAAAGAAAATCGACGTAGATTTCCGCCCTTACTCCATTCTGGGCGCCTGCAACCCCGGCCTTGCCCACCAAGCCCTTTCAGCCCGCGCCGATGTTGGCTTGATGCTGCCGTGCAACGTGACCGTCGAAGAGACGGCTGATAACGAATGTATGGTCCGCTTCATCGACCCGATCTCGGTGATGACCTTCAAAACGCTTGGGCAAAACGAAACCCTGACTCGCCTCGGGGGTGAAGCCGGAGAAAAAATCGCGCGGGCGGCAGAATCACTGGCGTAATTCAACCGGTTCTGTAGTCTTGCTGTGGCCCGCTATCTGGCGGGCCCAATTTTGAAAGGCATACGGAATGATTCTGGTTGGCGGTGAAAACCTGATAGACTTTATCGAGGGCACGGATGGCCTCTTTACCGCCAATGTTGGCGGCGGCCCCTTTAACATTGCCAAAGCGCTGGCGCGGCAGGAAGAGCCAGTTGGGTATCTGACCCCGATCTCGTCTGACGATATGGGGGATCGCCTAGCTGGCGCGCTCAAGGCTGATGGTGTCACCCTCCTCGCCCCGCGCAGTGCCGCGCCCAGCTCACTTGCACTGGTGTCGCTAAAAAACGGCCAGCCGAGCTACCAGTTTTACCGTGAAAAAACCGCCGAGCGCCACGTAACGACAACCTTGCTCAACCAAATTATTCCAAAACAGGCGAAAGCCCTGCAGCTCGGCTCGCTGGCCATTGCCGGTGGCAAAGATGCCGATGCTTGGGCGCAAATTTATACGGCCATTCACAAGCGTGGTAAATTCACCTCGCTCGACCCCAATATCCGCCCCGCTTTTATTAAAAACCGTCGCAAATTCATGGCGCGGCTTGAGTGGATGCTGGATCACACGGACTTGCTCAAACTCTCCGACGAAGACCTGAGCTGGATCGCCCCTGACCAGCCCCCCGAAGTCGCCGCCGAATCCCTGCGTCTTCAGCACAAAATCCCCCTTGTGGTGCTTACCAAAGGCGCTGAAGGGGCGGTCGCCGTCACAGCCGATGGCTCTTGCAGCGTTTCAGCTCTCAAAGCCGACCCTTTCAGGGATGCGGTAGGTGCCGGAGACACATTCATGGGCACCCTACTCGCCCAGCTTTCACGTTCCGGTATGCTTTCACGAGCAGCCCTTCAGGCGGCCACGCCCGAAACCATTCGCCCGATACTCGCCACCGCGGCCAAAGCCGCCGCCATCAATTGCACCCGCTCAGGCTGCAACCCGCCTATGCTGGCAGAGCTTGCCGAATAAGGTGTTATAATGGCCAGATCGGTTATCCTGTTTGCCGGATAGTCATTTGGTGAAATTGGCCAGATGGACGCTTTGCGCCCATTTAGGACTTTAGTCAGATTGTAGCAATTGCGAAAACCGGACATTGCCAAACATGGCTATGATATATACGGTTAAGCCAACAGGAGATTACTTATGAAACTGACAATCGTCGTCGTGGTGAGCAAGAGGTGCATGGTCCGATAAGGGTTTCCCATATCTGTTGCCATGCGCCCCCGAAGAAATTCGGGGGCTTTTTTTGTTTTTAGGCCGAAGGATTTCATCAATGCCCACCACCAAAACACCACCACATATTACGACCCTCATCGCACTGACGGCGTTTTCTACACTATCTCTGAACATGTTCCTTCCGTCACTCGCCAGCATTGCGAACGATCTTGATGCAGACTACGGCACAGTCAGCCTCGCTGTAGCGGGTTATTTGGCGATAACGGCGGTCATCCAACTCATCGTAGGCCCGTTGTCAGATCGTATTGGAAGGCGTCCCGTCATATTGGGCGCTCTGGCTCTGTTTACAGGTGCATCGATTACCTGCGCTCTTGCTCAGGACGTTTGGACGTTCCTGATCTTTCGGATGCTGCAAGGCGGGATAATCTCGGGATATGCGCTCTCTTTGGTGATTGTCCGGGATACAACTTCTGAGCGTGAGGCCGCTGGCCTGATCGGCTATATCAGCATGGCTATGGCCATTGCACCGATGCTAGGGCCGATGCTTGGTGGAGTGCTGGATACCGTATTCGGATGGCGCTCGAACTTCTACTTTTATGCGGCTTCTGGGGTCTTTTTGCTGGTCTTGTGTTGGATTGATTTGGGGGAAACGAAATCTGCGCGATCATCAGAGATTAATGGCGGCTCCGATACGGCAATCACCCTTTTGCGCGAACCCTTGTTTTGGGCTTATTCGCTATGCAGCGCGTTCTCAACGGGGGCGTTTTATATCTTTCTCACAGGTGCGCCGCTTGTTGCGAGAACCGAATTTGGGGCCTCAACCGCCGAGTTGGGCCTTTTCATCGGAACGATAACGGCTGGCTTTATAGTGGGGGGCTTCATAGCTGGACGTTTCGCACCTCGATTTGCCCCGACGACCATGATGTTGGCGGGGCGGCTAGTGGCTTGCACGGGCTTATTGATAGGCATCACCCTATTGGCTACAGGATGGCTCTCACCGATGGTGTTTTTTGGCAGCACAATATTTGTAGGCCTAGGAAATGGCATCACAATGCCAAGCAGTAATGTCAGCGCAATGTCTGTCCGGCCCAACCTTGCGGGCACCGCTGCTGGTCTGAACGGTGCTTTGATTGTTGCAGGAGGTGCAATCCTGACAACTGTGACAGGACTGGCGCTGCCAGAAAAAGGGGCTGCCATTGCTTTACTGGCTTTAATGCTTTCTGCATCCGGTGCAGGTTTAGTATCCGTTCTTTGGGCTATTAGGTTGAGCGGCACTGAACGACTAATTCAATGAGTTGCGATGAACGTCCGCTTAGCTGCCATTACCTGAGTTCCTATGAGTGTCTGCCCTGAAAGGAAAAACTAGATAGTAATTCGCAGGTATGGCTAACCCCGGCCTCCTCAAACACATTATGCAAAAAAACATACACCCATAAAACCGCAGGTTTTCGCATTTTCCACCAATCCGCTAAGCGGCGCGTGTGGGTTCAGAGCCAGTCTCGCAATATCGGAATTAGCGGAATATCTGCAGGTGGCATCGGGTAGTTTCTCAGGTCATTGGCCCGCACCCATTTCAGCGCCTGCCCTTCTTGCGGGCGAGGTGTTCCCTGCCATTTGCGGCAAATGAAAAGTGGCATCAACAGGTGGAAGTCGTCATAAGCATGGCTGGCAAATGTAAGAGGCGCAAGGCAGCTTTGCCAAGTGTCCACCCCCAGTTCTTCCTGAAGCTCGCGGATCAGAGCGGCTTCCGGCGTCTCCCCTATCTCCACCTTGCCCCCAGGAAACTCCCACAGCCCCGCCATAGATTTGCCCTCGGGGCGTCGCGCGAGCAGCACACGCCCATCAACATCCACCAATGCCACAGCTGAAACCAATAAGGTTTTCACGAGCGGTAATCCGCGTTTATCTGTATGTAAGCATGGGTTAAATCGCAGGTCCACACGGTTGCGCTGCCATTGTCCAGCCCCACATCCACCGAGATCACAATCTCGCTTTGCTTCATATAGTCGGCCCCTGCCTGCTCTGTATAACTAGGCGCAACCCATCCATTTTCTGCCACGAGAATATCGCCAAACCTGATGGTCAACCGGTCCCGCTCCGCTCGCTCGCCAGATTTGCCAACCGCCATAACCACGCGGCCCCAGTTTGGGTCTTCTCCTGCCACAGCCGTTTTAACCAGCGGTGAATTGGCAATCGACATTGCGATCCGGTGCGCGGCACCGCCGGAGTTCGCACCCGTAACACGCACCTCAATCAGCTTGCTCGCGCCTTCGCCATCACGGGCAACCTGTTGGGCAAGGTCCCGCATAACAAATTGTAAAGACTTTCGAAATTCCTTAACGCGCGGGTCGGAAAAATCGCCGATAACAGGCATGTCTGCCCGTCCGGTGGCCGCAAGCAGCAACGTGTCCGAGGTGGAGGTATCCCCGTCCACCGTGATACAATTGAAAGTGTTGGCATTTTCCAGCCACAAGATGCGTTGCAGCACAGGCTGGCTGATTTTCACATCCGTAAAAATATAGACAAGCATCGTCGCCATATCCGGCGCGATCATTCCCGAGCCCTTGGCAAAGCCCGCAATTTTCACCGGCACCCCGTCCAGTTCCACCTCGGCACTGGCCCCTTTCGGAAAGGTATCGGTCGTCATAATGGCCTCGGCGGCCGCACGGGTATGGCCCGCATCCAGACCAGCGACAAGCCCATTCAGGGCCGTTTCGATGCGGCTATGCGGGAGCGGCTCACCAATCACGCCGGTGGAGGAGGTAAAAACGCGCTCCGCTTCACAACCCAAAACGGCGGCCACGCCCTCTCGCAAGGCATCCACACTTTCAAACCCGCGTCCGCCGGTAAAAGCGTTGGCGTTGCCGGAATTTACGAGTATCGCAAATTTTCCTGCCTTTTCCGGTGCTTCTGTGTGCGCCGCCAGCGACTCCTCGCAGCGCAATACCGGAGCGGAGCGGGTGGTCGAGCGGGTAAACACCCCCGCCATTACCGCCCCGTCCGCGATCTCGGCCAGCATGACATCTGGACGATCTTTATACTTCACGCCCGCGGCAGCAGACGCAAAGCGCACGCCATCAATCTCTGGCAGGTCGGGGAAGGCCGCTGGCGCAAGCGGCGAAACCGGCGGCGGCAATTGCGCCTCCAGCTCGGCCACTTCTGCCTTTAGCGCGGCAATCCGGCTTTTGAGGTCATCCGACATTACTTGACCAGCAAGGAGAGGTCGCGCATCAATGACACGTCAAACCCTTCTGGCGGGCGCGTAATGTCTGCCCCTTCGGTAAGCGCCTGAATTTCCTCTTCAACCGCCTGTTGGCGCAACGTGTCCATCAAGGTAGGAAGAGTCTCTTCCAGTGTTGGTGCCGGTTTGTTGCGTTTGTCGTTCAGCCGCACGACATGCCACCCGAATTGAGTTTGAACAGGAGCTGAAACATCGCCCGCTTCCATGCCAAGCACAGCCTCTTCAAATTCAACAACCATCATTCCAAGGCCAAACCACCCGAGTTCGCCGCCATTCGGGCCAGACGGGCCGGTTGATTTTTCCTTCGCCAGTTCGGCAAAGTCGGCCCCGCCGTTCAGGGTATCAATCAGGGCCTGCGCTTCTTCTTCGGTCTCCACCAAAATGTGTGAGGCGTTAAACTCGGGCTCTGCCGGAAGGTCGCCATAGGCACTTTCATAAGCGGTTTGCAAAGCCTCCTCCGAGACTTCGCGGCTAACCACCCCTTCAATCAGAACCGAGGCCATCAGAGCCCGTTCTTCGTTTTCAAGCGCCAAGCCAACTTCACGCGGGATTTCAAGTTCGTTCGCTTTCACCGAGTCCGCCAGGAGGGTCTGCTCGATAATCTGGTTGATAATACCTTCAAACAACACGTCATCCGGCAGGCTTTGGTATTCCGAAGGCAGCTGGTTGCGCAGCACAATCACATGACCAAGGGTAATTTCGGCTCCGTTGACAGACGCGATCACCGTATCGGCATTCACTTCATCTTGGGCAAAGCCTGCGCCCGCATTCAATGTCAGTAAGACCGAAACCGCTCCGGCGGCCAAAAAATTTCGCATATTGCTCTCCAAACTTCCTGTTGCACCCCTTTGGGGCATTAATATCTCTCAAACCAGCCCCGCACGTTGACACTTGCCGAGGCGGCGCTTACATCCTTTCCGGTAATTAACCGCATGGGAATGCGCCCGATTTATTTACGCGCTCCAGTGCGATCATACAAGCGCCAGCCAGAGGCATTTTTGCAGCGGCAGGCAAACCCACGCTGGCCCGGCCATGCGAATTTTGAGGATTGAGAACTTATGCTCGGTATCGGCACTATGGCCAAAAAGGTTTTTGGCACCCCGAATGATCGCCTTATTAAAGCAACACGGCCACTGGTGGCCAAGGTCAATGCACAAGAAGAAGCCTTCAAAGCGCTGAGCGACGAGCAGATAAAAGCCAAAACCGAAGAGTTCAAAGAGCGGATCGCCAAAGGGGAAAGCCTTGACAGCCTGCTCCCGGAGGCATTTGCCAATGCCCGCGAGGCTGCGGTCCGCGCGCTTGGTATGCGCCCGTTTGATGTTCAAATCATGGGTGGGATTTTTCTGCACCAGGGCAAAATCGCCGAAATGAAAACCGGGGAAGGCAAAACCTTGATGGCAACCCTTCCGGTTTATCTGAATGCGCTCACCGGCAAAGGGGTGCATGTGGTCACGGTGAACGACTACCTCGCGCGGCGTGATGCCGAGTGGATGGGGCAGGTGTACAACTTTTTGGGCCTTACGGTTGGTGCGGTTTACCCCAACATGGCTGAAGAAGAGAAAAGTGCGGCTTATAACGCTGATGTCACCTATGCCACCAACAATGAACTCGGGTTCGATTACCTGCGCGACAATATGAAATCCGAGCTCAGCCAGATGTCCCAGCGCGAACACAATTTCGCAATTGTGGATGAGGTTGATTCTATCCTGATCGACGAGGCCCGCACTCCGCTGATTATCTCGGGCCCTACCGAAGACAAATCAGACCTCTACCTGAAAATCAACGCTCTGGTGCCGGAACTTCAACCCGAACATTACGAGATTGATGAAAAAGCCCGCTCGGCCACGCTCACCGACGAGGGGAACGATTTTGTCGAACAGCGCTTGCATGCCATAGGCCTGCTCGAGTCCGAAGCCTCGCTATATGACCCGGAATCCGCCTCGCTAATTCACCACGTCAATCAGGCGCTGCTGGCGCATATCATGTTCAAAAACGAGAAAGATTACATCGTGCGCGGCAATGATGTGATGCTGATTGATGAATTTACCGGCCGGATGATGCAGGGGCGGCGCCTTAGCAATGGCCTCCATCAGGCGATCGAGGCCAAAGAGGGCGTGCCGATCCAGCCCGAAAACATCACCCTCGCATCTGTGACCTTCCAGAACTATTTCCGCCTCTATGACAAGCTGGCTGGCATGACCGGCACAGCCCTGACCGAAGCTGACGAGTTTGAAGAGATTTACAAACTTGGCGTTGTTGAAGTGCCCACAAACCAGCCGGTTATCCGGATAGACGAGCACGACCACGTGTATCGTACGGCGGGCGAAAAATATAATGCTGTGCTCGAAGAGATTATCAACGCGCACAAAAACAACCAGCCCACTCTTGTGGGAACAACGTCGATTGAAAAGTCGGAAATGCTGAGCCAGATGCTTAAAGCCGCGGGTGTCCCGCACGAGGTGCTGAACGCGCGTTTTCACGAGCAGGAAGCCCATATCATCGCCAAAGCCGGTAAGCCGGGCGCGGTAACGATTGCCACCAACATGGCAGGTCGCGGCACCGACATCCAGCTCGGTGGCAACGCCGATATGGAAATCGCCGAGACCGTTGCGGCTGAGGGGGAAGGCGCTGACGAAGCCGCCATTCGCAGCCGGGTCGAAGCCGAAGTCGCTACGGCCAAAGAAATTGCGCTTAAGGCCGGCGGGCTCTATGTGCTCGCCACCGAGCGCCACGAAAGCCGCCGGATTGATAACCAGCTTCGGGGCCGCTCCGGTCGCCAAGGCGACCCGGGCCGCACCCACTTCTTCCTCAGCCTAGAGGATGACCTGATGCGGATTTTCAACTCCGGCAATCTGGATAAAATGCTCGGCAAGCTTGGCATGAAAGACGGCGAAGCCATTGTGCACCCGTGGGTCAACAAGGCGTTGGAACGCGCGCAGGGCAAGGTAGAAGCCCGCAACTTCGACATCCGCAAAAACGTGCTGAAATATGATGACGTGATGAACGAACAGCGCAAACGTGTGTTTGAGCAGCGCCTCGACATTATGAAGTCGGCCGATTTGTCGGAAGAGGTGCGGGATATGCGCCACGACGTTGTTGATGACCTTGTAGCCGAGCATATCCCGCCAAAAGCCTACCCTGACCAATGGGATATGTCCGGCCTTTATGCGCAAGTGATCCAGAACTTCAATCTTGATCTTCCCATTATCGAATGGGGCAAAGAAGAAGGCGTGGATGACGAAACCGTTGCCGAGCGCCTCTATAGCGAAACCGATAAGGCGATGGCCGCAAAGGTTGCGCAAGCCGGGCCGGATGTGATCCGCCGCGTTGAAAAACAGATCTTGCTGCAAACCATTGATAAAGCGTGGCGTGAACACCTGCTGACACTTGAGCACCTCCGCCAAGTGGTCGCGTTTCGCGGTTACGCCCAGCGTGACCCGCTAAACGAATACAAGACCGAAGCGTTCACCCTGTTTGAAAACTTCCTCAATCGACTGCGGGTGGATGTCACCCAACAGCTATCTCACATCCGTATTATGTCTCCTGAAGAGCAAGAACAGATGCGCGCGCAAATGTTGGCCGCGCAGGCGCAAACCCAAGCACCCGGCCCGGCGCAACCTCCGGCGCCTGCAACCGGTGCCACCCCCCCCGGCGTGGATCCTGCTGACGAAAGCACATGGGACCGGTCAGGACGTAATTCTCCTTGCCCCTGTGGCTCGGGCAAAAAATACAAACATTGTCACGGCAAGGCCTAAGCTGACCGTCGCTTATTCAGTCATTGCGGCCCTAGAGAGCACCGCAATGACTTAGACGGTCACAATTCAGCCACAATATATAGACATACTGTCCGGAGCTACACCAAAGGGTTGCGGTGTATAGTAATTATTAAAAGTTAGTTCAACTTCGCCACATAAAGCGTTGTTAATTCTAGTTAAATGTGATATTTATCAGTTTAGTATTTATTATGGAGGCGCGGATCGTGTTCAAAAACGATCGCATGATGACGATTCTAACCGGCTTGGTCTTGGCAATTTTTGCCGGGACCATGGTGCAATACGGTGATCGGATTATGGCGCTTATGTCCGGCGAATCGGAAACGGCAACTCAAAATGACTCCTATTCTGTTCGCGCCGGTGCCCATCAGGTCCTTGATGTGCTTTCAAATGACACTATCCAGGGCCCGATCATTGTTCTGACGAGCCCGGCATGTGGCGCAGTTGAGCTCACGGGTAACAACAAGCTTTCTTATTCGAGCGCTGACGCATGCAGCGGCGAAGTCGAATTCGCCTATTGTGTGGATGCCGATGGCGCATGTGAGCCGAACTCGGTAAAAATTAACGTGATTTCAGTTAATTTTGCCCAAGCTCCGTCAAGCGCACCGGCAACGCAACCTGCTGAAACCGGGACGCAAACCGCTTCTGTTGCGGATCGCCCAGTTGAAACACCCGTTGAAGAGAACGCAGTAGCGTCTGACCCTGTACCCGTTACCGTGGCTCAGGCCCCCGCACCGGTCGTTCAATTCGAAGAAGCGCCGCAAATTGAATCCGTTACGGCAATAATGATGCCGCCAACTCTCGCAGCGCCAAGCATTCCGGAACTGGTGAGCCCGAGCATCGCAATGGCGTCTATCCGCCAATCTGCGGGTGGATTGAATCGCACGTCCAATACAGACCAGAATATAGAAACCCAAAACAGCGCTGGCGTTACGCAGGCGGCTTCGGTAGATGCCTCGGTATTTCAGGCACCGGAAATTGGTGAATCCAGCAACATTTCAATTGGTGGGTCCAGCCAGACCGTAATTGCCAACGTTGCCGCGCCTTCCGGCCTGCGATCCGCCACAAACAGTGACGCTAACGTGGCTCCGCTTGAGCGTGGTCCGGTGGCTCTGGCGGCCATGGCTGAAGGCCCTCGCCTTTTAGCCCCCCAGGAAACCGCACCTCTATCCGCGAATCCGGAGCGCAGCAGTTTTGAGCCTGTTGAAATCGCGGCCGTTCAAAATGAACCCGCCACACCCGACGCGCGGTTTAACACAGTACCGCGTGAATGGGCTGGTCCGATAGCGTTAATCGCGCTGCAAGGTGCCAGGACTGATGGAAACGCTGCTGGTGAAAGCCTGAACATCACACTCGCCGAACCGGGAGAGCAGAGTTTCGCCAGAGCAATGGTGCCACCATTAGCGTTGGCCCCAACGTCTGACAGACCAACTGAGGTCACCGTTCTGGAGCGTGAACCAAATACACTCAACAACGCCCCGGCGACCGTTGAATTGCCTTCGAGCGCAAGCGCCTCAACGTTGATCACCCGTTTTCAGGATGTTTCCGTCGGTCAAACCCCGTTCATCCAACCCATTACACAGATCGAAGATGCGACCCGTGTGCGCATTACAGCGGGCATTGCCGCTTCCGTTCCCAATCAGGTCATGGCCCCTAGCGGTATGGTCGTAAACGATACCAGCGCACGGTTCGTTTCGGTTTCCAGCCAGATAGACCAACCAAGTCGAGCGGCCGATCTGGCCGCACCAGACGCGCCAGTCGATCTTGCTTCCAACAACCTTCCATCCGTTAACCTGACACCGGCAGACAGGCCCGTAATTGAACTGGCGAGCCTCCCGGTTGTGCCCGAAGCGCCAATTGCAACAGCGCCCGCTCAGAATTCAACTTGCGAAATTTTACTTGGCACCCGTGCGACCAGCGGGGCAAATATCGAGCTCGATATATTTGCGGATTGCAAACCTACAGAAATGGTCACGGTAACCCATGCGGGCCTCTCCTTCTCGGTCCTGACGGACTCTCAAGGTGCTGTGAGAACTTCCTTCCCCGCCCTTGAGGCTGACGCCGAGGTATCTGTTTTATTTGATGATGGCACCAACGCATCTGCAAATGTAATCGTTAACGATATCGATTCCTTCCTGCGGGCTGGCGTTTCCTGGCAATCGGCAATCAACCTTGATCTGAACGCTTTTGAATACGGTGCTGCCGCCGGGACTGATGGCCACGTTTCGCCCGAGGCACCCCGGGATTACAGATCATCGCGCATCAAAGGTGGCGGGTACCTGATCCAGCTAGGTGATCCGGCTCTTGAAAATGGCGCGATGACTGAAATTTATACCATCCCCGTGAATCGCAATCAGCAGCGCGGAACGGTTTCACTGTCAGTATTCATAAATGACGCTGCATCGATTTGTGGTCAGGAAGTCATTGCGAAGACCAGTCGCAGCCGAGAAGGTAGAAGCGCTTCGGAGCGAAACGTTCGCTTTGACGTGCCCGCCTGTGGTACCATTGCCGGCCAGATTGCCTTGCCAAATGCGATTAATGACATCCGGTTGGCTGGTCGCTAAAAGCCGCTGGCTCCGATTGTAGACAAAGCCAATTAAATCAGCCCCAAAGCCTTAAAGCTGGAATCACGTTCTTTGCCGATGATGATATGGTCATGAACCGAGAGCCCGAGGGTCTTTGCCGCGGCAACAATTTTATTGGTCATAAGAATATCTTCATCGGACGGATCGGGGCTTCCTGACGGATGGTTATGGACCAAAATCAAAGACGAGGCATTGAGTTCAAGCGCACGCTTTACAACTTCCCGCGGGTATACAGGCACATGGTCCACCGTGCCAACAGCCTGTGCTTCATCCGCAATTAATGTGTTTTTACGATCCAGATACAACACGCGAAATTGCTCGGTTTCGCGGTGAGCCATCACGGTTTTGCAATATTCCATCAGGGAACTCCAGGAGGCGATGGCATTCTGCCCGAGCACCCGCGCCTGCCCCAGCATTTGAGCCGCCGCCTCGACAATCTTGAGCTCCTGCACCGCCGCGTCTCCGATGCCTTGAACCTGCGCCAGCCGCGCAGGCGGCGCGGTGATAACGCGGTTGAAATCCCCAAATTCAGCCAACAGCCGCTTGGCCAGCGGCTTAACATCTCGCCTCGGAATCGCGCGAAAGAGTACAAGCTCCAGCATTTCGTAATCGGCCAATGAAGTTGAACCGGCGCGCATAAAGCGAGCCCGCAATCGGGCGCGATGGTTGGTATAGTGGGGTTCCTGCTGTTGCTGTGGCTTTGCCCGCGGAACCGCAGCAAAATCGGCATCAAATCCGGGAAAGGGTTTCTCGGCAAACTGGTTACGGGTTGTCATACATTAACCATGCCACCGACATGGTTAACAAAGCCTTAAGCGCCCCAACTCGGATAAAATTTTCCAGCAGGGGAAAGTGTGAATATTTCACACCCTTCTTCGGTTACGCCGATCGAGTGTTCGAACTGGGCCGTGTTTTTCTTGTCTTTAGTGACCGCTGTCCAACCGTCAGCCAGCACTTTTGTGCTTGCGCGCCCGAGATTGATCATCGGTTCGATCGTGAAAAACATGCCGGGCTCCAGTTCAGCCAAAGTTCCGGGGCGGCCGTAATGCAACACATTTGGCGCAGCATGGAACACCTGCCCCAGCCCGTGCCCGCAAAAATCGCGCACCACGCTCATTCGGTGGCTCTCGGCATATTGCTGGATCGCAGCGCCAATGTCGCCGAATGTGTTACCCGGTTTCACGGCCGCTATACCGAGCATCAGGCTTTCATGCGTTACCTCGATCAAGCGTTCGTCGCGCCGCGAGAGCTTGCCCGCCACATACATGCGCGAGGTATCTCCGAACCAACCATCAAGGATGCAAGTCACGTCAATATTCAGGATATCGCCGTCTTTCAGCACCTTGGCGCCCGGAATCCCGTGGCAAACCACGTGGTTGATCGAGATACAGCTCGCATGTTCGTAGCCGCGATAGCCGATGGTGGCCGAAGTCGCGCCCGCATCTTCAATAAAGGCCTGAATGCGGGCATCCAGCTCACCGGTGGTGACTCCGGGTTTTACATACTCCCCGATCATATCCAGACATTGAGCCGCCAACTGGCCAGAGGCGTGCATGCCGGCAAAATCCTCTGCCGGATGAATGCGGATGCCATCTTTGTTCAAAAATCCAGTGCTAGCGCGCGCCATTTGGGCCTCCTGAAATGGGTATGGGATGCATATAATTCACCGCGCCACAATCGGCAAGGCCTTGCCAAAGCGAGCGCCTTCAATCGTGAGGTCGGCACGATAGCAAAGCACCTCCACCCCTGCCGCGCGAGCTGCCTTGAAATTTTTCGCATAAGTAGGGTCGATGTCATCGGCCAGCGCAAACGCTGTGCTATCGGTGCGCTGCACAAGGTAAAGCATCACAGCCCTGTGGCCGGATGAAACCATGCTCGCCAGCTCGTTAAGGTGCTTGGACCCGCGTTTGGTCACTGTATCAGGAAACTCGCAAAGCCCTGCCTTGCGCGAGAGGTTGGCGCTTTTGACCTCCACATAACAGTCGGGCAGCCCCTCTTGGGAGAGCAAAAAGTCAATCCGGCTATTTTCGCCATACTTCACTTCGGGCCGCACAGAACCATAGGCCGCGAGTTCCGGCAATGCCCTCGCCGCCAGCGCCTCACCTACGAGCTTGTTGGGCATTGCGGTATCCATACCTATGAGCGCCCCTCCGATTTCGGCGAGCTTCCAGCTAAAGCGCAACTTCCGGTTTGGGTCGTCATTTGGCTCTAGCCAAACCTGCGTACCCTCTGTTGCCAAACCTGTCATCGCGCCGGGGTTGGCGCAATGGGCGGTTACTTCACGGCCATCCTCAAGGGTGACATCTGCCAAAAAGCGTTTATACCTTTTAACAAGAGTCGCGCGAACAAGGGGCTGGGCATATTTCATGCTCTATCCCTACCCCGCCATAGCCGGAGCTTCAAGATGCCGAACCCGACCGCTGCCATTTTGCTGATTGGCGACGAAATACTTTCAGGCCGCACCCAAGATACAAACGGCAACTATCTCGCGAAACGCCTTACCGAAGCCGGAATAGAACTATGTGAAATACGTGTAGTTTCGGACGATAATGCGGTCATAATTGACGCGGTAAACGCCCTGCGGGCGCGATACACCCACGTATTTACGTCAGGCGGGATTGGCCCCACTCATGATGATATAACTGCCGATGCCATTGCGGCCGCCTTCAGTGCAAACATTGATGTGCGGGAAGATGCGCGCGCCATACTCGCCACCCACTACGGTGACCCGGCTGACCTCAACGAAATGCGCCTGCGCATGGCCCGCATCCCCGATGGGGCCACATTGATCGATAACCCTGTCAGCAAAGCACCAGGGTTTAGCCTTGGCAACGTGCATGTTATGGCGGGCGTTCCGGCCGTTTTTAAAGCCATGGTCGCCAGTTTGCTCCCTACCCTCACCGGTGGCACACCTATGCTTTCAGTTTCGGTGCGTATAGAAAAACCCGAAGGCCAACTAGCTGGCGTGCTGGCCGAGATCGCCAGTGATTTTCCCCAAGCATCCATCGGGTCTTACCCCTTTATTCACGAAGGGGTTTTTGGCAGTAATCTTGTGGCGCGCAGCACGGATCCGGCGCTCTTGGCGGTTATTGAGGCAAAATTATTGACCCTTCGGTAAGGTTTTCGCTTTAATTTGGTAAAATCTTAGGTAAGTTGATGCCATCGTGCCGCCATTTTGCCGCGCGATTTTCGGAAATAGTTATGTCAGAAGCCACAGCCGCGCCGCAGCGTCACACCTTTGGCCCGCATTTGCGCGCCACGGTTTTGCTTGGCCTACCCATGGTGGGCGCGATGCTCGCCCAAATTCTTATGAGTATCACCGACACAGTCATGCTCGGCTGGCTTGGTGCTGCGCCGCTGGCGGCCTCGGTGCTCGGCACCCAGCTCTTTCTAATACTGCTCTTAACCGGTTCAGGTTTTGCTCAGGCTGTTGTGCCGCTGGCGGCCCATGCGCTTGGTGGCGGCGATACCACCATCCTCAGACGCGCCGTGCGGATGGGCTTTTGGGTGGTCATCGCGTTCAGCCTCGCTACGTTTCCGATCATGTGGTTTGCGCAGCCGATATTTATTGCGCTGGGGCAAGCGCCCGAGCTCGCCCAGATGGCGGATCAATACCTGACCATTGCCAAATGGGCGCTCCTGCCCAACTTGATGATCATGGTTCTTCGCAGCTACTTTGGCGTGGTGAACAAAGCCCATGTTGTGCTCATCATAACCTTGCTCGCTGCCGGGCTCAATGCGGCCCTAAATTATGCCTTTATCTTTGGCAACTGGGGCGCACCCGCTATGGGAATCGAAGGCGCGGCTATTGCAACGCTCGGCTCCAGTCTGCTCTCTATGTTACTCCTTATGCTTTATGCCAACCTGCACCCGAGCCTCCGCCCGCACGCGGTGTTGCAGCGGTTCTGGCGCTCGGATTGGGCCGCCTTTTTCGAGGTCGTCCGAGTTGGTTGGCCGATCGGCATTTCAATTCTCGCTGAATTCGCCCTGTTTTCCTTCTCCGCTATTATGATGGGCTGGTTTGGCACTGTGCCTCTCGCGGCTCATGGCATTGTCATGCAGATCATCTCGGTTGCGTTTATGGTGCCACTTGGGCTCAGTCAGGTCGCCACCATCCGTATCGGCCTCGCAAAAGGGCGTAAGGATGCGGTCGAGGTCGCAATGGCTGGAAAAACCGTTATTCTGGTTGGGGTAGGCTTTGCGCTCGCTGTGAGCGCGCTTCTTGTGCTGCTTCCCGCGCCCATAATTTCAACCTTCCTCGATTTCAGCACAGCAGACGCCCCAAGCATTCTGGCCTTCGCCATCCCGTTGCTCGCGGTTGCGGCGGCTTTTCAATTGGTTGATACTTTGCAAGTCCTTGCGGCTGGCCTGTTACGCGGGCTTAAAGACACGCGGGTGCCCATGCAAATCGCGTTGTTTTCCTATTGGGTGGTCGGCATCCCGGCCGCCTATCTGCTTTCGCAACATACTGGCCTGGGGGCCATCGGTATTTGGCTCGGCCTGGCTTTTGGGCTAACAGTTGCCAGCCTGCTCGGCATGTGGCGCTATTACAATCGCGACCGGCTTGGGCTTATTTAGCGTTCTTCCATCGCCAATCGCAGCCCAAGCGCCACAAAAATGCCGCCCAAGGTGCGGTCCATCCATAAGCCGATCTTTGAGTTTGCCCGCAGCTTTCCGGTTAGCTTGTCGCCCAAAATCACTAAAGGTGGCTCTATCACGCCCGCCACAACGATGATCAAAAAACCGTGCAAAAACAATTGCGCCCACACCGGCCCCGCGCCTTGCACCACAAACTGAGGCAGAAACGCCAAAAAGAAAATGGCGACCTTGGGGTTCAGCAAGCCAACGGTAAGCCCCTGCTTATAGATGGTTGGAAACCCTGCCCGCACCGGCCCGCCTTCAGCCACAAACGAGCCACCATCCGAGCGCAAGGCCTTGAGTCCAAGGAATATCAGATAGGCCGCGCCAGCCCATTTCACGACGCTAAACGCAACCGCCGAACTTGCCAGAATAACCGACAACCCGGCCGCCGCCATCAACACATGGCCAAACGCGCCGGACCAGATGCCAAACATCGCGGCAAATCCGGCCCTGCGCCCACTACGCACTGTTTGCCCAAGTATAAACGCAATATCCGGCCCCGGCGAGAGGTTCAGCAGCGTTGCAGCCAACAAAAAGGTGGTCCAATGCAAGAGGGTATAGTCAAACATTCTTGCCCTCAATGACGGAAGGGCTACCAAATACTTCACCTATAACTTTGTCATAAACAGGCAAAGTTGTTTCTAAGAAGTCTGCGGCCCTTTTTACAACACTCTCATCGACAATTTTTTCAGGAGATACTTCTGTATCTTTTGCGTCGTCATTGCTCCACAGGGTTTTAGAGGTAAGGTGTATCCAACTATCTCGATAATCCATACAGGGCGATTTCGAATGCATACCTTGTAACTTTTCTTCCTTCTTTATTTTTTCGTAAAAATCTTTGCGAACCCTCGGTTCACCCCCTCCAACCATCGTAATCATGATGCGAATTTCATGTTTAACAATTTGTATTTCGATTACCAGAAGGTTTTTGCTATCCAGAATAGTCTGGTCACCAATTTGCAATCCGTCGATCTGCTTCCAGGATTTCACGCTAAACCGGTGAATCTTTTTTTGGCTTTTTTCATCAACAAAATCATACCGAGGCTGTGAAACCATTTCCGCGGCGATTTCGCCTTTCCTACCGCAAAGCTCCTTCAGAACATCGCCTATCAAATCCGGTTTGTGACGCATCAAAATGTCAAGCGCTTCTGGGTGCTGGTTCCATAAACGTGCTGCAATTTTCTTTATCTCAGGGTTCCCCATGTGATGCCTCCTCATCATTTCTATATAGGCGGTCAGCATATCCGCACTTGTTCCAAAAAACCCGGCCACTGAAGCGTCTTTTTCCAACTGATGAACGACAGAGGCCAATTTCAATGGCTTCCATATTTCTCGGTCAGTTTTCCTCTGAGGAACGGTCCCGTTTTTGGTCAAGAACACAAATTGTTGGTTCCATTCACTCTCTAAATAGTTTCGCAATATTATGTCGTTATATTTCTTCAGTTGGCCTTCGCTTTCAACCGCGTTAATTTTCAACTCGATGGCTACGATCAAACCTTTGCAGCCATCTGACCTCGGGATTTCGATAAGTAAGTCTATATTCTTCCATTCGCGCCGGATTTGTGCGTTATTCAAGTTGAGCATCGCTAGCCGCTCGCCTGCGTCCATTGCATCCTGCAAAACCAGCGTTAAAAAACCATGCAGCAATTTGTCTTCAAATCCATGCGGTCGGTTCGGGTTTAGAATATAGGAAAGGTAATGGGAGTGCTTGATTTCCTGACCAACCATGCCGACCGCTTCAAAAGGGCAAAACACATTAACAAGACTTTTAAGCTCGCTAAAAACATCGTCTCTTGTCAGCTCATCAATTTTGTTTTGACTACCATTTGACATCAATGCGCCTCAGACCAACTATGGCCAACACCGCCATCGACCACGAGCGGCACCGAAATCTTCACCGCCGGTTCAGCCGCACCCTCCATAATTTTTCGGACCGCTGAGATCGTATCCTCGACCGCTGCCTCTTCAACCTCGAAAATCAGTTCATCGTGGACCTGGAGCAGCATCTTGGCAGGCAAACCGGAAATTGCTTCGGGCATTCTGATCATGGCCCGCCGGATAATATCGGCGGCGGTGCCCTGAATGGGCGCATTGATCGCGGCGCGCTTGGCAAAGCCCGCTTGCGGCCCCTTGGCTGAAATGTTCGGAGTATGTATCCGCCGGCCAAACAGGGTTTCGACATAACCGTTTTCTTTGGCACCCGCGACGGTGCTATCCATATATTCGCGAATTCCCGGAAAGCGTTCGAAATACCGGTCAATAAAACCCTGCGCTTCCTTGCGCTCAATCCGCAGGTTCCGCGCCAGCCCAAAGCCGGAAATACCGTAGATAACGCCAAAATTGATCGCCTTGGCCTGCCGCCGGATCTCGGGCGTCATCTCGCTCAAAGGCACGTCAAACATCTCGCTTGCGGTCATGGCATGAATATCGAGGCCGTCATGGAACGCCTGCTTCAAGCTGTCGATCTCGGCAATATGCGCCAATATCCGTAGCTCGATCTGGCTATAGTCAAGGCTGACCAGCTTGCAGCCCTCTTTAGCCACAAAAGCCTCGCGAATCCGCCGCCCGGCCTCTGTCCGCACCGGAATATTTTGCAGGTTTGGGTCCGTTGAAGCCAACCTGCCGGTTGTGGCCCCCGATATGACATAACTGGTGTGCACCCGCCCTGTTTCGGGGTGAATGTGCTCCTGCAAGGCGTCGGTATAGGTGCTTTTCAGCTTGGCCATGCCGCGCCAGTCCAGCACTTTGGCGGGCAAATCAT
>Ga0209121_10000766_pt1 | contig 34224 bp, 26 predicted proteins | sample Cruoilmetagenom3_FD_187292 | JGI IMG/M metagenome (GOLD analysis project Ga0209121, IMG submission 187292) | Oil polluted marine microbial communities from Coal Oil Point, Santa Barbara, California, USA - Sample 3 (SPAdes) (version 2) | ecosystem: Environmental > Aquatic > Marine > Oil seeps ... | reverse complement strand
TCCGAAGTAACGGACCGTTGGCAAATGATAATCGGTTTCGTCCCACACAGGCCTATTGACGACAGTCGTAGTGAACAGTATCGGGAACAGGAGAATCGGGATAATAAACAGTAGAAGCCAGCGTTGCCTGATTCTTGTCATGAATGAGAGGCCGGCCGTTTTGGTGTCTGTGAGGTAAGTGGCCGTTGCTGAGCCAGGGAGATACCGGTTGTGGTCACCTAAATACGATAACAGCCGCTAAGCGGGAACCAGAAGGAATTTGAAATTCCTTATAAAACAGGGTTATTTGATAAATTCATATTTTTTGAACCACGCGATGATTGAATTCTTTGGGAATAAACCGATATGCCGGGAGAGTTCATTACCTTCGGTATCAAGTAGAATCTGGGTTGGAATTGCTTTGATTCCATATTTGCGTGCAAGTTCCTGATTCTCGTCAACATCAATGATTCTGAATTCTATTCTATCGCTGTAATCTGCCATCAGTTCGTGAATAATCGGGTTCTGAGTTTTGCACGGCGGGCACCAAGTTGCAGTAAAGTCCCAGAATTTCGGATTGGGTTTGGATACTTCGGGTTTTGCTTTCTGATACCCGCTGTCCGGGATTTGGACCGACTCTGGCGGTGTTGGCCTGTTTGTGTCAAGCTTCACTGCCTGGTGCTGGTCGGACTGAACTTGCGCGGTTGTTTTGTGGTTTGAACCGCAGCCGATGATGAACAGGACTACTGTAATAGCGGTCAGAAAACGCATAAAATCCTCCTTTAGGAGTATATTAGTGAAAATAAATTATGTCCTTATTTTGATTCTGGTGCAAGAGTTGAAGGTTCTATTCAATTATCACAAATTTCTCGACCGGGGTGGACATTTCTGGTAACAGTCGAGCGAAATAGATACCTGCCGGTACATTGCGGCCGGTTGAGTCGGTGCGGTTCCAGTGAACCGAATTCCTGCCGTGAGAAGTAAGTCTGTATGGGAGGGTTCTAATCAGGCGGCCTAGCCGGTCGTAAATCTGAAGCTGCTGTTGGCTGCTGGGTTTTCCGGAAAGCTGGAATTTGAGGCAGCCTGATGCCGGGTTCGGGGCAATCGAAAGAATGCGCGGTTCTGGTATCGGGCCTTTGGCGTTTTCCGCAATCCCGGTCATATAGCAGGAATCGAGAATCCAGTTGTCCGGATCAACTACAATTGAATCTGGACAAGTCGAGAACACAAAAGTATCGATTTCAGGATTGGTATGAGGCTGGATACAGAGAAGCGAATCAAGACCCAAGCCGCAGAATTTAACCGGCAGGGGCATATGGAAAATCTCTGGTGCCTGCTGGCCATTGTCCTGACCGAGTCTGGTTATTATCCTCCAGCTATCCCCGGTTTGTTCTGAATTCCAGTCAAGGGAATAGCGGGGGAAACCGGCTTGGTAAATCCATTCGTTAAAGAACCACCCCAGTTCGAGTCCGGTTACCTGCTCGTGGATGCGACAGTAGTCATCGGTTGAGACCGAGCCGTATTTGAATGAATCGGCATAAGTGCGCATCGAGCGGAAAAAGATGCCGGGATGACCGAACACAGTGTCACCTTCAAGGAATCTCAGCATATGCTGGACCCACGCACCTTTGCAATACACATTGCCATAATTGTAGATTTCAGGCGGGTCAAATGTCGGGTATCGATTGATGCGGTCTTGGGCGAAGAAATTGTAAGCACGGTTGTTCATGAGCGATTTGAAATAGTTTTGTCCGCATAAATGTCCCATGTAATTGCATTCTGAATAGACCGCAAAGCCTTCGTTCAGCCAAACATTGCGGAAGTCAACATGGGTAACCATATCGCCCCACCACATATGTGAAAGCTCATGTGATAATGTGACATCTCCGCCACTTATCAGGCTGGTGTGAATCATCGTCATTGTCTGGTGTTCCATTCCGCCCCAGGGGAATCCGTAGTACCCCGGGACCATGCCGTATTTTTCAAACGGGTATGGGCCGTAGAACGCAGTGTCAGAATAGAATTCCATCATATCGAGCATATGCCTGAAGCCCTGGTGGGACCGGGCAGAATCCTCTGGCCATAGAAAATAGAGGACCGGAATTGTATCACCATTGGTATTGACAAATGTGTCGCTCCAGGTTGCAAACCTCGATGCCGAAAATGTCGTAAGATAAGTGGCAATCGGATAAGGGTGACGCCACCAATAGGTTTTTGTGCCGTCCTGATTGGTTGTCACTGAATCACAGAGACCGTTGGCACAGGTCTGGAATGTGTCAGGTACGGTAAGGTTCAGCATTATTCCCTGCTCGGCTTTGTCCATGGGTTCGTCAAAACAGGCGAACCAGTAGCGGTTTTCCTCTGGACAACCGCAGGTCATCGCATGGGCATAATGAATTGTCGGCGGCTTTGCAAAATAGTAGCCGATTTCAGGAACTGTATCAGGATGCCGGAAGAATATGTGAATGATAGTGGAGTCACCCTGTGGCAATGTTTCATCAAGTTCGATATGCAAAAGCCCGGCCGGTGTGGTGAATGTCAGTGGTGTGCCTTCCCGTTTCACCGAATCGCATACCAGGTTGACAAAATTGAGCGAGAAGGTATCGAGTGCGGGTAGTTCACTCATTATGGTTATCTGTTCATGACAGGCATATGTTTTGTCGGTCATCGGCAGGTTGATGTCAAGTCTGTATTGCCGGACATTGTAAGAATGGGTTGATTCGGCTACAAAGGTGTTGTGGTGCAACAAACGGACGGATTCATCGGGCATAACAGGGCGAGGTCCAAGGTTAGACCACGCAATTATACACAAAAACAAGGACAGGAAACTCATTTTTCCTCCTTGGAAATAATCTCAGCAATCTGAAGTGCATTGAAGGCTGCACCTTTGTAGAGATTGTCTGTAACTATCCAGAGCAGGAGCTCATCGGGTGCAGCACCCTGGCGGATACGGCTGACAAATACCGCCTTATTATTGCGGCATTGAGCCGGGGTTATGAAACTGTCCCCTTTTGTCAGGTGAACGCCTTTTGCTTTCTTCAGAAGCTCTTCTGCCTGTTTTGGCTTAACAGGTTTCTTAAACCGGCAGGCAACAGCAAGCGAATGCCCGATTGTTACCGGGACACGGACACAGGTAACATTCAGTTTCAGTTCAGGGAGGTTGAGGATTTTCTTTGATTCGTGGACGAGCTTGAGTTCCTCGGCAGAATTGCCGTCTGAGTCAAAAGGACCGATTTGAGGAATCAGGTTATCGACAACCTGATGTCCGAACGGGCTTGCTTTGATATCGGGTTTCTGCCCCATGGCAAGAAATTCGGTTTCGTATTGGAATTGTTCCAGTGCATCCCTGCCTGCACCTGAAACCGATTGATAAGTGGCAACCCAGACTGCATCAAGCACGAATTTGCGGTGCAGCGGTGCGATTGCCACAACAAAAGGGATAGTAGTGCAATTCGGATTCGCAATAATGTGCTTGTGACCTTTGAGCGCTTCGGGGTTGACTTCGGGCACAATCAGGGGAATGTTCTTTTTCAGGCGGAAGTAGCTGGATTTGTCGATAACCGGGCAGAATCGTGCTGCTTCGGGCACAAACCTCTTTGCAAGTTCCGGTTCAAGGCAGAAAAAGGCCAAGTCGAGTCCAGTAAATTCCTTGGGGTCAAGTTCCCTGATTTCCAGCAGGTTGCCACGGAAGTTTATTTTCTTGCCGGCGCTCCGGCTTGAGGCGAAAAGCCTGAGTTCGTCAATTTTGTGAGGGCTGGATTCGATTGCCCGAATCAAGGTTTCGCCGACAAGACCGGTTGCACCCGCGATGCCGATTTTCTTCATATTTCAGGTTAAATCCGGATACCCGTCAGGATGGTTTTTATGCCATTCCCAGGCGTCCCAAATCATTCTTTCAGGGTCGGGCCGCGATGTCCGCCAGCCCAGTTCCTTTTTGATAAGCTCTGAAGAGGCAACGAGCACGGGCGGGTCACCGGGTCTGCGTCCTACGACCTCGAATTTCAGCTTGCGTCCAAGGACTTTCTGAACCGCATCAAAGATTTCTTTGACTGTGAATCCCTGGCCGTTGCCGAGGTTATACACCGGACTGTGCTCGTCCGGTGCATCCATTGCCAAAAGATGGGCACGGGCCACATCATAAACATGCAGGTAATCACGGATACAAGTGCCGTCCCTGGTTTCGTAGTCGTCACCGTAGATATGAAACACCTGGTTTGGGTCCAGTGCCGTTTTGAGCAGAATCGGTATCAAATGGGTTTCTGGCCGGTGGTCTTCACCCAGACCGTTATAAGCACCAGCGACATTGAAATAGCGCAGAGTCGCATAGCGGAGGCCATAAGCCTGCTCATAAGCCGTGAGTAATTCCTCAAGAATCTTTTTGGTATATCCATAAGGGCTTGTTGGCCGTAGCGGACAATCCTCGGTTACAGGGATTTTCTCTGGTGCGCCATAAACCGATGCGGTGGATGAGAATATGAATCGTTTGATTCCATTCCTGCAGACCGCATTCAATAGGTTTATGCCTCGGCTGATATTATTCTCAAAGTAGATATCCGGTCGCTCCACCGATTCCGGTATGAGAGAACGTGCAGCAAAATGCATCACACAATCAGGGTGTTCTTCTTTCATTAGCCTGTCAAGCAGGACTGTGTCGGCCAGGTCACCCACAATTAGACGGGCGGGTTTGGACACGGCCGCACGATGGCCCAAAGAAAGATTGTCCAGCACGGTAACTTTATGACCTTTATCCAGGAGCAGGCGGGTGATTACACTGCCGATATAACCCGCACCACCGACAACCAGAACTTTCATGCCGTGAATATAGCAATTTGAACGGTTTTGGCAAGGGAATAACAAGAGGTTTTGGGAAGCGATGTTGGCGCATCCGGGGGCATACATCTTTTGTATTTCGCCAGACAATTTGGCAGAGGTCCTGGAACCGAATCTGGTGACTCAATTCACCGTAGTGCTGGCAATCGAACTGGCATCCCTTCTGGAAATCCAACTAACCGAAGAACTGGCCTGAGTCCTGGCCAGCAGAGTCCGATGGGCATTTGCTCCATATCGTGAATGGCTTGATAGTTGATTCTTTCCCAATAGAATGACTTAATGGCGTCTTCGGATGAAACGAAAAGGGACGGGGTTCCTCAGATAAAAGTTCCACTCTGGAAAATGGTTTTGACTTTTGTCAAGCTTGGGACAATCGGGTTTGGCGGCGGTGTGGGGATGCTTGCATTGATTCGTCAGACAGTTGTGAAGCAGAAACGATGGGTTGATGATAAACAGTTCGGAGTGGGCGTTGCAATGGGCCAGATGCTGCCCGGACCTTTTGTATCCAATTATGCGGAATATATCGGATATGGGCTGCACGGCCTGCGCGGGATGGTGCTAGCGCTGACCGCAATACTTTTGCCTTCTTTTGTGATGATGTGCGTCTTGAGTTTTCTGTATGGCAGATATGGAGATCTGCCAATAGCCGAGCGGCTTTTTGCCGGTATCCAACCGGTTGTTGCCGGAATCCTGGCATGGGCAACTTATGACATCAGCCGGATTCATATCGTTAATTGGCGTGCGGGTATAATTGCACTATTGGCATTCATTGCTTTGTTCTTCAAGGTCGATGTGCTTCTGGTTGTCCTGGGGTGCGGTGTTTTGGGGATATTGTTTTCCGGCTCCTGGTATTCACTGATTCGAGCACGGACTCTTTCTTTTGTTCCGTATATTCTGCCTTTTGCCATGATGAGAAAACTGGGTTTCTCGCATTTTATGTGCCGTGCTCTTGAGCTCGGTGGGGTGTTTCTGAAAATTGGTGCGCTGATATTCGGTGGCGGGTTTGCAGCAATTCCGTTTATCCAGCGTGAGGTAGTTGACATCCGGCACTGGCTGACCGCAAAGGAGTTTATTGATGGTGTTGCTTTGGGTCAGATGACGCCAGGGCCGGTTGCCATTACGGCTACTTATGTAGGTTGGAAGGTCGCGGGTTTGCCAGGTGCAATTATTTCGACTATTGCGGTTTTTCTGCCATCGTTGCTGATGCTTTGGGGTTTAATCCATGTTTACCAAAAGATAGGAGAACACCGTTTGGTTAAGGATTTTCTTTCTGGTGTAATGCCGGCAGTGTGCGGGATGCTGCTTCTGGCTACAATCTTTATCGGCCGTAATGCGATTGCCGGACCGGCAACAGCAATAATGGCGATTTTGAGTTTGGCAATGCTGATTCGTTTCCGCATTGACCCTGTCTGGCTGGTGCTCGGCGGTGCATTGCTCGGGCTGGTATTGCCTATTGCCTGAACCTAAATATGGATGTATGATTCAGCAATGATGTTCTGTTTCCGTGGAGTCGAAATTCTGTTTTTTCTGTGCTTGTTCGCAAGTGCGGGTTTTGCTGATGAGAATACAATCCCGGTTGCCTCACCAGTAAATATGGGGTTGAGCAAAACACATGGCTTGCAATCTGTCCATCTGCTTACTTCTTCAGTTGACAGGCTGGAGTTCGAGTTTGTTTCAGATAGTTTCAGTATCAGTAAAACCAAAGGTGGTATGGTTTTGTCTGCACTGGGAACGGACAAGGTTGCTTTACCAGGACAACCTGATTTGCCTGGGAGGGTTGTGCTTGTGGGCATTCCACAAAAGGGACACATCCGGTTGAGTGTCAGTGCGGACAAGGCCAGGGTTCTGACTGGAGTCGAAATAAAACCTGCACCCGGTTTCGAACCCACAGAACTATCTCCTGTTTATAAAAAGGACCGATTCTGGCCCGCGGCATTGGCACAGGTTATATCTCTTGAGGTGCTGCGTAATGTCCGTGTTGCCCGGATCAGAATTAACCCGGTCCAATACAATCCGGTGCATAAGGTTTTGAGGATTTATCACCGATTGCAGGTAACGATTCTTTTCGACCGACCCGCCGAACCGGTTCACATAGTGGATACATTTGACCATGTGCTTGAGCAGGTCCTGCTTAACGGCAAAGAGGCGAGGAATTGGAAGCTTGGGCATATAGGCCAGGATACCATCAACTTTTTTCACCGTTCCAATATCTGGTGCAAAGTGAAAACAGAAACAACAGGTGTTTACAAAATTGCGCCTTCTGATTTAAGCCAGGCGGGTTTCAATATCAGTGACATTGACCCGAAGAGTTTCCGGCTTTGGACGATTGGTTCTTATAAGATTAACGAAGCATATCCGGATACGATGATTGAGGTGCCTGTTTATGTCCAAGGCGAAGAGGATAGCAGGTTTGACAATGGTGATTATATTGCATTTTATGCTGAGGCGCCATCGCACTGGAATGAAGACCAGACCGAATGGTTGCAGAACCTTTTTACCCGTTACCGTTATTTCTGGCTCACATGGGGTACAGGTCAGGGAAAGCGGATGGAAGCGGTTTCAGGTGCGGGTGCGGTCGAGCCCAGGTTAACCGCACCTAATCATGTCCGGCTCGAGGAAGATAAGCTTTGCCCGGCAAGGTCTGGTTTGCTCTGGCTCTGGACGCGGTATTTCAAGCAGGCTGGAGTGAATAGCTCCACCAATGAGCTCAGTCTCGCCTTGCCCGACCGTGATACGATCTATGAAATATCGGGCAGGTTTTATGGCCGCAAGGATAAAAACGACCCAACCCAATATCATTATGCTAGGTTGTATCTTAACGGTTTCTGGCGTGATAGCCTGGTCATAAGGCCTTCATATAGGACTCCACCGCCGGCCGATTTTGTTTTGGACAGCATTCCCAAAGAAGCCGGGGCCAGAACCGGTGTGGGTGATACCCTGACAATTGAGATATACGGAGACCCGGAAATGGAGGGTTTTCTTGACTATCTTGAGGTTCGCTATGCGGAGCGGCTGAAGGTTTCCTCTTCTTTCCCGTTCATAAGATTTTATTTTAATGACACCGGTGTGGTTGAGTTCGGCGTCCAAGGCGCTACGGCCGATGCCCTCATCCTTGATGTAACCGACCCTTTCTCACCGAAGCGCATTATTGGTGCTTCTCTGACAGACGGCCAGACCAATGTCCGGATTGAACAATCGGGTCTAACCGAATACGCATCTGTGCTGTTATCCGGATTGCGGGCCCCACTTGCGGTTGAACAGCGCTTCCCTGGTAGCTTGCGTTCTCTTGCTGAACATATTAACTATTATATCGTGTGCCCGGACGAATTTTATGCTGCTGCGAGAATGTTTGCCCGCTACCGTGAAGCCAATGTCGCAGGCATTCCCACTGCCCGGGTTCGGGCTGTTCGGCTTTCTTCTCTCTATGATGATTATACCTTTGGTATGGAGGAACCGGGCGCAATCAAGAAATTCTTCGGTGCAAAGCAGCCGGATTACGGTCTTCTGGCCGGGGATGCAACTTATGATTATCGGAACAACCTGGATATGGAGCGTCCGCCATCAGTGCCTGCTTATGAGATGGGTTTTGATATTAATTACGAAGTTTACCAGTCTGCGGCCAAGGCGCTGGACGCCTGGTTCGCCGACTTTGAAGGTCAGGGCGGAAGCCCGGATATGATTCTCGGCCGGATCACTTGCAGGAGCCCGTTTGAGCTGCGCCGATTCACAGAAAAGGTCAGACGATATGAGACCCAGCCTCTGGGTTTCTGGGCAAAGAGATTTCTGCTCCTGGCAGATGACGAATGGAGAGGGAGTCCTGAGAAACCTGACGAGATTGGCTTTACGCATATCGGCGGGTGTGAAAATGCGATGCTTTATGCCACGGGACTTGACCCGGTTAAGATTTATCTGACCGAATACCCGTTTACAGGTATGAATAACAAGGCCGGTGCCCGCCAGGATTTGCTGGACCGGCTACATCAAGGTGCGCTTTTCTGGTGTTTTTTCGGCCATGGCGCCGGGTTCCAGCTCTGTCATGAACGGGTGCTGCATATCGACGGCGTGCCTCAGATAGAAAACGAAGGGCGCAACCCTTTGGCATTTTTCGGTTCCTGCGGTGTCGGACGATTCGAGGATACCCGTTATGAGTGCATCGCAGAGGAATTAGTGCGCAAAGAAGACGGGTGTATCGCCAGTACCGGTGCAATTAAGTCAACCGGGCCGGGCGGGAATGAAACCTTCGGCCGGCTGCTCTTTTCGTCCCTGGTGGACAATCCTCTTGACCCGATTGGTCCGGCATTTTATAAGGCATGGCTCACCAATACCGATTACCACCTTTTCGGCGACCCGGCCACAATGGTGCGGTTGCCGGCACCAGGGCTTGAACCAACAGTGTTGCCGGATACATTCTATCCAGGGGGCCGGGTTTCTGTAACCGATTCGGTCCCAAGGGCAACCGGGATGTATGGTATATCAGTGCATGAAGCGGACTGGTTCCGTTGTTATTCTTCTGATTACGGTTCAACTACCTACTTGCTTCCGGGTTACGAGATTCATAATGCGCTTGGGTCATTCGATTCGGGTTTTGTTCACTGTTCTTTTACGGTGCCGAAAATTGACTATCCGGATACGGTTATCGTAGCCAATGGCAGTTATGTGCGCCTGCCGAATAGTTCACGGGTGAGCCTTTTGTGCTGGGACCGGGCAGAAGGTTATGCAAGCCGGCACAATTCGATTCCACTGGGTGAGCCAGTCCAGACCGAAGATACGGCCCCTCCAGAATTGACGCTTTTTGCTGATAAGGGGCGGCTTAGCACTGAAGATACTGTTCTGGTTCCGAAGCATTTCGTTCTCAAGGGTATCCTGTCTGATGAGTCGGGAATACTTGTGGCGTCGGTGCCTGATTACCGGCTAAGTTTATTTCTGGGTGCGCGCACCTCGGGCCGAATCGACCTGCTTACATATTTCAGTTATGACAAGAATTCTTGTCATACGGGCCGGTTCGAGTACCCGGTTGATATTGACCATGAACTGGATTCACTTACCGTGATAGCGGCAGATAACATGCGCAATCGACTGGTCGGCACATACTATGTCCGCACCAAGCTCAGCGATGTGCTCCGGATGACCGATTGTCTGGTTTATCCGAATCCGGTTTCAGGCCCGACCAGGTTTACTTTTGTGCTTTCCAGAGCGGCTTTTGTATCGGTGAAGATTTACACTATTTCAGGCCGTCTCATTCGCAGACTGCCGGACCAGCTTTGTTTTTTCGGATACAACCAGATTGAATGGGATGGACTGGATGAGCAAGGTGGTCCGCTTGCCAACGGGGTTTATCTGTATAAGCTGGACGCCCATGCGAGTGAAGTGGCCGGTGGGGGTCAGAGTTCGGCCAGTTTACGGGACAAGTTTATTGTCCAGCACTGACCACGCATTCTTGACAGGCTGGAGTTAGCGGATATATTATTGTGTGAAACGGCTCCAGGTTCTGGTTGCCTTGAAGCATCACAACAGGTTGTTCAACCTGTCGATTCCCGATGTTGCTATTTATCTTGGCGGATTTCTTGTAGTCGGGCTTCTGGTTCTTGCGGGTTACCTGGGACAACTCTACATTGATAAATCCACAGATTATGGGAAACTTAACCGACTTATCCAGGAGAACTATCAACTCAAGAACAGGCTTGCTACATACGCTGCGGCTGTTGATACTTTCCGGGGTTTTCTTGCGAGGACCGAGGAAATGGATAACCGACTGCGTTGCGCGAGCGGGTTGCGCTTGATTCCGGCCGAGGTCCGGCTGATGGGGATTGGCGGTCCTTTACCGGCGGTGAATGAAGAAGTCGGTAATCTTCTGCGCCGTGCGCGGTTCGAAGAAAGTTCTTTAAGCGAGATTGAAAAGAGTTTGGATAAGCAGAAATACAGACTCGGCCATATCCCGTCAATCTGGCCGGTTCAGGGTTGGGTTACTTCTGGGTTCGGGCTACGGCGTGACCCGTTTACCGACCAGCACCGGATGCATAATGGTATCGATATCGTAGCGCCTTACGGGACTGCGATTGTTGCGGTTGCTGACGGTCGTGTCATTTTCTCAGGCTGGAAGAGTGGCTGGGGCCGTTGTATTGAAATCGACCATGGGAATAGGGCACATACATTCTATGCCCATTGCAGTTCTTTGCGGGTCAAGATTGGAGATCGGGTAACCCGGGGCAAGAAAATTGCTAACCTGGGTTCTTCGGGCCGGTCAACCGGGGCCCACCTCCATTACGGGGTTAAACGCAAAGGCAATTGGGTGAATCCACGCAATTACATCATTAGCCCGCTTTAGACTGGCTCGGTCTGCGAATCAAAAGCACCGGCAGTTTCTCGACCGCATCATAATCAGAACGGTGATACTGTAACCAGATTGCATATACACCGGTCGGGACCGGTTGGTCACGGTTGTTTTTGCCGTCCCAGTAAAGTATGCCTTGGTTTGATTTAACCCGTTCCTTGGAAAATTCCTTAACCGCCTGACCAGCGAGGTTGAATACCGTAATTGTAAGCTTCCCACCGGGTTCGGGCAGACGGTAAACGATTACTAGGCTGTCTTCAAAACCATCACCGTCCGGGCTGAAGCTGGATGTAGTAAAATTAAGCAAATGATGGGCTTTAGGATTCAAGGTGATGCGGCGCTGGTTGTTGATTGTGTCACGGTCCTCAGGGCAGAGGATTCGTGCCCAGAGGTCGGTTTGAACCTGGGGATATGTCATCCGAACACGGACGACTGAATCTTTATCCGGTTTGAGCAGCCAGCCTGGACGCCGCCAAGCGTTTTCTTTCCGGTCCGGAACCGCATTGCCATTGCAATCAAGGAATAATTCCAGGGTCCAACTGTCGGTTGAGACAAAGCCCGAATTCGCGATGCCGACCCGGCAGTAGAATGCCTCACCCGGCTTCAATGCAGCAGTGTCTTCGAGTTCAAGCTGGACAAGCGCCAAATCAGGGAGCGAGCTGATGCTAGATGGTGCGCCCGGCGTGCAACCGGCCGGGTCAGGACAAACCGTCCAGTTGTCAACCGTGTCCGGTCGGTCCGGGCCGATTCTTTCCCAGGAGAAACCATCGCCAGGATTGCAGGGAATCGAGTCACTCGTGTCAAACGGTGTTCCAAAAGTGCTGGTGTCACCGTAAGGTGACGCAAGAATCAATGGGTCGTTTATTGCCAGGCCGTTACCGATGGTCGTATTGCGGGTTGTCATAATCAGTGTATTGTCGCCGAAACTGTAAGGTTGGATAAAGTTCCCTTCAGGGTTCGGGTCAGTGTATTCTGAATCGAGCACTACTGCGTAGCCGCCCCCTTTCAGCCATGTTGAACCCACAATGAGCGTTCGGTTTGAACCAAGAACCGAAGAGTCCTCCCAGGCAACGAGCCAGTCAACCGCATCGAGGTCATTGATTGTCCAGTTAAATAGGTCTACCGGTTTCTCGCCCGGATTGTAGAGCTCAACGAACTCGTTGCGGTCTTCTGGTTTGTGGGCACCGGAAAGCCCGGCCGGGTTTGCCATCACTTCGGTGATTACGACCCGGCTTACGGCAAGAAGCAGGACAAACACTGTCATGTGTTAAAATAGCTTGATGTCGGACCGTGTCAATCAGGAATAGCTAGGGTGATTGAAGATTTGAGGTCGGGAGATTTGAGCCGGAATGCATGTGCCGGCAGTTGACAACCGGTTGTAATTCGATACTGTGTTCGCCAGTTGAGGATTGTAATACAAAAGGAGTGAACATAATGGCGAATAAAACAGCAGACCTAGCTGGGCCAGGCATCGGTAACTACGCTGATGTCGAGAAAATTCTGCCCGACGACTACAAGCCCCTGCTGAATCCGATGGAACGGATGAAAGCACTGTATGCGATTAAACGCTGGATCGAGGATGGCCTTGCCCGAGAACTGAACCTGCAGATGGTGCAAGTTCCTTTGATTGTTGACCGCGAGAGCGGGGTGAACGATACGCTGGACCGGGACGGCTCGCGGACACCAATCGAGTTTCCGTGCGGGCTCGGACTTGAAGTGCCAATTAAGGCTCAACTCGTCCAGGCGGCCACGAAGTGGAAGCGGATGGCGCTCAAGCAGTTCGGCTGCAAGGTCGGTGAGGGCATCAATACCGACATGCGGGCGGTGCGCAAAGACTACTTCCTGGACCATGACCACAGCGCATATGTTGACCAGTGGGACTGGGAACGGGTTATTACCCAGGAGAACCGCAATCTCGATTTCCTCAAGGCCGTGGTCGAGAAGATTTGGAAGGTTATCTACGGCGCCGGCAAGATGGCACAGGAAATGTTTCCCCAGCTTGGGACCGACAAGTATCCGCCTGTTCCCGAGGAGCTTAAGTTCCTGCACGCCGAGGAAATCCTCGATATGTTCCCGGACCTGCCGCGCAAGCAGCGTGAAACCCGGATTCTGCAGAAATACCCGGCGGTCTTTATTATCGGCATCGGCTGGACTTTGAAGGACGGGTATCCGCACGAGATGCGGGCCGCGGACTACGACGACTGGGTAACCGAGACGGTTGAGAAGAATGGCGAGATGATGCACGGCCTGAACGGCGACATCCTTGTCTGGAACCCGGTGACAAAACGCCGGCATGAGTTGACATCCATGGGCATCCGGGTTACTAAAGAAACGCTCAAGGTCCAGCTCAAGATGTCGGGCCAGGAAGATTTCCTGAACCTGCCGTACCACCAAGCGATTCTTCATGATGAAATTCCGCTTTCGATTGGCGGCGGTATCGGACAGTCACGGACATACATGTACCTGTTACGGACTGCGCACCTCGGAGAAGTCAGTGTGAGTGTGTGGCCCGTCCTCCTCAAAGAGATGTGCCGGAAGAAGAACATTTATGTCCTTGAGTAAACCCGAACGGTTTTGCTATTGATGCAAGGTGCAAACATCCGAATTATCGATGTTGATGCTAACATGATTGAGATGCTGGACCTGGAAGGAGTTTTGTGTTTCCGTTGCCCGCTGTTGAATGAATATCATGTGCAGCCTGAGAGTCTCTTCCCGTTTATTGAAGATGAGAAGTCTGGCATCAAAGCGGCAGTTAACAAGAATAAGATATTGGGTTATGCAGTGTTTGGACGACCAGAAATGTTTCCCAACCTGAACCGGTTGCCATTTCCTACCCGCGAGGATGCTTTGCTGATTGCCGCACTCTATGCCACGCCTGAGGCCAGAAAGGGTAATGTGGATGTGGACCTTTTGGTGGCAGTGATGGATTTCGCCGGGGAGAACGATTTTGAGGTAGTTCAGGCGGTCTGCCGTTCCGAGGTCAATCTCGAGCCCGAAGGCAGGACCAGAGTTTTTCGGGCTGCGGGCTTTACAGTGAGCGAGCCGGTTGAAGGTTTGTGTTTTGCCGAAACTACTGTCAAGGCATGGGATGGGGCAGAAAAAGGGCACGAAGGGAACGAAGTCAATTGAGCTCGGTCAGATTAAAGAGGCCAGGATTCCGTGACCTCCCGTGACCCTTCTGAATTTCCATTTATTTTCCTGCCTTTTGACAACCGGTCAAAAAGTTGGAAACTGACAGTAACGGTAGTCGGAGAATAATACCGGGTCGAAAGAAAGGAGTCACGGGCGACCCAGTATCACGGTAATCTCGTAGACCGAGCCGGTTCTTGGAAACCGGACCGCCGTGCTCCTATTATTTAGACGCCAGTTGGATGCAAAATGGTGCACCGGGCAACATAGTCTGGATATGTTTGATATTGCAGATGTTACAAGTTTAGCCACTCGGCCGCATAGTTATGTGTTTGTTCTTTTCAATCAGATGAAGAGGGTAAAAACTGTCGGAAGGCTTGGCAGGCTGGAGTTCAGGCCTGGTTTTTACCTTTATGTCGGGTCGGCCCGTAAAAATGTGCTGAAACGGGTCAAAAGGCATATGAGGGCGACAAAGCGGATTCACTGGCATATAGATTATCTTACTACCGGTTCTGGCCGGATGAAGCCGGTTGATGCTTATATCTTTCACGGCGAGTTTGAATGCGAGATAGCACAGTTTCTGTCTCGAATGCTTGCAACTATCAGGGGTTTCGGTTCTTCTGATTGCCGGTGCAAAGGGCATCTTTTTTATGCTGGCCGTATGCCGGTGCTGAAACTGGTGGTTGACAAACTTATTCTCAGATTCGGAACGGCTAAGGCCGGGACCCTAAGCAACTCCAGGGGGTGCCCGGGGTCCGCCCCTGGTTTTGTAAGTGGCGCTTTATCAAGGTAATATGTAATCTATACCCTATGATTCCACGAAGATTTTTCGTTGTCCCGGTGGCATTCTGCTTCCAGGTTCATATGCGGTATGCAGCTTGACATCCAAGAGTTGGGTTCTATAGTGGGTTCGATATGATAGAGAAGCCTTTCAAGCGATTCGCTTTTTGTTATGACCGTTTTATGCTGAGGTTCGTAGATTACAAAGCCTGGGTTGATTATGTGGAGCGGGTGTTCAGACGGTTCAAGTCAGAGCCGAAGAGGATTCTTGACCTCGCTTGCGGCACCGGGATTCCCACCGTGCTTTTGGCGATAAGGGGATATAAGATGGTGGGTTTGGACCGTTCAGAAGAGATGCTCGGATTACTCGAAAAGAAAAAGAGGGGTTTGCCGATTGAAACGGTTCGTGGCGATATGACTGATTTCAGCCTGGATGAACCGATGGATGCGGTTATCTGTCTTTACGACAGCGCCAATTATCTTTTGACAGAAGATAAACTGAGGCGGTGTTTTATATGCGTGCGTCAAGCCTTGGCTGATGGCGGCTTGTTCGTATTTGATATGAATACTGTCTACAGTCTGTCGATGTTCTGGGGAAACCGGACAACACCCAGAAATGTTGGCGACATTTATTCTATCTGGCAAAACAGTTATGATGATAAGACTAAAGTTTCAACATTGCATCTTACTTTCTGGGAGGAAAAAGGGGATGGGTCAGAACCAGAGAAGTTCGAAGAGGTGCATCAGGAGCGGGCATATACCCGTCACGAGATAAAACGTTGTCTTGAGGCGGCCGGTTTCAGTCGCGTTCGGTTTTATACCCATGGCAGTTTCTTGCCGGTCGGACCTTTCACGACACGGATGATGGTCGTTGCACGCTAATTGAAAATGTGCAGGTTTGATGTTTGCCTTGACACCGGGAAAATGGAATTCTATAATATCCAAAATATAAGGAGGAAGAATGCACCGAAAGCATTATGCTTTTATGGTAACTCTTGGTCTAGTGGCTGCTGTTGCTCTTTTAACCCCGTCGTTGGCCGCGCAGGAAAACCACAAGCCCTGCTTGCGTCAAGCGACGGTCCGCCCGATGGAGGGCGTCGCAAGGACTACTTTTGTCGCTACGGTGGAATACAGCGACATTGATGGCGATGTCCCGGCCAAAGTTGAGGTTTTCATCGACAATACCGCTTATTCCATGCGCTTGATTAAAGGCCGCGCCGAAAATGGAAGATACCACGCACGCCTGACACTTCCTCCGGGGGAACATTCCTATTATTTCTACGCCGAGGATGCCAGGGGGATGAGCGAGCGCTATCCCCGTTACGGTGCCAAGCACGGTCCTTATGTCGGCAAGCGCAAGCCATATAACCGCCCGGCGTTTCTTACTGAAGGCGGTGTGCACTTCGACCACGGCACCGACAAAAATATTTATACTTTCAGCGTCTACTATCGTGACCGTGATGAATACCGTCCTCCACGGGCAGTAAGGGTAGTAATTGACGGCATCATCCACAATATGAAGCTCCATAAAGGCAATCCCAATAACGGTAGCTATCTTTACGAGACAGTTCTACCCGCGGCCCCCCATGCCTATTATTTCGTTGCTACCGACGGTGACGGAGGTTGTATAACTCACCCCCACCATGGGTTCCTCCGTGGGCCAGAGGTGGTAAAATCATTCAATAACCCACCCCACCTTGGGGACAAGAAGATTATACCACCGATAGGAAATTATCGAACGAAATACGCATACACCATTCATTACCGGGATAAGGACTTTGATGTACCATCAATAGCCTTGGTATATATTGATGATATTCCACAGGTGATGAAACTTGCGGCTGGTAGGCCATATTCCGGCCTCTATATCTTCAGGACCCGTCACCATGTGGGCTATAACCATGATTATTACTTCTATTTCGAGGACGGCAGTGGCGGTGTATGCCGTTATCCTGACCGAGGCAGCTTCCACGGCCCGGTCGTAACGAGATAATAAAATCAAATTGGCTTGAAATCTTATTTGAAGGAGGATTGCATGAATTGGAAAAGGCTGACAGTTACGGTTGCTTTCACCGTGGTGGTGCTTATTGGCATCATTGGTTGCCCCGGCGCAAAGCCGCCCGAAACGCCGGCCGCACCGCAGGGTCCTGGAACTACCTATCAGCGCGCACCAACCCCATTTGAAGTAACAACTACCCAACCTCAAGAAAAATCCATCCGCTATGTTATGGACTGGGGCGACGGCAATATCGATACTACCATTGGCAGCTATGAATCAGGCAATACCGCCACTATCCATCATACCTGGGTGAATGATGGCGACTATTCGGTCAAGGCACTGGCAATCCTTGATGAGGATGAGACCAAGGCATCGGTTTGGTCCGAACCCACCAGTATTAAAGTCCTGCCCAATGCATCACCAGACCCTCCTACTATCCAAGTTCCGCTGGCAGGGGTTAAGGATGCATGGACCTATTTCAGCGCTACCACCACGGACCAGGACGGCGACAGTGTTGGCTTCAAATTCGAGTTCAAGAAAGGAACCACCGGCGACTGGACCGACGAAGCAATCGGCTTCGTTCCGAGCGGCAGCACGGTGCCTGATTCTAATAAGTACACGAAAATCGAAGCTGTTTATGTCAAATGCAAAGCCAGGGATATCCACAAAAGTGAATCCGACTGGTGCGATTCTGTTTCTTTACTTATCGGAAAAGAAGGGGCGGTCATGTGGTGGTGGTGGACCCAGAATGAGGATGAAGCAGCACCGATGACCGGACCGGTAATCGCCTTGGATGGCACCCGGGAACTGGCTTATGCTGGTTTTGAAGATGAAGGATACAAATTCTACGGCATCGAGGTAACAACCGGAAACAGGAAGCGCACAGGCAGCACTGTGTCGGTGCCCGAGGATGAGTTTGAGTTCACTGGCCATCCTGCTTATTGCGAGCAGACCGGCCATATCATCTTCGGCAAGGAAGACGGCGAACTTTATGCATTCACTACATCCCTATCCAGAGTTTGGCACTGGCCTGGTGCCAATAGCGAGCTGGAAATGACCATGACCCCATGGGGCACACCGGCTATCAACGGCAACAAAATCTATGTCTCGCGTGAAGACACGATTATCCGGGGACACGATACATTAGATGTTACAAAACTCTACCTGATTGAAGACAATGGGGATACCCCTTCTACACCGATATACTATTCATTGGGTGAAGTTGAACTCCTTGGCGCTCCGGTTATTGACAATGATGGTAATGTTTTGGTTGTGACCGATTCCGGATACCTGTATAAGATGCCACCCGATTTGAGCACTGTAACCTGGCGAGTACTGCTCAGCGGGGGAAACGAGGTATTCGGTCCGGTCATTGGTGGTGGTGGCACTATTTATTGCGGTTCAAACGGCAAACTTTTTGCAATTAACCCTGACGGCACAGAAAAATGGCAAATAACCCTGGGCGTAGAACCACAAATAGTCGTGAGTCCATCAGTTGTATTCGTCACCGCAATTGTCTTGGGCCAAGGGACCAAGCTGTTTTCCATTGACCCGGCAACAGGGAATCAGAACTGGTCGGTTGATATAACCTCTACCTGCACGACCCCGGTTCTTACGGCCAACGGTCTGATGTACTGCCAGGACGATAACGACATTCTTTTCTGTCGGCACCAGTCTGACGGCGCTGAAGTATGGCATTGCGACTGCCCACAATCTCTTTCCCATGGTGGCAAGGGTTATCGCAAGCTGGATATAATTCAAAAATCACCGAGCATTACCTCTACCGGCAATATCATAGTTGCGGGTGACGACGCACTTTATTGCGTAGCCGGGTATAAAGAAGGTCTGTTAATGGATGCACCGTGGCCAAAATGGCAGAAGGATACATACAACACTGGTAAAGCGGTAGCCTGGTAAATGGCTGCTTTCGGTTTTTGGGCCCGCTTTTCACAGCGGGCCCGTTCCTTTTTGTCACGGTATCTTGACAGTCGGTGTTTACAGACTATCCTACTTACCGACTTCGGCCGGTTCCTAATGTAAATGTAGGGATGCCGAAGGGTGAATGAATAATGTCGAAATGTAGTATGGAGGAAAAAATGAAGCCCAAAAGAATTGCGCTGGCAGCACCAGCATTAATCTTGGTTCTGGTTTGGCTTGTAGGCTGCGGCTCGCCGCCCAATGTGCCGGATAAACCTCGGGGAGCCCACACAGGATTGAAGGGTTCTCCTTATGCCTGCACAACTCAAACCACCGACCCAAACGGCGGTCAAGTAGCCTACCAGTTTGACTGGGGCGATAACAGTCAGTCAGCCTGGTCTCAAATGATGGATGGTGACATTCCTTATGCCGACACGCATGTTTGGACTGAAACCGGACTGTTTGATGTCAAAGCCCGTGCCAAAAACTCCAAGAAGGCCTCTGATTGGTCCGAACCACTTAGTGTTACCATCAATCCTGGCGAGGGCCAAGTTCGCTGGTCATTTGCGTTCACCGACCCTGAAGACCCAGAAGATTCGGCCGACTTCAGTCTGAATACCTTTGGTCTTGATATCGGAGGTGACGCCGCCTACATTGGTTGTGAGTACGGTGCTGTCATCGCCCATAAACTGGACCGCACTCTGCGCTGGAAATTCCTTAACCAAGAAGGTGACGAATTCACCACCGCACCTACAATCGGTGATGACGGCACAGTGTATATCGGTTGTGCCAATGATACCCTTTATGCAATAAACCCATCTGGAACACGCAAATGGGCCGTTGACCTTGGGGATGAAGCCTTTGCTACTGCTGCACTTGCCTCAAATGGCAAAATTTATATCCAGACCGAAGCCGACTCATTGCTGGCCATCAACCCAGATGGTAGCCGGCTCTGGTCATACCTCACCGGTGGTGGCAGTTCTTCGCCGGTAATCGGTCCGGATGGCACCGTTTACGCAGCAAGCCAGGACGGCATGCTTTATGCACTCGACCCGGAAAACGGCACCCAGAAATGGGTCTATCCTTTGGGCAGCTCAGAAATAATCGCCTCACCTGCGATTAATACAAATCTCAATGTCATCTATATAACCGATGATGACGGTCAATTTGCATCGGTCAACCTGAATGATGGTTCTGAAAACTGGACCGCATCTGTCGGGGAAACGCCATCATCACCGGTAATCGGAACCGGCAGCACTATTTATATCGGCGGCGGCGGCACATTGCTCGCATTCAATCCCAATGGTGACCTCAAATGGACATGGACCCCGTTATTTCAAGGCACGGTCTCAAGCCCGGCCGTTTCCAGTGCCGGCATTATCTACGTCCTGGTAACTACTGGCAAAAAGGATTTTGAGGAACCGGATTCGCTTTACGCTGTCAATTCGGACGGAACCAGACGCTGGGCCTGCGCCATCGGCGAAGGTTACTACGATGATATTATGTCTTCGCCGAAGCTTGATGATAACGGCAACATTTATATCGGAAGTGGACTGGCTGCCTGGTGCATCCGTGGCCTTGGCGGACCGGCCCAGTCCTCGTGGCCGATGTTCCAGGCCGATGCAAGAAACACTGGCAGGGCAGGTAACTAGTGCTGCGTTCCGCAAGTAATAAGACTTTTTTCTCTGTCATAAGCGACTGCTTTTCGGTAGGTTACGACAAAACATACCGCCCTACGATTTAAGGAGTGACACTAGGGGAAAACAAGGAATGATGTTCAAGCCCGTTTCTCGACGGCCGAACCATCGGGAAATTGAGCAGCGCATTCTGAAATTCTGGGACGCGGGTCACTATTTCAAGAGACTACTGGAACGCAACCGAGGCAATGAGCAATTCCGCTTCCTCGACGGCCCGATTACTGCCAACAACCCGATGGGCGTTCACCACGCCTGGGGCCGGGCTTATAAAGACCTGTTTCAGCGCTATAAAGCTATGCTGGGTTATGACCAGCGTTTCCAGAATGGGTTCGATTGCCAAGGCCTCTGGGTTGAGGTTGAAGTCGAAAAAGAACTGGGTTTCAAGTCTAAGCGTGACATCGAAAAGTTCGGCATCGACAGTTTCGTGCAGAAATGCAAAGAAAGGGTCCTTAAATACTCCAAAATCCAGACCGAGCAGTCGGTCCGACTCGGCCAGTGGATGGACTGGGAGAACTCATACTACACCATGTCCGATGAGAACAATTACTCCATCTGGCACTTTCTGAAGAAATGTCACGAACGGGGTCTGATTTATGAGGGGACCGATGTGATGCCCTGGTGTCCTCGGTGCGGTACTGCAATTTCTGACATGGAAATTGCTACTGAAGGGTATCAGGAACTGACCCATAAAGCAGTTTTCCTGCGTTTCCCCTTGCGGGGACATCCGAATGAGTACCTCCTTGTCTGGACCACGACGCCCTGGACCCTAACATCAAATGTGGCGGTTGCGGTCCACCCAGACCTGATCTATGTCCGTGCCAAAAAGGACGGTAGAGTTTACATAGTTGCCAAGCCTTTGCTTGAGGTCTTGGGCACAAGTGCTCGTGTCATCGAAGAAAAAAAAGGCAACGAACTAGTAGGGTTACGCTATCTTGGCCCATTCGATGAACTGTCACCCCAACATGGAGTTGACCACCGCGTAATACCCTGGGACGAAGTAAACGCCCTTGAAGGCACTGGTCTTGTCCATATCGCACCCGGCTGCGGTAAAGAGGACTTTGACTTGGGCAAGGAACATGGGCTCAAGGCAATCGCCCCATTGAATGAAGACGGTACCTTCAAGCCCGAATTCGGTTGGTTGGCTGGCAAGGATGCCAAAACCGCATCCGAGCCGATTTTCGAGAATCTAAAAGGGAAAGGCTATCTGTACCGGGTCGAAGGTTACACCCATCGGTATCCGGTTTGCTGGCGTTGCGGTGAAGAATTACTATTCCGTCTTGTCGACGAGTGGTTCATCAACATGGACGCACTCCGTTCCGAGATAATGGATTCGGCCCGAGAGGTGCGTTGGATTCCACAGTTCGGTCTGAGTCGGGAACTGGACTGGCTCAAGAATATGGCCGACTGGTGCATTTCGAAGAAAAGATACTGGGGTCTGGCACTGCCTATCTACCGATGCGAATGCGGCTGGTTCGATGTAATCGGCTCGGCCGAAGAGCTGAAGGCACGGGCAGTCGAAGGCTGGGACAAATTCAGTGGCCACACTCCACACCGGCCCTGGATAGATGAAGTAAAAATAAAATGTGAAAAGTGCGGCAGGACAGTTTCCCGTATCAAGGATGTAGGAAATCCCTGGTTAGATGCCGGAATTGTTCCATTTTCTACTGCTCATTATCTTGTGGACCGCAATTACTGGCAGAAATGGTTTCCTTTCGACTTTATCACCGAATGCTTTCCCGGTCAGTTCCGCAACTGGTTCTATGCTATCCTTGCGATGAGCACAGTGCTTGAGAAACACGCACCGTTTAAGGTTCTTCTGGGACATGCACTGGTTAAGGACGAAAAAGGCCAGGATATGCACAAATCTGCCGGGAATGCCATTTCAGTGGATGAAGCAGTCGATAAAATCGGCGCTGATGTGATGCGCTGGATTTATCTATCTCAGAACCCGACCCAGAATCTGCTATTCGGTTTCGGCAAGGCCCGCGATGTCGAACGCAAACTTCTCACATTCTGGAATGTTTACAGCTTTTTTGTCACCTATGCCAACATTGACAAAATTAACCCAAATGAACTAAAGCTCAAGACACCGCACCTTTCACTTCTGGACCAATGGATACTTTCCCGGCTCAATTCGCTCGTGAGGCTCACCCGAGAAAGACTTGATGATTTTAACCCCTTGCCAGTGCCGCATGCAATCGAAGCATTTGTCGAGGACCTTTCGACCTGGTATGTCCGCCGCAGCCGGCGAAGGTTCTGGAAATCGGCTTCAGACCGAGACAAACAAACTGCATACCAAACCCTGTATACCTGTATTGTTACGCTCACCAAGTTAATTGCTCCGTTTATGCCTTTCCTGTCCGAGGATATCTATCAGAACATTGTCCGCTCGGTCAACAAATCTGCGCCAGAATCGGTCCATCTCTGCCAATATCCAGAACCAATTCCTTCCTTTATCAACACGGGGCTTGAACAAGAGGTGATTCTGGTCCGAAACGCGGTATCACTTGGCCGCGCCGCACGGGAGAAAACCAAACTTAAAGTGCGTCAGCCATTGTCCGCTGCCATCGTCAGGCCAGAGCGCTCAGATGAACAGAATATTTTCCTCCGCCACGCCGATGCCATCAAGGAAGAACTCAATGTCCGTGAGTTGCTCTTTACCGAACCTGGAGCCCAGTTTCCACCCGACTACGCGGTTGCCGAACAGGATAACCTCGCTGTAGGTATCAACACAAAGCTCACCCGTGAGTTGGAAAACGAAGGTTTTGCCCGTGAGTTCATCCGTAAAGTTCAGAATCTCCGCAAAGCCGCGGGTTTCGAAGTAACTGACCGCATTCAGCTCCATTATGAAACTACTGAAAGACTGGCCGAGGCGATAACATCATTCAAAGACCGCATTAGCCTTGAAACCCTTGCCCTGAATATAACGGGTGAAGCCATCGATTGCCCTGACATCAACAAATCCCTGAAGGTCAACGGCGAACCAGCCAGATTGGCACTCAAATGTGTCGGGAGGAAACGGACATGAAAAAACGGTTCAAGAAAGAAGAACTTATAAAACTGGAACGGGCCCTGCTGGCAAAAAAGCGACTCCTCCTCAAACAGCGAAAAGTAACCGACGAAGTAATGGAGTCAACCTTACCCAATACTACCGGTGAATCCGTCCGCCGCACCCATCCTGCAGACCAGGGAACAGAAAACTACCAACGGGAAATGGCCTCCAGGCTCAAATCCATCGAGAGCAAAACACTGCGAGAAATAGAAACCGCGCTGCGCCGCATAAACAAAGGAACCTATGGTATCTGCGAGCGTTGCGGCAGACCTATTCCAAAAGCAAGGCTCTTGGTCGTTCCCCATGCCCGGTTCTGCATGAAGTGTCTGAAAGAACAAAAGTAACATAAGAAATAGATTCAGCGGAACCGCACGAATACTCACCATGCTTATGACTATCCCTGGTCTTTTCCTGCTCGACAAACCCTTAGACCTAGTCGCTTCATTACTCCTTGCTTTTGTTTTCTGGGTGCTGGCAGGCCGGTCAAAACCGGCTCCATTCCAATCGATGAGAAGTTTCTTCTGGCTCGGCCCGGCTTTGGTCCTGACAAATACCTTTTTCGGACCGGCACCGAGAATCTGGGGCCTTTTCAGCAAATCCGGGCTACTTCTCGGCGTGCTAGTCTTTTACCGGCTTACCTGGGCTGCCTGGATAGCATTAGTCCTTATCCGCACCTGCCCGGCGCGAGAGTTCCTCTTTTCCTTCCGTAGTTTCCTCGGTTTCTTTCACATTCCGGACCGTAATATTTCGCTTACCCTGTTTCTTACCCTTGAGATGTTACCTCAGTTTGCCGACATCCGCGTAAATGATTTCCACAACCTACCCGAGGCAATCGCCCGCCGTATCAGAAATGTTGTCCTTCCTGTCCTCCCGGACGAGCAACCAGAAACCAGAAAAGGGCACCTCAAACCGGCAGATGCTGCTCTCGCTATCCCGGCTGCCGGCCTCATTATCCTGGCAGCTCTGATTTAGACATGCACAATATCAAACTGACTATAGAATTCGACGGTGCCGGTTTCTTCGGCTGGCAGTACCAGCCAGACAGAAAAACTGTTCAAGGTGAGCTCCAGATTGCGCTTGAGAAACTTGTCCAGAAACCGGTCAAGGCTTATGGATGCAGTCGCACCGACGCCGGCGTTTCAGCCCACAACTATGTCGCTAATTTCTATACCCAGTCCAAGCTGGGTATCGAGCGTTTCCGCCGTGCTTTGAATTACCATCTGCCTAAGGAAATCTATATCAAATCAGCCGAACTGGTAGACCTGCTTTTCCACGCCCGTTACAATGCCAAAAGCAAAATTTACACCTACCGTATTATTCGCGGACAGTCGCCACTTCGCCATGCCCGGGCCTGGGAATTGCGTGAGGCAGTTGATGCCAGGAGGATAAACAAAGCCCTGAAACTCTTTGTTGGTAGAAAAGATTTTCAACCTTTCTGCCTTACCCGCAATATCTCAGGCATCTGCACGCTCTTCAGGCTCGAACTGTCAGAAACGGAAGACGAAATTTCTATCTTGATTCAAGGCGACCGGTTCCTTTACAAAATGGTCAGAAGAATCATCGGTGCTGTTGTTACCTATGGAACGGGCCGCATTACCCTTGCCGACATCAAGGCTGCGCTGGCCGGTAAAAAACACCGCTCCTATCGCACCGCGCCAAGTTCCGGTTTAATCCTGGACTCGGTTCAATACTGATAGCCCGAATATCGGACCGCAGCATCGTCCAATGCCTGTTTTGCTGTCTTCTGGCCCAGCATCGCAGCCTCAAGTTCCTCAACTAGTGCTTTTCTACCTCCAAGCCATTTCAATCCACGGGGCTCAAAAAATGCAATCTCCATCTGGCCATAAGCCTGTTTCAGACCAGGGGTATTCTGAAAACGCTCGCAAATGCGCACATCCTTAAGGCACCTTCGGTAAATCGGCGCATACCATGTCCCCAAAGACCATTCTACTTGCTGCTCTGGACTGAGAAACCACTTAATGAATTCCCAGGCCGCTGCCTTCTGTTTCTGGGTAGCCTGCTTGAACATACCGATATTCGTGCCGTAAACTATGGCCCCGGGTTTACCCCAAGTCGGGAGCATGGCCATTCCTACAGGAAAACTTTCCTTATCGAGCATCTCTGACCGCCATGTTGAACTACCCCGCAAGGATGCAATTCTCTTAAGCAGAAAATCTTCAACCGGATTCCTGCCGACATCGGTATTCTGCACTTTATCCTTGAGCACAAGCTCAACCTGGAACTCAAGCCCGCGTGTCCCGGCAGGACTGTTAAACTCCGGGTTTCCATCCTCGCGGTCCAAAAACCTTCCATCCTGCTGAAAAAGCATGGAACCGAAAACCCAAATATCAGTGCCGCCGGCTGTTGCCCAAACCACAGGCTTCCCTGATTTATCCCGTTTCATCACTTTCATGCACATCCGGCGAAATTCAGGCCAAGTCTTTGGAAATTCCGAATAACCCGCTGCATCAAGCATCTCAACATTATAATAATAAACTGGCACACTCTTGTTAAAAGGCAGGGTAAGAAGTTTCCCGTCCCAGGTGTTATTCTCAAGAAGCGCGGGATAAATATCTGCTATTTCGTTTCTAGAAAATCCGTTTGGCCCGTGCACATAACCATCCAGGAATTCAAGCTGGCCATTTGCATAAAGCTGGGTAGTCCAGTTCTCATACATCTGTGCAATAGTCGGTGGACTCTTCACCGCAACCGCACCCATCAGCTTCTGGGCCAATGCATCGTATGAACCCATCCCGACCAGTTCGATACGGATATCCTTGTGCGTGCTCTCGAACTCAGCCACCATCGCTTTCAGTGTTTTCTGCGATTCACCCCCCATCGCATGCCAGAACTTGATGACGGTCCGGTTATCCTTAAGTCCACAGCCGGCAACGCCTACCAGAATTACTGCGATTGGAAGCCAAAATACGCTCAGAAGTTTCCGGTTCATGATTTGATTCTAGGTCCAGCTAGACCGGTGTCCAGTTAGCCTTTCTGTGACAGGTGAGGATAATCAGAATTTAATTACGCCGGTCGGGTCTATCCGTTTCCTGTCCTTGCGGATTTCAAAATGCAGATGGGGCGCGCTCGAGCGGCCACTTGAACCAACAGTGCCTATTGTCTGGCTGGCCCGTACTGTATCGCCCGTGGCCACTTTGCATTCCTTTAAGTGGCCGTAATATGTTTCATAACCTTGGAAATGGCAAAGCAGGACAAATCGTCCAAAAATACTGTCGGTCCCGCAATCGGTTACGACGCCGTCAGCCGAAGCACGGACCGGTGTGCCAGACTGAGCAGCCAAGTCAATGCCCCGGTGGCTCGAAGTGAAACCGCGTGATACAACATACCTTTCCAATGGCACGACTACAGGAATTGGCCGGCTGCCCCAGACTTCTGCACCTGTCCATTCTGGCATGACCGAAGAATCAAAAGGCACCGAATTCCAGTCAACAGGAGGCGGGGTTAATTTCACCCCAAGCATCTCCGCCATTTTCTTTTCCTGTTCCTCAACACGGGCCAAGCGCTGGCGCAGAAGTAAAACCTTGGCAAACTCGGCTTCGAGCTCGCTGTTACGGTGCTCAAAATATGAAAGTCTTGCCAGCCGGTACATCCCGGAACCCGCTAGCACCAGTGCCACGAGAACAATAATGAGCAAGAGACCGGCCAAGATCAGCAGCGCAAAAACCGCAGAACGAGAAAGTGTCCGCTTGAAAATGTATGGGCTGTAATTGCTCGTGACGATAAACGAAACTTCTTTACGGGCCATAGATAATGCGAATCAATCTGTCCAGGTCTTCTTCTGAGAAATATTCAATAACCACCCGGCCCCGTCCGTGCTTCGCAGGCATAATATGAACCTGGGTTCCAAACTTTTCCTGCAATCGTTCTTCAATTTCCTGAATGTGAATATCCTTTTCCTTAAGTCTCGTTTTCGGTTTGTCCTTATGCTTGGCACAGAGTTTCTCGACCGCCCGAACCGAAAGCCCTTCTTTAAGGATTTGCTCGGCCAGCTCGACCTGTTCGCGCCGGCTCGTCAGAGAAAGAAGCGTCCGGGCATGGCCCGCACTGATTTTGCCAGCGGCCAAGGCATCTCGCACCTTGTAAGGCAAAGTCAGAAGTCTGAGCACATTAGTAACAGTAGAACGGTCCTTGCCCACGGTGCTGGCAATTACCTCATGGGTCAGGTTAAATTCACTGGCCAGCCGCCTGTAGGCCATCGCCTCTTCAATCGGGTTCAGATTCTGACGCTGGAGATTCTCCACAAGTGCCAGCACAAGCATTTCTCGATCGCTTACCGAACGCACAACTGCGGGAATCGAATCAAGTCCGGCCTGTTTTGCCGCACGCAGACGGCGTTCACCCACCACCAGTTCATAGCCGTCACGCCGGCGTCGCACTAGAACTGGCTGCAACACGCCGTTCGCCTTTATCGATGCCACCAACTCGTGAAGATTCTCTCTGGCGTGTTCCCGGGGCTGAAACGGATTTGTCCTTATTTCATCAATCCTAATCGTCCGGGCCTCGGTAGTCATAGCCAGCCGCGTTTTCTCCGGGATTATCGCCCTGATACCTTTACCCAAAGCCTTCCGCTTCATAATTCTTCGGCTTTCTGGTACCGGGCAAGCAATTCATCTGCCAGTGACGAATACGCCTGCGCACCAGCAGAATGACCATCGTAATCAAAAATAGTTTTGCCAAAACTGGGCGCCTCAGCCAGCCGAACGCTGCGCGGCACCACTGTATCGAAAACCTGCTCGCCAAAAAAACTCCGCACCTCGGCCGCTACTTGCTTTGCCAGATTCAATCGGGAAGAATACATCGTCATCAGCACCCCTTTTATTTCAAGCGTAGGATTCAAACTCTGACGCACCAGGCTGATGGTGTCAAGCAACCGTGAAATTCCCTCAAGCGCATAATACTCGGCTTGCACCGGCACAAGCACGTCGTGTGCTGCCACGAGACCGTTGATTGTCAGAATCCCAAGCGAAGGCGGACAATCAATTATCATAAACTGGTACTTTGGTTCGATCAACCCGAGCGCTCGGACAAGCCTGAACTCACGCTCAGGTGCCTCAACCAGTTCTGCTTCTGCACCGGCAAGGTCAATCGACCCTGGCAAAAGGTCAAGCTGCTCGGACCGATCATGCAGAATCGCTTCTTCAACCCGTTGTGCCTCAACAAGCGTCTCATACACCGATACCTCAAGCTTTGAGCGGTCAACCCCCAAACCAAGCGTAGCGTGCGCCTGCGGGTCCAAATCGACGAGTAACACTTTGCCTGTCCGGCGGGCGAGGGTTGCGGCCAGATTGACCGAAGTGGTGGTTTTGCCAACGCCGCCTTTCTGATTACAGATTGCCAGACGCTTTGCCATCCTGCTAATCTAATAGAACGAACTACCGTGTCAAATGGTAAATTGAACCTTGACTATTTCGACATTGAGATGCAGTATTTAGTATAGAAAATTTGAGTATCCAGGCACTCATCAGTCGGCTCTGGGCTTCTGACCAGACCACAAAAATAAAAGCGATTGAGGACCTCCGCCGTTTAGGCGGTGATGAAGCTGCTGGTGCGCTCGTGCTGGTGCTTGCGGACAGAAACCCGGAGGTTCGCAACAAAGTAGGTGAAGCCTTGGCAGCGCTCGGCCCGATTGCGGTCGAACCCGTAATTAACTACCTCAAAAATTGGGAAGGCCCTTTCGATACTGTAATTCCTAAACTTCTGGGCCGGCTGCGCTCTGAAAAGGGGTTGGATATTCTCTTCCGACATCTCATTGACAGAGAACCCGAGGTGCGTGCCGAAATCGCCCGCGCGTTAGGAAGAATCGACACGCCAAAAGCGATTCCAGGTCTTCTCGACCTGTTGTGTGACCTTGTCGCGCCGGTCAGAATCGCAGCCGCTTCTGCGCTCGGCGAGCTCAAAGAGAAATCCGCGGTTGACCCATTACTTGACGAATTGGCTGACGATAACCCTGCGGTCAGAATCGCAGCCGCTTCTGCGCTCGGCCGCATCGGAAGCCATAAAGCTGCACGCACGCTTGCCAATATTGCCGGGGATGACCCAAACCCTGATGTGCGGGAAGTTGCTGAAAAAGCCCTGCGCTATATCAGCCGCGGCACTATCGACCCGCTTATTCGTCTGCTGGATTCAGATAACCTGAGTGAACGAATCGGGGCCATGAGTTCGTTATTGGCCGATGGCAGTGCCGCGGTTCTGCCTCTGGAAGAAGCCTTGAGCCATGAAAATCCGACAGTCCGTTCCTCAACCGCAGAAATCCTCGGGCTTATCGGGAACCCAGCTGCGATTGATGCCTTGGCCCACACCACCCAGGACCCTGAAGCCCAGGTCAGGCTTGCGGTTGCTTCTGCTCTTGGTCGAATCAAGAACCATCGCTCGGCCGAACTGCTTGCCTCAGTGCTTGAAGACGAAGACCCAAAAGTGGCGGCCGCAGCAGCGAACGGTCTTGAGCGGCTTGAGAAATATGCGATTGACCCTCTAATCCGTCTCCTTACCAGCAAGAGGACGGAAACCAGAATCCGAGCCACTGATGTACTCGGCCGTCTGCGCCACAAAGGTGCAGTCGAAAAACTGATTTCTGGCCTCGCCGACAGAACTGCCTGGGTCAGAATAGTATCGGCCCAGGCACTTGGCGAAATCCGTGAGAACAAAGCCGTTCCATCGCTCATCCAGGCACTGAAGGACCGGAATACAATCGTCCGCGCGATGGCAGTAGAAGCCTTGGGCAAACTGCGTGACTATCGGGCTACTATGTCTCTGCTCGAATGCCTGAAAGATGGAGCCGTTCTGGTGCAAACCAATGCACTCAGAGCCCTGGGCCAAATAGGGAATCCGGTTGCATTGCCGTTTCTGACCACGACCCTTGACTCGCCTGAAACAGAACTGCAGATTGCAGCCATTGAAGGGCTCGTTGCTTTGCGTGCCACAAAAGTGCTAAACCGACTCCTCAAAATGGCCCGGCCTTGGCCTTTCAGCAAGGAATCCGGTAAAGTGAAACGCGCAGCACGCTGGGCGATTGAAATCCTTGAGCCGATAGCATCCGGCCAGCAACCCGAGGGAGATTCTCCTGAAGATTAGAACAAAGCGTTGGTATATGCTTCAGGGTCAAACGGCTCAATATCTTTGACGCCTTCACCCGTTCCAATAAACCGGATGGGAAGGCGGAGTTCCAATGCAATTGGAATCAGAATTCCGCCTTTAGCAGTGCCGTCAAGCTTGGCAACGATGATACCGGTAAGCCCGAGCTGTTCGTGAAAAGCGCGTGCCTGGCGCAAACCATTCTGTCCTACTGTCGCATCTAGCACCAGCCAAATTTCATCGGGCGCTCCGGTTCGCACCTTGCCACAAACGCGTTTTATCTTGACAACTTCTGCCATTAAATCCTGCCTTGTGTGCAGCCGACCCGCAGTATCAACGAGCACGATGTCCTGCTTTTTGCTCAATCCTTTTGATATTGCATCATAGGCCACGGCTGCAGCATCCTGGCCACGGATAGAAGAAACCAGTTCGACACCGGCCCTCACAGCCCAGATACCCAGCTGTTCTGAAGCCGCATCCCGGTAAGTGTCAGCCGCCGCTACTACTACTTTCTGTCCTTGCCGGCTGTAATAATAACAGAGCTTGCCGACCGTTGTCGTCTTTCCTGAGCCGTTTACGCCCACAACCATTATCACCTTGGGTCTGGTTGTCTGTCTAAGAGGTTTAGAACCAGATGCCAGCAATCGGATTATTTCCTGTTTCAATACTGCTTGTCGGTTATTGCCGGCAAATCTTGCCTTTCGGACAAGGTTCGGTGCCGTATTCACTCCGACATCTGCGGCCAGCAGGAGTTCTTCTAATTCTTCATCGCTCTCAGCAGTAAGCAGCCGCCTGAAAATATCTCGCGTCTTGGCAAGCCTCTGCTTGAGCCTGCTTAGACTGAGACCTGTTCGGGAAGTGCGGTTCGTGTCTGACTTATGCATTACCTGTCCGGTAGTCCGCCAAGCTGACTGAAACAAGCTTGGAAATACCCGGTTGCTGTGCGGTAACCCCGAAAAGTGCATTGGCCCGCTGGACCGTAAGCCGGTTGTGAGTGATGATAACAACCTGAGTAGTATTAGAAATTGATTTGAGATATTCGGCAAAACGACCCACATTGGCATCATCGAGCGGCGCATCAACTTCATCCAGAAAACAGAACGGGGCCGGTTTCACACGGTAAAATGCAAAAAGTAACGATACTGCCAGAAGTGCCTTTTCTCCATCTGAAAGTTGTTCCAGTCGTTTGGGATTCTTACCGCCGGGCCGGGCTACAATTGCAATCTCAGATTCCAAAGGTCTCTTCTCGTCAACCAGTACCAGGTCTGCTTCGCCTTCAAGGAACATCTGTCTGAACACATTTTTGAACTCGGCACGCACCTTTTGGTAAGTATCAAGAAATTGCTCACGCGCGTGTCGGTCTATTTCAGTCATAGTCTGCAAAAGATTCTCCCGGGCCGATACAACATCGTTACGCTGGGTGTTCAGTCGCTCAAGGTCCTGCCTTTCCTGTTCATATTCTTCCTGGGCCAATGGGTTTACTTTGCCAAGCGCGCCGAGCCTACGCCGCACACCAGCAAGGCTTTCAGTAACATCGGTAGTCTCTTCGGGTTCAAACTGGGCAATATCAGTCGCCTGTTCTGCTGCCGCCTCCTGGACAATCGCAGCCTGACGCTGCTTCAACTCGTGCTTTTTGAGCCGCTGCTCCATCAGTATATTCTGATTCTGTTCCCTTGCATGGCGCATTTCGGTAAGTTTCTTTTCAAGCTGTTCCTCTACTATTGCCAAGTCAGCGATTCCGAGCTGACGGATTTTGGCTTCAGCATCGGCGACCTCTTGGCGGGCCTTCCGAATCTGAGGTGCAAGCATGGCTGTTTCTTTCTCGATCTGCTTGCTATCCTCCTCCGCTTTGTTCATGGCCTTTTCCAGCTCAGCGATTCTGTGCTTGCGTTCCTCAATCGTCTGCTTGGTATAGCTGGTTTCTGTCTCAATCTGGGAAACTTTGTGCCGCTGTTCGTTCAGGTTGGCCAATTGCTGAGCGGCTTCTTCAAGTTTTGTTTTTGCTTCATGTTCCTGTTCTTTTCTCTGCTCCCCGGCTTTTTTTACTACCCTGGTCTGGTTCTTGACATTCTCGGTCAGGCCTTCCAGCTTTTTTCTTTCTGCTGTCAGCTTCTCAATAGTCCTGTGCTTATCAGAAGCAGTCCGGTTCAATTCTGCACGCACCCGCTCCATATCCCGTTCCAGTTCGGCCTTCTTGGCAGCAAACAACTCTTGCCTTGCATTAAGCGATGCCTTCTGCTGCTCAAGCTCGGAGAGATTTTCCTTTGAATCCTCAACCAGTCTGTCAATCTCGACCAGCCGTTTCTCGGTGTCTTTCTCTTTTGCCGAAAGAGCGGCAAGAAGTTTTACTGAATTCTTATGCTCTTCCGATTTTTCCCTCAGTTTTCCTTGCCGGGCACCAATAACGAATCGGCCGTCAGCAAAACGGGCACAACCCCTCTTGGTCAAAAAAGACCAGTCAGGATATATTTTTGCCAAACGCTCAATCTCAACCTCGTCTGAAACCACAATGAAAGAATTCACTATATTGCGCACAACCTGAGGTGCCGTGTCTTTCAGCTTCACATAATCTCCAAGCCGACCGATAATAGCCTTATCATTCGGAAAATCACCAGGAGTACCAGGCTCTTCCTTGCTGGCACCGACAAGGCCGCAACCATTTTCCGGACCTTCACGAATCAGTTTCGTCAATTGTTCCAGCGACGGCTCGCGGTCAGTAACCAAGAAATCCATCACTGGCTGGAGGGCTGCTTCGCATGCCTTTTCCCAGCCTTTATCAACATCCAGGAATTTGCTAATCCTTCCAAGAATCGTCTTTCCGAGAATCTTCCGGCATTCATCCAAACTACTGGTTCGGTTCAGAACAGCAAGTTTCTTTTCAAGACGGTTTCTCCGGTCGCGTGCCTTTGACAAATCCTGATGCAGTTGCCGGCGTTCTTCTTCAAGGCTTGCAAATCTCAGTTTCAGTCCATTGAGCCGCTCCTGCTCATTCTTTATTGCTGAAATTAGTTCAACGATGCGCTGCCTGGTTTCGGTCAGGTCATCTCGGGCCTGACTGATTCGTTGCCCCAGTTCCTCGGTTTCACTTCGGAATCTTTCAATCGCATCTGCCTGATTCTGGGCCACCGCTTCAAAATGAGCGACATTTTGCCGGGTATCGTGCTGTTGCTCAAGCAGATTCTGAAAAGATTCCCGCGCTGTCTGTTCGTGGCGGCGCAGTTCATGCAGCTTCTTTTCAGCCCGACGGGTCTGCTCCTGCGCAAACTCAAGCGCCTTTTCCAGCTCCTGGTGCCCGGAATTCTCTTTGGAAAGCGATTCTAGGGCCCGGTTGAATGTCTGTTCGAGAACGGCAACGCCCTTTTCAAGTTCGCAGCGCTCTTTTCTTGCCCGGTCCGCATCCTGTTTTAGGAACTGAGCC
>Ga0209121_10000765_pt1 | contig 34247 bp, 34 predicted proteins | sample Cruoilmetagenom3_FD_187292 | JGI IMG/M metagenome (GOLD analysis project Ga0209121, IMG submission 187292) | Oil polluted marine microbial communities from Coal Oil Point, Santa Barbara, California, USA - Sample 3 (SPAdes) (version 2) | ecosystem: Environmental > Aquatic > Marine > Oil seeps ... | reverse complement strand
TGCATAAAGGGGATCACCTCCAGCGGGCGCTTTTCTTCGGGCAGGAAATTCATCAGGAAACGTGTCATCCCGGCCTGGCTGGACAGTTTGTGATTGTCCCACATGATCCAGCGCAGGATATCGCGCTTTTCTTCGGCAGTGTTGCCGCCGAATTTGCCGGTTCTATCGCTCACATACATCTGCATGACGCCCGATTGTGTCAGCGAGGTATCGCCATCAACCAGCACCGGAACTTCGCCCATCACGTTGATTTCGCGGAACTCCGGCGTGCGTGTCTCGCCGCCAAAGAAGTCGACATATACCGGCTCCCATTCAAGGTCGGCCAGCTCCAGCGCCAATGCGGCTTTGTAGGCATTGCCGCTTTCGCCCATGCAATAGAGTTTGATAGTCATGTCTCTCTCCCGGTTGGCGCGCCCGTGGGGGCGTCACATTTTAAGTATTTAGAGAAAGATGAAGCGGGGGGGCATTCACCATTGCTTAACGATACTGCGCTTTGATCAACCTTGCGGTACAGGCGGAAGCGCCGATGACCGTGAAAGGTGAAGCCTCGCTGTTCATTGTGCATAGCAACTGTCGGACGGCGGGGTGGACCTGCCTTTTCATCTTTCCACAAATACTTCCGCCGGAGGCATTCAACGGTTTCATCCGGCAACGCAATCAAACCCATTACAGCGCCCTCGCAATCAGGTCTTTCATGATCTCGTTGGTGCCGCCATAGATCCGCTGTACGCGGGCATCGGCCCACATTTCAGCAATGTCATATTCGGCCATATACCCATATCCGCCATGCAGCTGCAGGCACTCATCAAGCACCTCAAACTGTGTGTCCGACAGCCAGTACTTAACCATGGCAGCCTTTTCGACACTCAGCTCGCCACGCAGATGCTCGTTAATGCATTCATCGAGGAACGCGCGGCAAACCATTGTTTTGGTTTTACATTCCGACAGTTTAAAGCGAGTGTTCTGGAATTGCATGATCGGCCCGCCAAAGGCCTGGCGTTCCTTGGCATAAGTGATCGTACGCGCGACAGCCCCTTCCAAAGCACCCTGCGCACCACAGGCGATGATCAGCCGTTCCTGCGGGAGTTGCTGCATCATCTGATAAAAGCCGCGGCCTTCCTCCTGCCCCAAAATGTTCTCTGGCGGGATTTCCACGTTGTCAAAGAACAGCTCAGAGGTGTCAGCGGCATGCAGCCCGACTTTCTCCAGATTACGCCCGCGCGCAAACCCTTCAGCACCGTCGGTTTCAACCACCACGAGGGAAATGCCCCTGGCGCCTTCTTTAGGGTCGGTCTTGGCCGCGACGATGATCAGATTGGCGTGCTGCCCGTTGGTGATAAACGTCTTTTGCCCGGACAATCGGTACGCATTGCCATCGCGCAGGGCTTTGGTCTTCATGCCTTGCAGATCTGATCCAGCGCCGGGCTCGGACATCGCCAGCGCGCCGACCATCTCGCCCGACACCATGCGCGGCAGCCAGCGTTTTTTCTGTTTTTCAGAGCCATACGCCAGCAGATAATGCGCCACGATGCCCGAGTGGATGGGATTACCCCAACTGGCCAGATTGGCACGGCTTTGTTCGATGCAAATCACCGCCTCATGGCCAAAATCACCACCCGCGCCGCCGTATTCTTGGGGGATTGAGGGGCATAATAACCCCAGCTCACCCGCCTCGTTCCAGGTGGATCGCTCCATCATGCCTTCACGGCGCCAGCGCTCAAAATGTGGACCCCATTCATCGGTGATGAACCTGGCCGTCATATCCCCAAGCATTTGGTGCTCATCTGTCATCCAGTTGGACATATTACCATCCCTAGCGTTTGCGGGTATCAAGTTCTGAGTTGAAAAGGCGCATTCGCTGCATAAACGCGCCTTCGTCCATGATGCTGTCGAAGTTCTCAAAGACAAAGGACAATGCCTCGCCTTCGTCCAGACCAGCCTCATTCGCAAATTTGCGCAGGCGGCGATAGCCATCCTCGGTCATTGCGGTGGAAAATCTGCGGGTCAGGCGAAAGCGTTTGGGCATTAGATATCCTTCGTAGGGTGGGGTTTTACCCCACCATCCTCTTAAAACTGGTCAGCCTCCAGTGCCATTACCGGATCAGCACCCGATTGAATGCGCGCAAGGTGCAGCCCTGTGGCGGGCAGGCGGCGCGCCATGTAAAAGCGCCCGGTGGCCAGTTTGGTTTCATAGAACTTAGGATCAGAAGTGCCGGCATCCAATGCGCTTTGCGATGCTTTTGCCATTTCGGCCCACATCAGCCCAAGGCAGACATGGCCAAACATATGCATAAAGTCGTTAGACCCAGCCAACGCAGCATTGGGGTTTTTCATCCCGTTTTGCATGAAAAACATACCCGCGGCCTGCAAATCTTTTGAGGCTGCTTTCAGTGGCTCAAGGAAATCATCTTTCAGCGCTTCATTGTCGGCATTGTCCTTGAGGAAGGTTTTCACCATGTCAAAAAACGCCATAACGTGTTTGCCACCGTCTTGCGCCAGTTTGCGACCCACCAGGTCCAGGGCCTGCACACCGTTGGCGCCCTCATAAATCATCGCGATCCGGGCATCACGGGCAAACTGAGACATGCCCGATTCCTCAATATACCCGTGGCCACCGTAAATTTGCTGGGCCTTGATGGTCATGTCAAAACCTTCGTCAGTCAGGAACCCTTTGATCACCGGCGTCAGCAAAGACACCATGCCTTCTGCCGCTTCATCACCGCCACGATGGGACTGGTCGATCATCTTGGCCCCCCAAAGGAGAAAGGCGCGCGCGCCCTCGATGAAGCTTTTTTGATCCAGCAGACTGCGGCGGATATCAGGATGTACGATCAGCGGGTCAGCCGGGCCATCCGGATTTTCAACACCGGTCACAGCGCGGCCCTGCAGGCGGTCTTTGGCGTAAATCAGCGCGTTCTGATAGGCCACGTCGGCCTGTGCCAGACCCTGCATGCCAACGCCAATACGCGCTTCGTTCATCATGGTGAACATGGCGCGCATGCCTTTGTGCTTTTCACCCAACAGCCAGCCTTTGGCGCCGTCGTAATTCATCACGCAGGTGGAATTGCCGTGGATCCCCATCTTTTCTTCGATCTTGCCGCAGCTCACACCATTGCGCTCGCCCAGAGAGCCGTCTTTGTTCACCAGAAACTTTGGCACAATAAACAGTGAGACACCTTTGATGCCCTCAGGCCCGCCGGGGATTTTGGCCAACACCAGATGAATGATGTTCTCGGCCATGTCGTGCTCGCCTGCCGAGATAAAGATCTTCTGCCCGGTGAGAGAGAAAGAGCCGTCGCCCTCAGGCTCGGCCTTGGTGCGCATCAGGCCCAGATCGGTGCCGCAATGCGGTTCGGTCAGGTTCATCGTGCCGGTCCATTCGCACGATAGCATGTTGGGCAGATAGGTGGTTTTCTGATCGTCGGTGCCATGCACCAGAATGGCCGAGGCCGCACCGTGGGTTAGCCCCTGATACATGGTGAATGCCTGGTTGGATGCTGAAAACATCTCGCCCACGGCAGTGCCAAGAACGTAAGGCATGTTCTGCCCGCCGTAGTCTTCGGGCATGTCCAGGGCTGTCCAGCCGCCTTCGCGGACCTGATCAAACGCCGCCTTAAATCCGGTAGGTGTGCGCACCACGCCGTTTTCCAGAACACAGCCCTCAGCATCCCCCACAGCATTCAGAGGGGCCAGCACCTCAGAGGTCAGCTTGCCCGCTTCCTCCAGAACGGCCGCTGTGAAATCAGCTTCCAATTCGGTGTAACCTGGGGTGTCGGCAGCGCTGACGTGCAATACGTCGTGCAAAACAAATTGCAGGTCTTTGGTGGGGGCGATGTAGCTGGGCATGGTGGTCTCCCTTAGGGTCGGTGTGTTGGTGTTGCTATTTATTCAGCGGCTTTTTGGGGCGCCTTGAAGGATTGGATCATCTTGCGCCCCCAACTCATTTGATCCCGAAGATCAGCGATGGCGGCGTTCAGGTCGTCGCGCTGTCGCTCCATTTCTGCCAGACGGCGCTGGGCCACATCATAGGCGGCAGAAATCTGGGTCTGTTGCTGATCGCCTGCATCATAAAGGGCCAGCAGCTGGCGGATTTCTTCGAGCGAAAAGCCAAAGCGCTTGCCGCGCAGGATCAGCTTCAGCCGCGCGCGGTCCCGTTTGGTGAACAGGCGTTTTTGCCCCACGCGATGGGGATGGAGCAATTCCTTGCTCTCATAAAAGCGCAACGTGCGCGGGGTCACATGAAATGCGTCACACATTTCCCGGATTGTCATCACATTCTCAGCCATTTTCATGCCTCACACTCATCAAAGGTGCGGGTTAGGTGGATATGTTTTGCTTTTGATACAACAGGAGTTCAGGTTTACGCAGGGGGTACGTCACGTCACTTTGCATTTTGGGCAAGATTCCGAAATTTCAGTCGTTTTGCGTGAAACTTTCTTTTGATGCTGGGGGCGGTGGACACTAAGGGAAGGTAAGGTTTTCCATACCTGTCGCCCTTGTTTTATTGGGATTTATGATTTTTCACGCGCAGAATCTGCGCCGAATACCTATGCGGGGGCATCACCTTTGGCGTACAAGGTGGGGGTGTCGGCCCGGACAAGGTGAGGAAATGACGTGGCGTCAGATCAGGTCAATTAGCCTGTCTTGGCCTTGCCCAGAGATGCGCCCAATTGTTTGCGCAGCTCTTTAAGCTCGATCAGCGCTTCGTCCAATTGCTGGCGCTGATGGGTCAGATCAACCATTTGGCGGTCGGCCAGTTCGATCATGCTTTGCATCTGTGCTTGGGTGCCATCATTTTCGTAGATCATCAGCCATTGCCGGATGTCCTCCAGCGCAAAGCCCCATTTACGGCCCCGCAATATCAGCGTCATACGCGCCACTTCGCGTGGCCCATAAAACCGCGAGCGCCCGTCTCGTTCGGGCATCAACAGTTCAATGTACTCATAATAGCGTAATGTGCGCGGCGTCACATTGAACTTCGCACACATTTCCTTGAATGACAGGCGCGCGTCAGACATGGCTTATTCTCCCTGTTGGATAGATTAGGTGGATCGGGCAGGGAGGGCAACAGGCGGGTTGCAGACCGGGGCGATTGCGTTTCATAACAGAGCCAAGCAAAGGATAGACATTTCATGACCCCGGACAAAGCCAAACGTGCCGCGCAATTTATTGAGGCAGTCCCTCATGCCAAAGCCCTTGGAATGAAACTGGTAAAATTTGGCGATGGCGAGGCTGAATTTACCATGGGGTATGACATACGATTTATTGGTGATCCTGAAACCGGCGTCATTCATGGTGGGGCTGTGTCGGCGCTGATGGATATGTGTTGTGGCACCGCCGCCTTAAGCCACCCGGACAATCCCGGCGGGACAGCGACAATTGATTTGCGCATTGATTATATGCGCCCCGCCACGCCTGGCCAGACCATCACAGCAAAGGCCGAATGCTATCATATCACGCGGTCCGTGGCATTTGTGCGAGGGCGCGCGATGGATGGTGATCCCGACAACCCTGTGGCCACTGCCACAGGCACCTTTAGTGTGGAGGCCAAGTGATGGCGCGTTCCCAACCTGAGCCTGTCCAACAAGTCAAAAAACGGCGCGATGCGGCGCTGAACGCGCTGGTCAGTGGCGTGCCCTACATTCAATTTCTGGGCATCACATTTGATCGCCGCGGGGATGAATTGACCGGTGTGATGCCGTTTGATGAAAAACTCATCGGCAATCCCCTTCTGCCTGCCTTGCATGGCGGGGCGACAGCGGCATTTCTGGAAGTCACCGCCATCATCGGACTCAGTTGGTCGATGCTGTGGGATGACATCGAAAGCGGCGCTTTGGAGGCTTTGGCGGGCAGTGATGCGCCCTTGCCGAAATTGCCCAAGACGATCGATTTCACTTTGGATTACCTGCGTTCTGGCCTGCCGAGGGATGCCTATGCGCGCGCACATGTGACGCGCTCTGGTCGGCGCTATGCTTCCGTGCATGTCAGCGCCTGGCAGGACAACAAAGCCCGTCCTATTGCGCAGGCCAGCGGGCATTTTGTGATGCCCCGTAGGGATGGCTGAAAACGGCGTCCAAACGGGCCCAGAGGTGACGCACTCCCGCGTTTTGAAAATTGCGATCCCGATTGTGCTGGCCAATGTGACGGTGCCTGTTTTGGGCGCTGTGGACACTGGTGTGGTTGGCCAATTGGGCGAGGCGGCCCCGATTGGGGCGGTTGGCATCGGAGCTGTTATTCTGACGGCGCTTTACTGGGTGTTCGGGTTTTTGCGTATGGGCACCACCGGGTTGACCAGTCAGGCCCACGGCGCCGGGCGCCCCGGCGAGGTGGCTGCTTTGCTGACCCGCGCCTTGTTGATTGCCAGCGTGGGGGGTGCCGCAATCATCGCCCTGCAATGGCTGATTTTTTCTGGTGCCTTCCAGCTGGCCCCAGCCAGTGTGGAGGTGGAAAGCCTCGCGCGCGAATATATGGCCATTCGAATCTGGAGCGCGCCTGCCATCATCGCCTCGTTTGGGGTGACGGGCTGGTTGATTGCCCTTGAGCGCACGCGTGCGGTGCTGGCCATTCAACTGGTGATGAACGGGCTGAACATCGGATTGGATCTGTGGTTTGTTCTGGGGCTCGGCTGGGGGGTGCAAGGCGTCGCCCTGGCCACTTTCATTGCGGAATGGAGCGGGCTGGGCTTTGGCCTGTGGTTGTGCCGCGATGCGCTGAGCCGCCCGGCCGCGCGCGATTGGGCCTGTGTGTTTGATGGCCCGGCGCTCAGAAATATGGCATCGGTCAACGGCCATATCCTGCAACGCTCGCTGATGCTGGAGGGCATCGTGGTATCGTTTCTGTTTCTTGGGGCCCGGTTTGGCGATGTCACGCTGGCGGCCAATCAGGTGTTGCTGCAATTTCTGCACATCACCGCCTATGCGCTGGATGGCTTTGCCTTCGCCGCCGAGGCCCTGGTGGGGCAGGCCATGGGCGCGCGCCAACTTGGTAAACTCAGGCAATCGGCGATCATGGCCAGCCAATGGGGGCTGGTGATTACCGCAGTGATGGCCTGCACCTTCTGGTTTGGCGGTGGCATGATTATTGATCTGATGGCCAAAGACCCCGAAGTGCAATCCGAAGCGCGGCTGTATCTGATCTATATGGCACTGGCCCCGGTGGTGGGGCTGGCCGCTTGGATGTTCGACGGGATTTTTATCGGCGCCACGCGCACCCGTGATATGCGCAACATGATGGTGATCAGCTTGATTGTATACATTATCGCCGTGGTCTTACTGTTGCCCGCTTTTGGCAACCATGGCCTGTGGATTGCCCTGCTGATCAGCTATGTGGCGCGTGGGATCACCCTTGCCCTGCGCTACAGCGCGCTTGAGGCCAGCGTGCAAGTCTGAGTGTCTGGATTAAGGCTGACATAGCCCCATCTTCTTGCCCTAAATATCCCCGCCGGAGGCAGTATACTTTTGGGCTCAATCCGTGGTCCGAAAACGTGACATCTGCACAATAAGGATCACCAGCAAAGGCACGATAACGGTCACCGCGGCCACGCTCAGCAACAGTGTGCCCAATTGCGTGTAATCCGCTGTCGTGGTGTCCGAGTCGCGGGTAACGGTGAATACCTGGTTCATGTATTTGGTCAACAACGCCGCCGCCGACAGGGCCAGATTGGTGAATGAGGCCATCACCGCGAAAAACGTGGCTTTCAAATCCATTGGTGCGTTGCGGGCAATCCAGGCCAGCATCGGGATCATGGCGATCTGGCCCAAGGGTGATTCCACCGCCGTATCCAGCACCGCGATAAAGCGTGCATCCACTACGCCGCCCGTCAACGCAGAGGTCCAGTTCTGCACGCCGTAATACAGCCCGATGTTGGGCAGGCTCAGCACCCCGGCAGCAAGGCTCAGCAGCAATACGATGGTGGCAATAGGGCGTCGTGCAATCAGCGGGCGCAGCACCAGCAGACCTGCAAGGGTCAAAACGGATGTGAGCAGCGATAAGATGGACAGGAATTGCTGATCAAATTGCAGCACATCAATTTCAAACCACGTCAGGCCATTGCCGGGCAGGGGCATGGCGCGAAACACAAATATGATCACGGCGGTGCCCAGCAGCATTCTGGCCTGCGCCTTGGGAAGGCGCGCAATCAACTGGCGCATCAGCAACAGCACGATCAGCATCGAGCCGCAAAAGATGATTTCCTGCCCGTATGCCACACCGGTCAGGCCGATGGTCAACGTCATGGCAACAAACGCGCCACCGCCGATGAAATACCAGGGGTTTACCTTGGTCGTGGGCCGCGCGCTCGCGCGCTCCAGTGCCACAGCTTGCCTTCCTTGGTGCACCAAAGCGCGGCGTTTGCGACGCGCCATGAATGCGGCCAGCCAGACGCCCGAGACAGACATCAGCGGGATCACCAGCGCGATGGCGTAGATATGTGCATAGATCGCAGTTTTTTCAGGGCGGGGCAGGTCTTCGATGCCGGAGAATTGCCAGATGTTCACCAAAGCCACCACCACAGTGCCGGCGATCAACACGAAGCGCCCCAATGTTTGCATGGTGGTGTGCATGGCCTTGGAGGTGTCCTCGTCCACCGCCACACCGGCCTCATCATGGGTGGGCACCGCCTCGATCGACATGGCGTCAGCGACGGCGTCTTGCAGCACCAACCCGCAAGGCGCCAGAATAAACGAGAAGATATACCAACTGGGGATCGGCATAAGTGCGGCCATCATATCGGGCTGGGTCAGCACCAGATACATGATGAAAAGGCTGGCCGCGACACAACCCGCCCCCAGATAGATCAGCACCGCCTTATACCGCCAGATGATATCCACCAAATGCCCCAGTGGCATTTTCAACGCCCAGGGCAGCCCGGCCCAGAATGCAAGGCCGGCAATGTAGGCGGCCGAAAAATCAAGGTATTCCTTGACGAAAAACGTGCCAACGATGGCGGTGACGGTGGAACAGCCAAAGGCGAAATAGACCATCAGCGGTGGCAGGAAAGACCAGCGCAATTGCCGCGCCAGATCAAAAATGATGGCGTCAGTCAGGCGGGCAAGGGGGCGGGTGATGCTCATCCGGGGCCAGGGCTTGTTTCAGTTGGGACACATATAAAGGCGCGCAGGCGTTGCGCAATCACCCTGACGCGGAAGTGAGGCTACGTCAGAGGATGTCCAGCACCGCCTCAGGCGGGCGGCCAATGGCGGCACGATTGCCGTTTTGCACGATGGGGCGTTCGATCAGGCGCGGTTCTTGCGCCACGGCTTTTATCAAAGTGTCGTCGTCATCTGATGTACTCAGGCCCATCTCTTTGAACACAGCCTCGCGGGGGCGCATCATGTCTATGGGGCGCAGATCTAATGCGAGTAGCATGGCACGAATGTCTGCCTCTGAGGGGGGCTCATCAAGATAGCGTATGATTGTGGGCGTTATGCCGCGATCCTCCAGCAGCTGAAGCGTCTGGCGGGATTTTGAGCAACGTGGGTTGTGCCAGATTGTGATCATAGCCAGTCCTGTCTTTTGGTGCCCACGGCCTGGGCTACGGTTTCATAGCCATCTCTGGCGAGCAGATCATCAAGGCCATGCGCAATGTCAGCGGCCAATGACAGACCGTGATAGATCATTGCAGAATAGAGCTGTACGCAAGAGGCCCCGGCGCAAATCTTGGCATAGGCGTCTTCGGCTGTGGCGATGCCGCCAACACCAATCAAGGGGATTTGGCCCCCCGTTACCTGTGACAAACGCGCCAGCACGCGGGTGGATTTTTCAAACAAGGGCGCGCCGGACAGGCCCCCGGCCTCTTGGCTCTTCGGGCTTTTCAGCCCGTCTCGTGACACTGTGGTGTTGGTGGCGATAATGCCCGACAGGTTTGAGGCCCGCGCGACATCGCCGATTTCCGAAAGCTCCGCATCCGACAGGTCAGGCGCGATTTTCAGAAATACCGGGATCGGATCTGACAGCCAGTCACGCGCCTCCATCACACCTTTGAGCAGGGCCGACAGGGCCTCAGCACCTTGCAGATCACGCAGCTTTTCGGTGTTGGGAGAGGAGACATTCACCGTCGCAAAGTCAAGGTAGCGGCCACAATGCGCCAGCACGCGGGCAAAATCCTCGGCCCGGTCATCGCTGTCTTTGTTGGCCCCCAGATTGAGGCCAATGATTGCATTCCGCGGGCGGGATTTCAGGCGCTGGGCGCAGGCCTCCATGCCTAGGTTGTTGAACCCAAATCTGTTGATGACCGCGCGGTCTTCAGGCAGGCGAAACAAGCGCGGTCGCGGATTTCCGGGTTGCGCGCGCGGGGTGACAGCGCCCACTTCGATAAAGCCAAACCCTGCGCGCGAAAGCGGCAGCAGAGCCTGGGCGTTTTTATCAAACCCAGCCGCCAGCCCCACCGGGTTGGGAAGACGCAAACCTGCCACTTCGGTGCGTAGGCGCGGCGAGGTGACAAGACCGGGCAAAGGCACAGCACCAAACCGCAGAGCCTTGAGGGCCAGCCCATGCGCGGTCTCAGGATCAAACCGGTGTAATAGGCCCAGCCCCAGTTTTTCCAGGGCTTTCATTCGCCAGCATCCAGACCAGCGGGAAATTGGTGCACGCCATTCTCAAGGGGCAGGGGTTGTGCCCAGCGGACATCCTGCAATGTCAAATCGCGGTAGAGATGCGGAAAGAGAGCACCGCCACGAGAGGGCTCCCATTTCAGGGCCTCGCCCAGTTCATCGGCCTCAACCGCCACCAGCATTAAATTCGCCACGCCATCAAAGTGGCGCGCAGCGGTTTCGGGGGCTTGATCGAGTGTCGAAAAATGGATGAAGCCATCGGCCAGATCCACAGGTGCGCCCTGCGTGGTGCCTGTGCGGCGCAGCTCAGCCCATTCGGGCATGCGGAAGATTTTGAAGATAAGCATGAGGTGGGTGATGCCTTGCTGATCGACGCTGGTCAAGCGGGAAGGCTTTGACAGCGGGCACGCGAGGGGTCACTCTGACGGGATATTGACCGACAAAAGGATTTTCCAATGCTGCATAGATTAATTGCGACCACGGCGCTGACATTCATTTCTGGGATGGCGATGGCAGATTTTAACCTGACCATCCTGCACACCAATGATTTTCATGCGCGGTTTGAACCGATCAACAAATACGACAGCTCGTGTGATGTGACGACCAATGACGAAGGCAAGTGCTTTGGCGGCTCGGCCCGGATGGCGACGGCAATTTCAGACGCGCGTGGGCGCCACGAGAACACAATCCTTGTGGATGGGGGCGATCAGTTTCAGGGCACTTTGTTTTACACCTATTACAAGGGTGCATTGGCCGCAAAGATGATGAATAAGATGGGCTATGACGGGATGACCGTGGGCAATCACGAGTTTGACGATGGTCCCGAGGTTTTGCGCGGCTTTATGGATGCGCTGAATTTCCCCATCCTTATGTCGAATGCCGATGTCACGGGCGAGAAATACCTGTCGGGTGTCATGCGCAAATCGGCGGTGATTGAACGTGGTGGCGAGAAAATCGGCCTGATCGGCCTGACCCCGCAAAACACCGATGAACTGGCAAGCCCCGGCAAATACATTGTGTTTTATGACCCCGCTGATGGGGTGCAAACCCAAGTGAACCTGTTGCAGGATCAAGGTGTCAACAAGATCGTAGTCCTGAGCCATTCGGGCTATCTGGTGGATCAGCGCGTGGCGGCTGAAACGACAGGCGTGGATGTGATCGTGGGAGGGCATTCCAACACATATCTGCATTCTGATGACGAAGATGCGGCGGGGCCATATCCCACGATGGTAGGCGACACAGCAATTGTGCAGGCCTATGCCTATGGCAAATTTCTGGGCGAGTTGAGCGTTGTCTTTGACGATGAGGGCAATCTGGTATCGGCCACAGGTGCGCCTCAACTGCTGGATGCGGGCGTAGCTGAGGATGAAAGCATCAAGGCGCGCATCACCGAGGCTGCGATTCCGCTGGACAAGATCCGAAATGAAATTGTCGGCGAGGCCGTAGAGGCGATTGACGGGTCTTCCGCGACGTGCCGCGCGGGGCCCTGTGCCATGGGCATAGCAATGGCCGAGTCCATGTTGGAGCGGGAGAAAGATCAGGGTATTCAGATTGCCCTGACCAATGGTGGTGGTGTGCGCTCAGGCATTGATATGGGGCAAATCACCAAGGGCGAGGTGCTGACGGTGGCGCCATTCCAGAATACGATGTCGACTTTCCGTATTAGCGGCGCGCTGGTGCTTGAGGCGCTTGAGAATGGTTTCAGCAAGATCGGTGAAGATGCCGGGCGGTTCCCGCAAGTGGCGGGAATGACTGTAACGTATGACGCCAGCGCCGAGCCGGGAAGCCGTGTGCGTGAGGTGATGATCGCAGGGGCGCCACTGGACCCTGAGAAGATGTATGGCGCTGTTTCCAACAATTACCTGCGCGGCGGCGGGGACGGGTACACAACATTTTTAGATGCGGTGGATCCGTATGATTTTGGCCCCGATGTTGCGGATGTTCTGGCCGAATACCTGGCAGCCAATACGCCCTACACACCGATGGTGGACGACCGGGTCAAGCCGGTCGCGCAATAGTGGCCTTCTGTTAAAATGGGTGTGGCCCGGTGGGCCACACGCTGGTCGTGTCTCGGCGTCGTCTTTCATCCTCCTTCTCGGGGTGGTTGAGAGGTGACGCTTTTAATTGGGGCCTGTGCGTTTGGTGAACACCAGAGCCTCCGGCGGGGATATTTATCAGCAAGAAGATAGGGAGGGGTCAGGGCGACCAGCTTTGGGTTGCCTTCAATATTCGGGCACCAAAGCGGCGGGCTGTCTTGAGGTCGCCGTCGCTGATCATCTGGGTTTTGTCAGGGTCAGAGCGTGCCATCAGGCCCAGCATTGAGCCGTCACGATCTATCCCCGGCTTTGAGGGGTCGACTGGCGCGCCAATTTCGGTGGCCCCGGCCCAGATCATGCCCATTTGGGCCGCAAAAATGCTTAGCCGGATCAATGTGCTTAGTTTGTCACCTGATGGGTAGGTGCCAATGGTGAACCCGCCTGCAATCTTGTCGTGCCAGCTTTGGTCTGTCCAGCGATCCTCAGAAGCCTGTTCAAGAAATTGCGCATAACGCGCCGCGACGGACCCCATATAGGTGGGGCAGCCAAATATGATGGCGGGGGCGGCATCAAGCGCATCCCAGTCGGCCTGGCTCATATCCTCAATGTTGATCAGCCGTGCAGGGCGCGCGCCATCAGCCACAGCCTGGGAAAGGCGTGCGGTGTGGCCATGGCCTGAAAAATATGGGATCGCTATGGGATGTGTCATGGGCGCATGATTGCCCTGTGGTCAGGCGGGATGCAAGTTTTCGGCTTTGATATCTTTGTGTGGCGATGCATATGGTCTGTGCGGAGGATCAAATGAGCGACGTCAAAGCACAATATGAGGCCTATCCCTATCCTGAGCGCGCGCCCGAGGATGAGGCAAAGCGGTTAATCACCGGGTCGCCATCGCACCCCCTGGAGATTGATCATTTCATCTTTGGCGGTCAGCGCGACTGGTCAAAACCTTTGCGTGTGTTGGTTGCGGGGGGCGGCACGGGTGATGGGTTGATCCAGCTGGCGCAGATGATGGCGCAGGCGGGCAAACCCTGTGAGATGACCTATGTCGATCTGTCGCGTGCCTCGCGCAAGGTGGCCCAGGCGCGTGCCAAGGCGCGGGGGCTGACGGGTATTCGATTTGAAACCGGTAGTTTGCTGGAGGCGGCGGACTATGGTGAATTTGACTACATTGATTGCTGCGGTGTGCTGCACCATCTGCCTGACCCGGCGTTGGGCTTTGCGGCGTTGCGCGCGGCGCTGGCACCGGGTGGCGGTCTGGGGTTCATGGTTTATGCACCTTATGGCAGGGCGGGGGTTTATCCGCTGCAAGACGCGTTTGGCGCATTGTTTGAGGGCATGATGCCTGAGCAAAAACTGGCAGCAGCAAAGCCTTTGTTGGCTGCATTGCCTGCGGGGCATCCGTTTAAAGGCAACCCCAATCTGGGCGATCATCACGACAGCGATGCGGGGTTTTACGACCTCTTGTTGCACAGTCAGGACCGGGCCTTTGATGTGCCGGACCTGCTGGAGGTGTTGGGGCAAACAGGATGGCAGCTGAACGGCTTTACCATGCCGGCACTCTATGATCTTGGACGCATAGCGTCGGCGCCCGAGGGCATGGATAGGCCCCAACAGATGGCCGTTGCCGAAAAACTGCGGGGCACGATCAAGACCCATGTGGGCTATGCGGTGCCCCAAGGGGCTGAGCAGGGCATGGCCCGGGGCAACAACCGAGCGCTGATCCCGCACCTTAAGGGGGTTGATGCCCGCCAGTTGGCGCAGGCCGTGGCGCAAGGGCAAGCCCCCAAGCTGAGCTTTGCAGGGGTTGAAGCAAGGTTAAACCTGCCCAAACAAGCCGCACCGTTGATCGGGTTGATCAATGGGCGTCGCAGCCTGTCGGACATTGCACGCGATGCAAGGGTTGATCCCATTGGCATGGGCGCGATCTGGGGCAGGGTTGAGGCTGATTTGGTTGGCTGGGGCATGTTGCTGTATTCAGGGATATTGCGGTAATGCGCGGCGTGTTTGGAAATTTGATCAAATATTGCGTTGAGGGCTGGTAACTCCTCATAAGTGGCGTAGCATGTCACCGATACTGACCTTTTGATGCAGGACGCCTCGCTATGCCCCAACGCCCCATTCGTGTTGCCATCAATGGCTTTGGCCGGATTGGCCGAACGTTGCTGCGCATCCTTCTGCGGGATGCAAAAGGGTTCGATCTGGTGCTGATCAACGATATCGAGCCGCTGGAAACCTGTGCTTATCTGTTTCAATACGACAGCGTTTTTGGGCCCTGGCATGAAGACGTGCAGGCGCGCGCTGCGCAGTTGATGGTCGGCGAACGTGTCATTCCGTTTTTTGGCGCACATGACATAAGAGGCCTGGATCTGAGCGGCGTAGACGTGGTGTTGGAATGCACCGGTATGGGCGGCACACGCGCGATGGCTGAACGCGGATTGGAGGCAGGCGCGAAGGCCGTTTTGGTGTCCGGCCCCTCAGCCGAGGCGGATGTGACGCTTGTGATGGGCGCAAATGAGGGCGATTTGGGGGATCACCGGATCATCTCAAACGCATCCTGCACAACCAATGCGCTGGCTCCTTTGGCCCGGCTTTTGGACGAGGGCTTTGGCCTGATCAGCGGGCAGATGACAACGGTGCATTGCTATACCGGCAGCCAGCCGACGGTTGATAAGCCCCGTCAGGCCCCCGAGCGCAGCCGCGCGGCGGCGTTGTCGATGGTGCCCACAACCACCAGCGCACAGCATCAGACGGGGCTGGTTCTGCCGCATCTGAAGGGCCGGATCGAGGCACGCGCCATCCGGGTACCAACCGCAAGTGTATCTGCGATTGATCTGACGGTGCAGACCCAACACCCGGTGACGGTGGAACGCGTGAACGCTTATTTGCACCGGGCGGTTGTGCCCGGCGGGGTCTTTGGCTGGACCGAGCAACCTCTGGTCAGTTCTGATCTGCGCGCACGCCCTGAATCTTTGGTGATCTGCGGGCCGGAAACATCTGTGTCTGCTGGCGGGTTGCTCAGGGTGTTTGGCTGGTACGATAACGAATGGGGGTTTTCGTGCCGGATGCTGGATATGGCCCGGCTGATGGCCGCGCGGGAGAGATAGGGCAGGAGCCTCCGGCGGGGATATTTGGCGCAAGAAGATGGGGGAGTGCGTGCCCCGGTTCAGGCGGGGCGACGGGCGGCCATGACATCACGCCCGAGGTGCAACGTGTAGGCTTCCAAATCATGCAGGGCGGATTCGGCGGCGGTGGCATCACTGGCCTCTAGCGCATCGGCGATACGGGTGTGCAGGGTCACGATTTCACTGCGCGAGCGGGCGGTGAAGGTGATCATGTTCATCAGCGGCTGCATCGCCTCAACCGCGCCGGCCAATTGGTAGCTGAGCACGGGGTTGGCGGCACAATCAACCAAGGCCCGATGAAAGGTCACATCTGAGGCACAGAAGCTTTCATCGCTCAGCCCCGGCTGGCCCTGACGGTGGATTTCAGCGCGCATAGTGGCCAGATGATCGGCGTCACGGCGCTGGGCGGCCAGCGGTGTACAGGCGCGCTCCAGTGCATAGCGGGCCTCGCAGGCGGTTTCAAAACTGACGGCGTTCATTGACAACAGCAGCGTCGCGGTGGTGATCTGCTGACCATAGGCCTCTTCATAGCTGAGCCGGTTCACAAACGCGCCGCCAAAAGCCCCGCGCTGAGTGCGGATCAGCGATTGGGCCGCCAGCCGTTTCAGGGCTTCACGCACTGTGGGACGAGAGACATTGAACTGCTCCGATAGCTCTGCCTCCGAGGGCAGGCGCTCATCCACGATCATATCGCCGGATACGATGGCATCGCGGATGGCGGTGGCAATTTGCGCCGAAAGGTCGGATTTTTTGTCGGTGTCAGTTTTCATTTGTCTGACATTTAAATGTATGACATTTCTATTGCAACATCTGATTCCACCAAACTGCCCGGAGATCATGATCCTGAGTGCCACCATAACACATACTCTGCGCAGCGCGCTTTGGCTGGCGTTTTTTGCGGCCATCCTTGTGGCGTGGTGGATGATGTATGTGATGGCTGTGGATATGGATCTGGACCTCATCGGCCGCCCCGGTATCGCAGGTGAGGCCATGCGCCAGATGAATCCGCGCATGCCCATGTATATGCCAATGGCCAATTTCGGACCTTTGTTTGCGATGTGGGCCATTATGATGGCGGCCATGATGCTGCCCACAATGGTGCCCAGTTTGCGCACCTACGAGGATCTGATCGGCGCGGCCGATGGCACCTGGGCCGGGTGGATTGGTGTGTTGGCGGGCTATGGCATCATGTGGATCGCTTTTGCGGCCCTGATTACCATTGTACAGCTTGGGCTATTATATGGTGGTGTGGTGGATATGCTGGGCATAGCCAAATCCCCGCTGGTTGGGGCGGGCTTACTGATTGTGGTGGGCGCGTTCCAGTTTACCCGCACCAAGGATATTTGCCACGGTGTGTGCCATTCGCCGATGAACTACTTTCTGGGGCGATGGCGCACTGGCGCGCTGGGCGGGCTGCGTATGGGGCTGGGGCTGGGGGCTTATTGCGTGATCTGTTGTTGGGGGTTCATGGCGCTTGGCTTTGTTGGCGGGGTGATGAACCTTGCCTGGATGGGGCTTGCCACGCTTTTCATGGTGCTGGAAAAACTGCCCCAGATTGGCCACCGCGTTGTGCGCCCTTTGGGGATATTGATGATAATCGGCGGGGTGGTTCTGGCCATGTTCCCGCTCTGGAGTGGAGGATAAGCCATGGCGGTACTGCGAAGACCTGATGCGGATAAATTGCCGGTGTCACAACGGATCGACAACCGGATGCCCAACCCCAAGCGGCGACAAGCCTCGCCCACCGATTGGGCCATCAAGGGCGAGCTGTTTTTGAACTGTTCGTGTACTATCTTTTGCCCCTGCGTGGTCAGCCTGGGCCAGCACCCGCCCACCGAAGGGCATTGTCATGCCTGGATGGCGATTGCCATAGACGAGGGCCACTTTGAGGGCGAAGATTTGTCAGGCCTGAATGTGGGTCTTCTGGTCGATATTCCGGGCCGTATGGGTGAGGGCAACTGGAAGGTCGCGGCCTATGTGGACGAGCGCGCCAGCGGAAAAGCCTATAACGGGATTTTGCAAATCTTCTCGGGGCAGGCCGGGGGCACCACGGGTCTGTTCACCATGTTGGTGAGTGAGATCATCGGAGCGGAGCGCCAGAAGGTTGATATCGTGCGTGACGGTAAAAAGCGTGGCATTTACATCGGCCGCAAAATTCAGGGCGAGATTGAGATGATCGACGGGGCTGATCCTGATCATCCGGTGATGGTGTCGAACTCCAAATACTGGATGGGGCCGGATATCATTGCCGCCAAGGGGCTGAAAAGCCGCGTGCGCGATTATGGCCGGGTCTGGGATTTTTCAGGCATGTCGGCTGAGATATGCCCGATCGACTGGCACGGAGCAAAATAATGGTGACGCTGTCTTTGTCACACCGTCTGCGCCGTACGCCATTTTCCGACGGAGTCGAAGCCGCAGGGGTCAAGGCGTATACAATTTACAACCATATGTTGCTGCCCACGGTGTTTCGCAGCCCGGTTGAAGATTACCACCATCTTAAATCTGCGGTGCAGGTTTGGGATGTGTCTTGCGAACGGCAAGTAGAGCTGCGCGGGCCGGATGCGGGCCGCTTGATGCAGATGCTCACCCCGCGCGATCTGCGCGGTATGATGATAGGCCAGTGCTATTATGTGCCCATCGTGGATGAAACCGGAGGGATGCTGAATGATCCTGTGGCAGTGAAGCTGGCCGAAGATCGCTGGTGGATTTCCATCGCGGATTCGGACCTGCTGTACTGGGCCAAAGCGATTGCCCATGGCTGGCGGCTGGATGTGCTGGTGGACGAGCCGGATATTTCGCCTCTGGGCATTCAGGGGCCCAAGGCCGATGACCTGATGGCGCGGGTCTTTGGCGATGCTGTGCGCGATGTGCGTTTTTTCCGCTACGGTGTGTTTGATTTCCAGGGGCGCGATATGGTTATTGCGCGCTCGGGCTACTCTAAACAGGGGGGCTTTGAAATCTATGTTGAAGGCAGTGATATAGGAATGCCGCTTTGGAACGCTTTGTTTGAAGCGGGTAAGGATCTGGATGTGCATGCGGGTTGTCCCAACCTGATTGAGCGGATCGAAGGCGGGTTGCTGAGCTATGGCAACGACATGAACTCCAACAACACACCACATGAATGTGGGTTGGGAAAGTTCTGCAACACCCACACGGCGATTGGCTGCATTGGGCGCGATGCTTTGTTGCGCGTGGCCAAGGAAGGCCCGGTACAAAAGATATGTGCCATTGAAATTGATGGCCCTGACGTGCCTCCTTGTGATCGTTGGTGGACGATTGTTGCGAATGGCAAGCGGGTGGGGCGTATCAGCTCGGCCGCGTGGTCGCCGGATCATCAGACCAACGTGGCCATTGGCATGGTGCGCATGACCCATTGGGAACCGGGCACCGAAGTGCAAGTGGAGGCGCCTGATCAGCTTCGCCGCGCTGTGGTGCGCGATGCCTTTTGGGCGTAGTAGCACCAACTGAGATGATGAGAGCGGGAGCAGAGTTTTCGCGTTCTCCGGGATATTAATTGTCAGAAGAAACACTGGCGCAGACATGAAAGAGGATAGGCAATGTTCAAGGCACTTGTGGTTGAGAAAGACGACGAAAGCGGCAAGACAAGCGCCGAGGTGAAGACTTTGACGCTGGAGGATCTTCCGCATGCAGAGGTGACGGTTGCGGTTGAATACTCAACAGTCAACTACAAGGATGGTTTGTGCATCGGGCCGGGCGGCGGGCTGGTGCGCAAATACCCACATGTGCCCGGTATTGATTTTGCCGGCACGGTCGAGTCCAGCGATGATGAGCGCTATAAACCCGGCGACAAAGTGGTGCTGACCGGCTGGCGCGTGGGTGAGGCGCATTGGGGCGGTTATTCCCAAAAAGCGCGGGTCAAAGCCGATTGGCTGGTGCCACTTCCGGATGGCCTGGACACACGCGCTGCGATGGCCGTGGGCACGGCTGGGTTTACCGCAATGCTGGCTATCATGGCGCTTGAGGATCACGGGCTAACACCGGGCAATGGCCCGGTTCTGGTGACGGGTGCCGCAGGTGGTGTCGGATCAGTTGCGACGGCAATTCTGGCCAATCTTGGCTACGATGTGGCCGGTGTGACCGGGCGGCCTGAAACGGGCGACTATCTGAAATCCCTGGGTGCCACCCAGATTGTGGCGCGCGACGAGATCAATGAGACCGTCAAGCGCCCGCTGGAAGCCGAGACCTGGGCCGGGTGTGTCGATGCCGTGGGCGGTGACATGCTGGCGCGGGTTCTGGGGCAGATGAAGTACGGCGCGTCGGTATCGGCGGTGGGGCTGGCCGGCGGTGCTGGCCTGCCTGCGACCGTTATCCCGTTTTTGTTGCGCGGGGTGAACCTGCTGGGCATCGACAGCGTAATGCAACCCTATGATAACCGGGTGCGGGCCTGGGCGCGGATTGCCAAAGACCTGCCGATGGACAAACTGGATGCGATGATTCAACCCGCCACCTTGAGCGATCTGCCACAGTTGGGCCGGGACATCCTCAAAGGACAGGTCAAGGGCCGGGTTGTTGTGGATGTGAACGCCTGATTTGGCATCTGATCTGATCATAAGAGCGGCGCGGGCCGAGGACTGGCCCGCGCTTTGGCCGATCCTGCGCGGGGTGATCCGTGCGGGCACGACCTATGCGATCGACTCTAAGATCACCGAAGAAGCTGCGCGCATAATGTGGATGGACGCGCCTCGGGCCACCTATCTGGTGGCGAAGGGCGATGAAATTCTGGGCACATATTACATCAAGACCAACCATGCCGGCGGTGGCGCGCATGTGTGCAACTGCGGCTACATGGTGGCCGAGTTGGCACGCGGGCAGGGGGTTGCGGCACAGATGTGCGTGCATTCGCAATCACAGGCGCTGGCACTGGGCTATTTGGCGATGCAGTTCAATCTGGTGCTGAGCACCAACATCGGCGCGATCCACCTGTGGGAGAAGCTGGGCTATGAGACCGTGGGGCTTTTGCCACGCGCATTCCAGCATCCAACCGAAGGATTGGTGGACGCGCGGGTCATGTACAAATGGCTTGAGGCGGGCTGAATACCCGAAGACCCACATCACGGGAAATCATGGTACGGGTCACGGGAATTGGCGGGATACCCGCTTGTCAGCCCCGAATCGTGCTGTGATCAAGTTGGAATTCGCCTGTTTTGGCGCATGGTTTTCACTGAAAAACCGCAGCCAGCACTGATAATCAAAAAAATCTGGGATTTGACGGGATAAAACTGCACCCCTCAGGCTGCACTACATGTTGTGTTTGCCTTGGCGTCTTTCCGCTAGGTAATGTGTTTTTGGGGTGAATTTCTCCACATCATGTTGATTTTCAGAGAGCTATAAAACAACATGATGTGCGCATTTCCCGAAAAAAGGTGTTGATTGCCATCAATTCCCATGGCATCCCTATACCTACGATGAGAACGGGACAGGGGCACCAAACGACCCCGAATATAAAAAACCCAAGGCAGGTTCATACAGGCATCCGCTTTCATCGAACGAAGAGATCCGGCGCGCGGGCGAGCAGACATCCCCCCAGGTGGCGCGCGCAGCTGGACACCCCGCCTAGCGCGGGACGAGGGCGGCGAATTGGGCAGTGGCAGCAGCTCAATTCGCCGTTTCCCGTTTTAGGGACAGAATTTTCGGGGGGGCAACAAAAGGGTGCACGGGACAGTGAGCCGCAGGTTCAGAGGTGAAAGCCACCACAAGGTGGATACGAAGGGCAGGGTGTCTATCCCGGCCTCGTTTCGCCGTGTGCTTGAGGCATCTGACCCGAACTGGCGCGAAGGCGACAGCCCCGAGTTGGTGATCGTATACGGAGATCACCGCCGCAATTACCTGGAATGCTATACTATGGAAGCGATCGAGGAGGTTGATACCAAGATCGACGCTCTGCCGCGTGGCTCCATGGAGCGCAAGATGCTTCAACGTCTGTTTCACGGGCAGTCCTTTCCGACCAGCGTAGATGAAACCGGGCGCTTGGTTCTGCCTGCAAAACTGCGCCAGAAGATCGAGTTGGACAATGAGGCGTTCTTTATCGCCGCCGGTGACACGTTTCAGATCTGGAAGACCGAGACATATGAGGCAGAGGAGTTGTCCAAGACCGAAGAATGGCTGGACGAGCTGCCCGATGATTTCGACCCGTTGGTTTACCTGGATAACGTAAAGGGGGAGTGAGCGATGGCGGCTTCAGCCCATACCCCCGATGATGCCCCACATATTCCTGTCCTGCTGCGCCCATTGCTGGCGGCTGTGGCCCCGGTGACGGGTGTCTGGCTGGATGGCACATTGGGCGCTGGTGGCTATACGCGTGGCTTGCTTGAGGCCGGTGCCGACAAGGTGATCGGCGTGGATCGTGACCCTCTGGCGCTGGAGCTGGCCAAGACCTGGGCCGCGGCCTACGGTGATCGCGTGCAGCTGGTGCAGGCGGTTTTTTCCCAGATGGACGAGGTGGCCAGCGATCTGGACGGTGTTGTTCTGGATTTGGGCGTATCCTCGATGCAGCTGGACCTTGCTGAACGTGGGTTTTCATTCATGCGGGACGGGCCGCTGGATATGCGGATGAGCCAGGACGGGCGCTCGGCTGCTGATCTGGTCAATGAGCTGGGCGAAGCAGAACTGGCTGATATCCTTTATTTATATGGCGAGGAGCGCGCAAGCCGCCGGATTGCCCGCGCGATTGTGCGGGAACGTGAGGCCACGCCCATTACCACGACATTGCGCTTGGCGGGGATTGTTGAGGGCTGTTTGCCGCGCTCCAAACCCGGCCAGGCCCATCCTGCCACGCGCAGCTTTCAGGCGCTCAGGATTGCGGTAAATGATGAATACGGCGAGTTGATCGGCGGGCTTGAGGCTGCTGAACGCGCGCTGAAGCCCGGAGGGCAGTTGGCTGTTGTGACGTTTCACTCGGTTGAGGACCGGATGGTTAAACGGTTTTTGACGCAGCGCTCGGGCGGGGGGGGCGGCGGCAGTCGCCACGCACCTGAAGTGACCCGCGAAGCACCGCAGTTCACCTTGAAAAGCCGCAAGGCTATTGGCCCGGATGACCGCGAGCTGGCGGAAAATCCACGCTCCCGCAGTGCCAAATTGCGCGTCGCCACAAGAACAGATGCCGCACCCGGAGTGACGGATCGCAAATCCATCGGCCAGCCGATGCTGAAGGGGGAAAGATAATGCGCAGCCTGTTTGTTGTGTTGACGGCAGTGGCTGTCATTGCCCTGGCTTTCTGGGCCTATCGAGAGAACTACGAGACCCAGGCCGCCCAATCTGAGGCCCAGGGCATTCAGAATGATATTGCAGGCGCGCGCCAGCGTTTGCGCGTGCTGAATGCCGAATGGGCCTATCTGAACCGGCCCCAGCGGCTGCGTGATCTGGCGGATTTGAATTTCGAAAAACTGGGCCTTTTGCCCCTGCGCCCCGAGCAGTTTGGCAAGATTGATCAGGTGACCTTTCCGCCGGTTGAGTTGAACGGGCATTTGCCAATCACCAACCCCGTGGACGTATCCAACATGGAGCAACAGCCATGATCCGAACACCGTTGCGTCCTTTGGCGCGTATTCTTCAGGCCCGCGCCAAGGGTGAAAACCCCGATGCGATTGAGCGCGAAAACCTGCGCCTGCGCCACGAAGAACAACGTGATCGCGCGCGCAAGCGGGCCGAAAGCCGATTGCTGGTGCTGGGGGTTTTCTTTTTTGCGGCCTTCGCTGTCATCGGTGGACGCATGGGCGTGTTGGCCAATACCGAGCCATCAGAGCCACGCGCGTCGGTTGCGGGTGCGGATATTCTGGCGCAGCGCGCAGATATTGTGGATCGCAAGGGCCGCATTCTGGCGACGAATTTTGAAACCCACAGCCTTTACGCCCAGCCGCAACAGATGATTGAGCCGGTCAAAACCGCCAAGGCACTGGTCAGGATTTTCCCTGATCTGAAAGAAGAGCGCCTGCTGAAAGATTTCACAGGAAAGCGCAAGTTTCTGTGGATAAAGAAGAAAATCAGCCCCGAGCAGTTGCAGTCTGTGCATGAAATCGGCGAACCGGGCCTGTTGTTTGGCCCGCGTGAAATGCGCCTTTACCCCAATGGAAATTTGGCGGCCCATGTGATGGGCGGGGCCAGTTTCGGGCGCGAGGGTGTGCATGCCGCCGAGGTGATCGGTGTGGCCGGGATTGAGAAATTCTATGACGAGCGCCTGCGTGATCCCGCCAAGGGGCATGAACCTTTGCAATTGTCGCTTGATCTGTCGATCCAGACAGCGATTGAGCGGGTTTTATATGGTGGCATGAAAATCATGAACGCCAAAGGGGCTGCTGCGGTATTGCTGGATGTGCATACTGGTGAGGTGATTTCAATTGCCTCATTGCCCGATTTTGACCCCAACAATCGCCCGCGCCCCCCCACCAAGGGCAACCCCTCTGACAGCCCGCTGTTTAACCGCTCGGTGCAGGGGGTGTATGAGCTGGGTTCAACCTTCAAGATCTTTGCGGCGGCTCAGGCGATTGACCTGCAGCTGGTCAACCAAAACACGGTGATTGATACCTCGCCACCGCTGAAAGTCGGCGGGCGCAAGATTGGTGAGTTCAAAAACAAGAACTACGGTGTTCTGACCGTGGCGGACATCATCATCCAATCCTCCAACCGGGGAACCGGCCGCATGGCGCTGAAAATCGGGCCAAAGCGGCAAAAGGAATTCCTGAAATCCATGGGTTTCTTTGAGGCCACAGGCCTTGAGATTGTTGAGGCCAAAGGGGGTGCTCCTTTGTTGCCCAAGCGCTGGACTGACCTTTCGACCGTGACAATTTCCTATGGTCACGGGCTGTCCTCCAGCCCGCTGCATTTGGCGGCTGGCTATGCCACGATTGCCAATGGCGGCACGCGGATACGGCCAACGCTGCTGAAACGAGACAAGCCACAATATGGCGAGCGGGTGATGTCTGAGCAAACTGCAAAAACCGCCCAGAGCATGCTGCGCAAGGTGGTCACCGAAGGCACCGCCAGCATGGGCGACGTGCCCGGTTATGCAGTGGCTGGCAAAACCGGCACCGCCGACAAACCCAAAGAACGCGGGGGCGGGTATCACAAGGACAAGACCATTACGACATTCGCCAGCATGTTCCCGGCGCACAAGCCACAATATGTGCTGGTGGTCACCTTTGACGAGCCGGTTGAAACCTCGGGCAAGAAGCCCCGTCGTACCGCAGGCTGGACAGCCGTACCTGTCGCGGCCGAGATCATCCGTCGTGTGGCCCCGTTGTTGGGTCTGAGACCGCAGATTGAACCTCCTGTGTTAAGCGGTATAACGCTGACATCAAATTAAGCCGAAGGGCAAATCGTGGTGGGGCAGACGACAACATTAGCAGGGCTGGGGCTGACCGCACAGGGCGGGCGCTCGGCGGATGTAACCGGGTTGGCCGTGGACAGCCGCGAGGTGAAGGACGGCTTTTTGTTTGCCGCGTTGCCCGGCACTCGGGTGCATGGGGGCACGTTTATCCAATATGCGCTGCGTCAGGGGGCCGGGGCCATTCTGACTGATGCGCAGGGGGCCGAGATCGCCAAAACTGAGCTGGCCAACAGTGATGCCGCCCTGATCATTGCCGCAGACCCGCGCCAGACGTTGGCCTATGCTGCTGCCTTGTGGTTTGGCCGCCAGCCCGAGACCATGATTGCCGTGACCGGCACCAACGGCAAAACATCTGTGGCGTCCTTCACCCGGCAAATCTGGGCTGCGCTGGGGTTTGATGCGGTCAATCTGGGCACCACCGGGGTTGAAGGTGCCTATAGCGCCCCTCTGGCCCACACCACGCCCGAACCTATAACGCTGCACCGGGTGCTGGCCGAGATCGAAGCCAATGGGATCACCCATGCCGCGATGGAGGCCTCCTCGCACGGATTGGAGCAACGCCGCCTGGATGGGGTGAGGTTGGCCGCCGCCGGGTTTACCAATTTCACTCAGGACCATCTGGACTATCACGACAGTTTTGACGCGTATTTTGCCGCCAAGGCCGGGTTGTTTGCCCGTGTTCTGCCCGATGAGGGTGTGGCGGTGATCAATGTGGATGATCCGCGTGGCCGCGAAATGGCCGAAATCGCGCTGGATCGTGGTCAGGAAGTGATCCGTGTTGGCCGCGATCCAAGTTGCGATCTCCACCTTCAGGCACAGCGATTTGATGCCACAGGCCAGGAGGTCCGCTTTGCCTGGCATGGCCGTGTACATCAGATGCGCCTTGGGTTGATTGGCGGGTTTCAGGCCGAAAACCTATTGTTAGCCGCCGGTCTGGTGATTGCTTCGGGCTCTGACCCGGACCGCGTGTTTGAAACATTGCCACAAATGCAAACCGTACGAGGCCGCATGCAACTGGCCGCAACCCGCCAAAATGGCGCGGCGGTGTTTGTGGATTATGCACATACGCCTGATGCCGTCGCCACTGCGTTAAAGGCGCTTCGCCCGCATGTGATGGGGCGTTTGGTGGCCATCGTTGGTGCGGGCGGTGATCGTGATCCGGGTAAGCGGCCATTGATGGGGCAAGCGGCGGCTGAAAACGCCGATATCGTGATTGTCACGGATGATAACCCACGCAGCGAAGACCCGGCGCTTATTCGGGCTGCGGTTATGCAGGGCTGCCCCGAGGCGTCTGAAATTGGCGATCGGGCCGAGGCGATCTTGCGCGCAGTGGATGCGCTGGGGCCGGGGGATGCTTTGCTGATTGCCGGCAAAGGCCATGAAACCGGCCAGATCGTGGGCGACGATGTGCTGCCGTTTGACGATGTTGAACAAGCCAGCGTGGCTGTGGCTGCCCTTGACGGGGGCATCGCATGAGCCTGTGGAGCGCTGAAGGCGCCGCAAAGGCCACAGGTGGGCAGGCGCGCGGGGCATGGCAGGCCAATGGCGTATCCATTGATACCCGCACATTGCAGCCCGGTGATTTGTTTATCGCGTTGAAAGATGTCCGTGACGGGCATGACTTTGTGGCGCAGGCGCTGGCAAAGGGCGCCGCCGCCGCAATGGTCAGCCATATCCCTGAGGGCGTGGCGACAGATGCCCCCTTACTGGTGGTGGATGATGTTTTGCCGGCACTTGAGGCCTTGGGAATTGCCGCCCGCGCACGCACCAAGGCGCAGGTGATTGCCATCACCGGTTCGGTTGGAAAAACATCGACCAAGGAAATGCTGCGCGATGTGCTGGGCGGGCAGGGGCGCACCCATGCCGCCGAGGCCAGCTATAACAATCATTGGGGTGTGCCTCTGACCTTGGCGCGGATGCCGGTGGACACTGAATTTGCCGTGATTGAGATCGGCATGAACCATCCCGGTGAAATCGCGCCGCTTGCCAGAATGGCGCGCCCGCATGTGGCGCTGATCACGACTGTTGCAGCGGCCCATCTGGAAGCGTTCGACAATATCGACGGCATCGCACGAGAAAAAGCCGCGATTTTTGAGGGGCTTGAGCCCGGCGGCGTGGCGATCGTGAATGGTGATGTGGATAGCGCGCCCATTTTGGTGGCCGCCGCGCAAAAGGCTGCATCACAGGTGATCACCTTTGGCGCAGATGACGCCAATCATCACCGCCTGACCAATGTGCAGCTGGGCGACGGTGTGACCATCGCGCAGGCACAGGCCGGTGACACCAAACTGTTGTTCAAACTGAGCGTTGCAGGTCGACATTTTGCCCATAATGCGCTGGCTGTGCTGGCGGCGGTTGAGGTGATGGGGGGCGACATTGCGGTGGCGGCCACGGATCTGGGCCGTTGGGTGCCCCCCGGCGGGCGCGGCACCCGCGAGGTTGTCTCGCTGGATGCCGCCGACGACAGGCTGACAATTGATCTGATTGATGACGCTTTCAATGCCAATCCCACGTCGATGGCGGCCTCGCTTGAGGTGCTGGCGGCGTCGACCCCAACCGAGGGTATGGGGCGCATTGCCAAAGGTCGGCGCATCGCCATCCTGGGCGATATGCTGGAGCTGGGCCCGGATGAGGCGGCGCTGCATATGGACCTGGCCAATCTGGCGTCGATTGACGAGCTGACGCAGGTTCATTGTGTGGGGCCCCTGATGCAAGGTCTGTGGCAGGCCCTGCCCGAGGCCAAACGCGGCAAATGGGTTGCAACTGCGCCGGAATTGGCACAAGAGGCACATCGCCTGATAGATGCGGGTGACGTTGTGCTGGTCAAGGGCTCTAAGGGCAGCCGCGTCAGTCTGATTGTGGAGGCCTTGCGCCGCGCCGGGCGACCACGGGAAAGGAACGAGTAGATGTTGTATTGGTTGACCGCTTGGTCGGATGGCGGGGATTTTTTCAACCTCTTTCGCTATATTACCTTCCGTTCGGGGGGGGCATTTATGACCGCTTTGTTGTTTGGTTTCATCTTTGGCCAGCCTCTGATCAATGTGTTGCGGCGCAAGCAGGGCAAGGGGCAGCCGATCCGTGAAGACGGCCCCGAAACTCATTTTGCCAAATCCGGCACACCTACGATGGGTGGGTTGTTGATTGTGGGCGCGCTTGTGACCTCAACGTTGATGTGGGCGCGGCTTGATAACCCGTTTGTCTGGCTGGTGCTGTTTGTGACGCTGGCGTTTGGCGCAATTGGCTTTGCGGATGATTACGCCAAGGTGTCCAAGCAGAATGTTACCGGTGTTTCGGGCAAAATCCGATTGGGTCTTGGGTTTGTTATTGCTGGTATCGCGTCATGGTGGGCCACGATGTACCACCCTGATGCGTTGCAATATCAACTGGCGTTGCCGGTGTTCAAAGACACGCTGATCAATATGGGCGTCTTTTTCATTCCCTTCGCGATGTTTGTTATCGTGGGGGCGGCCAATGCGGTGAACCTCACTGATGGGCTTGACGGGCTGGCGATTATGCCGGTGATGATTGCAGCGGGCGCATTGGGTATCATCGCCTATGCTGTTGGCCGGGTCGATTTTACGGAATATCTGGATGTGCATTATGTGCCGGGCACAGGTGAAATCCTGGTTTTTGTGGCCGGTCTGGCAGGCGGGGGGCTGGGGTTTCTTTGGTATAACGCGCCACCTGCTGCTGTGTTCATGGGGGACACCGGATCATTGGCGTTGGGCGGGGCATTGGGGGCCATTGCCGTGGCCACCAAGCACGAGATCGTACTGGGCATCGTCGGCGGGCTTTTTGTTGTTGAGGCACTGAGCGTCATCATTCAGGTGCTTTACTTCAAACGCACCGGCAAGCGGGTGTTTCTGATGGCACCGATCCATCACCATTATGAGAAGAAGGGCTGGGCCGAGCCACAGATCGTGATCCGTTTCTGGATCATCGCGTTGATCCTGGCGATGATTGGCCTTGCCACCTTGAAGGTCCGCTAATGGGAGCGGTGCGTGATACCCGTGCAATGATCACCGGCATGGCGCCGGTGCTGGACGAAGCGCTTTATCATTTTTGTGTGTCCGAAGACAAAACCCTTGTGGAACACGCATTGGCCATTTTCCGCGAGGACGAGGGCCTGACCCTGATCCTGAGCGATGCACTCGCGGTGGCCCATGGGTTGCAAACTGACCTGCCGATGCGGCGTATCACGTTGAGCGTGCATTCTGCCCTCGATGGTGTCGGGCTGACCGCTGCGGTGGCCACGGCCTTGGCACAGGGTGGTATCCCATGCAACATGGTCGCAGCCTTTCACCACGATCACGCCTTTGTTCCGGCTCAGCAGGCCGAACAGGCGATGGTGATACTGACCGAGTTGGCAAAGCGCTAGGGGGCTTTTGATGATACCAGTCACCGGATTTCAAGGCGCGCGGGTTGGCGTGCTGGGCCTGGGCCGCTCGGGCTTGTCGGCGGCGCGGGCCTTGCGTGCAGGCGGCGCGGTGCCTGTGTGTTGGGACGACAATGAACTTGCCCGCGACGTGGCCGAGGCCGACGGGTTTGAGATCAAAGACCTGTCCAGGCAAGGCGCGTTTGACGATATCGCCAGCCTGATCGTTAGCCCCGGCATTCCACATCTTTATCCGACACCCAACAAAGTGGTGGCGGCGGCCATGGCTGTCGGCGTTCCGGTGGACAATGACATCGGGTTGTTTTTCCGCTCTTTTGGCAGTGATGGCTGGCAGATGCATGACATCCCGCCGCGCGTGATTGCGGTGACCGGCAGTAACGGCAAATCCACCACCTCGGCGTTGATCCATCATGTGTTGGAGCACGTCGGCCGTGATGTGCAACTGGCGGGCAATATTGGCCGTGGTGTGCTGGATATTGACCCGCCCGGTGATGGCGGCGTGGTGGTGTTGGAGCTGTCGAGCTATCAGACCGAATTGGCCCGCGCCCTGACGCCTGATATCGCGGTGTTCACCAATCTGTCGCCTGATCATCTGGATCGCCACGCCGGGCTGGGCGGCTATTTCGCCGCCAAGCGTCGGCTTTTTGCCGAAGGCGGACCGGACCGGGCGATCATTGGCGTGGATGAGGATGAGGGCGTGTTTCTTGCAGGTCAGCTGTCGGAGGCACCGGGCGATGACCGGGTGATCCGTGTGTCGGTTGAGAGCAAGCTGAGCGGGCCGGGCTGGTCGGTTTTTGCGCGCAAAGGGTTTCTGAGCGAATACCGCAAAGGGCGTCAGGCGGGCTCGATCGACTTGCGCGCCATCAAGGGCCTGCCGGGCGCGCACAACCACCAAAACGCCTGTTCTGCATATGCCGCATGCCGCACGTTGGGGTTGGCCCCCAAGGTGATTGAGGCGGGCTTTGCCAGCTTTGGTGGCTTGCCTCATCGCAGTCAGATCATCGCCGAAGCAGGCGGTGTTACCTATGTGAACGACAGTAAGGCCACCAATGTGGACAGCGCTTTGAAGGCGCTGCAGGCGTTTGAAAACATCCGCTGGATCTGTGGCGGGCTTGAAAAAGACGGCGGTGTTGACGGGCTAACACCTGGCCTGCCCAATGTGGCCAAGGCCTATGTCATTGGGCGTGAGGCCGCGCAGTTTGCCATGCAGCTGGAAGGTATTGAGTGCCAGGTATGCACCACAATGGCCAGCGCCGTAGAGGCCGCCATGGCCGAGGCCAAGCCAGGCGATACCGTTCTGTTGGCCCCGGCTGCCGCCAGCTTTGATCAATACGACAGCTTTGAGCGTCGCGGTGAAGATTTCATGGACCAAGTGCGGGCGCGGATTTAGGACTGCCGTGGTTCGTGGCCTTGCGGCCTGCCAATCGGGCAGGGGCGCAAGTCTCAGACGTTGCAAAATCTGCCAAACACTCCGAAACTGGCGTCGTAACCTGCCCTCGCCACGGAGCCACCCATGAGCACCCACCTTGCCCCCGCCACCATTGATGAATTTCGAACCCAAGGTGCCACTGTGCTGAAGGGGGTGTTCAAGGATTGGGCCGACACCCTGACCGCAGGCGTTGACTATAACATGGAACATCCCGCCCCCACCGCGCGCGATTATCGCACAGATGAGGGCGGGCGTTTCCTGTCAGATTATTGCAATTGGGATCGCATTGATGCCTACCGCGATTTCATTTTCAACTCGCCCGCCGCCCAGATCGGGGCCGAGCTGATGGGCAGCACCTCGGTGCGTCTGTTCCATGAACATGTCATCGTCAAAACCGCCAATACCGGCATGCCCACGCCCTGGCATCAGGATTTGCCCTATTACTGCGTGGATGCCACACAAACCGTCAGCATCTGGATCCCGCTGGATGATGTGCCGCGGGAGCGCACGCTGGAATTCGTGGCGGGTTCGCATTTGTGGGGCAAGCACTATCGCCCGCAACGTTTTGACGGCACTGCGCTGAATGAAAATGACGGGTTGGAGGACCTGCCCGACATCAACGGCAAACGCGACGAGTATGATATCCTCGGCTGGGCGCTTGAGCCGGGCGATGCGGTGGCGTTTGATTACCGGACAGTTCACGGCGCACCGGCAAACACCTCCAAGTCAGCACAACGCCGGGCGTTTTCGCTCAGGTTGCTGGGCGATGATGCCACTTTCGCGCGGCGTGAGGGGGTTATCACCTCGCCACCGTTTGACGGGGTTACCCTCAAACATGGGATGGCGATGGATGCGCCGGAATTCCCGGTGCTGATCTGAGCGGGCTTGCAGATTTTGGCCATAGCGCGATCGTCTGGATTTCGGGTCAAAGCGGTCAACTGCTTAGACCTGGCAACAAAAGGCCAACGTCAGCCCCTGGGGTGGCGATCCGACAGTTGTTAGGAAGCGCTTTATGCCTGCAAAATACGTCCATAAGACCGAAAGAAGCACCTAAAGCGTATCGCCTTTAACCTGAGGCAGGCAAATGGCGATGCGCAGCCCGACATATGAACGTTGCGGGCGTTTCGGGCAAAACCTCTGAGTTAGGTTTTACGCGAAACGCTTTAGCTCAGACCTATCGCCAGCCCAAGGGAGGGGCTAACGATGGCCGGGCCGCTAAAGCGGCTGTTCACCGGCTGGGAGGTCCAATTGTAAGGACAGCTCTGGGCTCAAAGCAGATATCGGGTGTCCTAAGTTATGATTGAGAGTTCCATTTGAGCGCACGCCGGGTGCTGGGAAAACAGGCCGTTGGCGCTTGGAGGGCGATGGCCTCAATGCCGTGCATCCACCGCCTTGATCGCTTGTCCTGCGGCCCATCCCGATGACCACGCCCATTGGAAGTTGAACCCACCCAGCCAGCCGGTGACATCCACCGCTTCGCCGATGAAATATAACCCCGGCACGGTTTTGGACATCATGGTTTTGGATGACAGCCCATCGGTATCGACCCCGCCCGCTGTGACCTCGGCGGTGCGATAGCCCTCAGAGCCGCTGGGGACCAATGACCAATTGCGCAATTGCCCAACGATCTGTTCCAGCGCCACATCAGATTGATCGGCCAGATTGCCTGTCATAGGGATTTCTGCACTCAGATGTTCGACCAAACGGTTGGGCAAATGGCGCGCCAGTTCTGTGTTTAATTGCTTGCGGCCCGCGCGTTGGCGCTGATCGCGCAGGGCCTCAAACAGGGTGCCATCGGGATCAAGGTCCAGGGTGATGGGCTCACCCTCATTCCAATAGGACGAGATCTGCAAGATCGCAGGGCCAGATAGCCCGCGATGGGTGAACAGCACCGCTTCATCAAAGCTGGCCCGCTCATTTGACACGCGCGCTGGCGCAGCAGTCCCGGATATAGGCGCAAAGCGCTTGTCCGAAAACGTCAGCGGCACAAGGGCAGGGCGCGTTTCCAGCACGGCGTGCCCAAACTGTCGGGCTATGTCATAAGCCAGCCCGGTGGCCCCCATGGCGGGTATGGATTTACCACCCGTGGCCACCACAAGATGCCGGGCAGTGACGCTGCTTTTCTTGCCGTCAATCTCCAGCGCAACCTGAAAGTTGCTGCCATCATGGCCAATCTCACCAATGCGGGTGTTCAACCACAGCTCTGCATCGGCGTGCTGCATTTCGTTGCGCAACATGGCAATGATCTGGGGTGACTTGCCGTCGCAAAACAACTGACCGAGGGTTTTTTCGTGCCAGGTGATACCGTGGCGCGTCAGCAAATCCATGAAATCCCATTGGCTATAGCGGCTCAAGGCGGATTTGCAAAAATGCCGGTTGGCCGAAAGGAAGGTCTCGGGCGTTGTATACATGTTGGTGAAGTTGCAACGCCCACCGCCGGAAATCCTGATCTTCTCTCCGGGGGCTTTGGCGTGATCAATCACCAATGTGCCGGGCCCTGCATTGGCGGCACACATCATGCCCGCGGCGCCTGCGCCCAATATCAGCGTGTTGATCTGCATAAGCCAGCCCATGCCCTGAAAGCGCCTTTGCCACAAGACCAAAGCAGAACGCCCCCCCCATCTTCTTGCTATAAATATCCCTGCCGGAGGCATTCCGCCATTGCCAAATGCCGATCCTCACGAGGGATGCGTCACCTATCCACCCACCCCGAGGTGGCCGCCAAAGCGGACAACGAGACATCCAGTGCGCGGGGCAGACGCGCCCTGTCAGATCACGGTCAGATCACGGCTGGATATGGTGTTCACCTCAACGCTTCCCTCAACCTCCAACACCTGCTATACTGCGCTACAAGATCCCGAAAAGGGACTGGTGTAGAGGCAGTATTCGGCGGTACTTATGACAGAGATGGTCTATGGGGCGGTCCCGGCGCGGGACGGTGAACCCATCTTGCCCAGATGGTGGCGAACAATCGACAAATGGTCGATCTCTTGTGTGTTGATCCTGTTTGGGGTCGGCATTTTGTTGGGATTGGCGGCCTCGGTGCCGTTGGCTGAAAAGAACGGTTTTGATCAGTTCCATTATGTCAAACGCCAGACTTTCTTTGGGGGTTTGGCTCTGACGGCGATGTTCCTGACGTCGATGATGAGCCCGCAATTGGTGCGCCGTCTTGCGGTACTGGGGTTTTTGGCGGCCTTTGTAGCGCTGGTGATGCTGCCCTTTTTTGGCACGGATTTTGGCAAAGGCGCTGTGCGCTGGTACTCGCTTGGCTTTGCCTCGGTGCAGCCTTCAGAATTTCTTAAGCCTGGATTTGTTGTGGTGGCAGCCTGGATGATGGCCGCCAGCCAGGATATCAATGGCCCGCCGGG
>Ga0209121_10000764_pt1 | contig 34252 bp, 33 predicted proteins | sample Cruoilmetagenom3_FD_187292 | JGI IMG/M metagenome (GOLD analysis project Ga0209121, IMG submission 187292) | Oil polluted marine microbial communities from Coal Oil Point, Santa Barbara, California, USA - Sample 3 (SPAdes) (version 2) | ecosystem: Environmental > Aquatic > Marine > Oil seeps ... | reverse complement strand
CCCCGCCTGATCGAGGCGCTGAAGATGCTACAGAACAAGCGGGACACGAACCCGCCGAAGAAGCATGGGAATATCCCGCTGTGAATGAACAATGACACAATGAACAATGAACAAATCCTGCAATTCAGAAGGTGAGAGGTCAACCTGGTATATGAGCACTGATACCGCTCTGCACGAGGCAGGGCACATTGTACTAGCGGAGACGTTTGGCTATCTGACACTGGCCCACTATCTGGGAGGGCAAAACGTTTCGCTTTACTACTTTGATGGGGAAAGGTTCGTCCGGGAAATCGCACCGCCTCTGTGTGTGATTGGGATGGGAGGATACGCGGCCGAGTTGTTGTTCAGCGACAGCGCTGATTTAGCCGGATGTGCATACGATTTCGAGCGAGTGACCGCCACCTACGATGAGCCATTCGTCAGTTCGTTGCTGTCTGAGGTCCGGCCGTCAGCCCGGGATGCGGTAGATGCGCTTGCCGGTGGCTTGACAGATAAACAGCGGGCCTGTCTCTACATCGCCTACGACAGATTGGTTGACCGGCGACAGGCGTGCCTGGGAACAGCGAGGAAATTGCAGCGAGTCCCTGCCGGGGCCAAGTGGAGCAATGACACGAGTAACCGCATCTGAGATGCACCCAACCGCCCTGTCTGATTCAAAAACCTGAGGGAAGCACGAGATGACTGAGAAGCAAGCGATACGAAACAACCTGCCACCTGTGCCTGAGCCTGGTGTCGTTGGCCGGGAGCAGGAACTGGCCGAGATTACCAAGGCGTTGCTGGATCCTGACATCCCCATCGTTACCCTGGTTGGGCTGGCTGGTATAGGTAAGACAACGCTGGCCTTGGCCGTTGCCCACCACCTGCGGGAACAAGACGAGTTCCCCGGCGGGATCGTCTGGCTCAACGCCAGCACGGTCCAGTCGCTTGACGAGGTGTGGGAAAAGATTCGGGAAGCCCTCGACTTACCGAGCCCCCAGGCAGCCCGGCGGCATCTGCACGAACACCCTACCCTGCTGATTCTCGATGGCCTTGACGAGGCGGCCCAGGACATGGAGATGCTGGCTTTCCTCGACCGCCTGCCTCGGCCCATCAAGGCGCTGGTGACGAGCCGGAAGCGGGTGGAGTTGCGAGGCAAGGAACGAGTCTTTACGATTGGAGCACTGAGCGAAGAGGATGCGGTCCAGTTGTTTATGGAGATCGCTCTACACCACGGTATCGAAGTATCGGCGGAAGATGCTGTCGAAATTTGCCGGATGCTTGATAATATTCCTTTGGCCATCCTATGGGTATTGAGTTACTACCAACACACACGCATCCCACTAGAAGCTCTGAAACAGCGCCTTGCTGAAGGATTAGTGGAGCCAAGTGTCGAGACCTTGCTGCGCGCCTCTTATGAGCGATTGTCTGAAGATGAAAAGAAATTGTTTCGTTGCCTTGCGGTCTTCGCCGATGATGTGAACGAGGCTGCTATTGAGCACGTTTGCCAAGTGGGAATCTGGAAAGATGCGTTAGAACGCTTGGCGAGTTCATCGCTGGTAGATGTGCAAGACGACCGCTACCGTTTGCATCCATTGTCACGTCAGTTTGCCTTGGCGCGTCTGGAGGAGACAGGGGAGCGTCTGAAAATTGAGAAACGGGCTGCAGAGCACTTCATATCACTGCTCCAGCACGGCTTTCTCTACAGGGTAGTGCCTGGGTCAAGGAAAGCGGGGTTCATAGTCAGTGGCCAATATCTAAAAGAAACGTTGGATCCGGACGCGCGTAACATCCTACATTCCGCTCTATGGGCATACCAACATGAGCATCCCGAGTCAGTACAGGATGTAATTGCCCAACTGGGCGTTTGGCCTCTTGAACGCGGCTTGTGGGACGACATGCTTAGCCTATATGAACTAGCTCTGCCATTTGCGCAAAGCAGGGGAGACCAATATTCTGAAGCAGTTATTCTGAGTGGCCAAGGTGACGTGTATCAGTTCCAGGGACGCTATAATGAGGCCCTCATTGCCTACGAACGAAGCAGAGACATCTTCCATGAGCTAGGAGAGCGCTACCGTGAAGGACAACAACTAAATAATATAGGCACTGCCTGTGCCTGGCTAGGTCTGTGGAATGAGGCGATAGCCTTTTATGAGCAAAGTCTCAGTATCAGCCACGAACTGGGTGACAGACACAGCGAAGCGCAAACATTGCATAATTTGGCAAATGTCTATCAGCAGCAGGGACGTTGGGCCGAAGCCTTTGCCCTTTATGAGCAGAGTCTGAGTGTGGCTCGAGAACTGGGTGATCGTCGCAGTGAAAGTCAGTCTCTTAATAATTTGGGTCTTGTCTATCAATACCAGGGCCGCTACGAAGAAGCAATAGTAGCTTACGAGCAAAGCCTGGCGATCGACCGGGAGCTAGGTGACCGACATGGTGAGGCTCAAGTATTAGGAAATCTAGCGACTATCTATGCTCAACAGGGCTGGTGGGCTGAAGCACTTGCGAACTATGAGGAAGCCTTGCACGTCTTTCGGACACTAGGGGATCGCCACGGTGAAAGCCAGACAATGGCCAACCTGGGCAATGTGTATCAATTTCAGGGTCGTTGGATTGAAGCTATCGAGATGTACAAAACCAGCCTGGCTATCAAGCGTGATTTAGGTGACCGTCAAGGTGAGGGACAAACGCTAAGTAATCTGGGCACCATCTACGCCCAGCAGGGCCAATGGGCTGAAGCTATCTCTTTTTACGAACAGAGTTTGGCTGTCCGACGAGAGTTGGGCGATCGCTATGGTGAGGGGCAAACACTTGGCAACATGGCAAATCTCTACGCACAGCAAGGCCGTCTGGACGAGGCACATCAACTCTATGAACATGCGCTTGAACTTGCTAAGGCCTTGGGCGATAGAGAAGGCGTTGCCTTTTCGTTGGCCCAGTTGGGCAGGCTGGCAGAAAAACAGGAGGACTACGTTGAGACTGTGAATCTTTCATTCCAGTCACTTGCCGTCTTCAGCGAATTGGGCGTACCCGCGGCGGAAGTCGTTCGCAGCCGTCTGGTTGGGCTACAAGAAAGACTAGGGGAACACAGATTCTGGGAACTTTGTGGGCAAGCTGGAGTCAAAATCGATACAGAAGCTCTAGGGCTTTCCATCGAAAAGCCTACTAATTGGGTCGTATATTTCGTCAATTTGGCGGCCTATCACGAACAACAAGAGGATTGGCGGGCTGCGGCCAATACTTACCGGCAGGCTCAGGGGTTCATTAACCTGAGGGAGGCAACCGCCGATGACCGCCATCGCTACGCCGAAATCAGCCATCGCCTGGGCGTCTGCCTGCGCCTTGATGGCCAATGGGGACAAGCCGTCGAGCACCAAGAAGAGACCTTCCGCCAGTTCAAGAAACTACGCGACTTCCACGGCCAGGGGCGAGCCTACCTGGAGATCGCTCGCGCATACCAGGCGATGAACAGTTACGACTTGGCCGTGCTCTATTATCATGATGCTCACCGCCTTTTCCGGCGGGCCGGCGACGTGACGCTGGCCGCCACGGCCAAAGAGGAACTGGGCAACCTGGAATACTACTTGCGCATCCTCAAACCCGCGACGGCCGACTGGGAGGAGGCAGCCCGTCTCTACGAACAGGCCGGCCGTCCTGGCAAGGTCGCCATCATTCGCCAGAACCTGGCCCAGGCCCAGGCCGGCTGAAGATTGCAGGTGCTTGACATGCTTATCAGGAGGTACACGATGCCCGAGGGAAGTGAACTGCTCAGATTCGCCGCCGCAAAGAAACGGTGGGGTTGGAAAGATACGCCCCCTTTCCGCGTCGAACCGCCCATTGATGACGCCAGACAACTGGCCCGCCTCTTCACCGGCCGCCAGGCCGAACTCAGCCGCGTTATCCTGCCCCTGTACAACGGCCGCAATATCCTGGTGCGCGGGATGCTGGGTGTCGGCAAGAGCGCCTTCATCCTGCGGGTGTTGCATGAACTGGATGCCCAGGCTAAGGCGGCTCGGGAGAAAATCCTGCCTATTTACATCTACCACTTCTATGGTGGCACCACTGACGACTTCTACCGGCTCATTCTTTACACCCTATCCGGCATCCTGGCCGACAAAGACGACGAGGCCAGAGGCATACAGGATGCCCTGCGGGGTCTGAAAGTAACTGCCGGCCGTTCCAAAGGGGTCAGTGGAAAGGTAGGTGTACACATCTTCCACGTGGCCGAAGCAGAAGTGAGCGCCGAGATGGGCCGGGAGACTGGACGTGAGTTCACTCTGGAGAATCCCCACTACTTCGTGGATGAATTCCTGAAGCGCGCCACCAAACGCTTCGGACGGCTGGTCATCGCCGTGGACGACCTGGACAAGGCCCGGCCGGAGAACGTGCGTCTGGTACAGACGATGCTTCAAGGGGCCTTGCCCCTGTTGCGCTCCGACAAGTGCGCCTTCATCCTGACCGGCCTCACCCTTCCCCTGGCTCACATGGCTGCCCTCGACCTCTACGGCTCAATGCTGGGCCTCTTCGACGAGGCAATCCAACTTAACATCCTTTCCCCTGATGAGTTGCGAACCATTGCCGTCAAGACACTGAACCTGGTCCGACGGCAGGAGCGGGATGATGCGTATCCCTTCGACGAGGAAGCCATCGCCGAGGCTGCCACTCGCTCTCACGGTATCCCCCGGCTGTTCAACGTTATCTGCGCCCGCGTGTCGGAACAGGCTGCCTTGCAAGAGATCGAGGTCATTGACAAAGATGCGTTTGCCACCTGCTACGAAGCCGTCCAGATAGGCGTCAGTGCAGAAGTAACGCCCCAGATGCGTTCCGTGCTGGCCATCGCTTCCCGGACTCCCGGCGGTTTTTCGCCGGGAATGCCGGATGAGGCGTTGGACGAACTGGGCTTCACCACCTTTGTCGAATTGATGCCCCTTGCCGAATACCTGGTCGCCAACGACCTGATGATCCGTCAGGAGTACGAGGGTGGCGTGCGTTATATCGTTGCCGACCTGGCGTCACGGGCAGTAAGTGCTACACCAAAATGAGAGGGAGGATGCTATGTCAGAGAAAGTCAACATCACCCAGATCGCCACGAGGCTGACCGAGCCGTTCAAGCACCTGGTGGTCGGGCAGGTGGACGACTACTGCGCCTACCTGACCCGTATCGAGGGTGCTTACCTCTTTCACCAGCACGCCAAGGACGAGATGTACCTGGTGTTGGAGGGGGAGGCCGCTGTGGATTACGCTGACGGCACCAGCGTCACCCTGGGCCAGGGGGAGAGCCTGGTCGTGCGGGCGGGGGAGAAGCATCGCTCCCGGTCGGAGAAAGGGGCGCTGGTATTGATGTTCAAGGCGCGGGACCTGTTCGCGGAGTAGGAGGCAACATGACCAACCAACTCAAAATCTGCGACTTGATTCTGCGCGACGGCCACCAATCACTCCTCGCCACCCGCATGCGCACCGACGACATGCTGCCCATCGCCGAGAAGATTGACCAGGTGGGCTACTGGGCGGTGGAGATGTGGGGCGGCGCGACCTTCGACTCCGCCATGCGTTTCCTGGACGAGAACCCCTGGGACCGCATCCGCCGCCTCAAAGAGCATATGCCCAACACCCCATTTTTGATGCTCTTGCGCGGTCAGAACGTCGTCGGCTACAAACACTACCCCGATGACGTGCTGGAGCGTTTCATCGTCCACGCCCACGCCGATGGCATAGACGTCTTCCGCATCTTCGACGCCCTCAATGACGTGCGCAACATGCGCAAGGCGATGGAGGTCGTCAAGCGGGAGGGTGCCCACGTCCAGGCCTCCTTATGCTACACTATCGGCCCGCCCTATGATGTGGACTACTTCGTCGGGACCGCCAGCCAACTGGCGGACATGGGCGCCGACTCAATCTGCATCAAAGACATGGCCGGCCTCATCCCCCCCTACATCGCCTACGAACTGGTAGCGCGGCTCAAAGCCGACATCGGTCTGCCGGTGCACCTCCACTCCCACTCCACCAGCGGCATGGCGACAGCGGCGCTCCTCAAGGCCATTGAGGCTGGAGTGGACATCGTGGACACCGCCATCTCCGCCCTTTCGGGGATGACCTCCCACCCACCGACCGAGTCCATCGTGGCGACGCTGGCTGGCACTGAGAGGGACACGGGGTTCGACCTCAACCTGCTGGCCGAGATTGCCGCCTACTTTGCCGAGGTGCGCAAGAAGTACGCCCGCTTCGAAAGCGGGATGAAAGCCGCCGACGTGCGTGTCCTGCAATACCAGATTCCGGGCGGCATGCTCTCCAACCTGGTCTCCCAGTTGCGTGGGCAGCAGGCGGAGGACAAGTACGAGGATGTGCTGGCGGAAGTGCCCAGAGTGCGGGCCGAACTGGGCTACCCGCCGCTGGTCACGCCATCAAGCCAACTGGTCGGCACCCAGGCCACGCTCAATGTAGTGCTGGGGGAGCGGTACAAGATTATTCCTGAAGAAGTCAGGCAGTACGTCCGCGGCTACTACGGCCACCCGCCGGCCTCCATTGACCCCGAGATACAACGACTCGCTATCGGCGACGAGGAGCCCATTGACTGCCGCCCCGCCGACCTGATCCCGCCGGGGATGGAGAAGGCGCGGGAAGAGATCGGCGGCCTGGCGCGGGACGAGGAGGATGTGATCTCCTATGCCCTGTTTCCCCAGGTGGCCCGCCCCTTCCTGGAGCGGCGCGCCCGCGGCGGCGATGGGAAGGAGCCGGTCGTGGCCGCTATCGCCGGGCTGCTGCTGAAGCGGATGGAGGAACAGGCCGCCGCCACGGCCGCCCCGTCCGGCCCAGGCATATCACCCTGGAAGGTCGCCTGGCGGCCGGGAGTGGGCCGCTGGACTGGGTTGATTGACGGCGCGGGAGGGATGAGGTAGATGATACACCTCATCCGGGAACGCGCCACACCGCAGCAGTTGACCGAGATGCTGGAAGCCCTCGAAATCAACATCCGACCGTGCCAGGGGAATCCTTCGATGGTGATCCTGGACCCGGAAACCCGAGAACGAGTCGAGGAAGTCACGCGCCAGTTGCTAGGAGACGTCGCATGGGTATCACAACGCTAGAGGCTGTCCGAGAGCGGTACATGCAAGACGGGCTGCCGATACGCCTGGGAGGGCTTGCCACCAACTTGATGCGCATTGCATCGGTCGCCGACCATCCTGGGAATCGCCAGGTCGTGGATAGTCTGCTAGAAGAAAGCAAGTTCTTTATCGAATGGACGGCACCAGATGCCTCGCTGGACAAGCAGGGGGCGCTGGTGGAACTACAGATCAGGCTAGCCAGGTGGCATTATGGGTGGCATAGTGGCTCCGCCAATCAAGCGAAGCGGGCTCGTCTTGCCCGAGAAGCACGCGCCTGGGCCGAGCAGGTACTGGAGATGTCTGGTCTGCTGACCGGGGAGGAGGAGGCAGAGTGAAACGGGAGTTTACGTTAACACTGGACGACGTCGAATACCCAGTGGCCGCCGACGGCGAGGTCATCACCGTGAACGACCGCCCCTTCACTGTCGAGGTGACCGACGACGGCGCGGTGCTGGTAGACGGCATCGCCTACGACGTGGCGCTGGAGGGGGAGACGGCGACCGTGGGCGGGCAGACTTACGCGGTGCAGGCCAGCGGGCTGGTGGTGACTTCCGTAGCAGCCGTGACCGCGCCCGCAGCACCGGCAGTCGAGGCAGCGGGGGCCGGTGCGGTGCTGGCGGTTATGCCCGGCAAGATCATCCGCGTCTTGGTCGAGGTGGGCCAGCAGGTCGAAGAGGGCGAGCCCGTCTGTGTACTGGAAGCGATGAAAATGGAAAACGAACTCCACGCCCGTCAGAGCGGCGCCGTGTGCGCTGTGCACGTGAAGCCGGGGGACGATGTGGAGAAGGACCAGGTGCTGGTGGAGATTGAGTAGACTGCTATCGAAACAACCGGCCCGGAGAATGCCTCCGGGCCAGTTTTCTGTGCCAGCGACAGGCGGGGTCACGCCTTCTCGACCGGGAACTGTACCTCCGTCACGCAGGCGTCTGGAGTGTCCGCCAGGTATTCCTCGTATCCCACAGCCTCCGGGGCATCGTAGTCATTATTCGGACAGCGCAGATAGACCTCCCGGTCGGGGCCGATAACACGATAGCCGTTTGCCTCGATCCAGGTCAACAGGGCGGCGTACGCTTGGTCGAGGGTGTCGTAACTGCCTTGGTGAATCACGCAGGCCATCAACTCAGTACCGGGCAATTCGCGTACCTTCACCCGCTCGTTGCCGGGCAGCGGTGCACTCACCGGAGTGGTCACCTCCACATCTACGTCTCGCTCGCGGTACTCGGTGTCGTAGTAGATGGTCAGCGAAGGGCTAATTGCTTTGGCCCCGTGCTGCTCCAGGTAGACGGACAACTCTTTCCAGAGCGATCCCTGGTCGCCATAGGTGGGGATTACATCGCGTATGGCGACGACCGTCTGTGGCTCCACTTTCTTGAGCACTACGTCGTAAGTCGGCATTTTATCCTCCTGTTCGATTTGCCTCAGCCGCGCTTCTACCCGCGCCAATCGCGCCTGATCCTCCCGCACCTGTTGCTCAAGTTCCATCTGCCTCATGCGCAGCATACCCCGGATTTGAGCCGGTGGCAGTTCGTCGTCCAGCAGCCGGGCGATCTGCTCCAGCGAGAGTCCCAGGTCTTTGAGGGCCAGGATGCGATTGAGCCGGTGCGACTGGTCAACCGAGTAGTAGCGATAGCCGGTGAAGCGGTCCACCCGGGCCGGTTTGAGCAGCCCAATCTCGTCGTAGTAGCGCAGCGCCTTCACCGACACCTGGCTGATTCTGGAAAACTCACCGATCTTGAACATCTCCTATCTCCGCGCGCGTCATGGTTCTCCGAAGGCCTTCACCACTATTATACACCCTCCAGTGGGGGGAGAGTCAAGACCCAATTTGTAACTATACCCTCCCGCAGGTTCGAGAGCAATTTCGACCAGAAAATGCGCTTCGATCTCGCTTGTATTCACTCAAGCGTCTGCATCAAGGCTTCCATGCTACTATCAATCTCTCGTTGGGCCTGCCTGATGATGGCAAGCAACTCCTGGGGTGTGCGCTTGTCCGACGTATCCGGCGCGTTGGGGTTGATGGCCTTCAGGTCATACTTCCTCTTGCGAATCGCCTCAATGTCCACGTACCAACTGCGCTCACTCACCCGTTCCGGGTCGTCGGGGTCCAGCGCCAGCCGTTGGAAGAAGTCATCGAAGTGCTCAAAGGTCAGCGATTGTCTCTTGGTCACTTTGACGTCAGACAAGTCATAGTACCACACCCGCTGGGTAGGCCAGCCTTTGGTGAAGAAGAGCAGGTTGGTCTTCGCCCCTGCGCCTGCGTTGACGAACACTTTCGGCGGCAGGCTGATCAGACACCATAGGTCACATTCATCCAGCAACTTGCGCTTGGTCTGCCGATAGGCCGTCGTCTTGGTGTGGAACAACACGCCCTCGTCAATCACCATCTCACAGGTGCCGCCCTTGGACAATGAGTCAATGATGTGCTGCAAGAAAAGCACCTGGCCTTTGCCCGTCTTGTAAGCAAACTGGGCCTGGGCGTCCTTGCCTTCCTTGCTGCCGAACGGCGGGTTGGTCAAGACGTAGTCGAACCGGAGCGGTGCACCATCGAAAAGAGCTCCATCCGTTGCCACACCCGTCAGGGTGTTACCGTGCCAGATACGCGGCAGGTCAACGTCGTGCAGCACCATGTTGGCCAGGCAGATAGGGATGACCTCGTTGGCGTCCTCCCGACCCCACAGAGTCTCGGTCTTGAGTTGCTCGATCTGAGTGGGCGCGGGCCCCTGAACCATCATATGCTTGTAGGCTTCGATGAGAAAGCCACCGGTGCCACAGCAAGGGTCGTACACGGTCTTGCCCAATTGGGGGTTCACGGCCCTGACAATCACCCGGATGATCTCACGCGGGGTGAAGAATTGGCCGCCGTCGCTTTTCTTCTCGCCCAACCGGGGCAGCATTCCCTCGAAGGCCTGGGAGAGAAGGAAGATGTGCTGGTCGCTGATCTCGGCGCGGGTCAGGGTGTCCACCCGGTCCAGCGCGTCCAGCAGGTTGGTCTCGCTCTCCAGGATGGTTCGCTCTTTGTTAGCGAAGATCATGCCGATGACCCGCTGCCGGTTGGTGGCGCCGGGCCGGTGGCCCAGGTCGTGCAGGTAGGGGAACAGTTCGCCGTTGACGAAGTCCAGGAAGGCGCCAAAGGGACCCTCGGTCAGTTCGCGGCGCTTCCAGCCGGGCTGGAAGCCCTCCTGCTGGAACAGCGGCAGCGGGTCATCCGGCGGCGCCGCCCAGTCGCGCCAGCGATAGGGATGCTTGATGGACGGGGTGAAATATGTACCCAAAGCGCGGGCTCGCGCCTCTTCCTCGGCCTCTTTCAGGTCTATGGCGTTAAGGAAGAGCATCCAGGTCAGTTCGGGCACGTAAAGCCGGGCGCCTTTGGCCTTGTCGCGGCGCAGGATGTCGCAGATGCTCCACACGGCGCGGTCAAGTTCAGCCTGGCTGGTGATCTTAGAGCGGTGGTTGTTCTTCCTTCTGGCCATACTCACTCCTCGTCTGATGGCAGGCTGACCCTCCCGCAGGTTCTGAACCTGCGGGAGGGTGGCTCGAACCCGCCGAAGACCTCGCGCAGCAGCGCTCCTGGCAGGGCGTTGATGGCTTCCAGTTGGCGTTCGGCAGCCTGGCGCATGCGTTGCACTTCGGCCATCTCGGCTTCCAGGCGGGCGGCAATGGTGCGTTGTTCGGTAAGTGGAGGAAGAGGCATCAGCGCGGTTTCAATAAACGTGGTTGGAACGCGCTGCTGACCAACTGCCCCCACAAAGTATCGGGTAGCTTCAAGGCGAAATGATGGCTGACGGACAAAATGCCATATAAACTCTGGCAGTACGTCAGGGCCAGGACGGAGAACGTGAAACTCTGTCGAGCCGAAAGCGATGCCATCTATCAGGCTGCATGCAATTGCTGCCTTGCCATTTTCCATACATGGCGTTATCTTGGCAAAGATAACATCATCTTCTTCAAAGTACGTATATCCGCGCATTACCTGTTGATATGGACGCACCTGAGAAGCCACAATTGCTCCCAACTCTTCGCTGACTGCCTCCATTGGAACAAATGTGGTTGATGCATTGGCTGGTCGCTCCAGACCACGTGGTCGTGATGGATTCACCTCACATACATCCCCCAACCGCACCCACCGCCAGCCAAGGGGCAAGGGGCGGCTCGACCCTCCCGCAGGTTCCGAATCTGCGGGATGGTGGTAGTGGCTAATCCCAGACGTACTCGTTGATGTATTCACGAACTCGCACCTCGTCCTGATAGTCGGCCACGAACTGCCGATATGCCTCGGGGGTCGGGAAACGTCCACGGATGAACATCTCGTCCTTCAAAGTCCCAGCCCGTCGGCCGATCCATTCCAGGTAATTGGAGTACGGCCAGTCCTCTGGCCAGGAGACCAGTCCAGCCTTCACCGGATTCAGGTGAATGTACCGGCACAGGTGAATGAGATACTCCTCGCGGTCTACCCACACGTGCCGGAAGCGTCCCTCGAAAAGGGTGCCTCTACGACCCTGTTGCTTGTTCACTGCCTGCACGTAGGCATTAAACAGCACGTTGATGAACTTGGACAGCGGTACATCGGTCTCTTGTCGGAGGAGAAAGTGGTAATGATTGGTCATCAGACAGTACGCGATCACAGCAACGCCGTACTTCTGACAGTAGCGTTTGATCAGGCGCAGACAGTATTCGTAGTTGCCGGGATTGAAGAATAGCAGCCCTCCTCCCGCAGCCCGGTTGTAGACGTGATAATAGTAGTCTCTGACAAACACATCGCCTCAATATGGCATTTTCTAACCTCCCTACCCTCCCGCAGGTTTCCGAATCTGCGGGAGGGTGTCACGGCGCCAGTAATCTCGCTTTGGTCTCCTGAATCAGCTTATCCGGTGGTAAAGGCAAGCCCAACAGGGCATTTAAGCCGCCGGCCTGCACTACTTCTTCAACATCGAACAGGTGGGGCGTTTCCAGTTCTTCAATGCCGCCTCGCTCAAACTGGAGGGCTACCGCCCTGAGCACGGGCACGGCCCGGCCGGGCAGTCCTTTCAGCCAGCGGCGTTGTTTGTAGGAGAAAGCCGCCGCCCGCTCGGCGCGGGAGCGGGCCACCACACCGTAGCCCAACTCGGCCAGTACGTCGTACAGGTCACATTCGTCCTGCTCGCGCAAAACGCGAACCAGGCGCACGGCCGCCCCGTCGCCGGGCAATTTGTCCAATAACTCCCGGCGTCTGTCGGGCCAGATCCAATGCTGGCGCAGGTCGGCCAGTGTAGGTGCCTCCTCGGTCAAACAGACAGCCAGCCGTTGCTCGTACTCCTCGACCGGCACCAGGGCCTCACGGCCACCCTCTTCCACCAAAATCGCCCGGCCGTTTCCATAGACCTGTACCTCGAACCCCTCGACCCGAATCAAGCCCGGCAAGGAGCGCATGGTATACACTCCTCCCGGCTCGACGATTTCAGGAGGCATTTCTTCCGTGGGCGGCTTCTCGACTTCGCCTTCACGGGTCGGACGGGCGCGGGAGACGAAGGGTTGGCCGAACAGGCGTGTGACGTTGGTGTAATCGTAGACGCGGAACATGAGTTTGCTGCCACGCGGCTCTCCGGTCCGCGTGCCCCGGCCCACTCGCTGGTAGAACTCGATGGGCGACTGCAGGTACTGGAAGAAAACCACGTTCTCCAGGTTGGGGATGTCCACGCCGGTGGAAAGCAAGTCTACCGTCGTAGCGACGAAGTGGGACGCATTGGGAGCCACGGAAGTCGGGGATGAGATTGGCGGCCGTCGGGCGCAGGTTGGGGTTGCCAGTGCATTGGAAGGCGTAGAACTCGACCGGCCACTGGCCGTTTTCCCGGCACCAGGCCCGGTAAAGATTGTTCGTCTCCTGAGTGACCATCGTGGCGTGAGTGTCACGCACGCAAAAGATAGCAGTCTTCTGATGTGGCCCACCGGTGTCGAGGAGGTGTTGGAACAAGTCGGCGCACATTGACCGCACCCGGTCGGGGAGCATCAACTTTTCCTCGTACTGTCTGGCCGTGTACCGTTCTTCCAATTCCTGCGGGTCTACTTCCTGACCGGTGAAAGGATCGGTCGCCGTGCGCTGCTCGATGTCCTCACGGGTGATCTCTTGCTGATCCAGATCAACCACCCGGCGCACGACTTCGCTGGCTGCCAGATAACCGTCCTCCTGTCCCATCCACATCGGGTACTCGTAGACCGGTTTGCCGAAGTATTCAACGTTGTGGGCCGTGATGGCCTCGTCGGCCCGGCACGCCGGATCGTCCCGCCGCCCGCCGGTGATGATGCGCGGCGTGGCCGTCAACCCGACGTGCACCGCGTCAAGGTTGTCCCTCAGAATGATACTCCACTTGCCCCAGGCCGAACGATGGCATTCGTCAATGATGATATGACTGAAATAGCCTGGCGGGTAGTTTTCGCGCCAGAGCCAGGGTTCGTCGTCCTCGTCGGTGATGTTGAGCGTCTGGTAGGAGGCGATCATGATGCGGGCGTTCTCTTTCGGGTCGCGGGTCGTCACAATCTGGGCGTTGTCGCCAAAGACGGCGTGCATCTTGGCCCAGCCTTGGGTGCGCAATTCGTCCCTGTCGCAGACGAACAGCGCCCGCCGGAGTTGGCTCGCCTGGGCCAGTTTATAGAGCAACTGAACGGCGATGATCGTCTTGCCGGTGCCGGTGGCCAGAGGGAGTAACACGCGATTGCCGGCTTGCGCGATCTTCTCCAACGCAGCGCGGATGGCGGCGTCCTGGAAGTACCAACGGGCGGCCTCGCCTCCTTTGTAGGGCATCAGCAGGGCTTTCGCCCGGTCATCCGACAGCGAATACCCCTTGAGCGCCTCGTAGCGGGCGCGGAGGTCATCGGGCGTCGGAAACTGCTTCAGCGGCAGGTTGTCCACCGTCTGGCCGGTATCCTCCGCCCACTCGGCATACAGGTGGCCGTTGGTGGAGAAGACGAAAGGCACATTGAACCGCTGGCGATAGTCATTACCCTGCTGGATGCCCAAAGCAGGGAACTCGCTCTCTTTCTTGGCTTCGATGATCGCCACCGCCAGCGGTGATTGGCCCGGCCCGACAGGGAGACAGAGCAGATAGTCAGTACGGCCCTTGCGCTTTCGCGGCCGGCCGCCGATGATGTCGGCACCACCAACGGTACGCTCACGGCGGATCAGGTCCTCGGTCCAGCCATGGTCGCGCAGCCTGGGATCAATCAACTCACGGCGGGTTTGGTCCTCGTTGCGGCTCATGTGTATTCAGTATAGCCCAACCCTGCACAGAAGTCAAAACTTCACAGCGCCAGCGCCAAGTTTTCTGGGTCACCACAAAAAAACCGGGCGCCTCACTCCACCCCGGTGCCCTTGCGCCTGCCCCTGTCCGCCAGGGGGACCCGATGCCTGAGGAGGTTACCCCTCGCAGTGAATCATTGTGCAAGAGGGGGGGGTACGATGAGGGTGACGAAATGGGCATGGAACACGCCAGTCTTGACGAACTCTCGATCAAAGAGAGCCAATGCCACACTGTGCTTGGACGTACCGAGCCGTTTGGTCGCGAGAAGAGCCAGCAAAGCATAGAACATGGCATAATAGGCACGGTTGATTGTGCCACGCAAGGCGGACTCGTTGAGCAAGATCTCTGCTTCTCGCAGAGTCTCGTGAGCCTGCTCCATAGGCGGCGCTCGCACAAACGAACGCCGCCCGCCACTCCGTTTTTTCCCCCCCCGACCGGTGTCCATGCCGAGGATTGCCAGTACCGGCAAGGAGATGCATCACGGGCAAGTCAGGCTGAACGTCTTTGCCAGATGCCTCGAAATGCGGTATACTTCGGCGCGTGACTGACCCGTCCCCGATCCCCCGCGCACTCGTTATCGGCGCCGGCATTGGCGGGATGCAGGCTGCCCTCGACATCGCCAACGCGGGCTACGACGTTGTCCTGGTCGAACGCCTCCCCTCCATCGGCGGGCGTATGGCGCAACTTTCGGACACCTTCCCCACGCTCGATTGCGCCCAGTGCATCCTCACCCCCCGCACCGTTGAGGTTGGCCACCATCCCCACATCAAGTTGATGACCTATTCCGAAGTGGAGGCGGTCGAGCTACTCCCTCCCCCCCTCATGGGGGAGGGTGGGGGGGGACTGGGGGGTTTCCGCGTTCGCATCCGCCGCCACGCCGCCTACGTAGATTGGGACAAGTGCACCGGCTGTGGCCTCTGCCAGGAGAAATGCCCCCGCAAAGTAGACTCCGATTTCGAGTGCGGCATGGGGCTCCGTAAGGCGATATACACTCTCTCTCCCCAGGCGGTGCCGAACAAGCCGGTGATTGACCGCGAGCATTGCATCTTCTTCCAACGAGGCAAGTGCCGCGCCTGCGAGCGGTTCTGCCCGGTGGGCGCTATCGCTTTCGATCAGGAGGACACAGTCGTCGAGGAACAGGTCGGCGCGATCATCCTGGCTACCGGCTACGACCTCTACGGGCTGGAGAATATGCCCGAGTACGGCAGCGGCAAGGTGCCGGACGTGATTGACGCGCTGGCCTTCGAGCGGCTACTCTCCTCCTCCGGCCCGACCGCTGGCAAAGTCCAGCGCCCCTCCGATGGGAAAGTCCCCCGCGAGGTCGTCCTCATCCAGTGCGCTGGCTCCCGCGACCCCGAAAAGCACATGCCCTATTGCTCGAAGGTCTGTTGTATGTACACCGCCAAGCAGGCCATCCTCTACCGCCACCGGGTCCACGACGGACAGGCATACGTCTTTTACATTGACATCCGCGCCGCCGGCAAGCGGTACGACGAGTTCACCCAGCGAGCGATGGAAGACGAGCACGTGGTCTACCTGCGAGGTAAGGTCTCCCGCATCTTCCGCACCTTTCCCGACCCTCCCGAAGCAGGGGGAAGTGCAAAGGTGATGGTCTGGGGAGCCGACACACTCAGCGGCCAGCAGGTGCAGATTGCCGCCGACCTGGTAGTGGTGGCTCCGGCGCTGGTGCCCCGCCCCACGACGCACCACCTGGCCGAGATGCTGGGGCTGCCGACGGATGAACACGGCTGGCTGCTCCCCCTCGACTCGAACATGCACCCGCTGGAGACCATCCAGCCTGGCGTCTTCCTGGCCGGTGCCGGGACCGGGCCGATGAACATCCCAGAGACGGTGGCACAGGCCTCAGGCGCCGCTGCCAAGGTGTTGGCGCTCTTTGAAGGAGCAAAGCGGTGGAAGAAGAGTGTGGGAATGGGGAAATGGAGGAGAGACGGTGAAAGGGCAGGGTAGATGAGCCGAATTGGGGTCTTCGTCTGCCACTGTGGGCTCAATATCGCCAGCACTGTGGACGTGCAGCGAGTGGCCGAGGCATTGCGCGACTATCCCGGCGTAGCCTTCGCCACCGACTACAAGTACATGTGCTCCGACCCCGGCCAGGCGCTCATCCAACGGGCCATCAAGGAGCACAACCTGGACGGGGTGGTCGTCGCCGCCTGCTCTCCGACGATGCACGAAGCCACTTTCCGCAAAACCGCCGCCACCGCCGGGCTCAATCCCTACCGGGTGGAGAGCGCCAACATCCGCGAGCAGGTCTCCTGGCCGCATCGGAACGCGCCCGAGGAGGCCACCCGCAAGGCCATCGAGATAGTGCGCACCCTCGTCGAAAAGGTACGCTACGACGAGCCGCTCACGCCGCTCACACTGCCCATCGCCAAGCGGGCGCTGGTCGTGGGCGGTGGCATCGCCGGGTTGACCGCTGCGCTGGACATCGCCGACGCCGGCCACCTCGTAGTGCTCGTCGAGCGGTCGGACCACCTGGGCGGACGGATGGCGCAACTCTCCTGCCTCTACCTCAACTTTGACGACAGCGCGAACCTGCTGGAGGAGCACACCGAGGCCGTCACCCACCATCCTCTGATCCAGGTGCTCACGAACGCGGAGGTGACGGAGTTTGGGGGATACGTGGGGAATTTCACGGTCAGGGTGAGTAGGCTGGTGGATCGAGACACCGATAGATTGACAGGTTGGCTGGTCAGCAAGGTGGTAGATTGGGAAACTGGTAAGCTGGTAGATTGGGGAACTGGCAAATTGGTCAATGGGGAGCCCGACCAATCTCCCAATCTCCTAACCTATCAACCTACCGACTTCACCTTCGGCGTCGGGGCAGTGGTACTCGCCACAGGCTTCGATCTCTATCCCAAGACGAACCTGCCCGAGTACGGCGGCGGGCGGCACCCGGACGTGCTGGATAGCCTGGAATTTGAGGCCATGCTGAAGGCGGAGGAAATCCGCCGTCCCTCAGACGGCCGCGCGCCCCGCGAGATCGTCTGGGTGCAGTGCGCTGGCTCCCGCGACCCTAGTCTCCACCAGCCTTACTGCTCAAAGATTTGCTGCATGTACGTCGCCAAGCAAGCCATTGCCTACCGCCGTGCGCTCCCGGAGGGCCAGGCTTACGTCTTTTACATTGACATCCGCTCCCAGGGCCGTGGTTACGACGAGTTTGTCCAGCGGGCGATGGAGGAGTTCGGCGTCGTCTACCTGCGCGGTAAAGTGTCCAGGATCATTCAGCGGAACGGGCGACTGGAGGTGTGGGGGGCCGACACGCTGAGCGGCGAGGCGGTGCGCGTGGAGGCCGACATGGTGGTGCTGGCGATGGCAGCGGTGCCCAGCGCCGGAAACTACGATTTGGCCCGCCTCCTGCGCGTCGCCACGGACGAAAGCGGCTTCTTCGCCGAGGCCCACCCCAAACTGCGCCCGGTAGAGAGCCTCACAGCGGGCGTCTACCTGGCCGGCGCGGCTCAGTTCCCCAAGGACATCCCAGAGACAGTGGCGCAGGCGTCGGGCGCAGCGGCCAAGGTGCTGCAACTTTTCGCCCAGCGCGAGATGGTGGCCGAGCCGACCATAGCCGTCGTGAACGAGCGGCTATGCGTGGGCTGTGGGCTCTGCGTGCCAGCCTGCCCCTACGAGGCCCGGGCGCTTCACCCCTGGAAGAAATTGGCTGTTGTCAACACAGCCCTCTGCCAGGGCTGTGGAGCCTGCGCTGTCGCCTGCCGCAACAAGGCGACCACTGTGCGCAACATGACTACAGAGCAAGTGCTGGCGATGATGGAAGCAGTGTTGCCAATGAACAATGAAGCAATGAAGCAATGAACGACGAACAGGTTCTCGTCGTTGGGGCGGGATTGGCAGGGATGACTGCTGCCCACCACCTGGCTGAGTGGGGCGCGCAGGTTCACTTGGTGGACAGCGCCCCTCACATCGGTGGTGCCTTCCTCCTGCTCGACCACACCTTCACCACCGACTCCTGTGGCCTCTGTATCGCGCTCCCCCGCCAGCCCTCCTACTGCCCGACCATCTCCAGCGAACTCCATCCCCACATCACCCTCCTGCCCCGCACCACGCTAGCTGCACTGGAGGGAGAGCCGGGCTGCTTCGTCGCCACCCTCCATCGTGGACCGCGCTACGTGGACCCCGACCGCTGCGACAACTGCGGGGCATGTGGTGCTGTCTGCCCGGTCACCGCAGAAACCGGGTTTTTTCCTAAAAACCAGGTTTCTCTCCAAAAGGCCATCTACCCTCCGCCCCCTCGCGCCGTGCCCTTCGCTTATGCCCTCGACCCCGACGCCTGCACCCGCTGTGGGGCCTGCGTAGCCGTCTGTCCCCACGGCGCGATTGACCTGGAGGCGATCCCGCAGGAGGAGCGGATCGAGGTCGGCGCGGTGCTGCTGGCGCCGGGCTTCGCCTCCTTCGACGCCGCCCGTGCGGTCGAGTATGGATGGGGCCGCTGTCTCAACGTCGTCACCAACATCCAGTTCGAGCACATGCTCAACCGCTCCGGCCCGACCAGAGGCCACATCCTCCGTCCCTCTGACGGCCAGCCGCCCCGCCGCGTCGCATTCATCCACTGCGTCGGCTCCCGCAGCGCAAAGCTGGGCCGTCCCTACTGTTCCACCTCCTGCTGTATGATCACCGCCAAGCAAGCACGCCTCGCACAGAAGGTCACGCCAGGGACGGAGGTGACCGTCTTCACGATGGACGTGCGGACAGCAGGCAAGGGATACGAGCGGTATTTCCAGCGCGTAGCGGCCCTGCCGGGAGTGACCTACCGTCGGGTGATGGTCTCGGCGGTGCAAGAGGTGCCCGGAAGCCGAAACCCGCGACTGCTGACACCGGACGGGGAGGAGGAGTTCGACCTGGTGGTGCTGGCGGTCGGGTTGGGGCCAGCGGATAGCGCGCGTGAACTGGCTGCCTGCGCTGGCGTAGCCCTCGACGAACACGGTTTCATCCTTCCTGGCGACGATGGCCCCGGCACCACCTCTCGCCCAGGAGTCTTCGCCGCCGGGGCTGGTCTGGCCCCTGCCGACGTGCCCGAGACGGTGACTCAAGCCGCAGCCGCAGCCGCGCTGGCGGCAAGGGTGCTATCCCCCATCCTCCCCACTCCCTCTGCGAGGGGGGATGAGAGGGAGAGTAAGGTGCTCGACCAGCCTCCCTGCATCGGTCTTTTCCTCTGCACCTGTCATGGCGCGTTGGAGGGGATACTGGACTTCCCCGCGCTGGCTGCTTCGAGTGAGCATCTGCGCGGTGTGGTTCACATCGAGCGGCTGGAGGCTGTCTGCGAGGAGTCGGGCTTGACTACCATCGAGCGTGCCGTAGCGGAACACGGTCTCAACCGGGTCGTCGTCGCCGGCTGCTCGCCTCGCCTCTACGCCAATCGGTTCGACGCGCTGCTGGCCCGCCTGAGCCTCCCGCCCCGCCTGCTGGCCCGCGTCAATGTCCGTGAAGGGGCCGCCTGGGCCCACGGGAGCGACCCCGCCGCTGCGACCGCCGTCGCCCGGGGGGAGGTGGAGATGGCCGCCACCGGCCTACGGGAGACCCCTTACCGGGCCTTCCATCTCCGCCCGGAGGAGAGCGTCGTCCGGCGGGTTCTCGTACTGGGCGGGGGACTGGCCGGGATGACCGCCGCCCTCACCCTGGCCGACCTGGGGGTGGACTGCGACCTGGTGGAGCGAGAAGCTCGATTAGGCGGCAACCTGCGGGAAAGCCACCATACCTTGGAGGGACTGGATGCTCAGGCATTACTGGCCGGGATGATGAAGCGAGTGCGGCGGGCGGAACAGGTGCGCGTCTGGACCGAGGCCGAGCTGGTGGGCTGGTCCGGCGTGCAGGGAGATTTCACGGCAGAGATACGGGTCGGCAATGAGACCCATTCGGAGCAGTACGGCGCGCTCATCGTCGCCACCGGCGCGGAACCGGCCACGACGACCGAATATCTCTACGGCCAGCACCCATGTGTCTTCACCCAACGAGAATTAGAACAGCTACTGGCAGACAGCCAGCATCCAGTATCCAGTATCCAGCATCCAGCATCCAGTGTCGTGATGATCCAATGCGTCGGTTCCCGCGATGAGGCTCATCCCTACTGCTCCCGCGTCTGCTGCTCCCACGCCATCAAGAACGCGCTGACGCTCAAACATCTCAATCCCGCCGTCGAGGTCAGCATCCTCTTCCGCGATATCCGCACGCCAGGGATGGAGGAACTCTACTACCAGCAGGCCCGCCGTCTGGGGGTGCGCTTCCTGCGCTACGAGCCGCCCGAAAGGCCGGTGGTCGAAGCGGATGGCGACTGTCTCCGCGTCACCGTCCACGACACACTGTACGACGAGACGGTCACACTCGAGGCCGACCTGCTGGCCCTCTCCACCGGCATCGCCCCCCTTGAAAACAGCAACCGCGCACTGGCCGAGATGCTGGGAGTGGTGTTGGATGATGACGGCTTCTTCGCTGAGGCTCACCCCAAGTTACGCCCGACCGATCTGGCTCGGCCCGGTATCTTCCTGTGCGGCTTGGCCTACGGGCCGCGCTTCATCACCGAGACCATCACCCAGGCGCGGGCGGCGGCACTGCGGGCCGCGCTGGCCGTCGCCCGGCCGGTGGAGCCCCGCCGCGACATTGCCACCGTCGAGGCGGACATGTGCAGTTTCTGCGGCCTGTGCGTGGCTGCTTGCCCCTACGGAGCGCGGGTGCTGGATGAGGAGAGGCGTTTCGCCCGCGTGCTCGACCATCTCTGCCAGGGCTGCGGCGTCTGCGTGGCCGTCTGTCCCAACGGGGCCAGCCGCCAGCCAGCCTTTGAGCCGGTGCAGGCGCTGGCGTTGGTGGATGCGGCGTTGAACGAATGAGTAGGAGTAGATAAGTAAATGAATGATGAGCATACGACCGAGTTCGAACCGCGCATCGTCGCATTCCTGTGCAACTGGTGCACCTACACTGGCGCTGACCTGGCCGGCACCTCACGCATCCAATACCCGCCCAACATACGCATCATCCGCCTGATGTGCAGTGGGCAACTGGACCCCATCTATATCGCCAAGGCGGTGCTAGAGGGAGCCGACGGCGTCCTCATTGGCGGCTGCCACCCCGGTGATTGCCACTACCAATCCGGCAACTACAAGGCCCGCCGCCGCGTCGCCATCATCCACCAGGTGTTGGAGCAACTGGGCTTCGATCCCGACCGGGTCTGGCTGCGCTGGATCAGCGCCTCCGAGGGGCAGTACTTCGCCGATACCGTGACCGAGATGGTGGCAACGATCAAGGAGAAGGGGCCCTCCCCCTTCCGTGGACAATGGAGCATCTGACCACTATGAACGGATGGCTGGAAGTACACGACACAACGACACAGGCTATTAACCATCTACTGGAGACATTGCTGACAAACGGCGTCGTGGACGGGCTGCTGGTGCCGCTGCGCACCCCCGATGGCCGCAACGCGGTGCCCACGCTGGTGCGTGACCCCGCCCTGCTGGAGCAGGCCGCACCGCTGGCCCCGGTACTGCCGGTCAACGGGGGGACGGTTCTGGGACTGGTTACGGCGACCGGCGCACTGGGCCGCGTGGGGGCCGTCCTGCGCAACTGTGAACTCCGCACGGCGGTCGAACTCTCCAAGGTGCGACAGGTGCTGCTCGACGATGTGGTGCTCATCGGAGTGGACTGCCTAGGGACCTATAGGGTGGACGACTACGCCCGCATGGTCGAGGAAGGGGTGGACTCGGTGGCCCCTGCGCTGGCGGCGGCCCGCGAGGGTCAGGTCGAGCCGCTGACCGGCTACACCTTCCGCCCTGCCTGCACGATGTGCGAGCGGCCTATCCCCGGCACGGGCCAGAGTTATGCGCCTGACATCGCTATCGGCCTGCTGGGAGTGCCAAACGGGGAACGGCTATGGGTATCGGTGCGCGACGGGGAATTGGGGAGCATGCTGGAGCTGGAGCCAGCCGAGGAGCCCGCTGCACGCGTCGAGGCGACGCAGGCCCTTGTCGCCGCCCGCACCACCGAGCGGGACCGCCGTTTCGCCGCTTTCCGCGAACGTATACACGACCCAGACTCACTCCTGACGGAGTTCGCCACCTGCATCCGCTGCCAGAACTGCATGCGCGTCTGCCCTATCTGCTACTGCAAGGAGTGCATCTTCCGCACAGATATCTTCGATCATCCCTCGGCCCGCTACTGGGATTGGGCCGAGCGCAAAGGAGGTCTGCGTCTGCCCTCGGACACGTTGCTTTTCCACGTGACCCGCATGCTCCACATGGCCCACGCCTGTGTGGGGTGCGGTATGTGCAGCGATGGTTGCCCCGTGTCCATCCCCGTGGCCGACATCTTCCGCGCCGTCGGCCAGGCAGTGCAGGAGCGCTTCGGCTATGTGCCTGGGCGTGACCCCGCAGAAGAGATGGTCATCGCCACCTTCCGCGAGGACGAACTGCGGGAACTGGGATAATCCGCCACTCGCTAGCTGCTGCCTACCCAGTCGCTAATTGCTATTTGTCATTTGTTCTCTGTCGCGTTATAATCCCCCCACCATGAGCAAAATCGCCCGTTTCGAAACCATGGCCGAGCGGCTGGTAGAAGGCACCTTCGCCCGCCTCTTCGCCGGGCGTCTCAGCCCGCTGGAGGTCGCCACGCACCTGACGCGAGCTATGGAGGACTACCAGGCCCTCTCCCCCGACGGCACACCACAGGCCCCGACCCACTATTGGGTCTACCTGCACCCGGACGATTGCGAGGCGCTGGCAGTTGAACAACCGGCGTTGGAGACAGAACTGGCCCACCACGTCACCGAATTGGCCGTCCAGGCCGGCCTGGCGCTCAAGGTCACGCCGGCCGTCCACGTCCTGCCTGACAAGGGGATGGCTCCCCACGAAGTGCGCGTCGAGGCACGCTGGATGCCGGAAGAAGTAGCCGAGGTGGAGAAAACCCGCGAGATGGAAGCCAGCAAAGGGGAGGCCGAGGCCACAGTAGCGCCACAGGGCCGTCCGTTCCTGATACTGGAAGGCCATCGCCACGTGAATCTCCTCCAGCCCGTCGTGTCCATCGGGCGCGCGCTGGACAACGACGTCATTATGGAAGACGCGCGCGTCTCCCGTCACCACGCCCAACTCCGCCAGCGGTACGGTCGCTACGTGCTCTACGACTTGGGTAGTTCCGGTGGCACGCAGATCAACGACTACCCGGTTGAGGAGTGTGTGCTGCATTCTGGGGACGTCATATCCTTCGCCGGCGCCCAGGTCATCTATGGTGAGGATCCGCTCACTCCCATTCCTCTACCAGGCAGCGAGGATACCCCACCACTCGCGTCCCCGGAGATTGAGCTCGGCTAGCGATGGACATTCTGCTACTGGCCCTGCGCATCCTGCTCGCCATCCTGCTCTACGCTTTCCTGGCTACGATGCTAGCGATGCTGTGGCGCGACCTGCGGCAAGCGACCACCAGTCGCGAAGTGGCCCGGCCTGGTGGGAGACTGGTCGTCCTACACGCAGCGGACGAGGAACCTGCCCTGGGCACTACCTTCCTCTTGCAGCCTGTCACCTCGATAGGCCGCTCGCCGACCAATACAATCTCCATCCCAGATGCCTATGCCTCGGCCCAGCACACCCTGCTGACATGGCGAGAAGGCCAGTGGTGGTTGGAGGATCGGGACAGTCGCAATGGGACACTGCTCAATGGCACGCGCATCAACAGCCCCACCGTCGTCAGCACTGGCGACGTCATCGGCGTGGGACGCACACAATTGAAACTGGAACTTAGCAGTCAGCCATCAGCAGTTAGCCGTTAGCAAAATGCAACTGAGAAGGAAGTGACGTTATGGATCTTGGGCTGCACGATAAGATTGCACTGGTAACCGCTGCAAGCAAAGGATTGGGCAAGGCTGTCGCGTTGCGCCTGGCGCAGGAGGGCACCCACGTCACCCTATGTGCCCGAAACGAAGAAATACTATACGAAAGCGCTGCTGAGATCAAGACGGCTACGGGGGTCGAGGTGCTGCCCGTCCCGGCCGACGTCTCCGACCCGGCAGCCACGGACGCATTAGTCAAGGCCACTGTCGAGCGGTTTGGGCGGATTGATATCCTAATCACCAACGCCGGGGGGCCGCCTCCAGGGCAGTTCCTCGACCTCATCCCCGAAGACTGGGAGGCCGCCACACAGTTGACGCTGATGAGCACAGTGCGCCTCTGCTACGGTGTCGTGCCGGTGATGAAGGAGCAGGGCGAGGGCTCCATCCTGGCCATGACGTCGGTCAGCGTCAAGCAGCCGTTGCCTAACCTCATTCTCTCCAACAGCGTGCGGTTGAGCGTGATCGGGTTGATCAAGACGCTGGCCGATGAACTGGCCCCCTTCGGCATCCGTGTCAACGCCATCTGTCCCGGCTGGACGCGCACCGCTCGGGTGGATCAACTCCTACGCGACCGGGCTGGACGAAACGGCACCACGCCGGAGGAAGAGGCTGCCAAAGTCGCCGCCGCCATCCCGCTGGGGCGGATGGGCACGCCGGAGGAATTCGCCGCCGCTGCCGCGTTCCTCGTCTCCCCTGTCGCCTCCTACGTCACCGGCGTCAGCCTGCTCGTGGACGGAGGAATGTACCGGGGAGTGATGTGAAGGATGGTGCGTACCTCGAACGGGGTGACTGGCCCTGGCTGGCAAGCCTGCTAGTCATCGGCTGCCTGACCCTCGGCGTTTTCGCACTCACCGCCTACCGCTTCACCGGCGGCCAGGGGGGCGTGCCGCTGGACGACGCCTGGATACATTTTCAGTTCGCCCGTAACTTGGCCCGGGGCGACGGCCTCTCTTTCAACCCCGGTCACCCCACGTCCGGCTCCACCGCGCCGCTGTGGACGCTGCTCCTGGCCGCCATGTACCGCGCAGGCGGCGGTCTTCCTGCCGACGGCCCTGCCGCCGGGCAACTGCTGAGCGCGGCCTGCTTCTTGGCCGCGCTGGTGACGACTTATGCGCTAGGCAAGCGGCTGATGGGCAACCGCTGGGCCGCCTGGCTGGCCGGCGCGGTCGTTGCCACCAACGGGCGCATGGTCTGGGCGGGCCTCTCGGCGCTGGAGACGTGTCTGTTCGCCACGCTGAGTCTGCTGGCGATCAGCGCCCACCTGAGCGACCGCGCCGCCCACTGCTACCGGCCGCGCACGGCGGCGCTCTTCGGGTTGGCAGCGCTGGCGCGCCCCGAAGGCTACCTTCTATTCGTGCTGGCGATGGCCGACTCCGCCTGGAGTAGTTGGCACCGGCCTGAAAGAGCCGGTACCAGGCCCCCGCCCCAGCCCTCCCCCATGAGGGGAGGGAGCCCCCCAGCACTGCCTGTTCACGCCGGTGGTGGCACCGGCCTGAAAGAGCCGGTGCTGGATCGAAGACCAACCCAGCACCGCCTGTTTACGGCGGTGCTCGTGCCCATCGTCATCTTCGCCGCCGTCGTGCTTCCCTACCTCATCTTCTCGCTGCGCACCAGCGGTCACCTGCTCCCCAATACTTACCACGCCAAAGCCGTCATTGACTTCCGTCCCGACCTAGTCTTTCTGAGCGGAACATCCCAGTGCTTGATATTGGATAACTTCCTCTTGCTGCCCTTCTTCGTCCTGGGGTTGGGTGTGCTTCTCCACCGCGCCCCCCTGCTGAGCCTGTGGAGCGTGGGCCTGCCGCTGGGCTACGCCTTCCTCCACGCTATACCCTACCAGCACGGGCGTTACCTGATGCCGCTCATCCCCTGCAACGCGGTCATCGGCGTCGTGGGGCTGCTGGAAGCACGACACCTAACCCCCTGGCCCCTTTCCCTGCGAGGGAAGGGGGAATCTCCCCTCCCCGAAGCGGGGAGGGGATGGGGGAGGGGTCTCGCGGCGTTGGTCAGCATCCTCGTCGTCGCCGGAACGGCCTGGCGGCTGCCGACGATGGCGAGCAAATATGCCTGGAACGTGGACAACATCAACAAGATGCACGTCGCGCTTGGCCGCTGGGTGATGGAACATACCCCGCCGGACGCGGTACTGGCCCTCAACGACATCGGCGCTATCACCTACATCTCCGAGCGGCCGGTGGTGGACCTGGCGGGCCTGGTCACACCGGAGGTCGTCCCACTCCTGCGCGCCCCCGACCGGGATTCGCTCCTGGCCGACTTTATGGCCGAACGAGATGTGCAGTACGTCATCATCTTCCCTGACTGGTTCCCCGACCTGGCCGCCCGCCGTGATCTATTGGAGCCGGTGCACCAGGTGACGCTGGAACATAGAACCGTCGCCGGCGGAGAGACGATGGTCGTCTATCGCGCCCACTGGCACGAATCGGACTGATGAAGTAGAATAAGGGTGGAGGTGAGACCGATGTCCCAAACCGCTCCTACCGAAGTTCAAACCGTGAGTGTGCAAACAGCAGTTGACCTGCGCGAGATTCGCGATGAACTGCGCCAACTGACTGTGCTGCTGACTCGCGCCAGCAGCAGGCATCCCATCTTACTCTATAGTCTGCGCCATCCTTATCTGGGGCTCGTGGAACCGCTCTCTGCATCGCTCGAATATGACGGAGAGCAGGTAATCGCCTACGCCCCCGATCTTGATCTTTTCGGCTACGGGGACACCGGGAGCGAGGCCCTGGACGATCTGCGTCGCACTGTGACTGATCTATACTACACTCTGCAAGGGGAACGTGAATCTCTAGGCCCAATGCCGGCACAGGTATGGAACTATCTCGCCCATATTATTATTGAGGCTGAACCATGAAGATACGCGACATCCTCCGCATCTTCGACAAACTAGAGATGGAAGTTCGAGAAGGCCGAGACACACTGGCCTTCTTCCGCTGGCAAGGCAGGACCATTCTCTGGACGAAGGTTCCTCATAAACGGGGTGAACTGAAAGGCAAACTTCCGCACTTCGTCCGCCAACAACTGCGTCTGAATGAGCGCCAATCAGCAACCAGCATCAAACAATCCATCAACGAAGGAGTGTACCCATGTCTGAAACCCCCATCCGCATCGGCGTCATCGGCGGCAGCGGCCTTTACCAGATGGAGGGGCTGACCGACGTCGAGGAGCGCCGCATCTCTACCCCCTTCGGCGACCCCTCCGACGCTCTGATCATCGGCTCACTGGAGGGAATGCGCGTCGCCTTCGTGGCCCGCCACAGCCGGGGCCACTGCATTATGCCCACTGAGGTCAACTACCGCGCCAACATCTTCGCCCTCAAGAGCCTGGGCGTCGAGCAAGTCATCTCCATCTCCGCCTGCGGTTCCCTACGCGAGCACCTTCACCCCGGCGAGATCGTCATCCCCAACCAGTTGTTCGACTTCACCAAGAAGCGAGAGTACACCTTCTTCGGGAACGGACTGGTGGCACACATCGGCGTCGCCGACCCCCTCTGTCCGCGCCTCTCGGCCCTTCTGGCCGACGCAGTGGAGGAGGCCAACGGTACTGTCCACAGGGGCGGGCGCTTCATCACCATCGAGGGCCCCCGCTTCTCCACTAAGGGGGAAAGTTCCACCTATCGCGCCTGGGGGATGGACATCATCGGTATGACCACCTGCCCAGAGGCATTCCTGGCGCGGGAGGCGGAGATGTGCTACGCAGTGATGGCCCACGTCACAGACTACGACGTGTGGCACGAGACCGAGGAACCAGTCAGCGTCGAAGCGGTCATACGCATCCTCCAGCAGAACACCACCCTGGCCCAGCGGGCCATCCGGCTGCTGGTCCCCCGGCTGGCAGCGGCCGAACGCGCCTGCGACTGCAAGGACGCCCTGGCGACCGCTATCATCACCCAGCGCGACCTCATCCCGGAAGACGTCAAGGAGAGACTGGCACCCATTGTGGGGAAGTATCTGGGGTGAGAGACGCAGGGACAGCAAAGAAAACTTGTCTCTGGCAGAAACAGGAAAAAAGGACTTGACCCGTTATAGCATATATGCTATAATAAGCCCAGGCACACGAGGATACTGTGCCCAACTGGACTGTCGAGAACTACATTGACGCTCAAGGGCGTTCCCTGGTTGAGGAGTTCCTCAACCAATTGCCAGCCAGTGACCGCGCTCGCATTGACCAAACCATTGGACTGCTGGAGGAGTTTGGTCTGCAACTCGGTACTCCCTATGTGAAGCACCTTGAGGGCAAGTTGTGGGAACTGCGAGTACCTGCAGGGCGCAGGGCCTATCGGGCGATCTACTTCGCCTTTACAGGGCAGCGATTTGTCCTCCTGCACGCCTTCCTGAAGAAAACTCAGAAGACGCCCAGGAGGGAGATCGCAATTGCCAGACGGCGGTTGGCCGATTTCTTGGACTATGTAGGAGGTGCGCTGTGACGAGAACCAGAGCGAGTCGGCCTTTCAAGGAGTATCACGAGGAACAGATGCGGGATCCCGAGTTCGCGGCCGCCTATCGCGCTCTGGAACCAGGGTTCCAGGTGGCCCGCGAGGTGATCCGGCTCCGGCTTCAGCAAGGCCTGTCCCAGGAGGAACTGGCACAGAGAGCAGGAACCGGGCAACCCAACATCTCTCGCCTGGAGCGGGCGACCAGCAACCCCTCGCTACGCTTCCTTCGCCGCGTGGCCTCCGCCCTGGGCGCAGAAGTGGAGATCAGGTTCAAGCCGCTCGAAGCCGCTGATGGATAGGAAGCGATGGGCCTGATGTTAGCGTCGCCACCGTTCATCTACGGCCGTCCTGTGCGGCCCGGCGAGTTCCTGAACCGGGAAGCCGAACTGCGCACCATTTTCAACCGGCTGCGCAACGGCGAATCCACTGCCGTCGTCGGCGAGCCGCACATCGGCAAGAGATCATTGTGACGCTGCATTGGAGGAACCTGTAGTGGAGTAGAAGGCAATGGCAGACGTTTTTGGGTTGTATGAGATGGGTCTGGCCCGACTGCTGGAACATCTGGGCAGCGGTCACCCACGCTACGCTGAGGCGCTGACACTCCAGGCGCGGCTGCTGGAGAACATCGCCCAGGCCCAGCAGTACGGCGACACCGAGACCCGCCGTGCCGGGCGGGCGCAGATTGTGGAGGCGCTGAACCGCCTGGCATTGGAAGCGGTGAGCGTGAGTTTCAACAGACTGTGTGAGGCGGTACCGACGCAACCTGGTGAAGCCCAGCCTGCGCCGTCCGAGGAAATTGGGTGCGTTGGAAGTATTGGTTCATGGATCGTTGGCCTGCGCGTGTGGTACCGTTCACTCCCCGCTGCGACGCAAGCAACAGTAACTGTAGCAATTGTTGTAGCTCTCATCGGCCTCCTTGGAACGCTCGGTGCCCCTGTCGTGGGCGAACTAGCGGAAGGGTTATTGGCGAGGCCAACTCCGACTGAGGTTGCAACACTGACGCCAACCAACACACCGACGTCTACCTACACCAACCTTCCGACGCTATCGGCAACGCCGAGAGAAACGCCGACCGACACGCTGACGACCACACCGACCGATACGCCGACGGCCATACCGACCGATACGCCAACGGCCATACCGACCGATACGCCAACATCGACGGCCACCAACACCCCACGCCCCACCACTCCTCGGCCCCAAGCGGTGAAGCCAAAGTTGATCTCACCAACGGGAGGTATGTGGGTTGAGGAATCTGTCACATTCCAATGGCAAGGATCACTGCGCTCAGGGCAGACGTACCAGGTAGTTGCTATCCATACTGGGAGCAGATACTCTACGGGATGTACTACATCAACCACCAGCTATACAATTAGCCCGTCGGCGGATAAGTTTGGTGAGTGGGTATGGACTGTATCGGTGCTTCAGAGTAGCTCCGTGGTCGAGACCTCCATCCAAGAGAGCTTTAACTTTGCGCCCTCAGGAAGCGGAGATGGAAGAGATCACGATGGTCCCTCGCTCACTCCCCCAAAAGAAGATGTGACTCCTGTGCCTGAGTAGGATCATCCGATAAGTTAAGGAGGTTGCTCAATGCAAGGCAAGTGGATTGGTCTTGTTTTCCTCCAGTTGACTGTAATTCTGTCGAGTCTTTTATTGGCGCATCTGTCCCCAGCTAGTAGTACGGAACCCATCACCTTGGCTGAGTACCTGCCCACACCGCGACCATCCGAGCCCTGTGATATCTGCGAACCCAACAACTCATTAAGCCAGGCCTGCGGTCCCCTAGCGCCGGGCAAGAGTTACCAATACCGCTGCACGACCAAGAAAGACCAAGACTATTACTACATAGACCTAGAGGTGGCAGGAACCGTCGCTCTAAGCCTGACATACCTTTCCACTGACTACGATATATATGTCTACGCCGAGCATGACTGTGCGAGTCCTCAATGTTACTCGAATCAATATGGGACCGCCAATGAATACGTTACCTGCAATCTAGATCAACCCGGTCGCTACTACATCTGGGTCTATTCTTACACAGACTGCAATGTGAACGCTCCCTATACGCTGGCCGTCGGTTATCCCACACCTCCGCCAACCCCCGTCCCGACCTGCACGCCAACCCCGCCTTGCAACGTCCACATTGACGACTTTGGCGACACAAACCCCGATAATGATCTGCACAAGCCATCCGGTTGGGAGTTGGATCCGCCTGGGTGTGGCACCTTAGACGTCAATTACACCGGCTCCGAATTGCAACTTGATTACGATTTGACTTCCCCCAGCGAGTGCACGGCCCGCTACACCACCACGCTCTCGTTGAATACTTCTCCCTACGAAATGCTGATATTCGAGCTCAAGGGTAATGACAAAGAGGAACTGGCCAGCACCGTCATCGGCCTGAAGGACGAGGCGGGGGATGGGGCAGGGCACGAGATGAGGATCAAGGTCGGCGATTTCGTGAACCAGGTCTTCACAGACACGTGGCAGGGGGTGGGCTTGCCCCTTGTAGCTTTTGCCACCACGGTAGACACATCCCAGCTCGACATCCTTTTCGTCGAGTTTGCCGACACCCAGGGCACCATCTACCTGGGCAGCCTCAGGCTGGAAAGGCCACATGTCCCCCTCACCGTGGACAACTTCAATGATCTAGTAGACCCCAATGCCCTAGGCGGCGGAACCGGTATTTACAAAGATGAAAACTCTGGTACCATTCTTGAAACAACCTACATCACCAATGGCACGTACGATAACTCACCGGGCAGTTGTGCTATCTCTTACACACTGCCCTCAGGCGGATGGGCGTTGTGGGAGACCTACCTGCTTGGGTTGGACGTGTCTGACTATACCTTCCTGTCCTTCTATGTCAAAGGGGCAAACGGCGGTGAGAAGATCAACCTCTACCTCGCGGATGGGAGCGATCGGGTAGCCTATGTGGATGTGGAGGCCTATGTCCCCATCGGCACGGACTGGACCCCGGTCAGAGTACCGCTACAAGCGTTCGAGGGCGTGGCGCTCACAGACCTGACCAAGATCAAGTGCACCTTCGAATGGGAGCCAATGACTGGCACCATCTTCCTCGACGACCTGCGTTTCGTCGCTGACACACTGCTGATTGACAACTTCTGCGACTACGACGAGAACAACAGCCTCGATGGTAAGGTGGACACCTTTACTTCAGCACCCTACTGTGCCGCCGCCGTAACGCCCACGCTTTCGGACAGTACCCTGCGCCTGGACTACGATGTCACCGCCGGATCCGATTGCTTCTCCGGCTACTGGTCCCGGACGCTAACTGACCTCAACCCGTATCGCTCGCTTGCGGTGAAGGTGCGCGGCGAACACTGTGGTGAGATTGTAGCCATGTCCGCCAGAACCATTCCGATCGCGACAGACAAGATCAGACTCAGCGACTACCTGCTCGATGGAATCACCGACCAGTGGCAGGAAGCGCGTATCCCCTTGGCCGCCTCTCCTGCTGTCACCGACTGGACACAGGGCGACTCCTACGTCATCGCTTTCGAGGCGCACCGAGGCGCTTCTGAGGGCACTACCTGGTGGGATGACGTGACCTTCGAGACGGCCTGCGCCTCCCTATGGGTGGACAACTTTAACGACGAGGATAACGTCAACGCTCTCGGCGGCTCATCCAACGTCTTCAGTTGGGGAGCCGAAATAACCAGCACCATCTCCATCATTCACGCCTACGGCGATACGGGTGCTGGTCTTTGCATGACCTACGCTGTCCCTGCGGGCGAGTACGCCGGCTGGAAGACCGATCTGCGCAACGTGGATTTATCCGACTACGACCGGCTGGTCTTCAATGTCAAGGGGGCTGCGGGTGGCGAAACACCCAACATCTACCTCGTGGATGGCAATGACAAACGAAGATTCGTCAACATTGAGAACTATGCCGACCTGTCTACAGAGTGGCAAACGATTGTCGTCTGGTTGCAAAGCTTCTATGGCCTGGACTTGACCCGGGTCCAGGCTTTGGAGATCACCATCGAGTGGGGGCCGACCGACATTGAGGAAGCATTCTTCCTGGACAATATCCACTTTCTGCCTTCAGCGGGTTGCAGCCAGATCACCCAGAACCTGGTTTTCTTGCCCATGACAGCAAGAGACTACACGCCGTTGAGACTCGATCCTGTCTGGGACTTTGAGTCTGGCACAGAGGGATGGACCCACCAGACGTACGTGGACAGCCAGGCAGTAGTTGCTGTGGAGGCTTCGTCGTTCAGGTCTCGATGGGGAAACGCTTCATTGGCTATGATTGTGGACTTGGCCGGAGGTGACGGTAACAGGGGTCAAGGCGAGGCTTTTGTTGACATAACAAATTATCCACCACCAGGAATCAGTGCGCCACTAGACCTGGAATGTAAGCCGCTCAGTTGCTGGGTCTATGTGCCTGCTTGCGGCCTGGGCAGTCTAGCTGAACCCAATTTGGTGCAACTCTTTGTCGAAGACGCGAACGGTAAGAGCGAGTACGGCACGCCCACGCCGGTTGTGCGCAACCAGTGGTTCGAGGTCAGGCTACGTCCCAGTGCCCTGTCGCCCCACGAGGGCTGGATGGAACCTGGCTTCAACCCTCACGCCATTACCCGAGTGGGTGTACAGTTCAGGGCAGGCAGTCAAGAGACCACCTATCGAGGCAAAGTCTACGTGGACGCCTGCGGCTGGCAGGAGGTAGACCCCGCCAGCACAGATGCGGGGCGCTGAACAGTTCAGACACCTTGTCACTCCAGCGCCGCCAGAAACTCGAACAGCGTGACGACACAGACACCGTGCTGTGCCTCCATCGTTGCCTTGAGGTTGGGATCATCCGTCAGGTCCAGGTCGGCTGAAACCAGATAATCCGCCTGACCAGCAACAGCCACCTCAAGCAGCACGTCGTCTTTGGGATCACGACACAAGGTGATGTGGAGCGCAGGAGTTATTACCGTGGCCTCAGCAACAAGCAGGATCAGGAAAGCCTCAGCCGCGCCGGGTCGGAGGTAGCGCCACAGCCGGGGTCGCTCCAGCACTTCGGCGAGTTCATCTAGCAGAGGAGGGGAGATGAGCAGTTCAAAGCGGCCCGCCCGCCATAAACGGTACAGTGGAGAGGAGGTCGGTGTACCTGTGACCATCCGCACTAGCAAATTGGTGTCAACTACGACCTTGAGCATAATGGGCCTCGCGGACGGCATCCACCTCAGCCTGAATCACCTCGTCGCTCAAGCCGACCGGGTCAACTTCAGGCGGAGGGGCAGCCTCCAGCGCGGTCTCAAAAGCAGCGAAATGCCCAGCACGTTCCGCTGCCCGCCGGGCGGCCGTCAATCCCTCAAGGCGTTGGTACTCTTCGAAGCCCAACAGCACTGCTACTGGCTGGCCTCGTCGCTTGATGATGAAGCGTTCACCCCGGTAACGAATACGGGCTAACAAGTCACCTGCTCTGCGGTGAAAATCCACCGCCGAAATAACAGTGGGCATCATAACCTCCCGAAATACGCAATTGCTCAACTACATTATACTGTAGTTCAGACCCTTGTCAAGGATAACTTTCTATGCAAGCCGACACACAAACCGCCCGCCGCGAACGTCTTCTCCTCCTCATCGCCGCCGCCTT
>Ga0209121_10000763_pt1 | contig 34273 bp, 31 predicted proteins | sample Cruoilmetagenom3_FD_187292 | JGI IMG/M metagenome (GOLD analysis project Ga0209121, IMG submission 187292) | Oil polluted marine microbial communities from Coal Oil Point, Santa Barbara, California, USA - Sample 3 (SPAdes) (version 2) | ecosystem: Environmental > Aquatic > Marine > Oil seeps ... | reverse complement strand
GCGGCGGATCCATCCTGAAGGTTCTGAAAGAACCGTTGGTTGGCGCGACTTTGCTGGGCGCTCTGTTTCTGTGGCAGGGCTGGGAAACACCCCGATTTCTGACCAATACACTGGATCTGATCGGTCAATTGGCCATCCCTATGATGCTGTTGACGTTGGGTGTCGCCATGGCACGGCTGCACCCTGCGCGGTTGGGGCGGGCTGTGTGGTTGGCCGCCGCCAAGGTGGCGATCTGCATGGCCATCGGCTGGGGCGTGGGCACCTGGTTCGCTTTGCCCCCCATCGCATTTGCCGTTCTGGTGGTCCAGATCACGATCCCGGTGGCGGTCACATCCTATATGCTGGCCGAAAAGTATGGCGCCGATGCAGATGCTGTTGCCGGGCTTGTCGTCGTGTCGACATTGATGTCTGTGGGCACTATACCACTCACTCTTGCGCTTGTGATCTAAGGGCCATTTCAACCGGCGCAAAGCTGGGGTATGCTGTGGCAAAAGAAAAGCGAGGGGCAAATGAGCAGACTTCTTCGCGCGTGTATCGTGATCTTGTTGGTGGCGTCCTGCAGTGGCGGGGATAATCGTGCACCGCGCAATCTGGATAATGCGTGCAGCATCGTGAAACAGCGGCCGAATTACCTGTCGGCAATGAAACGCACGGCCCGGAAATGGGGCGTGCCTGTGCATGTCCAGATGGCGGTGATTTACCAGGAAAGCAAATTCATCGGCAACAATCGCACGCCGATTCAATACATCGTTGGCGTGGTGCCGATGGGGCGTCAAAGCAGCGCTTATGGCTATGCCCAGGCGCTGGACGCAACCTGGAAGGAATACCAGCGCGCCGAAGGTGGCCGCGGTGCCAAACGCGATGACATTCGTGACGCGACCGATTTCATGGGCTGGTATATGTCCCAGAGCAATGAAGAGCTTGGCATTCCCCTGACAGATGCGCGCAATCAATATCTGGCCTATCACGACGGGCGGTCAGGATATCGGCGTGGCACCTATCGGTCCAAGTCCTGGCTGGTCAGAATTGCGGATCAAACAGCGGTGCGGGCGGAAACCTATCGCACACAACTGGCAAGCTGTTCGCAGCGGTAAGGCTTAACCGCCGCGTTTCTGGGCCTCGATCGTGATGTTGAACATCGCGCTGCCAAAACTGACGGTTTTGTCCATCTCGCCCAAGATCACCGTGGTCTGTTCACCGGCATTGTCGGTGATCACCCATTGGCGCAGCTCAACCGGACTTGCGGTAAAAAACAGCTCGATCGTGCCGTATTCCGGGTGATCTGGATCCTGCGCCTGCACCGTGGTCGAGGTGCCGTCATAGGTATGACCAACAACCATTTGCGCACGGGCAAGGTCGATGTTCTTGGCCAGGATCAGGTTCAGAGGGGTGCGTTTCAGCGGGTATTGCGTGGGCCCCGTATTGGACTTTCCATCAAAGATCGCAACCTGCTGACCGCCGGCAATCACCAGGGCTTCGACCGGCGGGTTGTATTCGAACCGTGCCCGCCCGGGGCGTTTGATGAAAATCGTGCCCGTTGAAATCGTGCCATCGTTGTTGATCTGCGTGAATTCCGCCTGCGCGGATTTCAACCCATTCAGATAACGCGACAATTGCGTCAGCGACAACTGGTCAGCCGCGACGGGAAGGGCGGAAAAGGCCAGCGCGGCGGCGGCCAAGGTCACTCGAAACATCTTCATGTCTTTCATGTAGTCGCTGGCGCGCCGCTTGGCACCCCCTTGCGCCTCACAAGGCAGAGAGTCGCCGATCATTGCCTAGTGTTGCTCCGGCACCAGGATCTCGCGTTTGCCGACGTGGTTTGAGGCGGACACCAGACCTTCGTCCTCCATCTGCTCAACCAAACGGGCGGCCTTATTGTATCCAATGGCCAGTTTGCGCTGAATATATGAGGTCGAACATTTTCGATCCTGGATGACAATCGCCACCGCCTGATCATACAACGCATCTTCGCCGGTGGTGTTGCCACCCAAGCCCAGCACCGCATCAATATCCGAGGATTTTTCGTCATCCGGGCCGTCCACGACACCGCCGATATAGTCGGGCGGGCCATGGGATTTCAGATAGGTGACGATTTCCTCGACCTCTTCGTCGCTGACAAACGGCCCGTGCACACGGGTGATGCGCGCGCCACCTGCCATGTACAACATGTCACCCATGCCCAGCAGCTGTTCGGCGCCCTGTTCACCCAGAATGGTGCGACTGTCGATTTTCGACGTGACCTGGAACGAAATCCGGGTCGGAAAGTTCGCCTTGATCGTCCCGGTGATCACGTCCACCGACGGGCGTTGCGTGGCCATAATCAGGTGGATACCCGACGCCCGCGCCATCTGCGCCAGACGCTGAATGCAGGCTTCAATCTCTTTGCCCGCAACCATCATCAGGTCGGCCATTTCATCGACAACAACGACGATATAGGGCAGCTTTTCGGGCGCAAACTCCTCGGTCTCAAAGATCGGCTCGCCAGTATCTTCGTCAAATCCGGTCTGCACCGTGCGCGAGAACATCTCGTTCTTGCCCAACGCATCGGTGACGCGGCCGTTATATCCATCAATGTTGCGCACGCCCATTTTGGACATTTTGCGATAGCGTTCTTCCATCTCGCAGACGACCCATTTCAGGGCGACCACGGCCTTTTTCGGGTCGGTCACAACCGGCGACAACAGGTGCGGAATGCCGTCATAAACGGACAATTCCAGCATCTTGGGGTCGATCATGATCAGACGGCATTCTTCCGGTGTCAGCTTGTACAGCAGCGACAGGATCATGGTGTTGATGGCCACGGATTTACCGGACCCGGTGGTCCCCGCGATCAACAGGTGGGGCATTTTGGACAGGTTCGCGACGATGGGGTCGCCACCAATGTCCTTGCCCAGCGCCAGCGGCAGTTTCATGTTGCCATCGCCAAAATCGCGCGCCGACAGGATTTCGCGCAGCACAACCTTTTCACGGTTCACATTGGGCAGTTCGATGCCAATCACGCTGCGCCCCGGAACGGTGGATACACGGGCAGACAGCGCCGACATCGACCGTGCGATATCGTCGGCCAGGCCGATCACGCGGCTGGCTTTCAGGCCCGGCGCGGGTTCCAGTTCGTACATGGTGACGACGGGACCAGGGCGCACCGAAACGATCTCGCCCTTGACACCATAGTCATCCAGAACGGCCTCCAACATGCGGGCATTTTCTTCCAGCGCATCATCGGACAGGTGGTGGCGCTCAACGGCCACCGGGTTGGTCAACAGGTTCAGCGGCGGCAATTCGTACTGCGCCGCGGCCTCGTCAAATTGCAACGACGGCTGCGCTTCGGCCTTGGCACGGGTCGATTGCGGCACCGGTTTCTTGGGCGTGTGCTGCACAACCTTTTTTGCTTCCGGCGCGGGGGCAGGTTTCGGGGCCGGGGTAAAGACACGGGGCTCCGGGGCGACAATGGGTTCCTCCTCGATCACCTCGGGTGCAGCTTCAGGCGCAGCATAGGCCATCGGGTCTTCCACCAGCGCCGGCTCGGACATATCGGCAAAGATATTCGGGTCTTCGACCGGCGGCTGCGTCGGAACCGACGTATTCAAGATCATCGGATTCGGGCCACGGCGACGGGTCACAGCAGGCTCAGCGCGGGCCGCCGTCAGGGTCGGAACCGCACGGGCGCGATGTTTCAGCGCCTGCGCAACCTTGGCCTTAATGCGATCTTCATCACCCGCGTCCTCAGGAATTTCACCCGCGAAAACAGGCGGTTCAACCAGTTCAGGTTCGGGCTGGCGCTTCTTCAAAGAAATACGCCCCAATAGACCAGTGCGCGGTTCTTCCGGCGCGGCGTCGATCATGAAATCAGGCTCAGGCGCATAATGCGCTTGGGCGGCTTCAACCGGCGGCTCGGCCCGCAGCACACGCGATGCCCGCAGCGGCGGCGGCGCAGAGAAGTCGTTCACCTCGCCATCATAGATAACCTGTTCGGCCATTTCGGCGCGCTCAGCGCGACGTTCGGCAGCACGATTGCGCAGCCCCTTCACACCAATGGCAGCCCCGGAAACACCGGCGACAGCCCCGAAAGCCGCCCCCCGAGCCCCTTTGCCCAGAACGGTCATCAGGCCCGCATAGGCCAGAACGACGCCAGCCATCAGCACGCGGCCAAGGCGTGTCAGCTCACTCCAGGTAAAGCCCAGAACGAAAGCCATGATCGCCAAGGCGCCAAAGCCGGACAGGACCGACATGACCTTCAGGCCAAAGGACGGATCAATCGGCAAAACACCCAGAACGGCGCCCAACACAGTGTCGCCCAGCAATCCACCCAGACCAAAGCTGTGGGTCCAATCGACACCCGGCACCAGGGTCGAGGCATAGATCGACACCAGAACGGCACCGACGGGGGCGAACACCAGACGTTGCACGGCACGTTCTTCGCCCCAATGGCCCACCATGCGCACACCCCAGGCGACAAAGGCCAGGACCAGCGCCCAAGCACCTGCGCCCACGATGATGGCCAGCGGCGAGGCGATGATCGCGCCGAATTGGCCCAACATATTGCGGACCGGTGCGTCTGTCGCCGAGAACCAGCCCGGATCCTCAGGCGCATAACTGCCCACGATCAACGCTACCAACACGCCCAACAGGATAAGACCGACACCGACAAGTTCCTTGCCGCGTCGTTCGATCACCGCCTGGGTGGTTGCGTCAAAAATCGGATCACGTTGCCGAGCCTGGTACGCCATGTTTCACCTCGTCCTTAAAAGAGACAGTCGCGGATCTGGGTCAGACCGCGCTGCATTTCTTGTTTTGGGGCCACCATGGCGACCCGGATGTATGCTTTGCCGGGGTTTTTCCCGGCCACGTCCCGCGACAGATATGCGCCGGGCAGAACCCGCACGCCTGTTTCGGTCCACAATTTCAACGCCGCCTGTTCGCCATCTTCGACCGGCAGCCACAGGAAGAACCCCGCCTGGGGCGGCATGTATCCATCCAGCCCGGCAAACACCTGATCGGCGATCACGAATTTTTCCTGATACAGGGCACGGTTTTCTGCGACATGGACCTCGTCCGCCCAAACTTTTGCGGCGGCCATTTGCAACGGCAACGGCAACGGCGCGCCCGCATAGGCGCGCAACTGGCGGACACGGCGGATGGTTTCGGGGCCACCGGCCACCACGCCAGACCGCAGTCCAGGCAGGTTCGACCGTTTCGACAGCGAATTGAACAGGACCACGCGTTCGGGGTCCGCGCCGCCCTCATGCGCCACGGTCAACGCACCTGTGGGCACCACATCGCGATAGATTTCCGAATAGCATTCATCGGCAAAAATCCGGAAATCATACTTTTCCGCCAGCGCGATCAGATTGGCCCAATAATCGCGGTCGGCCACGGCACCCTGCGGGTTTGCCGGGCTGCACATATACGCAATTTCGGTGCGGTTCAGAATTTCAGCAGGCAGGGACGCAAAATCCGGCAAGTGGCCGGTTTGCGCTGTTGCGGGCACGAAAACCGCGTCGGCATTCACCGTCGCAGCGGCCACGGCATAGACCTGATAGAACGGGTTCGGGATCAGAATAACGGGCTTTTCACCACGATCCGTTTCCTCAGGGCACAGCGCAATGGCGGCATTGAACAGCCCCTCGCGGGTGCCATTCAGCGCCATGATCTGATCCGTCGGCACAGTCACGTCATAGCGCCGGGCGATCCAGGCTGACAGGCTTTCCAACAGCTCTGGCGCGCCATCATTGGGCGGGTATTTTCCGAACCCAGCGGCATTTTCTTGAATGATATCAGCAACCCAGGCCGGGAACGCGTGTTTTGGTTCACCGATCGTCATATGCACGATTTCGCCGCCGGGATCGTGATGATCCAGCAGACTCCGCAAACGCGGAAACGCATACTCTGGAAGGGCGGAAAACCGCTCTGGATAGGTCATGGGACCGTCTGTTACTGCCTCAGGGTTCGAAGTCATGTCGCTTCGATTACCCTGAGGATAGCCGCCCTTGGCGGCGGGGTCCAGAAAAAGCCAGCGAATTTCGGTGCTTGTGGCGGTGATCTGTGGCTTTTAGGCCAGAGCGGCCTCCATACCAACCCCAAGCCGCAGCAAGAATTCCTCGGAATTCGGTGGGGTCAAGACCATCAGACCACAGGATGGCAAGCCTGTCGGCAGGCTCAGCCCCGCGTTGGCCATCAGGTTGCCGACACGGGTGTTGCGCAGCGCCAGCAGGTTTTCGGTGATGTAGTAGTCGTGGTCCGTGTTCAGGCGGTCGGCATTGGGCGGCATGATCGGTGACGTCGGCAGGATCACGGCGTCATATTCGGCCGTTGCCTCGTAAAACGCCGCTCGCAGATCCTCTAGCCGCTGCCACGCCCGCACGAAGTCAACGCCGCTGAACTGCGCCCCAGCACGGAACCGACCCAGAATTTCAGGAAACATCAACTCGGGATGCGCTTCGATTTCCGTGCGCCATGTCGCATAGGCCTCGGTTGTGAACAGGATGGCGGACAGCGAAAGGGCATCATCCACCATGTCCAGATGTGCCCTGTCAATGACGGCACCCGCGTCCATCAGACGGCCAACGGCGCTGTCAAACCCGGCGCGGGGTTGGGCACGACAATCAGTCAGCCCATTCTCCAGCACCAACAGGCGGGTGCCCGCAAGGGTGGCGCCACGCAGGTCGGCGGGGGTGCCCCCCTCTAACGCGGCCAGCATAAGGGCGGCATCTTCGACCGTGCGGCACAGCGGGCCGACGGTGTCAAAGCTGGCGACCAGCGGCACGACGCCATCCGTGCTGACCCGGCCTGAGGTGGTCTTCAACCCGACAAGGTCATTCCAGGCCGATGGGATACGCACCGATCCCCCCGTGTCCGACCCGATACCACAGGCGGCCAGGTTGAACGCCACAGAGGTCGCCGCCCCCGAAGATGACCCGCCCGGAACCGCGTCAGCGTCATTCACGCAGGGCGGTGTTTCGGTGATCGGGTTCAGGCCCAGGCCAGAGAAAGCCAGTTCGCTCATGTGGGTTTTGCCCAGACAAACCATGCCTTGTGCGGTGGCGTTGGCCAGCACTTCGGCATCCTCGCCCGGCACCCGGCCTTTCAACAGAGCGGTGCCGGCCTCGGTCGGGGAACCCGCACTGTCGAACAGGTCTTTCCAGCTGATCGGCACGCCGTCCAATGGTCCCAGCCGGTGGCCGGACTTGGCACGCGCAGACGCCGCTGTGGCCTCGGCCATGGCGCGTTCTGCTGTGACACGGGCATAAATCCGATCCCGCAAAGGGTGCGCGTCGATGGCCGCCAAATAGGTGCGGGTCAGGTCGACCGGGTCGATATCCCCGGACGCAATCCCGCGCCCCAGATCACCCATGCTCATGCTCAGCCATGTCTCGCTCATCGCACCCTCCGTTCGTGTTTGGCGCGACGGTAGCGGCAGGGCGGCGCATGGACAATCCCCTTCGCAGCGGTCAAAACAGGGACATGACACATGATGCAGATATCCTGATCGTTGGCGGCGGGTTGAATGGCCCAGCGCTTGCCTTGGCTTTGGGGGATGCGGGGTTCACCGTGACGGTGATTGACGCCTTGCCTGCGGGCGCCCGTGGTGAAGACGCGTTTGACGGGCGCGGCTATGCGCTTGCGCTGGCGTCACAACGGTTGCTGAAAGCCATCGGCGTCTGGGACAAGGTCGCCGACCACGCCCAGGCGTTGCTGGACATTCGAATTTCCGATGGCCGTGCGGGCGAAGGCCCCGGCCCGTTCGTGTTGGAATTCGACCACGCCGAAATCGACGAAGGTCCAATGGGGTACATGGTCGAAGACCGGTTCCTGTCGCGCGCCTTGTTGGATGGCGTGATGGCGCACCCCAAGGTCACGCTGTTGGACGGCGAAACGGTTGTGGCGCAAGAGGTCGGCCCGGCCTCGGTCACCCTGACGCTGGGATCTGGCAAGCAGTTGACCGGTGCGATGATTGTCGGCTGTGACGGGCGCCGATCAGGCACCGCAGACCGCGCCGGGATCACGCGCTATGGGCATGACTATGGTCAAACGTCGCTGGTCTGCGCAATCAATCACGACCTGCCGCACAATGGCGTCGCACATCAGTTCTTCATGCCCCCGGGACCCTTGGCCATTCTGCCGTTACCGGGCAATCAAAGCTCAATCGTCTGGACCGAAACGCATGACGACGCCGCGCGCATTCAAGCGCTGGATGATGAGGCATACCTTGAAGTCCTGCGCCCCCGCTTCGGTGATTTCCTGGGCAATATTTCCCTGGCCGGCAAACGCTTTACCTATCCGCTGAACCTGACTGTCGCGAACGCCTTCGTTGCGGATCGCCTGGCGTTGGTGGGCGACGCGGCCCACGGGATGCATCCGATTGCGGGCCAAGGCCTGAACGCGGGGCTAAAGGACGTCGGCGCCTTGGCCGAAGTGCTGACACTCGCGAAACGACGCGGCGAAGATTTTGGCCGTATTGACGTGCTGGAACGCTATCAGGAATGGCGTCGGTTCGACGTGGCCGCGATGGTATCCGTGACCGAAGTTACCAATCACCTGTTCTCCAACGACAACCCGATCCTGCGCGGCATGCGCGATATCGGGTTGGGCGTGGTGAACGCGATACCGGGGCTGCGGCGGGGCTTTATCCGTGAAGCCGCTGGATTAACTGGGGATTTGCCGAAACTCCTCCAGGGACGGCAAATCTAACCATTTCCTCTTGCCAAAAATATCCTGGGGGAACGACATATCCGCCAGGATCTGTCGTGGGGGTGAAACCCCCATTCAAGCAATAGAGCGTGGCGAAGCCACTCCGTCATGAAACGCCTAACTATCCAGTTTGCGCGCCTCGTCGATCAGCATGACGGGAATGCCACCCCGGATCGGGAACGCCAGTTTGGCGGATTTCGACACCAGTTCCTGCGCCTCGGCGTCATAGGTCAGCGGACCCTGGGTCAACGGGCACACCAGCGCCTCGATCATCTTACGGTCAAATGCCTGTTCATTGCTCATTGCACCCGCTCCTCGCTTGTGCCGCCCCGAAGGGCGAATTCCATCAATGTCACCAAGGTTTCGCGCCGGATTTTCAGCGACGGGGCCTCAAGCAACGCCTGTTTGTCTTCGGGGTCAAACGGGCACAACATGGATAGCGAGTTGATCAACAGCTCGTCTTCCGCGCCCTTTAAACTGTCCCAATCCGTTTGCAGTTCAGCAATTTCGAAATAGCGCGACAGCAGGCCCAGAAACCCCTCGCGGTCCAACTCTGGATCGCGTTCTGCCTTGCCCAGATCACCGCCAAAGTCTGACCAGTCGACCTGCGCCTTGATATAGGGCGTGAACCCGTCGATCTGCGCACCCAGACGGAACCGGGTGATGCCCGTCAGGGTGACCATGTATCGGTTGTCTTCGGTTTCGGTAAACGAGGTGATCCGACCGGCGCAACCGATGTCATGCAAGGTCTCGCCTTTTGGCCCGTCAAACGGTTGCACCATGCCGATCAACCGCCCGGTGGTCTTTAGCGCATCGTCGAACATCGCCAAGTAACGGGGTTCGAACACATGCAGGGGCAGACGCCCGCGCGGCAGGACCAGCGCCCCCGATAAGGGGAACACCGGAAGCGTATCGGGAAGGTCAGCGGCTGAGAACATGGATCAAGCTTACCCCGCCGCTGCGATTATACCAAGATCATCGAGCCAAGCTTGCGACGCCCGTTCAGCGCAACAGGATCTTGCGGCTGAAGCGCCTCAAAAATGGTCAGCAGCTGGGCCTTGGCCGCGCCATCATTCCATTCCCGATCCCGGCGGAACAGTTCCAACAGCTCGTCCACTGCGCCCTGCGTGTCCTCGGCGGCATTCAACGCCACGGCCAGGTCGAACCGGGCTTGGTGATCATCGGCGTCTGCTTCAACTGCGGCCCGCAGCTCGGCCACGGGACCCGCATCGGCGGCCTGTTTGGCCAGCTCGATCTGGGCGTGCACCGCTTCCAACTCAGGGGCGTTTGAAACTTCGGCAGGGACGCCGTTCAGAACGGCCTCGGCCTGGTCGATATCTTCCAGCGCCAGTTGTGCACGGGCCAGACCGGCATAGGCGGCGGCCAGGGTCGTGTCGGCTTCGATGATCGCGGCAAAGGTCTGCGCGGCATCGGCTGCTTCACCGGCCTCCAGCATTTCTTCGGCGGCGGCGATGGCATCGGCCAGCCCTCCGTCGCCCCCTTCCTTGGACACACGGTCCACGAAAGCAGCGATTTCGGACGGCGGCACGGCGCCCTGAAAGCCATCAATCGGCTGACCATCGACAAAGGCATAGACGGTCGGGATCGACTGCACCCGCAGCTGCGCCGCGATCTGCTGATTTTCGTCAATGTTGATCTTGACCATGCGAACCTTGCCGCCAGCGGCCTCGACCGCCTGTTCCAGCGCCGGACCCAGTGTTTTGCATGGGCCGCACCAAGGTGCCCAGAAATCGACGATCACTGGCACCTCTTTCGAGGCCTCGACCACGTCCTGCATGAAGGTTGCTTCAGTGCTGTCTTTCACCAGCGGCGCATCGTCACCGTTTTGGGCATTCATCATTTCGAGCATGTTTGGCTCCCTATATCTGTTGCGATCTATATGACCGCTCGTGACCTCGTTTTAAAGGTCGAAACTGGCAAAGACCGGCGCGTGGTCGCTGGGTTTCTCCCAGCCGCGCGCGTCACGCAGCACGCGCGAGCCGTGGCCAGAGTTCGAAATATCCGGCGTCGCCCAGATGTGATCCAACCTGCGCCCCTTGTCTGCCGCTGCCCAATCCTTGGCACGATACGACCACCAGGAATACAACAGCCCTTCGGGGATATCCTGACGCGTGATATCGACCCATTTTCCCGCGTCCTGAACCTGGGCCAGATGGTCGACCTCGACCGGTGTGTGTGACACGATTTTCAACAGCTGTTTGTGGTTCCAGACGTCATCTTCACGTGGGGCAATGTTCAGATCACCAACCAAGATCGCCTTTTCGGGCGCGTTGGCATGGAACTGATCCCGCATATCGGTCAGGTAATCCAGCTTTTGGCCAAATTTCTCGTTCACCTCGCGGTCGGGTTTGTCACCCCCTGCGGGCACATAAAAATTGTGCACCGTCACGCCGTTTTCCAGCCGTCCCGCGATGTGGCGGGCGTGGCCCAGATCGGCGAAATCAAAGCTTTCGACCTCGACCATTGGAATGCGCGACAGGATCGCGACACCGTTATACCCCTTCTGACCACGCGCCACCATGTGGGTGTACCCAAGCGCCTGAAATCCCTCCAACGGGATCTTATCGACGGGGGATTTGCATTCCTGCAAGCACAGAACGTCCGGCGCTTCCTCCTCCAACAGCTTTAACACAATCGGTTCACGCAGGCGGACCGAGTTGATGTTCCAGGTGGCAAGGGTAAAGGACATTGGCGCGTCTCCTGTTGGTGTGGGCCGAAACTATGCGTCACGCGCGCGTGGCACAAGCGGTTGATGGGCAAGACTGGCAGAGCTAGGGTCAAGACAATCCACAACGGAATTTTTTCATGTCTCGCATTGGCACCTTTTTTACCCGTTTGCTTACCCCCCCATCAACGGTTGCACTCGAAGACGACTATCGCGCCTATACGACCGAATTTGATCATGTGCTGGCGGCGCAAGACCTTCCTCAGCTTCTTGGCCCAGCAACGTCCGAGATTGACGCGGCAGAGCAGGCATTCAAGGCGTCTTCGGCAGGTTGGTTGATGCTGGCCAATACCGAATGGGTCACGCATATGCAGGGGCAGGATCTAAGCGGCATGGCCGTCACTATCTTGCTGGACCACTCCGGGTCCATGCGCGGCCAACGTATGGTGTTGGCACGTGCAATTTCCGCGGTCCTGGTCGACGGGTTGGGACGGCTAGGCGCACAGGTCGAAGTTCTGGGCTTCACCACCGCAAGCTGGAAGGGCGGATCATCCCGCCTGATGTGGCTGAACGATAAAAAGCCAACCAACCCGGGGCGACTGTGTGACCTTCTTCATGTGGTTTATCGCGAATTTTCTACCCCTGCGCCAGGCTTAGGACGCAACGCTCGATACATGTTCCATCCAGAATTGTTGAAAGAAAACATCGATGGCGAGGCCCTGCTATGGGCGGCGGATCGCAATCAGGCCACCCCTGCGCAACGGCGGTTCATTCTGGTGGTGTCCGACGGTGCACCGGTTGATGACAGCACCTTACAGGCCAACGGGCCTGATGTTCTGCACAATCATTTGAAACGAGTCGTCCAGCAGGTTCAGGCCCAAGGCATCACCCTTGCGGGTATCGGGTTGGATCACGACACCCGCGCTTATTATCCACACGGGTTCACGATAAAGTCCCCCGAAGACATCGGGGGGCCATTGGCCAATTTCATGAACCCGCTGTTGAGGGATTAACCGTTCGGCGCCAGCAACACCTTGCCCGCGCGTTCGCCTTGAGCAGCGTGGGCCATGGCCTCGTGGATCTGGTCCAGCGGGTACATGGCCTCGATTGCCGTGGACAGCTTGCCAGTGGCAATGCGCTGGATCAGGTTGCCGAACACTTCGGCTTTGCGCGGCTGGTCCGCCTGCTCAAACCAGCGGGCCAGCCAGAAACCCCTGACGGTCACGTCGCGGAAAATGGTGGCCTGTGCGGATAGGGTTGCGGGCGCGCCCGACAGCGCACCATAAGACACCATCACGCCGCCGGTGCTGAGGGTATCAGCCATGCGCGCAAAGCTGTCACCGCCAACCGCATCCAGTCCCAAACGGATTTTCCCGTCGCCCACCACGGCACGCACGCGGTCGGCCAGGTCGGGACCATCGACCAGAACCAGATCGCCCCCCATCGCCCGAAGCGTCGCGACAGCGCTGTCGCGACGCACGATATTGATGGTTTTCACACCACGTTCGGCGGCCAGTTGCACGACATAGCCACCCACGGCGGAATTCGCGGCGTTCTGGATTACCCAATCACCCGGCGCAAGATCGACGAAATCGTCCAGCAACAACCAGGCGGTGGGCGGATTTACGGTGATCATCGCCAACTGGTCCAGATCGGCCTCAGGCAGCGGCACCAAAACGGTAGCGGGGGCCAAGACCTCCTGTTGCCAAGTGCCGGACCCCGCAGGGGCGATGACCAATTGGCCCTCGGCCACACCGTCAACGCCTTCGCCCAAAGCAACAACGCGGGCGATGCCTTCGTTACCCGGCACGGCGGGCAGTGGCGGGCGGATGCCATAGACGCCCTGGACCTGCAACAGATCCGATGGGTTCATCGGCGCCCGCTGGATCGCCAACCGCACCTGACCAGACCTGGGAATGGGGCTGTCGGCCTGTTCCAGCGTGACAACATCTGCGGGGTTGCCGAACTGGGCATAGGTGGCGCGTTTCATCAGGAATCCTTTTCATGGGTTCCCCGGAAATTGGACATCGTGACGAGGCTTGTGAAGCCCCGGTTCGGGATTCCGTCACGGCAAAAAAAGACCCGGCACAAGGCCGGGCCAGTCCAACAGGGAGGTTTCCGTGCCATGACCCCGACACGGGAGGGATAGTTCTTGAAGGGCGAACAATCCGCCTTAAACCCAACCATAGTCCACAATGCTGCCAAAATTAAGGCAAAGTTGACGGAGGCAAGGATAACCTTACGCCACCAAGCGATATCCGCCCGATTCTGTCACCAAAAGCCGCGCATTTGACGGATCAGGTTCGATCTTCTGGCGCAGACGATAGATATGCGTTTCCAATGTGTGGGTCGTGACCCCGGCGTTGTAACCCCAAACCTCGTGCAACAGCACATCGCGGGCCACCACACCTTCGGTCGCCCGGTATAGAAATTTGAGGATGTTCGTTTCCTTTTCGGTCAAACGCACCTTGCGGTCGTCTTCCGTGATCAGCATCTTCATCGCCGGTTTGAACGTATACGGCCCCAGTTGGAACACGGCATCTTCGGACTGTTCATGCTGGCGCAACTGGGCGCGAATGCGGGCCAGAAGGACGGGGAACTTGAACGGCTTTGTCACATAGTCATTGGCACCCGCATCCAGACCCAGGATGGTATCGGCGTCACTGTCATGGCCCGTCAGCATCAGCACCGGGCATTTCACCCCCTGCTTGCGCATCAAGCGGCACAGCTCGCGGCCATCTGTGTCGGGCAGACCGACGTCCAGGATCACCAGATCATACAGGGCCTCTTTTGCCTTCACCATGGCATCGGCACCGTTCCCGGCCTCGAACACATCGAAATCTTCGGTCATGACCAACTGCTCGGCCAGCGCGTCGCGCAGATCTTCATCATCATCGACCAATAGGATTTTTTTGACGTTGCTCATGGCGGGCTCCTTCGCTTCCTTGGTTACGACATGCGATGTCATCACGTCGCTGACAAGATTTGCTGCAAGCGGCTCACGCCCTCGTGTCCTTGCAGTCGCAAATGTTTCAGTTCATGACAGAAGTGGAAGGAAAATGCCCATGACTTTGCGCCCGGATATCGTTGAACTTCAGGCCCGCGCCCGCGCTGACATGCGTATGGGGGTGCCGGTGGTGTTTGGTTTGGACGATCAGGCGGCCGTTATTGGCGCGGCCGAAACGCTGACCCCCGACCGCCTGGCAGACCTGCGCGGCGTGGGCGACCCTGTTTTGGCGATCACGACGCGCCGGGCCGAAACGCTAAAGGCCCGTGCCTATAGCGACCATGTGGCGCGGGTTGTGATCCCGGCAGACGCCAGATGCGAATGGGTCCACAACATCGCAGACCCGGCCAATGATCTGGCGATGCCGATGAAGGGCCCATTGGCGACCCGGCGCGACGGGGACGAACGCTTGGCCCGGGCTGCAATCACCTTTTGCAAAGCCGCCCGATTGTTGCCCGCCGCCGTTCTGGTTGACCTGACCGAGGGGCCGGATTTTGCCGCAAAACATGGCCTGACCTATCTGGATGCAGGTGCCGCGCATGACGTGATGCACACGACCAGCCCCCTGTCGCCGGTTGTCTCTGCCCGTCTGCCGGTCGAGGTCAGCGAAGCCGGGCGGCTGCATATTTTTCGGCCCGAAGATGGTGGCGAAGAGCATTACGCAATTGAAATCGGCCGCCCCAACCGCGAAGCGCCGGTTTTGGCGCGGCTGCATTCGGCCTGTTTTACGGGGGACGTAATCGGGTCGTTGAAATGCGACTGTGGCCCCCAGTTGCGCGCCGCCTTGGCAGCAATGGGCGAAGAAGGCGCAGGCGTATTGCTGTACCTGAACCAAGAGGGGCGCGGCATTGGCCTGGCCAACAAAATGCGCGCCTATAGCTTGCAGGATCAGGGCTTTGATACGGTCGAGGCAAACCATCGGCTGGGGTTCGAAGACGACGAACGTGATTTCCAGATCGGTGCGGATATTCTGAAACGCCTGGGCTTTCACGCCGTGCGGTTGATGACGAACAACCCGAAAAAGGTCGCGATGATGGAGGCCAAAGGCGTGCATGTCGCGGAGCGTGTGCCCCTGAAGGTGGGCGAAAGCGCGCATAACGCGGCCTATCTGGCGACCAAAGCCAAGAAATCGGGGCATTTGCTGTGATCCCAACACGGCACGACATGGTGGTCACCAAATGGGGCGCTCGATTTTGTGGCCGCAGGATGCCCTGCTCTATTGGGCGGGGCGGTATTTCTGCCTCCAAGACCGAAGGCGACGGGGTTACCCCGTCCGGCATCTGGCGCATCGCCGGCGCGGGGTTTCGTGCTGATCGCATTGCCAAACCGCGTCGCCAATCACCGCCCGGCTTTCACATGCGGGCCATCGGGCCACATGACATCTGGTCGGATGATCCAGCGGACCCGGCCTATAATCACGCGGTGCGGGCGATCAATCACCCATTCGGGCACGAAAAACTGCGTCTGCGCGACCCCCTGTATGACATCGTGCTGATGAGCGATTGGAACTGGCCCGATGCCGTGCCAGGCAAAGGATCGGCGATATTCGTGCATTATTGGCGGCGGCCACGATATCCGACGGCAGGTTGTATCGCCTTTTCACCGCGCGATCTACAATGGATCGTGATGCGGTGGCAAAGACAGTCGCGAATTTTCGTTCAGCCGTAGTCGCGTTCACCGAAAATCGCCGACCCAACGCGCACATGTGTGGCCCCCTGGGCAATGGCGCGTTCAAAATCGCTGCTCATTCCCATCGACAACCCGTCAATGCCATTGCGTCTGGCGATCTTGGCCAACAAGGCGAAATGCAGGGACGGCTCTTCGTCCGCTGGCGGGATGCACATCAGGCCTTCGATGGTCAGGCCCAGATCGCGGCAGTCAGAAATGAACGCGTCAGCCTCGGCTGGGGACACGCCGGCCTTCTGGTCCTCTTGCCCGGTGTTCACCTGAATGAACAGGCGGGGGCAGTGGCCGTCTTCTTTTGCAATGCGGGCGATGGTGCGGGCCAGTTTCGGGCGATCGACGGTCTGTATCACGTCAAACAGGGCCATGGCCTGGCGGGCCTTGTTGGTTTGCAGCGGGCCAATCAGGTGAAGCTCGACCCCGTCGAAATCCACACGCAGCGCGGGCCATTTTCCGGCGGCTTCCTGAACCTTGTTTTCGCCGAAAACGCGGTGGCCCTGTTCCAGCACCGCAACGACACGGTCAAGGGGCTGCACCTTGCTGACTGCAATCAACTGCACCGAACCCGGAACCCGGTCATGTGCCTCTATCGCTTGCGCCACTGACGCTTCTACTTCGCTCAATCCCATGGTTTTACCCGGTCTCCCAATGCGTCGATCAAAGGTGCCAATTCCTTGGCATAGGCGCGCCAGCCGCCGACAGCTTTCGGACTGATCGGCGCGCGCACCTGCTCTGCCGACAGCGTTTTGACCATGTTGGTGTTCTTTTCTGGCGCAAGGCACGCCGGGTCCCAATCCAACCCGCAGTAATCCAACATGCGCCGGATCTCCGGTTCCGGGTCACGCACCAAGTCCTCATAGCGCACTTCAAGAAACGCCTCGGGCCGCTGTTGGCGCCAGAACGCGACCATATCATCCATAATCGCGTGCATCTCGGCAATGCCCGTCAGACTGGTTGAATACGCATGGGTGCCGTCAGCGAAATGGTTGCGGTAGATTGACCAACCAACATCCCGCGGATCGCGGCGCACGACAATGGTGCGGGCCTGGGGCAGGATGAAGTGGAACAGCCCCATCACCATAAAGGTCTGGATCGATTTGTCCGTAAAGCCGGGACCGGGCGCGTGAAAATGGTCGATCCCGTCGATATAGCGCTGGCCGATCAGGGACAGGTCAGCGCCCGTAAGGGTCGACAGCGATTGAAACTGCCCCCCCTTGGCCAGAACCGAATAGGCCGCGCGCATCGGCAGGCCGGTCTCTCCCGTTGCGTTGATCCGAGGGTGCGATGACAGGATCTGTTCGACCAAGGTCGTGCCAGAGCGCGGCATGCCGGTGACGAAGATCGGCAATCTCCCCGGCGCACCCGCACCGGCCTCGGGCCAGGGGGTATCGCGCAGAGCCGCCTGCAATGCGGCATTTTCCTTGCGCCGATCTGAAATTGACCATGGGTTCTTTTGCTGTTGCAGGCGGTTTGCCTGCTCAAGATAGGTAAAACCATCATGCCCGAAAGCCTTGAACAACGCATATCCCGCGTGGGTTTTTTCCGTGGCGGGGAGCGTGCCCTGTTCCCAAGCGGACGCGACACGCGCAACGGCTGGGTCGTCGGCTGAAATCTTGGTGCCCATCGACAGCATTCGCAACAGGCTGCCGTTCAGCGGCTCAAGCGCAAGCGCCTTGCGCAATGCCGCTTCGGCCGGTTCCATGTCGCCAATCAATTGCAGCAGATGCGCCTTGTCGGCCAGCGGCTGTGCCGACCGGGGCACCAGTTTGATCAGCCGATCATAGGCGACCAGCGCCTTTCGGTGCTGACCCGCGTCGGTGAAACACCGCGCCAACAGGTTGATTGCATGGGGGTCGCGCGCACGTCGTCGCGCCACTGCCTGCGCCAAAGGCAACGCCTTGGCCGCTTCGCCACGCGCCAGCAGTTTTCGAATGTCTTCAAGAGTCGCCATAAGAGGTGTCTATCGTCATCCGCACAAAAGAAAAAGAGCGGGCACAAGGCCCGCTCTCTCTGTGTAATAATCCAGATGGATTAGAACGACATTGCAACACCCAGCGACCAGGTGTCCGTGCTTGGAGCCTGCGTGGCAAGACCGGACCCGTCGTCGATCTTGCTCGAGCCGTAGCCGAACTGAACAGCAGCGCCGCCGCCCAGGTCATAGTTGGCAACCAGGGCGTAGCCTTCGTCGTCAGCCACGCCTGCGGTGTCACGGTCAAACACACCGTAGTTCGCAGTGATGGTCAGAGCGTCCATGCTGTAAGCAACGCCCACACCAACGTGGGTGCCGACAGCGTCCAGGTCCGAGTAGTTCACAATGGCACGGATGCCGTTGGACAGGGTCACATCGGCGCTTACGCCCCAGATGTCCTCGGTGCCGAAGACGCCCGACTGGTAACCGAAGCCGAGGCCCAGCTCAGCGCCGCCCAGGTCGGCGCTGTATGTGGCACCAAGACCCAGGATGGCGTCGTTGACACCAGAGTCATCCATTTGAGCCGACAGGGCAAAGCCGAAGTCGCCAATCGAGTGATCGTAACGCAGGATCTGACCGTCGAAGCCAGCAACGCCCCAATCGGCCATGTTGTTGCCGTTGTAGCCAGCGTGAATGGTGTGGTCGTCGCCGAGCGTGCCACCCAGGCCAACGTCGGACATCGCCCAGTCCATGGCACCATCGGTGTCACCAATGGTCACGGTGCCGAAAGCGCCGGAAACGAATACGGTATAGTCAGCGAACTGACCGTTCATGTTGTCAATGGGGTCGTAGCCAGCCAGGCCCATGTCGACCGTGTCGTCCAGGTCAACGGTGGCACCAAAGGTCAGGCCGCCATCAGTTTCACCGGTCATGGTGAAACGTACGTCAACGCTGGTCAGGAACTGAGTTTCGACGCCGGTACCACCAGCGATACCCATTTCGGCGTGACCCGACACAGAAACTTCTGCGGCAGCTGCGCCAGCGGTCATGACCAGAGCGGTCGTAGTAAGGAGAATCTTTTTCATTTCGTTTTCCCTCGAGATTTGTAAGTGCACCTCAATACGGGGGATCCGAATTGAGTATGATGTTGTCTCTCTTACCCGCCCGATCATTGCAAGTGTGCCGAAACTGGCCCGGGTGAATGCCCCCGCCAATGGTGCAGCTTTGCCACAGTCCGACGGGGTCACCGGCGAAACCCCGCCTAAACACCTTATAAGTGCAGATATTCCCCAGCCAAGGCATAAGGGCTTGCCCGTCCAAGGGGGCTTGGGTAGTTACAGAGGGGATTTTCGATTGTGGGGCCATTTCCATGGGCATGAAGCGACTCATCACTGTTGGGCTTTCGATTGTGGCTCTTGTTGGGCTTACAGCCTGTGGCGGCGGCTCTCTGAGCTCAGGCAAGGTGTTTGGAGGCGGCGGCGGGACCCAAACCGCGCAGACGCAGCGCCAGCACCAAACCGATGACGATCGCAATGACGATGGGTCGACCGTTTGGGATCTGTTTCAGAACAACGACGATCCGAACATCACCGTCGAAGTAAACCGGTATATCTGGAACGCCACCATGGATGTGCTGTCCTTCATGCCGGTCGAAGCCGCCGACCCCTTCTCAGGTATCATCGTGTTTGGCTATGGCACCCCGCCGGGTGGGCGCGGCGCATATAAGGCCACCGTACATGTCAATGATCCGGCGCTGGACGCACGGTCGCTGAACGTGTCCCTGTATACCCGCGCAGGGCCGGCCAGTTCGGACGCCACCCACGCCATCGAAGATGCAATCCTGACCCGCGCCCGTCAGATGCGCCTCGCGGACGGGAAGCTCTAGACCCCGCTTTCGCATCGGAATACACCAACGCCGGGCCTTTCGCCCGGCGTTTTCATATCTTGAAGGACCATGACGCATGTCCCGTTACGACGCAGCCACGATTGAACCGAAATGGCAGGAGGCCTGGGACAAGGCCGATGTCTTCAAAGCCACGCGCGAAGACGGCAAGCCCAAGTATTACGTGCTGGAGATGTTCCCCTATCCGTCCGGCAAGCTGCACATGGGTCACGTGCGCAACTATACGATGGGCGATGTGATCGCGCGCTATAAGATGTCGACCGGGCATAATGTGCTGCACCCGATGGGGTTTGACGCGTTCGGTATGCCTGCGGAAAATGCCGCGATGGCGTCCGGTGGGCATCCCAAGGACTGGACCTATTCCAACATCGACACGATGGTTGAACAGATGAAACCGCTGGGCCTGTCGCTGGACTGGTCGCGCATGTTCGCCACCTGTGACCCGGAATATTACGGCCAACAGCAGGCGCTGTTCCTGGACATGTGGCAATCCGGCCTGGTGTATCGCAAGAACGCCGTGGTGAACTGGGACCCGGTCGACATGACCGTTCTGGCCAACGAACAGGTGATTGACGGCAAGGGCTGGCGGTCTGGGGTTGAGGTTGAGCGGCGCGAGCTGGTGCAGTGGTTCTTTAAGATTTCGGACATGTCCGGCGAATTGCTGGACGCGCTGGACGGGCTGGATGACTGGCCCGCCAAGGTGAAACTGATGCAGGCGAACTGGATTGGCCGCTCGCGCGGGCTGCAATTTGGGTTCGAGCGCACCGATGGCGGCGACAAGATCGACGTTTACACGACGCGGCCCGACACGCTGAACGGCGCGTCGTTCGTGGGGATTTCCCCCGATCACCCGATTGCAAAAGGGCTGGAGGCTGAAAACCCCGAGATCGCGGCGTTTGTTGCCGAATGCCGCAAGGGCGGCACCACAGAAGAGGCCATCGAGACCGGCGAAAAGCTGGGCTATGACACCGGCATTCGCGTGAAACACCCGCTGACCGGGGCCGAACTGCCAGTCTGGATCGCCAATTTCATCCTGATGGATTACGGCACCGGCGCGATTTTCGCCTGCCCGGCGCATGATCAACGCGACTTGGATTTCTGCCGCAAATACGACCTGCCAGTGATCGACACGTTCTTTGCACTGGACGATCCGAAACCGGTCGAAACCGAAGCCTTCGTGCCTCTGAAAACCGAAAAGGTGAAATGGGTCGACCATTTTGCCGGGCTGGACGTGGCCACCGGACAGGACGCCATCGACGTCACCATTGATTTCGCCGAAGCACAGGGCTGGGGCGAAGGCGTCGAAAAATTCCGTCTGCGGGATTGGGGCCTGTCGCGTCAGCGATACTGGGGCTGCCCGATTCCCGTGGTGCATTGCGACACATGCGGTGTTGTGGCCGAAAAGGCGGAAAACCTGCCGATCGAGCTGCCTTATGACGAAGGCGGCAAGCCGATTGATTTCAGCATTCCCGGCAACCCGCTGGACCGTCACCCAACCTGGCGCGAGGCAACCTGCCCCAACTGTGGTGGCGCCGCAACGCGCGAAACCGACACGATGGACACGTTTGTTGATTCGTCGTGGTATTTCGCCCGGTTCACCGCCCCGCGCGCGACCACACCGACCGATATGGCCGAGGCCGAATACTGGATGAACGTCGACCAGTATATCGGCGGCGTCGAACACGCGATTCTGCACCTGCTGTATTCACGGTTTTTCGCCCGCGCGATGAACATCACCGGCCACCTGCCAGACAAATGCCGCGAACCGTTCAACGCGCTGTTTACGCAGGGCATGGTGACCCACGCGATTTTCCAGAACGCTGAGCGTACGGACGAAAACGGTCGCGCAATCTATCACTATCCGGCCGAGGTCGAGGAGCGCGATGGCGGCACATTCGTCAAGGAAACTGGCGAAAAGGTGAAGGTCATTCCGTCGGCCAAGATGTCGAAATCAAAGAACAACGTGGTCGACCCGCTGAATATCATCAGCTCCTATGGCGCCGACACAGCGCGTTGGTTCGTGCTGTCTGATTCGCCCCCAGAACGGGACGTGGAATGGACCGCCTCAGGCGCGGATGCCGCGTTCAAGCACCTGAACCGGGTGCACCGGATCGCAACCGAAATCGCCGATCTGGATGGTGACAGACAGGGCGCCGGACAGGATGACGACGCGTTGCTGCGCGAGATGCACAAGGCCATTCACGAAGTCACTGGCGGCGTCGAAAGTTTCGGCTTCAACGCGGCGATTGCCAAGCTGTATGCCTTCACCAACAGTTTGCACAAATCCAAGGCAGGTGCCGCAGCCAAGCGTGATGCCATGAAAACGCTGGCCCAGCTGATGGCGCCGATGACACCGCACCTGGCCGAAGATATCTGGCAGATGATGGGTGGCGAAGGTCTAGTGATTCATGCGGATTGGCCTGCGGCCGACCCCAAGATGCTGGTCGAAGATACCGTCACCCTGCCGATCCAGATCAACGGCAAACGCCGCGCGGAAATCAGCGTGCCCAAGGATATGTCCAAGGACGAGGTTGAAAACCTGGCCATGGCAACCGATGCTGTGAAAAGGGCGCTGGACGGAAAGGCGCCCAAGAAAGTCATCGTTGTGCCGGGTCGTATCATCAATGTTGTTGTCTAGACGCCATCTTCTTGTCTCAACCCTTGCACTGGGCGCACTGGGGGCCTGCGGGTTCACCCCGGTGCATGGGCCCGGCGGTTCGGCCAATGGGCTGAACGGCAATATCGGCGTTGCGGCCCCTGATGATCGCTATGGCTATGAAATGGTCAAACGGCTGGAGGATCGGCTGGGCCGCGCGCCTGATGCCAGGTTCCAGTTGGGGTACCAGATCACGGTGCAGGAAGAAGGAGTTGGCGTCACACCCGGGCAGGTCATCCGCCGCATTCAGTTGCGCGGCGCGGTCTTCTATACGGTGACCGACGCGACCACAGGACAGGTGGTCGACCGTGGCAGCGCCTCAAGCTTCACGGCCTATTCTTCCGAAGGGTCGACGGTTGCAACATCTGCGGCAAAGCGCGACGCCGAAAAGCGGCTGATGCAGGCACTGGCCGACCTGATCTCGACCCGCCTGTTTGCCACGGCTGCGGATTGGATGGCATGAAGCTTTCCCCACGCGACGCCTCGCGATACTTTGCCAAACCCGAAGCCCAGCGCACCGGCGCGTTGATCTTTGGGGCAGACCCGATGCGGGTCGCGTTAAAACGGCAGGAGCTGATCACCAACCTGATCGGCGCTGAGGGCGAAGAAGAAATGCGCCTGACCCGGATGTCCGCAGGCGAGCTGCGCAAGGATCCCGCCATGCTGACCGACGCGATCAAGGCACAGGGTTTTTTCCCCGGCCCCCGCGTCGCCTTTATCGAAGAGGCAACCGAGGTCATTGCCAAGATCGTCATTGCGACACTTGGCGACTGGCAGGAGGGCGACGCGCAGGTGGTGATTACTGCGGGCGCGTTGAAACCCACCTCCTCGATGCGGAAGTTCTTCGAAAAGCACCCGAATGCTTATGCGGCGGGCATCTACGACGACCCGCCCACACGCGATGAAATCCAGGCCGATTTGGCGCGTGCCGGTCTGACCCAGATCAGCGACGAAGCGATGAACGATCTGACCGGCCTGTCACGCACGCTGGACCCCGGCGATTTCCGTCAAACGCTCGAGAAAATCGCGCTGTATAAACTGTCGGACCCCTCGCCCCTGACGCCAGACGACGTGGCCGCCATGACCCCGACTTCGACCGAGGCCGAGCTGGACGACATCCTGCATATCGTCGCCGAGGGGCGTTCGGGCGAAATCGGACCGGTACTGCGTAAACTGCAAGCTCAAGGCGTTGCGCCCGTTGGCTTGTGCATCGGCGCCACCCGCCATTTCCGCAGCCTGTTTGCCGCCAGCGCCGACCCCGGTGGCCCGGCCCAGGGTATCACCCGCCTGCGCCCACCCGTGCATTTCAAATCCCGCGACCGCATGGTGCGACAGGCTCAGGCTTGGGGTGTGCGCCGTCTGGAACAGGCGCTGGAAATTCTGATCGACACCGATCTGGCCTTGCGCAGCTCGCAAAAGGCACCGCAAATGGCGTTGATGGAGCGGAGCCTGATCCGCCTGGCCATGTTAGGAGGCAGACGATGACCTATACCGTGATCGGCACCAAGACGTCGCGCACCTTTCGCGTCCTTTGGGCGTTAGAGGAACTGGGGCTGGACTATGCGTGGAACGACGACGTGCCGCGCTCTGATGCGGTGCGGGCGCTCAGCCCCAACGGCAAAGTACCGGTCTTGGTGGACGGGGACACGTCGCTGACCGATTCGACCGCGATCATGCAGTATCTGGCGGACAAACACGGTGGTCTGACCTTTGCGGCTGGCACGATTGAGCGCGCCAAACAGGACGGGTTCACGCATTTCGTACTGGATGAGCTGGACGCAACACTGTGGACCGCCGCGCGGCACAGCTTTATCCTGCCCAAGGACAAACGCGTGCCCGAGGTGAAAGACAGCCTGAAATGGGAATTCCAGCTGTCCGTCGATGAATTGATGCGCCGCATGGGCGACGGGCCGTACCTGATGGGTGACACCATGACAGTGGCCGATATCATCGCGGCCCATTGCGGCAACTGGGCCTTTACCGCGAAATTTCCGCAGGACAACGCGGATTTCGCGGCCTATTGCAAACGTCTGCGCAGCCGCGAGGCCTTTCAGCGGGTAAAAAACGCCTAACTCAGGCGCCAATCAAATAATCAAGCATGCGCGGAACGCGCATTCCGCTGGACAACGCGCCGGATCACGCAAAGGCTGCCGCGGCGCGTCCGGCATGGCGCCCCGTCGCCAGACAAGCGGTCAGCAGATAGCCCCCGGTCGGGGCCTCCCAATCCAGCATTTCGCCCGCAACGAACACGCCGGGCAGGGCGGTCAACATCAGCCCCTCATCCAGCGCGTCAAAGCGCACCCCCCCGGCGGTGGAAATAGCCTCGTCCATCGGGCGCAGACCCGCATGGCGGACCGGCAGGGCCTTGAGCACCCCGGCCAGATCGTCCGGCAGGGGGCGTGCAAATTCGTTCAGCAACGCAATCCGCACCGGGTCCAGCCGCAATGATTTACGCAGGTGGTTTGCCAGCGACGCCTTGCCGCGCGGCTTGGCCAGGCGCAACCGCACCTCCGCCTCGCTCAGGTCCGGGCACAGGTCCAGCGTCAGCTGGGCGCCTTCACGCACCGGGCGCGATACGGCATAGATCGCCGACCCCTCAAGCCCGCGCGACGACACCACGAATTCACCACGCAGCGCAACATCGCCCGCCATGACACGCACGGCCTTCACCGGAGCGCCGAAGTGCTTTTCCATATGGTCTGACCACTCCACGACCAAACCGGCATTCGCAGGCTGGAACGGGGCAAGGGCAACGCCTTTCGCAGCCAGCCAGTCGGCCCAAGCGCCATCGGATCCCAGCCGCGCCCAACTGGCCCCGCCCAGCGCCAGCACCGTCACGTCCGGCCGCTCAGTAACTACTCCATCCGGCGTTTCAAACTGCAACGCATCCCCGTCCCATCCGGTCCAGCGCCAGCGCGTGCGCAGGGTCACGCCACGCCAATCCAGGCGATGCAACCAAGCCCGCAACAGGGGCGAGGCCTTCATCACCTGTGGAAACACCCGGCCTGACGATCCGGTAAACACGTCCTGGCCCAGCTCGCGCGCCCAATCCTGAACCGCCTGCCCATCGAATTCCTTGATGATGTCGCACAGCAGGGGCCGGTCGCCATAGGCGCTCAGAAACAGGGACCGCGGTTCATCCTTGGTCAGGTTCAACCCGCTTTTCCCCGCCATCAGGAATTTGCGGGCTGGTGACGGTTTGGCGTCAACAACAGTGACGTTCAAACCAGCCTGCGCCAGTTCCTCTGCCGCCATAAGACCCGCAGGTCCGGCCCCGATAACCAATGCCGTTTTCATGAGGGCAACCCACCTTTGATTTCAACCACCCGATGCGGGAAGGGAATTTCGATGCCTTCGGCCTTCAACGTCTTCCAGACTTCCATCAGGACCTTGGGCGTAAACTTGTTCTTGCCGTCGTCGATGCCGTTCACCCAAAATTCCACCGCGAATTCCACGCCGCTGTCACCAAAGGCGCGCAGCTCGCAATCCGGGGCATGTTCGGCGGTATCGGTCATAACGAAATCCAGCTTTGCCACAGCAGCTTCGATGATGCCTGGCACGGCTTCGATATCTGTATCGTATGACACGGAAAACGCCGCCTCGTACCGGTTCGCGCTGCCGGCATCCGAATAGTTCACAACCCGGGTGGTGATGAAATGTTCGTTCGGCACCACGATCCAACGCCCATCAAAGGTTTCCAGGATCGCGGCGCGGGCCGTCATCTTGACGATGGTCCCGACCTCGCCCCCGTCCAGTTCGACATAGTCGCCAACGGTGGCTTGGCCTTCCAAAAGCAGGATCACACCCGAAATGAAATTCGCCGCGATCTGTTGCAAGCCAAAGCCCAACCCGACACCAATCGCGCCACCCAGAACGGCAAGCGAGGTCAGGCTGATCCCCATGATGTTCATCAGCACCAGGAAGGCCGCGCCAAAAATGGTGATTTCGGCGGCTTTGGCGGCCAGTTCGCGGGTCGCGGGGCGCATGTCTTCTTGTTGTTTGATCGCGGCGGCGGTTTGGTCGTTGGACCACCGCCCCAGCCAGAAAATAATGCCTGCCAGAGCAGCAAAGCGGATGGCGAACAGCAGTGAAAAGCTCATGTTGCCCAGTGGCACAACCGTCGCATCCAGCTTGGCCACCATAAGCTCCAACAGCCCAACGGCATAGAGCGCAGCGACCGGGATCAGAACGTATTTGCCCAGCAATTTCAGGAACGGATCGGTAATAATTTCACGCGCCAGAATGCGTGCGGCCAGGAACAAAAACACCCGCTTGCCAAAGGCGATGACTGCGCCGGAGCCAAAAATCGACCGCGTCACCTGTTCGCCAATGGCCGTGAAGCCATAGGCAAACAACGGCAAAAGCAGCGGCAGGAAGATCAGCACGAACAGACGCCCGCGCGACAGGTAAGACCCCTGGTCCCCGGTTGGCGTCAGTAGCTTTTTCAACAAGGGCGCAAGTTTGCGGTTGGCCAACACGGCGGCCAGATAGGCCGCAACCAGCAATCCGAATTGTGACCATGCGGCCGGGGACAACAGCCAGCCCTGCGCGATGTCCCATCCCTGTTGGGCATGGCCCAGCATCTTGGTCACGATTTCCGGTTGGCCTTCCATGCCAGACCCCTTGAACTTGTTCCTGCTACAGGCTCATCCTCTGGCATGGAACGTCCATATGAGACAAGGGGTGACGCGGGACACTGACTCGCGCGCAAGCAGTTGATTGGGCCAAACTGGCGCCATAAGGCCGCTAACCTTTTGAATAGGCTTTGCTCGCTTCGGTTGTTTACGCCCTGGAAACATCGCAAATTCAATAACATTCCGGTGGCGTTAACGCTTTGTTAACTATTGCCCCTCTTATAATCCGCCATTCGATTACAGAGGAACCTGGAAGCTGCCGTCATTTTCGGCAGAGGGTAAGCATAGATGAGAGCCGTTATGGACAACGCCATTTTTGCGAATTTGGACATTGAAGAGCGCAAGGGCCTTCTTGGCCTGACGGAGCACCACGAGACCCTTCTGACACGCTGGTTACCACATGTGGAACGCTTCGTGGACGAGATCATCGATCAGTTCTTTGTGCTGCAAATGAACATCCCGGCCATCCGCAAAATCATCGAAGACAACGAATCGCTCGGCAATTTAAAGCGGGTGACGCGCGGCTATGTGATCAGCTTTTTTGCTGGGGTCTATGACCAGGTCTATGTCACCTCGCGGCTTCGGATCGGGCGAATCCATGCGGCAGTCGGGGTGCCCGTCAAACTCTACATATCATCTCTGCATCAGTTGGAAACATTGCTCAGCACACGGCTGCGCGGCCTGGGCGCGTGTCAGGGCTTGCAAGATGGATTGCACAAACTGTTCATGCTGGACATTCAATTCGCGTTGGACACGTTCATCAACGGTGTGGTGCATCAAGCTCTGGACAGCCACCCGATCCACCCGGCACTGGAAGAAAGGTTGGAACTCACCGTGGTCGAACGGATGGCCGAAATTGAACGCATAGCCCAGACCGATCACCTGACCGGCCTGTGGAATCGCCGCGCTTTTGGTCGCCTGTTGCAGGATACATTGACTGCGGCCGGGGCCGCTGGCACACCCCTTTCTCTGGCGTTCATCGATCTGGACGACTTCAAACAGGTGAATGATGCCCATGGCCATCCCGAGGGGGACCGTATCCTCGAGGTGATCGGATACGGCCTGTTGCACCACCTGCGGACCGAAGACATGGCCTTTCGGTATGGCGGCGATGAATTTTGTGTGCTGATGCCCGCCACTGGCAAGGAAGTCGCCGAAACCGTGATCGAAATGGCCACGCAACGGGTTTGCGAAACCATCAATGCGACGGTGGGGTATCACGTTGGCTATAGCGTCGGCATCGCCACCTCTGGGCCGGACGGCCACCTTGATCCACGCGCCCTTCTCGCGGCGGCAGATCGCGCGATGTATGATGAAAAGGGAACGACAGGGTCACAGTTGCGCACTGAATTCTAGGTGTCGGCCTGAACACCAGGCGACGCGAGGGCTCTGCCTTGCCGCGAATGCCGCAAGAAACCCTTTGATCGTTTTTCGTGCCACGAACATCGTGCGCGCTGGTCGGGGTTAGGGCACCAGCCCTTTGATCCCGGCCACATGCGCGGGTGTTGCTGAACGCGCGTCTGTGGCAAGGGCAAGCACCGTATCCACCAAAGCGTCACCATCGACCACACGGTCCACCAGACCCCAGGCCAGGGCTTCGTCCGCCTGTACTTTCTGACCCGCCATCAGGATCATCTTGGCCCGCGCGGGGCCGACCAGCGCGGCCATGCGTTTGGGGTCCGAGGGTTGGGGCAGGAACCCCAGCTTCATCACCGGATAAAAGAATTTGGCGCCGGGGACCGCGATGCGCAGATCGCAGGCCAGCGCCATGCCAAACGCCCCGCCCGCCAGGGTGCCATTCAGCGCGGCAATAGTCAGGCAGGGGGCGGCGGCCAAGGCGCCCGACAACCGTTCCCAGACATCGTCCGTGGCCAACCCGGCCCGGGCTTCATCCAGATCTGCGCCAGCGGAAAACACTTTGCCAGCGCCGGTGATCACCAGAACGCGGGCCTCTCCTGCGGCTGCCTGGGCAATCTCTGCCAGCTGCTCCAACATCGCTTTGGTCAGTGAATTGGCCTTGTCCGGGCGGTTGATCGTCACCATCCACAACCCGTCATCCTTGGTAAGATCAATCATCCCCGCACCTCGGCGCGGTCGCGAATGGCATCATCGCGCAGAGCAATTTCCTGGCCCAGGAATTCATCCGCATCCGGCGTGCACATCCACAGCAGCGCCCGCGCCACCCATTCCGGCGGGATGTGGTCGGACCATTCCAGCGCAGCAACCGGGTTCACCCCCGAGGCCTTGATTTCGCGCTGCATCTTGGTGGCCACAGTGCCCGGCGACAGGCCGATGGCCCGAATGCCTTTGCCCGCGGCCTCTTTGTGCACGCATTGGGTCAACATATGCACACCGGCCTTGGACGTGCAGTAATGGCTCCATCCCTCAAGCGCATTATGCGCAGCACCCGAGCTGATGGTCAGGATCGACCCACCCTTGTCCGCCATCAGCGGCATTACGGCCCGCATGCCGTGATAGACACCCTTGAGATTGATATCGATCACCTGCCCCCAGTCACCGGGATCACTGTCCATCAGGGATGAAATCGGTTCAATCACACCTGCGTTGTTGATCAGAACATCAACACCCCCGAACCGCGCCACAGCGACATCCACGGCCCCGCGCATACTGTCCCAATCAGCCACATCACAGGGCACGGCCAACGCTTGGTCGCCAATCGCCGCCGCGATGGTTTCGATCTGTTTCGCGCCACGGGCCATCAGAACCACATTCGCCCCGGCCTCGGCAAAGATATGCGCGGCAGCTTCGCCGATGCCCCGGCTGGCACCCGTGATCAGTACGGTTTTTCCTGTCATATCGGTCATGCAAGGTCCTCTCTTTGCCCCTGTTGCTATCCGATCCCCGCACAGGGTTCCAGATGGCATGCCTTGCAGCGAAGCGTCACGAAGGTTACCTCAAGGACACGCAACAAGGATGGCCCCATGACCACACCGCTTGAGACCCTGACCCAACAGCTTCTGGAGGCCGCCCGCCGGGCTGGCGCGAACAATGCCGATGCACTGGCGGTGCGCGGCACATCCGTGTCGATCGACGTGCTGAACGGCAAGCTGGAACACGCGGAACGGTCCGAAGGCGTCGATATCGGGCTGCGCGTGATGATCGGTCAGCGGCAGGCGAATGTCTCGGCCTCGGATACATCCGCGACAACGATTGCCACCATGGCCGAGCGCGCGGTCGCCATGGCCAAAGAGGCCCCCGAGGACCCCTATATTGGTCTGGCCGATCCCGCACAGTTGGCCAGCGGTTGGGATCTGGATGCCTTCGACATGCACGACCCTGCGCCTGAACCCGACCCGGCCACGTTGGAAGATCAGGCCCGACGCGCCGAAGCTGCCGCATTGGCGGTCAAGGGCATCAGCCAGGTGCAAAGCACCTCGGCGGGCTATGGTGAAAACCGGATCCACCTGGCCACCAGCAACGGGTTTTCAGGCGGCTACGCGCGCACCAGCAATGGCCTGTCCCTGGCCGCAATCACCGGCGAAGGCGCAACGATGGAGCGGGACTGGGCCGGTGAAGGCCGCATCTTTCAGGCCGACATGCCCAGCCCCGAAAGCATCGGGACCGAGGCCGGTGAACGCACCGTCGCCCGCGCGGGTGCAAAACAGCCGCCCACCGGCGCATTTCCCGTGCTGTTTGACGAACGCATCGCCAGTTCGCTGATCGGCCACCTGTTGGTCGCCTCGAATGGCGCGTCCATCGTGCGCGGATCATCCTGGTTGCGTGACGCGCTGGGGGAACAGGTTCTGCCCGCGCATCTGTCGTTGATCGAAGACCCGCACCGGGCGCGGATTTCCGGCAGTCGCCCGTTTGATGGCGAAGGCCTGGCCACACGCCGCCGCGCGATTGTTGAAAACGGTGTTCTGACGGGCTGGACGCTGGACCTGGGCACCGGGCGCAACCTGGGGATGGACAGCACGGCAAATGCGGCGCGTGGCACCAGTTCGCCACCGTCTCCGTCGGTTTCAAACGTGGCCCTGACGCCGGGTGACGCAACCCGCGATGACCTGATTGCACAGATGGGCACGGGGTTGATCGTCACCTCGATGATCGGGTCCACCGTCAATCCCACCACCGGGGATTATTCGCGCGGGGCCTCGGGCTTTTGGGTTGAAAATGGCAAAATCACCTATGCGGTGAATGAATGCACCATCGCGGGAAATCTGCGCGACATGTTGGGGCGGATCATTCCCGCCAATGACGCCAAAGCGCACCATTCGCGTCAAGTACCGTCGCTGTTGATCGAGGGGATGACCCTTGCTGGCGCATGATGACCTGACCCTGCTGATGAGTGCCGCGCGCGAAGCGGGGGCCATCGCCAAGCATTTCTTTGAACGCGCGCCAGAGATCTGGGAAAAACCCGATGGACAAGGCCCGGTGACCGAGGCGGATATCGCCGTCGACCGGATGCTGCGCCGTGACCTGCGTGATGCGCGCACCGGGTACGGTTGGCTGTCCGAAGAAACCGAGGATGACCTGGATCGCCTGAAGGCCGATCAGGTGTTCATCGTTGATCCCATCGACGGGACTCGGGCCTTTATCGAAGGCAGCCCGACCTGGGCATTGTCATTGGCTGTCGCCACCAAGGGCGTGATCACGGCCGCCGCAATTTACCTGCCCATGAGCGATAAGATGTACGGCGCCCGTCAAGGCGGCGGCGCGACGTTGAACGGCGATCCGATCACGGCCTCACCGCGTACCGATCTGGTCGACGCCACGGTTCTGGCCGCCAAGCCGACGCTTGATCCCTGGCGCTGGAAAGATGCGCAAGTCCCGCAGGTGAAACGCAATTTTCGCAGCTCGCTGGCCTATCGCATGGCGTTGATCGGCCAAGGGCGGTTTGATGCGATGCTGACCCTACGGCAGACCTGGGAATGGGACATCGCGGCGGGCACCTTGATTGTCGAAGAAGCGGGTGGCCGCGCCAGTGACAAGACCGGCGCACCGCTGCGGTTCAACAATGAACACCCACAACTGCCCGGTGTGGTGGCCAGTGGGTGCCATATCCACAGCACCCTGATCGACAGATTGGCCTGAAAAAGAAAAGGGGGGCTGATTTTGGCCCACCTGCCCCCCCTTTGCCGAACTCGAAAGTTCGGTGTCTGTTAGCGCAAACATACAGAAACCTTCACCCTTGGACAAGAGGCGATTTAACGCTAACAAGGAAGAAGCAGAACAAAAGGTAGAACGTGTGACCGATAAAACACCCGCCCCAGCCCGCCGCCCCCTGACATTGCGTGACGTTTCCGAAGCATCGGGGGTCAGCGAAATGACCGTCAGCCGGGTGCTGCGAAACCGGGGCGACGTGTCCGAAGCAACGCGTGAAAAGGTGCTCGAGGCCGCGAAACGGCTGGGCTATGTGCCCAACAAGATCGCGGGCGCGCTGGCGTCACAACGGGTCAATCTGGTGGCCGTGATCATCCCGTCCCTGTCCAACATGGTGTTTCCCGAGGTCATGACGGGCATCAGTGAAGTTCTGGACGAAACGCCTTTGCAGCCCGTGGTTGGCGTGACCAACTACAAGCCTGGGCGCGAAGAAAAGGTTCTGTACGAAATGCTGTCCTGGCGCCCGTCGGGTGTGATCATCGCCGGGCTTGAACATTCCGATGCCTCGAAGGCGATGCTGAAGGCCGCTGGCATTCCGGTGGTGGAAATCATGGATACGGATGGCGAAGCGATTGATGCGGTCGTCGGTATTTCCCACCGTCGCGCAGGCCGCAAGATGGCCAAGGCGATCCTGAAAGCAGGCTATCGTCGGATCGGCTTCCTGGGCACGAAAATGCCGCTGGACCACCGCGCCCGCAAACGGTTCGAAGGCTTTACCGAAGCCCTTGCCAAGGAGGGCGTCGAGATTGCCGATCAGGAATTTTACGAAGGCGGATCCGCGCTGGCCAAAGGCCGCGAGATGACGGAAACCATGCTGACCCGCACGCCGGACATCGATTTCCTGTATTATTCCAATGACATGATCGGAGCAGGTGGGCTGCTGTACTGCCTGGACAAGGGTATCGATGTGCCCAATCAGGTTGGTCTTGCGGGCTTTAACGGCGTTGAACTGCTGGACGGTCTTCCGCGCCAACTGGCCACCATGGATGCCTGCCGCAGCGAAATTGGCCGCGCCGCCGCCCAAATCATCGCCACCCGCGCCGAAGCCCCTGAGGGTGAAGGCGGCAAGGAACGGATCGAACTGACGCCCAAGATCGAGACCGGCGACACGCTGAAGCGCCGCTAGACAAGCCGCGCGCGCGCGATTATCCCACTTGCGACGGCCCCGTGGCTCAACTGGATAGAGCAGCCCCCTCCTAAGGGGCAGGTTATTGGTTCGAATCCAATCGGGGTCACCACAAACACCTATAAAATATGGCTTATTTACAGGGCTTTGTGCAGGAGCGTGTAGAAAGTCCCGTGAGCTTGCGGGCCGAATTCTGCTGAAACGGTGGAAATCTCGTACAAAACCTGTACAAAATTCGCACGTCCTTGCGCACTTTGGGGCCTTCCGATGAGCTGGCGGGTAGCAAACACATGCGCGGAACGGAAGTTCGGCAGCGCAACACGCAAGCAGATCATCATGTTTCTTGCTGACAAGGCCAGCGACGATGGCTCAGGCATCTGGTGTTCAAAGGGGACAATCCAGCGCCATACTGAACTTGGAGAGACCACCGTCAAGCGAACCGTGCGCGCGTTCCTGAAGGAAGGCATTCTGGTCGAGACCGGCGCACGCAACTGCAAGAACGGGTTCACTGTCGTTTACCGGATTGATCTGACCAAGATCGAAGCGTTGGAGCCGACTTTAGAACCCGAGATTGAGACGGGGTCCACAGTGGCCTCCGTCCAGTCTGGACCCGGTACGGGGGCCACTGTGGCCGGGGTACCGGGGCCACCACGGCCCCCAAACCATCCTAAAACCATCCATAAACCACCTACGCGCAAGCGCGAGGCGGTGGCGGATGAAGAAGCTGAGAAGATTGTGGCGGCATATCCACCGGACCGCCTTCGCGGCAAATTGAACTTCGTCCCTGTTTCTGGACACTGGGGTACTTTACCCCTGTCCATGAAAGGGGCACCAAATGGGACAACATCGACGGAACT
>Ga0209121_10000762_pt1 | contig 34294 bp, 32 predicted proteins | sample Cruoilmetagenom3_FD_187292 | JGI IMG/M metagenome (GOLD analysis project Ga0209121, IMG submission 187292) | Oil polluted marine microbial communities from Coal Oil Point, Santa Barbara, California, USA - Sample 3 (SPAdes) (version 2) | ecosystem: Environmental > Aquatic > Marine > Oil seeps ... | reverse complement strand
TTTTCTGGTAATAGGCTAAGCAAAAATTTTTCGTTTTCGAAAACATCAATCTGCCCTACCGCTGCAGAATAATTACTTTTTGCTACTGTATCGACCCCTTTGAACTCAAATCGATAGTCATCAATACGAATACTTTCACCTTTTGTTAAACGGCTATCTTTTTCAACGGTATAAAAGCTTGTATACGCTGCGCCTAAAACAATTAAACCAATGCCAAGATGCCCCAAAACCATACCTCTATAACTTCTAGGTAGCGCCTTAATTCCAACAAAAATATTTTCACGGTGACGTGACTTGTGAAAAAGATCTTTTGCCATTGACAGAAAAAGCCAAAAGCTAAATATCGTTGCAAGAACCACCTGCCAATACAGCTCTCCGAAATAAACCCAAGGTAAAGCAAACCCAAGTATTATTGAAAAAACTGCAACACCTCCAAGCTTACTGGGCAAGGATGAGAGGGACTGTTTTTTCCATTGAACGAAAGGTGCCCCACCCATTAGCAATAGGGCCATAAATGCTAATGGAGTGAAAATTAAATTGAAGTACGGGGGCCCTACCGATAGTTTACCCCAGTCAAATGCTTCCGAAATTAGCGGGAACAAAGTGCCTAACAATACTGCAAATGTCGCAACCACCAATAATAGATTCCCAAACATCAACAGCGTTTCACGGGAGAAAAGTGAATAACGCCCCTGCACTTTGAATAAGTGCGCGCGCAAAGCAAACAGAAACAAAGACCCACCCACTACAACCCCAAGAAACCCGAGTATAAACATGCCACGCTCTGGGTCACTGGCAAAAGCGTGCACGGAAGTAAGCACTCCAGAGCGCACCAAAAAAGTACCCAACAGGCTTAGTGAAAAGGTAATAATAGCGAGCATCACCGTCCATGCTTTAAATACTCGGCGTTTCTCCGTTGCTGCCAAGGCATGCAAAAGAGCCGTACCGGATAACCAAGGCATAAGTGATGCGTTTTCCACTGGATCCCAGAACCACCATCCACCCCAGCCAAGTTCGTAATAAGCCCACCAACTACCCAAGGCTATACCGATGGTCAGAAAACACCATGCCACCAATGTCCACGGGCGGGACCATCGAGCCCATGCGCTATCTAACTGCCCACTTAGCAGGCCTGAGATTGCAAAAGCGAACACAACTGAGAACCCCACGTACCCCATATATAGGGTAGGAGGATGCATGATAAGGCCAATATCCTGTAGTAGTGGGTTGAGGTCGTTTCCATCAAGGGGGAAGTCAGGTAGTAGGCGATCAAAAGGGTTAGAGGTAATCAGCACAAAGGATAAAAAACCAATGGAAATCCACCCCATAACGGCTAATGTGCGCGCAACAGTGTCCTCTGGTAAGCCACCAGAAAAAACAGCAACAGCGGCTGTCCAGCCTGCAAGCATCAATACCCAGAGTAGCAAGGAACCTTCATGGCCTCCCCACACCGCTGAAATCTTATACCAATAAGGTAAACGGCTATTGGAGTGTGACGCCACGTAGGAAACGGTAAAGTCGTCTTGTACAAAAAGTAGTACCAAGGCTATAAAAGCAGCCGAAACAAAAAGCATCTGTACTAAAGCGGCAGGCCTGGCAACGTGCATCAGGCTAGCATCTGCCTTGTAAACACCAAACAGGGGCAATGTCGCCTGCAAACAGGCGACGGAAAGTGCGATTATCAATGAGAATTGACCTAGTTCAGCTAGCACATGTACCTCCTATACAATTCAACCATAATAAATAACTTGGCTTTAAAAAGGAAAAACTTAACACTCACCACGAGAGAAGTAAGCGTCGGCGTATCATAAAGTTAAAAATGAAAATGTCCATTTTTTGTGGTGCCTACAAGCATGATAGATGACATATTTCAAAAAGAGGCGAGGTATAGTAGGCACTATCAGCCAAACACCCTCTTTATAACAGGGTGACTACGCGGGTGCACCAATACAGATCGAAAACAATAATAAAACACCCAGAAAAACAACAATATTCCTCGATTCTTGAGGGATAGCAAGCTAGTATTGTCGTCTTAATTTAAAGCATTCTAACAGGATGAAAAGCTTTCGAGAGTATATATTCTCCGCCCAAACCAACAATCTTTAATGCGGCATACCGCTGGCTTGCCTTTAAAATAGCCAACCGATAATGCGCATAATATAACAGACGAAACTTTATTAAATGACAGATACTTCATCGTACACCAGAGAAGAACTCATTCAGTGTGGTCATGGGGAGCTCACTGGCCCACAGGGGAATATTCTCCCTCGACTACCTCTTCCCAATATGCTGATGATGGATAGAATCACAACCATTGCTGACGCCGGAGGAGACTTCGACAAAGGGGAGATTATTGCAGAACTGGATATCAACCCTGAACTTTGGTTCTTTCAATGCCACTTTGAAACCGACCCTGTGATGCCAGGCTGCCTAGGGCTTGATGCACTTTGGCAGCTTATCGGCTTTTATCTAGGCTGGCGCGGCAACCCCGGCAAAGGACGGGCTCTTGGGTGCGGTGAAGTAAAATTCACCGGACAAGTCTTACCGGAGGCAAAAAAGGTGGTGTATCACATCCACATAAAACGACTTATCGAACGCAAGTTGGTAATGGGTATTGGTGATGCGTCGATGTCTGTGGATGGTAAAGAAATATACACAGCCAAAGACCTAAAAGTTGGACTATTTACTTCTACAGATAATTTTTAAAGGTAAAGCACTATGAAGCGCGCGGTAATCACAGGTATAGGCATTGTCTCATGCATCGGGAACGACAAAGACGAAGTTCTTGATTCTTTAAAAGAAGGCCGCTCAGGCATCTCTTTTCAAGAAGAATACAAGGAAATGGGCTTTCGCAGCCAAGTCGCTGGTGCCATTGATATTGACCTCAATGCGCAGATAGATCGCAAGGTAAAGCGCTTTATGGGCGATGCAGCCTGTTATGCTTATATATCAATGGATCAAGCTATTAAAGATGCCGGCTTAAGTGAAGAAGACGTCTCTAACCCCCGCACTGGGCTCATAGCCTCCTCCGGCGGCGCCTCAAGTGAAAACATCGTCGAATCAGCCGATATCATGCGAGAAAAAGGCATTAAGCGGGTTGGACCTTACCGTGTACCGCGCACCATGGGCAGCTCGGTGTCCGCCTGCTTAGCGGTTCCTTTCAAAATCAAAGGGGTTAACTATTCTATCACCTCTGCCTGCGCAACAAGCGCACACTGTATTGGTAACGCCCTAGAGCAAATCCAGCTCGGCAAACAAGATGTGATATTTGCCGGTGGCGGTGAAGAGTTACACTGGACCCTTTCTGGTTTATTTGACGCAATGGGCGCCCTCTCCAGCAAGTACAATGATGCTCCAACTACAGCCTCTAGGCCCTACGATGCTACCCGTGATGGCTTCGTCATTGCTGGCGGCGGCGGCATGGTAGTCGTTGAAGAGCTGGAGCATGCCATCGCCAGGGGGGCAAAAATTTATGCCGAGGTTGTTGGTTACGGCGCTACTTCCGATGGTTACGACATGGTCGCTCCATCCGGTGAAGGTGCTGTTCGCTGCATGAAACTCGCACTTGAAACCACCGAAGGTGATATTGACTATATCAACACCCACGGAACAAGCACTCCCGTAGGTGATACGGCTGAGTTAGGCGCTATTCGTGAGGTGTTCGGCGAAAATATCCCCCCTATCGCCTCCACCAAATCACTTACTGGCCACTCCCTCGGAGCGACGGGCGTACAAGAAGCCATATACAGCATGTTGATGATGGAAAATGATTTCATAAGTGCAAATGCAAACACTTCTGAGATTGATCCTGATGCGAAGGATATGCCTATCGTCACAGAGCGTAAAGATAACGTAAAGATAGACCAGGTGCTTTCTAACAGCTTTGGATTTGGCGGTACGAATGCCTGCCTCGTGTTTAAAAAATTCAGCTCTTAGTATTTACTGCGAGTAAAAATATCTATAAAAAAGGCTGCAATTGCAGCCTTTTTTATACCTAACCCGATATCCAGGTTCTTTTTACCCAAAACAATAAAGCCCGCGATTTTTATATCGTGGGCTTTATCTTAAACAGCTCTACTTCTCACCATGCATAAAAGCCGTTAGAACTTATGCTGAATACCTGCAGCAAGAATCAGCTCTTCATCAGTATCAACATCTGTTGTTGTACTGGTTAAGAAAGCATACAGTTTGGTTTTCTTTTCCAGCTTATGATCAATACCAACGGACACTTGCTCTAAGCCGGCATCTTTCATATCAGAAACACCATACTGGAATTTTAATGTTTCCTTTCCAAGCTTGTAGGACGCGCTCAAAATAATACCGTCTTCGTCGTCACCAGGGCCCTCAGATGGCTCGCTGATCTGGTAGATCACGCCGATTTTTGCATCTTGCACTTTTACCTGGCCGGTAAGGCGAATGCTATCGAGGCCACCGACACTATCATCCATAGCAAAAGCTGCAAAAAACTCATCAGTGCTGTACACAACAGATGCGGAAATAGCATCGGCAACGCCATTATCAACGTCGCTTACACCATCTTCAGTGCCTTCTCCTGGAACAATGGCGAAGTTAGCCACTACTGAATCAGCAATTTTTGGAGTGCTGTATTGAAGAACATTGTTAGTTCGAACTTCCCCTTCAATAACATGTTTGATATCAGCTTCCAAATCGCCAAAAAGGTCTACTTTCCCCTGGGCCTTTTTTAATGGCGTATCGTGCGTACCGGCAATAACAGTACCAAATCCACCCGTTAAACCTATAAAAGAGTTACGCGCTTTAAGAATGTTATCACCGTCCCCATTTTTTGTGTCTTTATCCGTGAAGTCTACTTCCCACTCCAGTTGATAAATAGCGCTTAAGTCGCTATCTAGGGCTTTCTTTCCCTTCACGCCAAAACGAGAGGCATTGCTTTTAAGAACGAAGGTGTTCCCGTCTTGGTCAGCACCATATTTATAGCTCTCATACTGGTAGCTAACATCTGCCCGGCCATATACTTTCGCGGCTTCACTCGCCGAGACAACTCCCGTACCTAGAAAAAGTGCGCCCGTTCCAACTGCTAAAAGCGTTTTATTCATTTGTTTTCCCCTGTAAAATCACTAAAGTTTTGAACGTAATGCGTTGTGACGGGGTGCATTATTAGTAACGAATATTACACCTATGTGACACTTGTAATATTTAGCGGCTGCGAATCGTAATCGTTTTCCCATACGTTATCGCCAAATGGGCACCGGCCTATTTAAATAAATCCGTAAATCCATCGGCATCATCTTTCAACTTGCTTAATCGGCTTAGGAACTGTTTTGACTAAATATTGGAGTAGTACTGTTCATCGTCTTGACCCCTATGTACCAGGAGAACAACCTCAGGATCAGCCCTATATTAAATTAAATACCAACGAGAACCCCTACCCACCATCACCCAGCGTTATTGCTCGATTAAAAGATACCGCTGGGGAAAAGCTTCGGCTCTATCCTGACCCGGAGTGCGCGCAGCTAAAACAAGCTATTGCTCACTACTACAAAGTCAGTAGCAAGTCAGTTTTTGTGGGAAATGGATCAGATGAAGTATTGGCATTTGCCTTTCTGGCCTTCTTTGAAAGTGATAAAAAGCTACGCTTCCCTGATATTAGTTATAGTTTTTACCCTGTTTATTGTTCACTGTATGACATTCCCTTCGAAAAAATTCCACTAAACGCCGCGCTTGAAATAAACGTGGAGGATTACCAGCTGTCTAATGGGCCGATAATCATTCCCAACCCCAATGCGCCAACGGGTATCGCTCTAAACCTTGCGGAAATCGAAAGCCTGTTAGAGGCGAACCCAGATGCAGTCGTTATTATTGATGAAGCCTACGTCGACTTTGGTGCGCAATCAGCCATTTCATTAATTGGAAAATACCCGAACCTGGTGGTGACCCAGACGTTTTCTAAATCCCGCTCCCTTGCGGGCCTTCGCTGTGGTTTTGCTATGGGAAATGAAAACCTGATCGAAGCCCTGGAAAGAGTTAAAAACTCTTTTAATTCCTACCCTCTCGACCAATTTGCCATCAAGGGGGCAGTTGCTGCGCTTGAAGATGAGGATTATTTTCAGGAAATGCGCCTTAAGGTCATCACTACAAGAAATAGAACTCGGGCAGCATTAAACAAACTGGGTTTCAAAACACTTGAGTCATCTTCAAATTTTCTGTTTATCTCCCACCCTAAATTTCCCGCGAAAAATCTTTATGAGCAGTTGAAATCTCAGGGTATATTGGTGAGATACTTTGCAAAACCGCGCATTGATAACTACCTGCGTGTTTCTATTGGCACAGATGAAGAAATGGATCGCTTACTTTCCGTTATTTCGGGCCTAGTTAGTGCCTAGCAGACTGTCAAATCGTGGGGATGCTTCCCGAGGGTTTTATTGTTTGATCTAAAAGAAGGTAAGGCAGACCGAGATTTTTTATCCACTCAGGCCCCCTTTCCTCTTTGAGCATTGTTATAGTTGATGCAGTTCCAGCCACCAGGCAGCTTTCTGCACACACCGTGACACTCGCCAAACCTTGTACGGGATAACCCGTTTTGGGGTTAAGAATATGACAATAACGGGTGTTGCCATAAATAAAAAAGCGCTCGTAATCACCACTGGTGGCTATAGCTCCCGAATCCATTTCTATCTTAGCGTATGCTGTTTCAGGTGAGCGAGGATGGCGAATGCCAATTTCCCAAGGGCTGCCATTGGGCTTTGGACCAAGTACGCTTATGTCGCCAGCGAGATTAACTATGCCACTCACAATTCCCTGCTGCCTGCAAATATTCGCAACGCAGTCCGCTGCATACTCTTTGACGTAGCCCCCAAAATCCAGTTGCATATTCCTGCGCAGAAAAGTCAGCTTTGAGGCTTTCCAGATTACGTGATGCCATCCTACTCGCTCTAGCAATTTTTCTACTAAGCAAGCTTCTGGGAGGGATTCTAGACTTTTAAAATCCCAAACCTCACGCAATACACCAGAGCTAATATCAAAAAGCCCATCACTTTGCTGGTAGGCCACATGCGCATAATCGAGTAAAGAAGCAGTTTCTTCATCGACATTTATTGATTTAGCCTCTTTGGCCGCATCATTTATGGCTGCAGTGACGCTATCATCACGATAGCGGGAATATTTTGTTTCCAGGCGTCGAATTTCTATTTCAATGAGCCGGCAGGCTTCAACGAGTATCGCATCATTATGCCCATAAAGTTTTACATCAACGGGCCCGCCCATAGCTTTAAAGGAATGCTGTTTATAGTTCATTGTCTAACGCCCCTGGCGTAAAGAAAACTTCAGCGGCCGCCTACAGATTCTTCGACCCCTACTTCACAACCGGAGCTCCGGGGTACACTAAAAAGTTGATATAGTTTATTTGGCGAAACAGAAATTTGTAGGCCGGTATAGCGAGGCAACAAAGCACCCTCTTGGAACCAATAACAAACCACTTCCAGCTCATGAATACCCGGCAGCAACTCGATACTTCGTGTATATCGACCAACGGTTTTGCCATCGATCTTACGAATTTCAACCGAGGCTTCTGTAACTGAAAGCCAGGATACCGTGGTTTTAAGTAATGCGGTGCTTTGCTTCGGTCTCTCTGGGCCACTGTAGTGCTTCAGCGTCGTACAAGCAGATAAAAAAGTAACACTACATAGACAGATAAAAACACATACCCTGGGGAGCCTGAAAGAAATTAAGAAAAAAGAAAGCCGTAATTTTTTCACTGATTAGTTTCTCATTGGTTTAATGAAGCAATTTAGAAAAAGTCTTGCGCAACAACGATTAAATACTCGCGCTTATATGGGAAAGACCGGCCCGCATAATATTAAGCGCTTCTTTCTTACCACTTAAGCCCGCGCTTTTCACCACATCAGCCCAACTCATTTTAAGCAAGGCTTTCTTTACCACTACCTGGCGCTCGCTTTCAACCAGTTGATTTAAGGATTGGGGATATACGATTAGACATCGCCATATTGCCACACAGGCGCTGTCATAGCTTTGGTAGGCTGCAACAAAACCAGTAAGAGTTTCGATATCTTGCTGGTAGCTCGCTGGCTTCTGTGTTTCATGATTACTTTGCATTAGCGCGATAAGCAGGTCTACATCCAGGTCAGGAAAGAACTCACTAAGCTGCAAAGGGAAGTCCTTGTTAAACCTTTTATTCGCTGTATCAATGAGGGATAAACCACCGGCACTCGTGCCAACCCCCACCATTAAGGCATGCTCACCACTAGAGGCCTCTCGTTTAAAGCCTAAGCGCAGAGGCTTAAAGCCACTCTTAAGCCAGAAGTTTACTAAGCCTTTGGTTGCACCAAAACTTGAGGAAAGGTAATCGTACTCTGCGGCAATACGCTTAACAACGTCGTTTATTAAACGCGTGCCAACACCTCTACCTTGTGTGTCTGGGTGAACCGTCACTCGTACGAAGCGAGCAGACCTAAGCATCGCTGACTGCATTAAACCAAGATGGTTTGTAATGGACTGGGCGACGAGGTGCCCTTTAAATCGACGCTTTCCTTGTTTGATCTTAAGTGTTTTCTCTTCTGATAACTCGCCTTCCTCCACTAACCAGGTAGCCGCTATAATGTGACCATTCGCTGTTAGAGCGAATAAGCGCACACCGGGTGTATCGAGCATCATCTTCAGATCATTTGGGCTTGTTCGGTAATGCGCTAATACCAACAAGCCAAATAGTTCGACAAGCTGTTTTTGATTCTTAAGCAAGCGCTGCATGTTAATTTCACTGAACAGCAGTTTATCTATCTCCACTGACCTGGCTATTGCGGAAGAGCATGGCTCCGCATTTAATAATAAAACCTCAAAAACAAACCGCTCCAGAGCATCACCTGCCGACCAGCGAATGGGCTCGTGCATGTGGAGAGATTGCCATTGAGGAGTAAGCCGATTCATTACGGACTTAAATCTTACTTCAAAACCACGCCCGGTTCCCTCATAGCCATGCACAGTTGTCGAAAAAACAACTCGGGAATAGCGCTGTAAAAGCTGCGTAAGGATCGGGGTCGGTAATGCTGCTGCTTCATCTATTAACAATAAATCCGCATCACTAAACTCTGAAATAATGACGTCTGGAGGAATATAAATAATTTCTGCCTGGTTGAACTGCAGAGAGTGCTTCTTTTTAACCAGCGTTCCTACTTGTGCTGACAAAATATTTTCCGCATGATTAAAAGCAAGTGCAACCGCACTCCACCTCGGCGCAGTAAAAACGATACGCCTGGGCCTATCCATAATTAATTGGGCAGCGGCAATTCCCAGCGCGGACGTTTTTCCGCGCCCCCTATCAGCCGTTAGAACCAAGGGCCTTTTTCGATGCCCATTTGCTACTCTGATAATTGAAGATATTGCCTGTGACTGATCCTCTGATTTCTCAACAAACTCTGTAGCTGGCGCCCCAGATGTCATGTGATTATCGTGTTCAATTTGAGGTAGAGAGGACTCGTTACCGCCCTGCTCAATTTTTGTAAACGTGCGAGAGTTAATCAATGCACGCGAGAAGTAACTCAAAAAACCACTGCTGTTTTCGGCAAGCGGATCGAGGCTTTTATCATTTGAGCAGGAGGTGCTTTCTTGATAGAGAGGCCACTCTAGCAGCGGTGGTGTAAGCATAATAAAGAGGCCGTACCCCGGTACAGTACCACTAATAAGGCCGAAACAATCTGCGTTAAAACCCTGAAAAGTGTCATAAACAAGAAGTGGGGTATCCCTGCCAATCAGCTCTGTATAGTGATTGTGGGGGGTACAGGTAACACTTTTAGGGGCATTATCACTTAGCCAACAAGCATCTACTGTGAAAGCATGAGGAATAAGTTTTTGCAGCGTGTGTCTAACCCAGGACTCCTCGCCGGATATGAGATAAGGGCGCCTGAATCGTTTATTTGAAGCCTTCAAAGCTTGAACACCCTGGACCTAAGGGAGGCGCAGTTATACAACATATTCTTGCTCCCCAGCATTGAGCTTCGTTAAAACCATTTTTTGCTAACTTCAATCATACTGCCATCGATTCTTTTTCTTAGGATTTCAATTTTACGCGTGCTCTGATCTGATTTTATTCTTTCAATCTGCTCCAAAAGAACAAGCTTTTGACCTTCAAATTGATATGTATTTATTATTAAACTGTGCTGATTTTCACCGATTGTCTGGCTGGTTATCAGATTGCCATTTTCTCTATTGATTTTAAAAACAGGAAATTCACCCAGGAATACATATCGATTGCGGGTATTGTTATAAATCCAATAATCAGCCAATTTTGGTGCTTTATCGGAGTCGGTTATAACATAAATATCCCTAAAGCCGTCGAGATTTATATCTTCCATACCGATGAACAGATAGTCGCTGTTCCTTACCACTTTACTGTTCACTATTTCTAAGTGCTGCAGTGTGACTTTATCGGCATTTTTTATACTTAATGCATGTAGTTTTCGATGCGAGTGATTTACTTTTTCAAACTTGGAATAAATATAAAGACGTTGCGCACCGGCAGCCAGCTTGACTGAGCAGGGAGAGCACTCTTTTACTACGTGGCTTTGTGGTGCAAGAAAATCAACTGCAAAGCATGTTGTCGTAAACGTTAGGAGTGTAGTCTTGAAAAATAATTTTAAGCAGAGCCGAGATGATACTCGGCCACGCTGAGTGTGCGCCATTTTTGTTTTCCTTCAAAAGCTAGCAGTGTGATTTACACATAATAAAGTTTTTCCAGGCTCATCTTTTATTAGGGTGCCCTCTAGTAATTCTGGACGAGGTAGTAAACTTACCTGAGAAAAACATGAAGAAGTTTCCCTGACTATCACCAACAGTAGGCGCTTTTAGGCGACGAAAGAGAATAATGTTACCGGAACAAGACACGAACTATCGTATTACCAAAAGGCACCCTAGCGTTAAGAAATTTCTACGGGGCAGCCAGGTTCAACCAGATCAAACAATTCAATCACATCTTTATTGGTCATTCGAATACAGCCGTGAGATGCCGACTTGCCCATTGGCTCGGTATCTGGCGTTCCATGAATATAGATATAGCGCCGCATGGTGTCTACAGAGCCAAGGCGATTAACGCCAACATCACAACCACTCAGCCACAGAACGCGACTTAATATCCAATCCCTATTCGGGTGCGCCTGTCCTAAGCCCGGAGAATAGATTTCATGGGTGTAACGCCGCCCTACAAACACGCCATTGAGAGGAACACTCTGACCTATTTTGGCACGAATAATATGGCGACCACGCGGCGTTCTATAGCTCCCTGATTCCTCACCCAGCCCGTAAGCTGAGGTGGAGATTGGATAGCGGACATTACGCCACTGACTTTGAAATACGATCAGCACCTGCTGTGCAGAGTCAATAAGAATATGAGTATTTTGTTTACTGACCATGGGTATTTAGTTAACCCCAGCTATAAAAGTAGTACGAAGAGATATTATTTTTCAACGTCGCCACGAATTCCCGCCGCCATAAAAGGAACTAAACGTTTAACGACATCCGGCAAGCCGACCTCCATCTTGTAATCATTGCGAAGCAACTCCTGCAGCCCCCCGAAGCTTGCCAACGTAAAGACCGCTGAGCCCAGCGCAAAATGAATACGCCAAAACAGCTCCTTGGGCGGTATTTCAGGCGCGGCAAGCTTTATATGCACCAGGAATCGTTTGAATACCATTCCATAACGATCACCCAGAAATGCCCTTAGCTCATCCTGTGTTTGCGTATAGGCAAGGCCCATTAGGCGCATAAATCGAGAAAACTCCTTGCTGTCATCGCCATAGACCTTGTCCGCGATGGAAACCATCAGTCCAAATAATTCTTCCAAGGTGAGTGATTCACCCCCGCTTTGGGCGTGGGTAAGGAGTTGCTTTTCTAGCTGGTCGCAGAAAGGCGTAAGAGTTCTCTCAAAGACGGCCTGCATCAGCTTTTCTTTTGACCCAAAATGATAGTTTACTGCGGCAAGATTAACGCCTGCTTTACTTGTGATATGCCTAAGAGATGTTTCCGCAAACCCCTTGGTTGCGAAAAGTATTTGTGCAGCATCAAGTATTCGTTCTGCAGTGGTTGATTTGGGCATTTAATTGCTCGTTGTTTTAAACGGATGTTTTAAACTTACGTTTGAACACCTTTTTTGTCAACTGACAATTGGAGACTTAAGAGCTTTCCCTTTGGGGATAAAGTGGAATCTACAAGGCACTGACTAAAAATAGTGGGTAAGGATAACTCTGGCAAAGCTTTCGTCTTTCATAATTGCTAGCTTATTGTTTTCCTGAAAAGTAACGCTATCGACAATCGTCTGAAGGTTCTCTACAGCATCGCCCACCTCGTCACTAAAAACACCATATTCCAGCACTAGAGAGCCAAAACTGTCAATAATTCTTTCCAGCTCAGAGTCACCAAAAAGCTCAAAACCACGTAGTAATCGATCAAGTTCTGCTGCTGATTGCTGCTCAGTCACTTCCGGAGGCGTATCTTCTTGCTCGGCGTAAAAGTAAACAGCAAGCATAGTGACTTTCCAGGTTTCTGCAATTCGCCGCTCGGCATTGATCAGAAATATACCTTCGTCATCTTCCACATCCCAAATCGAACCTAACGCAATACGCGTATCAAATTCGTCATTAAAATTGAGCACACCCAGCGCAAAAACATCTTTTTCCATAATCGCTGTGAAAGAGGACTTTCTGTCGTCATGCATATAGGAGATATCCCACATAACATCAAAATCGCTACCTAAAGCAGAACCCCAGGTGTACTCAAATCCGATTAAACCAGCCGTGTAAGTGCCAAGGCCTGCGTCCCTATTTTTTGCGCCCACAACTGTTTTGCTTTCATACTTAAAACTGTATCCATTCCATATATAGAGCAGCTCAGCTCCTAGCTGATTGATGTTGTTGTAAGTGGATATAATTCCCGGCTCTGCAACAGAGTAATTAAAATCGACGTCTGCTTCTCTGCTGGTTCCGTAAAAGTAGGACAAGGCCCATTCAAAAGATTCCCAGGAGTGCTGCCACCTTGCAGCATAATCGAGGCCGATAATTTCTCTATCCTGCAGAGGGACATCTGATTCATTCGTACTCATTTCAAAAGGTAGCCCTGGACGACTATCCGGCCCAGGAAAAGCCGCTCTCCTGAAACCTGTTAACACGAAAAGATCTAATATTCCCCAGTCTTGAACGAGCGATAGATTAATCATTGGTTGACCGAGCTTGGAACCAAAAAAGTCTTCAACTATGTTTGTCTGGTTTATAACATCAACAACCCCCCCCATTAGGGATACACCCCAACCTACCTCTCGAATACCTGTCCGCATCTCCCAGGTATCCTCAACGTGCACCCAAGCTAGTTCAGTGATATCAAAAGTATTTCGCTCAGAGTCGTTTTGATCAAGCCGCAAACGAGGAGAAAAAATAAAGGAGTCAGCACCGTCATTCCAATCGACATAATATTCGGTACTAATAAAAAGAGAGAAATTACTGCGAGTATCCGAAGTCTCACTTTCTTCTGCGAAAAAAGTGCCCTCTAAGCCCGCTTCGGAAGCCCATTCACCGCCGCCAAAAGCGTAAAGCGTAGAATGTGCCAATAGGATAGGAAGACATAATAGAAAGTTAGGTTTTTTTATTTTGCTCAAGATAGGGAGAAACACCTTACAACCTCAGAAACAGAGAAGCAGTCCAAGGCCAAAAATCATGTTTATGATCCGTTCAAATAAACACTCATACCATGATTTTAGAAAAAGGCTTGGACTGTTCCTCAATAGACGTACTAAACAAATGGAAAATTAAATTTCCCATGATGAAGCAGTATAGTTAACGAGCCCGCTTAAGGCTATTTTTGGTGAAATCCTTATCTTGTAGCTTTTGGTCAAACTTGGTTTCAGTAATAAGCATCTTTGTGCTTTTACCTGTCTGGAGGTTAACCATATGCAGCTCAGCAGGGCGCCAAAACTTATCGAGATACTTTTTGTAGCCTAATATTGTCATTGTTTTCAGGTGGCTTTTCTTTCTATCCCAAAACTCAGCTTTATACTGCCTGTAATCTTCTTGATCTATCCAGCTTATGACTTTGGTATAACCAGAGTATTTACTCTTAGGATAAGCTTCCATTACCCATACCTTTCGACCGTTTAAGTCCTCATCACGAATCCACTTATAGTCGTAGTCTTCAATTTTTGCCCCGCCGATGTCTTCGAAGGAAAACTCACTCCCTAAAAATGGTCCTGACTTGGCTTTAGAGGCTATTTTTTTAACTTTTTTCAAGGCTGGCAAGTACAACCACTGGTCATTATCCTTATCTGGGTGGGTATGAGTAAGCAGAGCGGTTCCCTTTTGATCTCGTGGCGAATCAAAGACCATCAACATCTTACCGTCATCATTGCTACCTTCTGTAGCCTTGGAGCGCATTTCTCGAACAGTTTCATTGCCTTTTTTGTTGATAAGAATCATTTTTAATGTACTAGACTCATCAACCCAGCCTTCTCCAGTTTTCTCGCCCTCCAAAGCAATTCTCAGACCTTTGTCTTCTGGTGTTTCAGCAAAAACTGGCGCGGCTAGAATTAGCGCCAAAGTACCCACGATAAGATTTTTTACCATTTTCCTCTCCTAATTATTTTCGTTTTTGTGTACGTGATACATTATTGAAATAAAAAGCTCTAATCCCAAGTATAAACCTCAACCCGAAACGGTTTGCGCTCAAGCCAATCTTAAACGGCTCGTTTTTTGTTTTGTTAACACCGCGTCTGAACTCTTCCTGTTTTCCTTTCTTAACCCGGATACAGGCCCAAGGCCAGGGTGCAACATAATACTGGAAACTCTTCCTCGTTAATTGAAAATATTCATCTATCTCGTCATCTTCTTGATGCGCTCCTTCACGAAGGCTTAGCGCCCCACAAAGCATAATAAAACTGCACTCGGAGCAATAATTCAACAAGCTTCTCTGTACTTTTCGCTGCTAATTTCTAAACAATCTCTTCTTTAAACGAGAAGTGCTGGTAAATTGTCCCCTTACAGTCTTCAGTGAGCTACGATATCCGCGTCATCGTGAGACCACGGTAGCCGGAGTTCAGCAATAATTCGCGACCCACCTGTAGAATTAAGTCTATTCGACATTGGAGCTCTCTTTGCGTTCCGCCCAAATAAGGCATTCTGCAGACATTCCCTTAAAAACCCCTGCCAGCTCATTAGGCGCTTACACACAGTGATTTTATGACGCTGCGTCGCAGTATGGCCAAGCGTCTAAAGTTTCGTCAACTGTGTTTTCAGGTCTTTTGTGGCCTAGAGGAGCGAAGCGGGAGCCCGCGTAAAGAGCAGCATAAACTTAACTACTTCTCTCGGAGGTCAAGAGATGCTGAGTTTATGCAGTAGCGCTTGTTGGTTGGGGGCGGCCCATCATCAAATACATGCCCCAAGTGCGCGCCACACTTCTCACAGCATGCCTCGATGCGCTGCATTCCAAAGGACCTATCTACATGTTTGCAAATGGAGTCTATTTGCAAACTATCCCAGAAACTGGGCCAGCCACTGCCTGAATCATACTTTGTTTCCGAAGAGAATAGCGCAACACCGCAACATACACAGTGGTAGGTCCCCTCTGTTTTTGTGTCCCAATAGATACCACTAAAAGCTGGCTCAGTACCTTTATTTTGGGTTATTTTGTATTGCTCTGGTGTTAACTTATGATTATCTTTATTACTCATAGGATGCACCCTGACGGTGGGCGATTTAGAAGAAATTTCAGTCGCTTACTTTAACGCCCTCCATAGAGAAGTCAACAATGGCACTGAGCCTTTTTAGATTTATTATCGGCACCTTAATAGTGCTACTTGCCACGTTAATTTGGTCAATGATTGTAAAGGATAGGAAGGAAAAGCTGTATTTAAAGCTTTTTATTGCGGGAGGCTTATGGCTTGTGTTTGTTTCCTGGTTAGCAGCTTGAAATTCAAGCAGAAAACTTCACGATTTGGACTGTTTTATAAAAGGGTTGAAGCCATCAAGTTAAAACAAAAAATGGTCGGGACGGCAGGATTTGAACCTACGACCACCACACCCCCAGTGTGGTGCGCTACCAGACTGCGCTACGCCCCGATTTTGTTTAGATGCACTCTAAAACGATGGCGGGGATAATACTCAAAACTCTACCCTAATGAAACCGCTATTTTACTTTTTTACTTCAATCGCAAGAAAAGGAGGGAGATAAGCCAAGCTACGACTTAAGGGAAGCAGTAATATCCTCTAACTCAGCAATGACTCTCCGCAATGATGATTCATCGAGGGAATTACCTCTAGGCCGAGCTTCTTCGTTATGTGGCGTCGTTTCTAGCTGTGTGCGAGCACCACTAATGGTATAACCCTCCCTATACAGCAAGTGCCTAATTTTACGCACCAAAAGAACATCTTGCTGCTGGTAATAACGCCTGTTCCCTCTTCGTTTGACGGGTTTAAGCATGTCAAACTCTTGTTCCCAATAGCGCAGAACATGCGGCTTCACATCGCAAAGCTCACTCACCTCACCAATTGTAAAGTAGCGCTTACTGGGGATTTCCGGCAAAGAATTACTCGTTATGCTCATCGCCTTTATAGGCCTCGACACGCGCTCTCAACTTCTGCCCCGGACGAAAGGTCACTACCCTGCGAGCACTAATTGGGATTTCTTCACCTGTTTTGGGGTTTCGCCCAGGCCGCTCTTTTTTATCCCGCAAGTCAAAGTTGCCGAACCCGGATAGTTTTACCGATTCGTTACCTTCTAAAGCCTCGCGAATTTCTTCAAAAAACTGTTCTACCATCTCTTTAGCCTCGCGTTTATTAAGGCCAAGTTCCTGGTAAAGCTTTTCCGCTAAGTCAGCCTTGGTGAGAGCACTCATACATACTATTCCCTTAATGTCGCATTAAACTCTTTTTTTAATTTTTCGAGAACACCGTCTACAAATTCAGTAACTTCGTCTTCACCGAGAGTTCTCTCCACATGCTGTAGGTATAAACTGACAGCGATGCTCTTGTGGCCTTCTTGTACACCTTTACCCCCGTAAACATCAAAAATTCGCACATCTCGAAGCAATCCACAGCTTTGCTCCTTGATAGCTGAAATGACATCTCCGGAAGGCTGAGCTTCATCGAGAAGCAGCGCTATATCCCTACGAACACCTGGGAAACGAGAAATCTCGGTGTAATAAGGAATGGCTCCTTCAGAAACCTCAGATAATTGTAGTTCAAACAAATAGATAGGGCCATCTAATTGTAGTGACTTACAAAGCTTCGGGTGTAAAGCACCTAGCACCCCAACGCACGTATTATTTTTAGTTATCTTCGCGCATTGCCCTGGATGTAAAGCTGGGTGATCAGTGCTAGAGAACTGAAATACGGCTTGCGTACTTACCAAGCCCAGCAAGTTTTCAACATCTCCCTTAACATCAAAGAAGTCAACTGGGGTCGTATCGCCAGTCCAGCTTTCGTCTTGTTTACTGCCTAAAATCACACCCGAAACCTTTTGCTGCTCGCTGATTCCTCCCTGCTCAGGCACAAAACAAGTTCCCACTTCAAACAGCCGAATGCGATCGTGCTGCCGATTGTAGTTATACTGCAGGGCCTTGATTAGCCCCGGCCAAAGGGAGGTTCTCATTTCGGACAGGTCAGATGAGATAGGGTTAAGTAAACGCAGAGCATTAGAATTATCTTGAAATAGCGACTGAAGGTCTGGATCAACAAAGCTGTATGTAATGGCTTCCTGATAACCTTGTTCCACGAGGTTTCTCTTAATTCGGGATACAGAAAGGTCTGATTCCAAGCGCAGCACTGGATTAAGGATGGCCTGGGGCATACGGGTTGGAATGCGCGGATAACCGTGAACTCTACCCAGCTCCTCAATCAGGTCTGCTTCGATATTAATATCAAAACGGTAGCTCAGTGTTTGTACTCGCCAGACTCCTTCCGATTCAGAATCAAAGGATAAGCCCAAGCGCCCTAAAATACCTTCAATTTCTTCGCTTTCAATATGAAAGCCCAAAACACGTGCAACGCGAGCTGAGCGAAGCGTTATAAAACAGGTGCTTGGAAGTTCATCCTTATTAAGCACTTCAACCAAAGGCCCAGGCTCACCGCCAGCAATATCTAGCAGTAACCGGCTGGCTCTTTCTAACGCTTTTCTTTGAAGTTGATAATCGACGCCACGCTCAAAACGATGAGATGAGTCCGTGTGTAAGCCATACTGTCTCGCCTTACCAGCAATGACAATAGGATTAAAGTAAGCGCTTTCAAGAAAGATGTTTTTTGTATCAGAACCCACAGAGGAGCTTGCTCCACCCATAACGCCAGCCATTGCCAGCGGCCCATTTGCATCGGCAATGAGAGGGGTTCCGTCATCTAATTTAATTTCTTGGCCATCGATTAAAGTTAGCTGCTCCCCTTTCTCCGACAGCCTTACATAGAGAGACTCTGACAGCGTATCAAGTGAAAAGGCGTGCATTGGCTGACCAAGCTCGAGCAAAACGTAATTCGTTACATCAACTACGGGGTCAATACTCCTTATTCCCCCTCGACGTAAGTTCTCAACCATCCATAGCGGAGTAATGGCCTTATTGTCTATATTTTTAATGACTCGCCCCACGTAGCGCGGGCACACTGAGGGGTCGACCACATTTACAGGAAATGTTTCCTGATGAGTAGCACTAAGAGGCTCTATTTCCGGCTCGGTAACTGCCGCGCTCGTTAACACACCAACTTCTCGCGCCAAACCAGACATACTGAGGCAGTCCCCCCGGTTAGGGGTAAGGTCGACGTCAATAATCGAGTCATCCAAGTGCAAATAATCACGAATATTTTGCCCCACGGGTGCATCACCGGGCAATTCCATCAGGCCATCCGCGCTGTCAGCCAGCCCAAGCTCTTCTTCCGAGCACAGCATTCCAAAAGATGCTTGCCCCCTCAGCTTGGCCTTTTTGATTTTAAAACTACCAGGAAGAACTGCGCCCACTACAGCACAAGGAATTTTAAGCCCTTCCCTTACGTTTGGTGCGCCACAAACAATTTGCAGGAGCTCTTCCCCGCCCACAGAAACCTGGCAAAGACTTAACTTATCAGCGTCTGGGTGAGGCTTTGTAGAAATGACCTCGGCAACGAAGACATTGGAAAACTCACCGGCAACAGGGTTTACACTATCAACTTCAAGCCCAGCCATTGTCAGCCTTTCTACAAGCTCCTGACTGTCAGCAGAAGGATTAACCCACTCTCGTAACCATTGTTCACTGAACTGCATCGTAATAACCGCTTCCTAATTTCTTTAAAGTCACGTCGAAGATTGTGCCCGCAATAGCAATTCTGCGGAATTATTTAATTGAACTGCCGCAAAAAGTTCAAGTCATTTTCAAAAAATAAGCGTAAATCATTGATTCCATAACGAAGCATGCTTAAACGGTCAACACCCATACCAAACGCGAGACCGGTATAACGCTCTGAATCAATACCAGCGTGTTTAAATACATTAGGATGAACCATGCCGCAGCCCAGAACCTCGATCCAGCCAGTGTGACTACAAACACGACATCCTTTACCGCCACACATAACACATTGAATATCTACTTCAGCTGAGGGCTCAGTAAAAGGAAAGTAAGAGGGTCGAAACCGAACAGCTGACTCTTTTTCAAAAAAATCCTGAAGGAAGCCTTCGATAATTCCTTTTAATTCCGCAAAACTAACATTTTCATCCACCATCAACCCTTCAATCTGGTTAAACATTGGCGTATGCGTTAAGTCGGAGTCGCAACGGTACACCCGCCCCGGACAGATAATCCGCATCGGCGGCGGAGTCACTTTCATTTCCTTCACTTGTACCGAAGAGGTGTGAGTGCGCAATACAGAATTAGGGTTGAAATAAAAGGTATCGTGCATTGCTCGCGCGGGGTGATGATCAGGAATATTGAGCGCTTCAAAATTATGGTAATCATCTACTATTTCAGGCCCTGTAACTGAATCAAAGCCAAGAGAGAAAAAATAGTTTTCGATTCTTTCCAGAGTACGAGTGACAGGGTGCAGGCCTCCCTGCTCACGTCGGCGACCAGGTAAAGTGACATCTACGCTTTGGGCTGCTAAAGCCTCATTCATCTCACTCTGCTCTAGCTGGCGCTTCTTTTCTTCCAGCTTCTCTTGAAGCGCAACCTTAGCCTCGTTAATAACCGCTCCCGCTTTGGGGCGTTCTTCCGCAGTCAACTTGCCCAAACTTTTTAACAGGCCAGTAACGAGGCCTTTTTTCCCGAGGTATTTAACGCGCACTTGGTCAAGGTTGCCGGGGCTTTCTGCAAGATTAATCTCAGACTGCGCTTCGGCAACAATTTCGTTCAAATTTTCCATTTATTAATCCCAAGGAAAACCACGGCACTTCTGGGTAGTTCGAAACTGGGTATTTTGCATTCAAAACATCCCTAAAACCTGGGTATTCTGAATACCACTTACATTCGTCCAGAACTAATCAGAGGAGCCCTAAAATTTTTATACTTGATTCGGCTCCATCGCATTCAGCGCGATTCGGCTTACTATATCGCTTACAAAAAAATAGGGGAAGCGCCAAAGCCCTTCCCCTATTTTCATTTTACTTATGAACACGCCTTAAAGACGTTTCCATTTTAAAGTGCTTTAGGCCAAGCTAGCCTTTGCTTTTTCCACCAATGCAGCAAAAGCTGGCTTATCATTAACAGCCAAGTCAGCGAGGACCTTGCGGTCAATCTGGATCTCTGCACGGCTAAGGCCGTTGATCATTCTGCTGTAAGACAAACCATGCTCTCTAGCGCCGGCATTAATACGTGCAATCCATAAGGAGCGGAATACACGTTTTTTCTGGCGACGGTCACGGTAAGCATATTGTCCCGCTTTAGTGACTGCCTGGGTAGCAACCCGATACACGCGACTGCGAGCACCGCGGTAGCCTTTTGCTTGTTTTAAAACCTTCTTGTGTTTCTTTCTGGCTTGTACGCCACGTTTTACTCGTGCCATTTTTCGTTAACCTCTGAGAGTACCGTTAAAATCAAGAACCGGGGAGCATTCGCTTTATCGCAGCCTTATCACAGTCTGCAACTTGGAATGTGCCTCTCAGATGACGCTTTCGCTTCGTGGTCTTCTTGGTGAGTATGTGGTTACGAAATGCTTTACGATATTTAAAGCCGGAACCAGTTTTCTTAAAGCGCTTTAAGGCGCCGCTATTAGATTTAATTTTTGGCATGTGGGATTTCCAATTTTTTATACCAATACATAACATAACTCGCCTCCCTTTAGGGAGAACCCCCAAGAGATGTTTAACTGCGCGGAGTTATACCCTATTTCTTCTTTTTGGGAGCCAGTACCATAATCATCTGCCGACCCTCAACTTTCGGAAATTGCTCAACATTACTAATTTCAGCCAAATCTGCCTCTACACGCTGTAGAAGCTTAAGGCCTAATTCCTGGTGAGCCATCTCCCGACCTTTAAAACGCAGGGATACTTTTGTTTTATCCCCATCATTTAAGAAGCGTGTCAGATTACGCAGTTTGACCTGGTAATCCCCATCTTCTGTAGTCGGGCGAAACTTTATTTCTTTTACCTGAGACTGTTTCTGTTTCTTTTTTTGTTCGGCGCGCTTTTTCTTTTCTTCAAAAATCTGCTTGCCGTAATCCATAATCCTGCACACGGGGGGCTCGGAATCTGGAGCAATCTCCACAAGGTCGAGGGCCATGTCTGCAGCGGCCTGCTTCGCTTCGTCACTCGAAACGATCCCCGCTTGCTCACCCTCTGCGTTAATTAACCGCACCTTGGGTGCGACAATTTCTTCATTCAGTTTAGGCCGCTTGCCGCGCCCTCTATCATCGCGCTTGATTATTCTCGTTTCCTCTATTATTTTTCTCGACCGAACTTGGCAACACTTTCGTCAAGTAAGTTTTTAAACGCTTCGACGCCCATTGAGCCAAGATCTTCTCCTGAACAAGTGCGTACCGCCACCTGTTCGTTTTCTACTTCCCTATCCCCGATAACAACAAGGTAAGGAACCTTCTGTAATGTATGCTCGCGGATTTTAAAGCCGATCTTCTCATTTCTCAAGTCTAATTCGACCCGAAACCCCTGTTCTCTCAGTTCTTTCACTACTTTTTGACAATATTCATCCTGTTTTTCGGTAATATTAGCCACAACAACCTGTACAGGGGCCAACCAAACTGGAAAGGCTCCCGCATAATGCTCGATCAAAACACCGATAAACCGCTCGAAAGAACCGAGTATAGCTCGATGTAACATAACGGGCACTTCTCGGGCACCACTTTCTGCAACATATTGCGCATCAAGCCTGTCGGGCATTGAGAAGTCCACCTGAATGGTACCGCACTGCCACATTCGGCCTAAACAATCTTTTAGGGTAAATTCAATTTTGGGCCCGTAAAATGCGCCTTCGCCAGGTAACAACTCCCAGTCGAGCCCTTTATCATCCAACGCAGTAGAAAGTGCTTTTTCGGCTTTATCCCATACGGCATCATCACCGACTCGCTGCTCTGGCCGCGTGGATAGCTTTACGATAACGTCATCAAAGCCAAAATCTTTATAAACACCATAAAGTAAATCTATAAAGCTTGAGACTTCGGGTTGAATCTGCTCTTCGGTACAAAAAATATGCGCATCATCCTGATTAAATCCACGCACTCTCATCAGGCCATGTAATGTGCCGGATGGCTCATTACGATGACAGGAGCCGAACTCGGCCAAACGCAGCGGCAAGTCACGATAACTTTTTAAACCTTGATTGTAGACTTGCACATGGCATGGGCAGTTCATGGGTTTTACCGCGTAATCACGGCTTTCTGACTCGGTCGTAAACATCTCGTTGGAAAATTTGTCTGCATGACCGGAGCGTTTCCATAGTGAAAAGTCCACCAACTGGGGCGTCTTAATCTCTTGATACCCGTTGTGATCAAGCACTTGACGCATGTACTGTTCAACAACCTGGTAAACAGCCCAGCCCTTGGGATGCCAGAACACCATGCCAGGCGCTTCTTCCTGCATGTGAAATAAATCAAGATGCTTGCCAATTTTACGGTGATCCCTTTTGCCCGCTTCTTCCAAACGCTTTACATATTGCTTAAGGGCTTTTTTATCTGACCAGGCTGTTCCGTAGATACGCTGCAGCATTTCGTTATTCGAGTCGCCTCGCCAGTATGCGCCTGCAACCTTCGTTAACTTAAATGCCTGAAGCTTCCCTGTGCTCGGAACATGTGGGCCTCGACACAGGTCAGTAAACTCTCCCATTTTGTACAGAGATAAGACCTCGTCTTGGGGGATTTCTTTGATAATTTCGACTTTGTAATTTTCGCCGATGTTTTCAAAAAAACCAACGGCTTCGTCCCGAGGCAACTCAAAGCGCTCTACATCTATATCCTGCTTGGCCAACTCCACCATTTTCTTTTCGATTTGAACTAAATCGTCGGGAGTAAAAGCCCGCTCGAACTGAAAATCATAAAAGTAACCGTCTTCAATAACCGGCCCGATGGTTACCTTGGCCTGAGGAAAAAGTGCTTGAACCGCCATAGCAAGAAGGTGAGCGGTGGAGTGACGAACTACTTCAAGTCCTTCTGCATCACGTGATGTAAGTATGCTTAACTTGGCGTCTTGCTTAATCAGGAAAGAGGTGTCAACGAGTTCGCCATCGACCTTACCAGCTAGAGCGGCCTTCGCCAGACCGGGGCCAATACTGGCCGCGACATCTATAACGCTTACCGGAGCTTCAAAGTGTTTTTGGCTATCATCAGGGAGAGTGATTACGGGCATAGGAATTTCTCTTTCAGTGGTGGCCCATACCAAGGGTCACATGAGTATTTTTAAAAATAGGTTTTATGAGGCTAAACTTTGTGGACCTAAGGAAAACAGTTTTATTGCAAAACTGTGGTAGGCACGAGCAGATTCGAACTGCTGACCCCCACCATGTCAAGGTGGTGCTCTAACCAACTGAGCTACGCGCCTTCAGGCCCACAAATTGGGACAAGCCCAACCGAGTCGCGAATTATAGGGAGAAGACCCAGTCTTCGCAAGCTCTTGATAACACAGTTTCATGTCAGCGTACTTGAGCCGGACAATAAGTGCGCCCCTACAACGTTTCAACAACCTTAAATATATTAGTCAAACAATGTAAACTTACAAACTTTCCTAGGGAACTACTCACTCAGAGCTGAAAGAGAATACATCAATGACAGGAATACTTTACCACAACCCTCGTTGTTCAAAGTCGCGACAGGCGCTTGCGCTTTTAAAAGAAAAAGGAATAGAGCCAGAGATCCATGAATACTTAAAGACACCAATAAGCAAAGAGCAGCTTGAAGAAATTCTTGCTCTTTTGAGCATAAGTGCAAGTGAGCTGATTAGAAGCTCTGAGGATATATACAAGGAACTGGGCCTTTCCAAAGGCGACCCCGAGGAGCAATTAATTAATGCCATGGTTAAGCATCCGAAGCTGATTCAGCGCCCTATCTACATAAATAATGGTAAAGCAGCGGTGGGCCGCCCACCAGAGGATATACTCGCCATTGTCTAATACACCTAATAAAGTAATGAACGATACCATGCAAAACAAGCTTCAGAGCTATGAGAAGCTATTCTTTGTTCTCTTATTCTCGCTTGTTGCTTACGGCTTTTTATCAGATTTTCTTACTATTTCGGGCGAACAGCTTAAGGCATCGCTGCTGGTCACAGGGGCTAAATGGCTTCCTGTCGTACTACTCACCCCCCTTTTGATAAAAGGCAGTGCAAATAATTATGTCTGGCTGGCTTATTTGCTAATCCCCTATTTTTGCTGGGCAGTACTTAAGGGGTTTGCACCTGAGTTAGCGGGCTTACTAGGAATTGGCGAGGCAGTTTTGATTGCCTTGCTTTTTACTTTGGCTGTGAGCTGCGCCCGCTGGAGGAAGCGCTTATAAAAGACTTGTTAAATAAAGTCTCGTGTACCGGAGGGTTAATTCAAAACGCAGCGATTGCGCCCTCCATCCTTCGCGGCAGCTAGGGAAAATCCAACGCGCTCCAGCAATCCGGCTGGGCTTTCTTCTTCTTGCATTAAGACCCCACCAACAGAAACTGTCACCCTAAGGCCTTCTTCGATATTGTCGAAGCTTATTTGACCAACGAATTCTCTAATACGCTCTGCGCAGTCTTTCATCGCGGTTTCATTGGCATTGGGAAGTAGCACGGCAAACTCCTCACCCCCGAACCTTGCAATATAATCTGTTCGACGCAGGCAGCTGCGCGCCACCTCTGAAAAAGACCTTAAAATCAGATCGCCTGCCTCTCTACCCTGAGTCTCATTGAGCTCATTAAAGTGATCTATATCTACCAGCAATACACCAACCCGTGTTTTGGAGGTTTTTGCCACTTTGAGTTGACCATCAAGCGTGAGCTCAAATTGTCGTCGGTTAAACAGGCCCGTGAGGTCGTCCCTTACCGCCAGCTGACCGAGCTGCCTTAAGGCTCCCTGAAGCTCACGGTGAGCAGACTCAAGCTCATCGCGCTGCTTGGTAATTTCTTTGTGACTTGCTGCAAGGCCATCCCGACTTTCTTTTAGTCCACTGCGCATTTGCTGTAGGTGGCTGCCAATATAGGCGCAGGTCAACATCACCACACTTAACACCGCGAACTGAAACAGCTCTAACCTAAGATTAAAGCTGGGCGGCGGGCTGAATAGATCCAGAATGATTACCAGTAAATAACTGCCCAGCGCGCATGAGGTAGCAAAGATGAATTCTTTTTGATTAAGGCGAAAGGAGCCAAACAAAATAATCAGCACATAGCCATTTAATAAACCACCTCGCACATCTTGAACTAAAGATATGCTGTAGGTGAGCAGGCTCATTCCAATGACCATCTGGATTAAGGTTAGACTGGGGTCAGAGAATCTCTGACTGAAACCCGATCTGATCGCCCAGAAAACCAGAACCTGTGAAGCCCCGCCCATCAGCACAACAATCGAAAACTCCTGCCATGAGATGTTGAGCACATTCATGACCATCGCCACAACACCAATGAACAGACCAACAATGTAGAGATAAAGACTCAAAGAGAATCGTCTCAAACGGGTAGTCTGGTCGGTATCCTGGGTTTTAAAAAGGGGCTGGCTCAATACTTCGCGCAAACTAAAATCCATCATCCAAAAGTAACAGTTAACATACAAATTTTAGACGTAAGTTTGCAGTTCCGCCCCATTTATTGAAAAACAAAGGGATTTGCTACGTGGATTTTCTTGGCTCTCTATTTACGCAAGCCCCTCTTGCTCCGCCGCATCCTGATTTTAAAGGCAAAAAAGCCATCTTTGCCGCTGATTTTGATTCGAGGCAATTCGTATAAGGATGTTTGAACATCAAGGGGAATGCCGTCTTCCGTGGTAACAGCGCTTTCAAAGCCGGCTTTTTTAACCAACTGGGGGTCTATTTGATGATTGTATATTCCAAAAGGATAAGCAAAACTGGATAGCTGGCAAGAGAACAATGACTCTAGGTGTTCTTTCGACGCCGCAATTTCATTGTATTTGTCGGCGTTGTTTAGCTTAGCAAGGTTAGCGTGGGTAGTAGTGTGCCCGCCTAGCTCGAAGACACCACTTGCCAGCATTTCTCGTATTTGCTCATCACTTAACTTGGATTCATTTTTTAATTCGCCGCTATTGTGATGTGATTTTTTTGACACTGACCAATCTCTGTCGTGGCGATCTACAACCAAATAAAGAGTTGCCTTTGCATTGTATTTTTTGAGTATGGGGAACGCATTGAGGTAATTATCTTCAAAGCCATCATCAAAGGTAATCGCTACGACTTTATCGCTCGGCGGCTGATCGGCCAGCTCAGACATCGTTACAAAACGCCAGCCACCTTCACTTAACCAACGTACCTGTTGTTCAAACAAATCAGGGGAAACTCGTAAGCCGTTAAATTTCGCTCCCGGAGTGGGCTCCTTGATCATATGATACATAAGAACGCGAGCGCGCCTTAAATCAAGGGTTTTTCCCCACCAGGCATAACGTTCTGAAAACCAGAATAACCATAGGAAAGAAGTAGCTAAAACCAAATATATCATTTAGATACCATTGATTCATAAAGTGAAATGGTATGCTCTCGCATATCGCTTAGCAGGAAACGATCATTAGGTTTGATGGTGGACTGGGGCGACAATAGCACCTGTTTCATTTTTTCAATCAGGCTCTCGTTATCATTCAAAGGAACCAACCCTTCCGGGAATAGATAGCTAAGGATTTCGTGCACCCCACCATGGTCGTATGCCACAACAGGTATGCCCATACTCAAAGCCTCGAGAACGGTCCTGCCGAATGATTCCGGCTTTGATGAGAGAGACAAAACCAAGCTGGAAACGGAATATATTTCTTTCATATCGCTCCGCTGACCAGTAAAAACAACGTAACCCTCAAGCCCCAGCGCAAGCGCTCGTTGTTTTACTTCCTCCGCATAAGCCTTCCGCTTGGGGTCAATACCACCAACAATCAAACCGTAGACGTCTATATCATGGGCACGCAAGCGTGCAATGGCATCAAGAAAATTCAAGTGCCCTTTTAAACGGGTCAGGCGACCTGGCAGTGTCACAACGACGCGGCCCTTTAGTTGGGGATATTGCTGATACCACGCCTGCCTCCACGACTCCTCCGCTTGATAAGAAAAAGGGAATGCTTGCGCGTCTATGCCACGATAAATAAGCTCTATTTTTTTAGGATCAGTACGCGGATAATTGTCGAGGATATAGGCCCTGACGGCTTCCGATACTGCAATCACCCGCTCACCGCAGCCGACTATTTCACTGTAGCGATTTACCGAGTGCAAACCATGCACGGTGCTAACCAGTCTGGGGCGTGTGCGAGGATCCATTTTTTTCCATGCCAACCAAACTACCCAGGCTGGCATACGTGAACGAAGGTGCACAATATCGAAACCTTGGGAAGCCAGCCACCTTCGGAATTTTCTTACCTGAAGCAGGGCTAAGGGGGTTTTATTACCGATATTCCACTGAATATGAAACGACCCAGCCTTTTCAAGCTCGGAAACAAGTCGGCCTCCACTGGATAACACGTAAGACTCGTGCCCAGCTTCAACGAGCGCCGCAGCAATTTCCAGCGTGCCTCGCTCCACGCCGCCGCCTTCCATTGAGGGCAAAACTTGAAGGACCTTCATCGATAAAATAGCATCGTTGTAGCGAATAAAGAACGGCTCAACTGCCGCAGCATCGAATAGCGCAAGAGGTAGAATCCTATAGTGATGGATTGATGGCAGGAAAAACAAAAGCCCCTTTCCGGGGCCTTTTAGCTTGTTACTGTTTTAGCCGGTTTCACATCTAATCCAGCGATAATAACAAATGAAACACTAGAAAATAAGCGCAGTAATATCCTGCTGCTCACCATCACTAAACTCTACATAAAGATTGCCATTATCACGTACTACAGAGGCTAGATTTTCCTCCCCAAGAACAAGCGCGCCAACCCTGCCGTCTTCCGGCCCGTTTAGATCAAGCGTTAATTCCACGCCATCCTGATTAATCGCTGCGAAATTAGCTTCATCGTTATACAGGTGAGCAAAAACAAGTTGCTTGCCCGCTGATTCTATTTTTACGCGTTCGCTTCGTTTACCCCAATCCTCCATGTCACTCGTAACCGTCACATCTGCCACTTGCCCCGATAGGGATGCCGCCTCAAAACTCACAACAGCCATTGCATTGTCACCGTACCGTAAAGATAGGGAATAGTCCTCACCGGCTAAATCAGACACAGCAATAGCGACTTCAGAAGCACCCTGAAAGCTGGCATTTTCGTCGTTCGCGTCAAGGCTGACCTTACCGAGAATTGAAAAAGACGCCTGATCATTGCTGAATTCACCTTGACCTGTAACCGACACCTTATCATTTAAGTCGTAATCAGAAAGGCGAAACAAGAGATCTACCTCCTGGTCGTAAGCAAAACCATAAACGTGAACCGTATGTGCTAAAACAGCGTAATCGGCTAGCAAGCCCTCTTCCAAAGTGGGCACCGAAACAACCAGCTTGTCAGCAATCAGCTCACATAGTGGGTTAGCTTTGCTAAAGCAATCGAAATCTTGTAAATCATAATTGGCCAGAAACCTAGGGCACGAGAAATCCAGAGCACCGCTCACTTGATCACAAAAATATTCGGCAGCATCTTCATTGCTACTAATAAGAGGCATCAAGGCCAGAACTGGGCTATATTTAGCGGCGGCCAAAAATGCCGTTGCCACTTGAGCATCATCCACGGCGGTTTTTAATTCCATGGTTTGCTCGCTGAAACCGATGCCATGTTGCGCATCCAAAGAGAGCGACTCCTGCCACGCCAATATTTCTGACACCATTATTTTCGCTTTGTCTAAGGCATCAAGGTTAAAGCTATCACTGGGCACCGCATCGGTGAAGCTTGAGTGCTCTGCACGATTACGCAAATCGACCAGGTCGCCTTTTAAGAGCAAGCTTAGCTCTACAAAAGTAGCATGCCGGGCCTCAAGCGCCTCGGCTAAATTTGCTGCGATACTCACCAGCTCGTCAAAGCCGGTACTGATTCCAAACAAAGATTCATCTACCAAGGGGAATTGGCCGTCATTTGCAACGAACAAGGCACTTGAGCTTTTCAACACCCCGGAAAACTCATCTCTGTGGCTTGCCAAGCCTGCAAAGGCTGCCGCAAACGAGCTATAGCGGGCCTGCTCCAAACCCACATCTTTAAGTGCTGTTTGGTTTGTTAAATCTAGAGGGCGGATGCCACTCAAGCGCCGTGTTAACCCAAAAAGATCAGCGACATGGCTATCCGCCTTAAGAATGGATTGTGAGGAATAAGATTGACCAAAGCTTAGTGTTAGCGCATCAACCAGGTGTGTTAGGGGTGTGACATGAACAGTAATGGCTTCGCGGGCACCTGAAGTAAAGTGAACGGCTCTCATTCTAAAGTCATCTGATAAAGGAAAGCGCTCACCGAAGTCGATCAAGCCATTGCTGTTTAGGTCGTATTCCCCCGAAAGAGAATCTAAAGCGCCGCAGCCTTCAGCATTATCACAAACCATCTGAGTAGAACCCCCCGAAGCAGGGTCATCTCTTTCGATTTGCACAACAATCGGCCCTTGGTAAGCAAAAGGGATTGCTATGCGGTATTCCCCTTGGGAATTTGTACTACCTACGCCAAGGGCTAGGGAGTCCCCGGAACCGTCGTCCGCAGCATAAATGGTGACTCGTGCCTGGGAAAGAATTCCTTTAGAGGCAACACCCTCTACGTCAACGGGATCAAAGTTTTCAGTGACGCTTGGGTGATACCTTAACGAGGGGGCTGATTTACTATCGCTGTCATTAAAGCAAGCCGTAAGGAGTAGAAGAAAGGTTATCGATAAGCTTGTACGTATAATATGAAACATTGAGCGGCATCCACATCCGAGTTAGAGACTGCCACATATCCTTGTGCGTGTTGTCCTACCTTAAAGATAGAGGAAATCCCCCCACACACATGCAAGCGAATAACTCCAGCGAGATATAATATTACTTTTTATCTAAAATCGCTACCAGTTCACAAGGCAAGCACTTCTTATTCGGAAGAAGCCCTCCTCCCATCCCAAAAAGCGAACAAAGCACCCAGCAAGCAACCGGATAGAAGGCCAACAGAGTGGGCCCAATTCGCCACTGAGCCAATTAAGCCTGCCAAAATATCGGTATAACCAATCAACAACCAGATAAGCATAAACGTAACGATCTGCGGATATAAAAAAAGCGGTGATTCCGGCCGAAGTTTCTTATATATCCACAAATAACCGAGCAAACCGTATACAACCCCAGACAAACCACCAAAATTTGGCCCAGTGATAAAAGCCTGCGCGAGATTTGATGGCAATGCTGTCAACAGGAATATAAATGCTAAACGCTGCCACCCCTGCTCTCGCTCTATCGAGCCACCAAATTGCCACCACCAGAGTAAATTAAAAACAATGTGCATCACTGAAAAATGCAGGAAGGCAGGGGTAATAAATCGAAGCACTTCAATCAAGCCCAATGTTTCGATACGAACGGGGAACGACAAAGAGGGATAAAAAAATGGCGTCACACCACTTCGCGCACCAAAAAAAACGAGAGCAGCGAAATAGATAACCGCGTAAGTGAGCCACTGGGACTTCATTCTACTTATCGACGGAAAAACAAAACCGCTATTCAAACTTGATGTTTCAGTAGGTGGGTGTTCATCCACCAACCAGGATGCCTCCAGAAATTTCTTCTGGTTCGGCGTATTTAAGAATTCGTGAGCTATTGCGCGCGCCCTGTCGTAATCGGCTGAATCACCTACTTCGACAGAAAACCGGCCGGAGTATTTTTCCAGCCGATTTTCAACGCCTTTGAGCGTCAGATAGTCACACAGGGCTTGCGCCGCGCGAAGGTTTGTCAGCGACACCAGTTCTATCATCTAAACACAGCCTATTTGCTTCCCGTTCAAAAGGCTAAGAGTGTAACGAATATGTGCTCAGGTGAAAAACAATCGCAGCAATAAAGTCGAAAACGTAAACTGCTTTGTAGAGGAATACAACGACCAGCCCTGATAGACTGTTGAAATAAGGTGCAACCCATCGAGGTGTCAATAAGGCGCGCTTTGCCTATGCGATTGCAGCTTCCTCAGCCCCTGTCTCCATAACAGCTTTAGCATCTTGCGACGCGATAGGTTTCAGCAGTCGCCCGTATGCTTGCGTGCCAAAATCCGTTTCATAATCTTTACCGTTCCACGTGAGCTTGCCGGCTATAAACACCTTGTCCACGACACCATCAGAGCGATTGAGCATCTGGTCATGATCGAATAATTCCCGATACTGTATACCCGTATTTGCCAAAGAGTCGTAGTTTAATAACTCTTCCGGGTAAAGTTCGCTGTATTGCAAATAAGGGACAAGGCCTTGGCGGAAGATGCCGTTCAGGAGGCCCTCATCGGTGCATTGAAGAACGCAGGTTCTTTTAGGCGGCGTTCAGCCCTGAAGGCCTGGGTATTTGCTATCTTAAAAAATAAAATTGCTGATGTACCCAGAAAAAAACAACGAATAAGCGAGAGTAGCCGCTTATTGCAGGATGAAGAAGAAAACTTGAACACGCTGTTTGATAACAAGGGATACTGGAAAGTGGACAAACGCCACTATGGTGACCTGCCGAAGTAGTTCACGTATTCCCCCAAAGCCCTGCCCCAGCAGATTACGAAAACCTGCTTTTTGTTTGGGCAGCGCTCGGCGGAGTTATAACTCTGAAGGCTCCGACTTTGACTATTAATTAAATGGCGTAGGCTTGGGCGTTTTATCTGTGGACGGCGGCAAAATTGGTAGCGTGAACGAAGGCTGCTCCCCCGTCAGTGTTTTGAGAAAGGCAACAATCTGTGCATTTTCTTTCTTATTGAAGGTTTTCCCAAGTTGTATTTGGCCCATCGTATCAACCGCTTCACTTAAGGTTTCAGCCTCTCCATCATGAAAGTAGGGATAGGTTAGCTCAACGTTTCTCAGTGTTGGCACCTTGAATTTGAAGCGATCCATCTCTTTCCCCGTAACACCAGCGAGACCGATGGCCTTACTATTTGTTTTATAGGGCTTAATCACCCCCATTTTTTGAAATGAGTTCCCGCCGACTGCAGCACCATTGTGGCAAGAAATACAGCCGCTACTTTTAAATAACGCATACCCTTCTAGCTCATCTTTTGTAATGGCATTTTTATCTCCCTCCAGCCATTGATCGAAGCGAGAATTGACTGTTACCAAGGTTTTTTCAAATTCAGCTATAGCTTTAGTAACATGGTCCAGGGTTATTTTTGACGTAGAAAATACCTGTTTAAATTCTGCTCGATAAGCAGGAATCGATTCCAGAACAGAAATCGCTAGCACGTGGGTTGAGGCCATTTCACCGGGGTTTGCGATGGGGCCACCGGCTTGCTCTTGTAAGTCTTTGGCACGGCCATCCCAAAATTGCGCAATATTCATGCTGGCATTAAGAACTGTGGGAGAGTTTATAGGGCCTTGATGCCAGATGTGCCCAATAGATGTCTTTAGATTATCTGTGCCACCCATGCTTAAATTGTGGCAAGAATTACAGGAAATAAACCCGGATTTAGAGAGGCGCGGATCAAAAAATAGCTTTTTCCCCAGCTCGGCCTCAGCATGATTAATATTTGTAGCTGGCGAAATCGCTTGAATAGGTTCTTGGGCGGAAACACCGCCCGAACCCAAAAATAGTCCGGTGAAAAATAGGGTTATAAGTCCAGTAATCTTCATACTCTACTCTGCTTGTGATTGAAAAAAAGATTCACTAAGTAGAAATAATTCTACTTAGTGTTTTTAGGATACTTCAGATTCCCCCCAATGGGTAGCATTAGCATTTACTTCGGTAATCCAATTTACTGCAGGAGGGAAAGCATGTTGACTGTAATGCTAGCAGGAGTTTGCTACGCATGTTTAGTGATTCGGATTGATGGCTAAATATGAGATTTAGTTATCGAGCAGGGTGGCCGAATATCAAAAAAGCAGCCCCGCTGTTGACACTCAGGAATTTCCACACCCATAAAGGCGCGCTTACAAACTCCTTAGCCATTTTTACTATGACAGACCGCTTGGATTTTATTCCCCTCTGGGTCGCGAACATAAGCGGAATAATAGTTTGGGTGATGATGTGGCCTTAGGCCCGGTTGTTTGGCCGTAAGCAACCGGGCCTTCGGCATTAAACAACGTGTTAATTCCAAGAACGCCTAAAACGGCATCATAAAATTTTGCAACTTTATTTGGATCGCTTGAACCGATGGTTACATGGCTAAACATTGTTTTTCCTTTTTAAGTTAACTCATTGCTCAAATTCCGGGGTTCAAAATGGGCGAGAACTTCCGGTGGGTTCCGATCAACAGCGTGGATGCAGCAGGCACCGCGATATGGATGAAAGCAGTAGAGTTGAACCTGAAACAAGGGCAACGAATCGATAATGCCAAAATCATAGCGACAAAGCACCGTCAAACCAAAAGGGTCAGAGTAATTGACATTAGCTCCTTGCCCAATATTCCTCTGACCTCCTGCCACCTCCCCTTGCCAGAGATTAGACACGCCTGCCCGTTTGTTTTTCTATTTGCAGCTTAAACCGCTCATCACCTAATGCCCAGGCTCGGTTAATCGAATCGCGTATTTCTTCGAGTGTATAGGCCGGTATCATCTTGTCAAATAGAGAGGTAATTATAGCTAGTGCCCATCCATAAACAGGTTGTTTTGAGTAAAATGCCTTAATTTATTCTGCTGTGGAACGCAGCATATGGGATTCAGTGCTTGGTTCGTGT